>Ga0228702_1001941_pt1 | contig 12402 bp, 13 predicted proteins | sample McNCre217_Aug_MG_2_FD_178018 | JGI IMG/M metagenome (GOLD analysis project Ga0228702, IMG submission 178018) | Freshwater microbial communities from McNutts Creek, Athens, Georgia, United States - 20-17_Aug_MG | ecosystem: Environmental > Aquatic > Freshwater > Creek | place: USA: Georgia... | reverse complement strand
GATTGATGGCCGCGTGAGGCGGTGCGAAGGCTGATTTGCCGCCGAAGATGGCGTCTGCATCCTCAAAAAAGATCAGCAACGCCAACTTGTTCAACGCTTCGGCACGAGTTTTTCAACAGAATTGGTCAGTAGCTGCCGGTTAACTGATGTGAGATGTAGGGCTGCTGGCAGCCTAGACCGGACCTCCTGGTGGAACACACCAACGACGCCTTCTGGCCGTTTACAGACATCACTGCAAAACTCGGGCAGGTACTCAAGCCTCACCTGCCTTTTCTGCATCACTGGCTGCACAGTGCTCGCCTGAGGCTATCAGGCGACTTGCCTCAATGCATCTGAGGGTATAGCTTTGGCGGGAATTCAAGGTTCTTTGGGCCATAGTGCAGGCTGGTACCTATGAACTTATCTTGGTCCTTGAGGATGTAAGTTGTCCAGCCACTATCGTACACGAGCCCTACATGTGACGTCATGACGTGGTTGCTGTACGGGTTCAAAGGGTTCTTCTTCCCGACCAAATCGTTCATCTTTTCGACATGCATGGGGTGCACCGAAATGATTCCATGGTGATGCAGTCGGTCGCTGAACTGGTATTGCTTCCAAGCACCTTCGTTCAGATGTGGTCTGAAAATGGCTCCATGTTCATGTGCCTCTTCGAATACATCCAAGTAAGGCTGCAATTCATGAGAATTTGATGTCCAGTTCTTATCGCCATCGAATAGATAGTAACGACAGAACTTATACAAGTAGAGGTCTGTGAATTTCTTCTGGACTTCTTCTGATGTGTGCCCTTTGGCTGACTTCAGATTTGGAAAGTACGTCAGATTGAATTGATATTGCGTGTATCCAGCTTCTGCTAGTGCTTTATGTCTTTCAATCCATGCAATTGCTTCGCTTGTAAGCTTGTTGTTATGCTTGTAAGTATTTTCTTTTAGTTCGTTTGTAGTAGTCATATAAGTTCCTTTTAAGTAAGTTTCACCCATACTTATAAATTGCCAGTAAAGTCAATAAGTACCATAAAGCAGCGCTGAATACAGCACGCTGCCTTAGCTGCAAGCAATAAGCCAATTTGTGTGATGTGTGCAACTAGCTTGGTAGAACTAGTTGTATGCAAAAGTATTTAGCGACTTTGCGCTTTAAGGCTATATATAAGGTATAGGCATGATTATTATAAATGGCGCGCCTTTAAATGTCAACCATTAATTGAATGTCGAACCTATTTTCTTGGATATTGGCGGATTGAGTTTAGGGTATGCCCTAAATTGATGATTTTTTTATGTGGAATAAATGCCAATATAGGGTTGATTATGCGATTATTTGACAAATATATATCTGAGATCTTAGAATTTAGATTGACATTAAGGTGACGTTATGAGCAAGAACATCGGCCAAACTGTGGGATATGTGAGGGTTTCAACTGCTGACCAGAGTACGGCTCGTCAGGATCAGCAGTTGCAAGGACTGAGTCTGGACAGGGTGTTTACAGACATTGCCAGCGGCAAAGATGCAAATCGGCCCCAACTGACTGCGGCCTTGATGCATCTGCGCGAGCATGATGTCCTCTATGTCCACTCAATGGATCGACTGGCCAGAAATCTTGAAGACCTGCGAAAGATCGTCACGGATCTGACTGACCGAGGGGTAACGGTCAAGTTCATCAAAGAGGGGTTGGAATTCGACAAGAACGCCAATTCAGTCTCGAAACTGCTGCTCAGCATCATGGGCGCATTTGCTGAGTTCGAACGCAATCTGATCCGCGAACGTCAACGAGAGGGCATTGCTATCGCCAAGTCCAAGGGCGTCTACAAAGGGCGTAAGCCTGCACTGACGAAAGAGCAGCAGGTTGAACTGATTGGGGCAGTCAAGGCTGGCAGCAAAATATCTGATTTGATGCGTCAGTTTGGGGTGAGTAGGCAGACGCTTTACAACTATCTGAAAACACCCCCAACTTGAAGAGATCAGTCGAACCTAGTTTTCTTAACTGGAAATGTAAGCTGATTGTCATATGAGATATATCGCCTATCGCCGTATTTGTAATATATGTATATCTCACGTGAAAGCCATTCGCAATGCCGAATAAATGTTTCTCTCAGAACTATATCATCCAGCTTGGCTTTACTGGTTTTCTTTGATCGCTTTCTATATGAAATTATTTCTGAGCTATTTTCATCAAAATCAGTCGGATCTATTCCAAATACAGATTGCTTAAGCTCAATTTTAGAGATAGCCCTTCTTAGCAATTCATTAATCTCTGATCTGAATTGATAATTTTTGTAATTTTTCTTGTATGCTTCAATAAAATTCTTCAATCCATTCGAAGTTTGAAGACTGGTTGCATCGAGATATGAATTCTTTTCAGAATTTAATTCTTTAATTTCTTCATTTTTCAGAATAATATTATTATTCAAATCATTAATGGTGCTGACAATCTGATTTCTTGCATCTTCATCCAAGTCAAGTTCAGATAAATTATCGACAGATCTTTTCTTCTTGGCGACAAGATTGTCATACTCATAGCTACAACTTGAAATTTTCTGATCAAGAGCGGCCACCTTACTCGACTCTTGAGAAAATATGCTCGACAGATCCACTTCTTTTAAATGTTTAAAAATCAAAGCCTCAAGTTCATCAACTTTCCATTCTGGCGATTCACAGTCAATTCCAGATAATTTATTTTTGCAAACCAGATATTGGCCGCCTTTATTTGTATCGCCTCTATCTCGATATTGCATTTTCTCACCGCAATGTTTGCAAAACATTAGGCCAGTAAAAATATTTCCAAAATTGGGGCCTTTTCTTCCTCTAGTCGTAGTTTTTCTCCTTTCCATAGCAGCATGAGCATTGATAAATACCTGCTCACTTATTACTGCCGGATAATAATTAAAGATCACCGATCCTTGCGGCACTCGCTTACCATCCTTTAGAATATGAGGCATATATTCCCCCAAAACAGCTCGATTATTTATTATTTTTGCCACATAGGATTTACCCCATATTTTCGATCGCCCAAACACAGGCACTTTATTTTCGTTTAAATACTTAACAATTCCTTGTATTCCAAGTGAATTCGAGCACAGTTCAAATATTTTCTTAACAACATCTGCTTTATGTTGAATAAGATCAAGCTTATTTGATTTCTTATTAAAGATGACCCAAGCTGGTACAACGCTTGTAATGGGCCTAATTGATATTAGTTTTCTCTTATTTTCCCATGCTGCAGCAAGTCTCATAGACTTCATCGCCGACTCATCATTTGCCCGAATCATTGTCCCCATAGATAGAAACAACATGCCAGGATTCGCATTCACGCTCTCTTCTGAATAAACTGCACCGTCTATCAAAGTAACAATAACCAGTCCGTCGTTGATCATCGTCATAAAGCGATTCAGGGCAGGGGCAATCGACTCTCTTGAAAGTCGATCAAGGCTTTCAATCAATAAATAACTACCTTTTTCAATTTTCCCGCTCTTCACTGCGTCCATGAAGACTGAAAGTGCCCCTACAGAGCTGTTGCGGCCTCGATATCCAGAGATACCGATGTCATGCAGTGACTTGCCATCGATGTGATCGACAAGTTCTAGCCCATGCTTTGTCGCGTAATTCTTTGAAAGTTCAAGCTGCCGACGCAGGCTATCGCCTCGCAGTTGAACTTCAGTTGACATGCGGATGTATGAGTAGGCTTTGACCATTTTTTGATTCAAACTCATAGGCAAATAATTGTCAACAACATACTGATGGTCGGCCCACCCGGCTCGGGCAAGTCGATGCTGGCACAACGTTTCGCGGGTTTGTTGCCACCGATGTCGGTCGAAGACGCGCTGGAGGCAGCCGCTTTGGCCAGCCTGGCCGGGCGCTTTGATTTGGCACGCTGGGCACAAAGACCCACGGGCCAGCCCCACCACTCGGCCAGTGCGGTGGCGCTGGTGGGGGGTGGCTCGCCACCCCGGCCAGGCGAGATTTCACTGGCACACCACGGCGTGCTGTTTCTTGACGAACTGCCCGAATTTCCACGTGCCGCACTCGAAGCCCTGCGCGAACCCCTGGAGACCGGCACCATCACCATCGCACGGGCTGCGCGGCGGGCCGAGTTCCCGGCGCGCTTTCAGCAAATTGACTCTTACAGATGAACCTTTCAACAGTTTGCTAGCTACTATTATCAATCATTATTTATCGTTTTATCAATCTTAATTGACTCTTTATAGTTTATAATGGCCCTAGAACGCTCTAAAACACGGATTAAAGCCTTTTATTCTCCGCACACATACCCTCGTAGCCAGAAGCAAGAAATCGCCTTTAACGCCGTTTAATCGCTCCTCTTCCTTGAATGTAGATTTCCCTTGACTTTTCGTAAGGTAACTGATATAATTTCATTATTCTGAGCAACATCTTGTATTGTCTTTTTGTTGCCGAGAGGTACGCAGTAGGAATAGCTTTGTATTTAGATTCAAAAGTATATGAAATTCATAACTCTTTTCTTTCCTTCGCCATTTTTTAGAAATTCATAACTATTTAAGAGCACTGTACCGCTGGAGCACTTGCGGAAAAATCCTCACATAACTTAGCTTACATTAGTAAGTTCCATCAGTGTAAAAGGGTCTGAAGATTGGCATGGATTAGTTCCCCTGATCACCAGATTTAATGATGGATGCCTCTACCAGTCATCAGATAGACTGGTATGCTGTCTAGAGACCTCAGGGTGATACCTTATCTTGGATACATAAGCTTAGCTTATTGATGCTAGTCGGATTTACTGACTATGATGCATCAATGCTAAAAGGCTTATTGTATCTAAGGTTCCTAGGCTGATACTATTAAAGTATTCAATATACGTTATAATATACATTAATACGTACGTTGTTATGTATGTTTATCTCTTCTTGCTATTTAGAATGACATCTGTCGTTCTAGCTGAAGTATAAGATTTATCAATCAAGTAATATGGATATATTATATCTTCTATAGTACCAATTCCAACATTAATTTAGATAATAATATTGTTTTGATTTGCACACTGTTGACAGAATAGACATAGTATGAAGTCCATGCTGCTCTTCAGTTATTTAACCCTCTTAGCATTACGCTCAGAGGGTTTTTTTAATTATGACCAGATTTGAGGTATAAGTTTGCATCCACAATGCTTGCACTTTACCGCTTCCTTTAATACCAATTCTTTGCAATCAGGACACCTGACATGTGTCTCAGGTCTAGGTTCTTCAGGATCAAATTTATATGGATTACCACTATGTGCTTTATATATGCAAATGATATGCAGTATGACACCGGGTACTATCATTAGCATATAGCCAACAATGACACATATCAACCATAGCAGACCTACACCTATACTTCCTTTATATATCTGTCCTGCCCCCGGTATTACAAAGCTCAGAAGTGCTGCTACGCCGGGGCTCCATTCTTTAGTATTTGCCATTTTTCATTCCTTTTTATGGATTCGCTCGGTATTTCTTTTTGAATTCCGATTCCATCGTTTCACACATCCCTGCAATAAACCGTGCATGTGCCGGTGTATTTGATTTTTTACCTTGATCTTCCCAACACAATTTGATCGCCATTCTTTCATCACCTCTTCCATCATCTTTTATGTTGCGTCCAATGATGAACATGACAATCAATACGCCAAGAACGATTGCCAATCCTATTAGTACTTTTTTCATATTTTTGGTTCTTGTGATTTGTTGAGTTCTACAAATTAAATAGGTCAATTCGGACTATATCACTTTGACCTAGACCATTGCAACATGGTCTCAGTTCATCACAAGCGATATGCACTTCTGAGGTCGGTACTCAAGCAAGTACGGAAGTCCGCAGGCCTGACACAAGTCGAGCTTGCCGACCATCTACAAATGGAACAATCCAACTTGTCAAAGATCGAACGAGGAGAGCGCTATATTGATACCTTATTATTCATAGACTATTGCCATGCATGCGGTGCTGACCCTGCAGAAATGATCAGAAAATTGAACAATCCAGATGATCTCCCCCTGTAAGTTATCGAAGGTATCTGACACCCTGAATACATAGGCTTTTTAACTGTTAGAAAAATAGGGGTTGACAATTAATAACAACCAAAAGATACTTACACCGTTTTCTAACGGATATACAGGGTTCTCACATGCGAGTATTTGGTTATGGTCGTGTAAGTACAGTTGATCAAACTGCATCAAACCAATTGCAGGAGCTTCAGCAGCAACTAGGCTTTGAAATTGAGCCTCATAGATGGTTTGCTGAGACGGTCAGTGGTGGCGTACCAAGTTCTGAACGTAAAGGCTTTAACAAGCTATTGGAGCGCTTAGAGGCTGGTGATCTATTGGTTGTTAGCAAGCTTGATCGGATCGGTAGAGATGCCCTTGATGTTGTCAGCACCATTCGTAGGCTTGCTGAAAAAGGCATCAAGGTAAAGGTGCTGGCGCTGGGTGATGTTGATCTGACTTCTACAGCTGGTAAGGCAATTCTCGGAATCTTGGCAACTGTTGCCGAGCTGGAAAAAGACCTGATCATTGAAAGAACAAAAGCCGGTCTAGCAAGAGCAAAAGCCGAAGGAAAGCAGCTAGGCAGAAGAAGCAAAACCAGCGCCAGCGACCGACAGATCATTCGTCAGCGCTTATCAGAGGGTGTGACTGTGTCGCAATTGGCTAGGGACTATGGCATCTCAAGAGCGAACGTCATAAACATCAGGAAGAGCGGCTGATATTTTGAAATCTTGTTCTATATTTAGCTTCCCTGTGACTTCCCATCAAGCATCAATGCCAAACTGCTCAAGCTTTCTGCTCGTGCTATCGCTTTTCCATCTTGGTTGACAGCCACATATTCAGATAATTCATCTAGGCCATCTTCTGAACTTATTTCATGTACCGTATAGGTACAGCTCAACTGATTCCGTTTAATTAGATTCCAACGTTTTGAGCCATACCAACATGTTGCTTCTTTACTATTAATTAAAATTTCATACCCCGCATCTTTCAATAGCTTTCTTCGCCCTATTGCATCTGAATTCTCCCAAGGAGGGCATTTTATTGGCTCAGATTTATAACCATCACCAAACTCTTCCCCATTATTTATTCTTGTAGAGTTCTGAATGATAACAAGAGCATCTTTTTTATCTTTTAAATTTTTCAATCTTTCTAATGATTCTCCGTATTGCAGCTTTACTTTATCATCACCAAAGCTTATATAAAGATCATACATTCTACGATTCTCGATTTCAGCTTTAGCTATTTCCTCCATTATAGAATTAATTTCCGCCTCCGCCTTCTTTGAAACCGGTATACCCATAGCAATTTGATACAAACATTCATTAATCGTTTGTTCATATATAAATTCCAATACCTGATATGGCCAAGTTACATTATTTGAACAGCTTCCCGACTTCAAATATTTACCGCAATTCAAATATCTAATAGCGGGTTTTTCTGCATATGCTTTACTTCCTAACGGAGCAGCTAGTGTAGGCTTTGGCTTCTGAACTCTGACAGTGAATGGTGACCCGCAGCAACCACAAATGATAAGGCTCGATAATTTGTAGTGGTTAACTGTGCCAGCTTTTATTTTCTTATCTTTTCTAGCTTGGAGTTCATTCTGAATTTTTATCCATTCGTTATGTTTTATTAACGGCTCGAAGCAAGATTTTATCAGCCCTTCTTTTGATTGCCAATCTCCAATTAATGCAGGATTACTGAGCCACCTTCTTATGGTGGTTGGATTAACTAATTTTTTATAGCGTTCTTTAACCGATATTTCTGAAGCATCTATTAGCGAATTAATTTTAATTGCAATTGCTCTTGTCCCATAACCATCTAAATACATAGCTACTGCGGTTCTTACCAATACAGCTACAGGTTCATATAACTTGCCATCTTTCAGCCATGCAGCACTAACAATTTTCTCCGTCTTCCCCTTTTCTACTTCTGTGCGCTTCTTCTCATGCACTGCCCTAATTCGTAATCCTAACCTTTTACTATACTCATGAGCAGCTTGTATCTTGTAAACAAGCATCATCAAAGCAAGTCCATTTGAGTTCAAACTTTCTGAGGTGTATGTTTGTCCATCTTCTAACGTAATGATGCTTAGACCTGTTGCAACAAGCTTCTGAAAAAGATCCAAGGCTGCTAGTGGCTCAAGGCGAGATAGCCGATCTATGGCCTCGACAACCAGCACATCTCCTTCACCGAAGAACCCATCTTCAGCCTGTTGAATAAGCCTACCTAGCGACCCATCTCCTCTAATGTGCCGACCTGTGTAGCCAGACTTAGCGAAGTCACGAAATGGTTCATATAGACGATAGTTATCAAGGTTACGACTCAACCATTGATTAAACGAGTCCTCTTGTCGTCGCTCAGAGTCACCGCTCGCCTGCCCTTTACTGCTGTAGCGTAGGTAACTAATTGCTTGATGTTTCATCACTGGATCATATCAAACAATCAATTTATCAGCTGATCGCGGCCATGAACCCCTGCCCTTGCGGTTATCTGGGCAGCACCACGCGGTCGTGCCGCTGTTCACCCGACCAGGTCAGCCGTTACCAAGGCAAGCTCAGCGGACCGCTGCTGGACCGGATCGACCTGCACATCGAAGTGCCCAGCCTGCCCGCGCAAGACCTGCTGAACGCGCCACCGGGCGAAAGCACCACAGCGATTGCGGCCCGCGCGCTGGCCGCTCGCCAGCGTGCTTTGATTCGGCAAAGCTGTGCCAACGCCGCTCTGCAAGGCCAAGCCATTGACGCGCACGCCGGCCTGAGCGACCGGGCCACCGCCTTGCTGCAAAAAGCCGCCACCCAATTGGGCTGGAGCGGCCGCAGCACCCACCGCAGCCTGAAAGTGGCCCGCACCATCGCCGACCTGGCGGGCAGCGACACCATCGAAGCGGTGCATGTGGCCGAGGCGGTGCAATACCGCCGGGTGCTCAAGGAGTCATGAACACCGCGCCAAACAAGCCGACGTGTGCACCCATCACAAGCGGTAGATGCGCCGGGCGTTCTCGCCCAGAACCGCCATGCGCTGTTCCGGCTCCAGCTTGAGCAAGACATCCTGAGACAACGCTCTCCAGGCGGCATAAGCGCCCGCCAGCTCCAGTACGGGCCAATCGCTGCCCCAGAGCAGGCGCTGCGGACCCCAGATGGCCAGCAGGGCTTCGCACCAAGGGCGCACCACGTCCACGGCTTGACCGGCTGGGGCCTCGGTCCACAAACCGGACAGCTTGCACACCACCTTGGCCGGATCTGTCTGGCGGGCCAGTTGCGTCATCGCCTCGCGCCAGGGGTCCATGGCCGCTGCGTGGATGACGGGTTTGGCCCCATGGTCCACCACCACGGTCAAATCGGGGTGGGCCTGGGTGAGCGCCAGTATGCGCGGCAGATGCACCGGTGTGATCAGCGCATCGAACACCAGAGCGCTGCGGGCCATGGCCGACAGCACGGGCTGGATGGCGGGCTGCAAGATCCAGTCAGGGTCGCTCAGGTCTTGCAGCATGGGCCGCAGGCCTTTGAGCAAGGGCTGCTCGGCGCAACGCGCCACCTGCTGCACGGCGTCCGGGGCCAGCATGTCGATCCAGCCGACCACGCCCAGCACGGCGGGGTTGTCCTGCGCTTGCTGCAACAAAAACTGCGTCTCTTGCGCTGTGGGTGCGGCCTGCACCAGCACACCACCGCTCACGCCCCAGGCCCGGGCTTGACGCTGCCAGTCGGCCACGGACACATCGCGGTAAATGGGCGCCAGCTCGGGCGTGAGCCAGCCATAGTCGGCCCGCGCCAATTGCCAGCAATGGAAATGGGCGTCGATCATGCCGCCACGACCGGAATCGGCGCCTCGGCAGGGATCCAGCCTTCGTGGCGCATTTGCTGCCAGAAATCGGCAGGGATCACTTCACGTTCGGCTTGCCGGGCCGCTTGCCACTGGTCGGCACTGCGCACCCCCAGCATGACGATCTGCGTGGCCGGGTGGGCCAGCGCGAACTGCAAGGCGGCAGCGGGCAGGCTCACGCCGTGCTGGTCGCACACCGCCTGCATGTCCAGGGCCTTGTCCACCCAGGCCTTTGCGGCCGGGGCGTAGTTGAAGGTCAGGGGGCGATCTGCCGCCACACGCGTGGCCAGAATGCCGGAGTTGAACACCCCGCCCAGCGCCAGCGCAACCTGCCGCGTGATCAATTGCGGCATGAGCGTGGGCAAAGCCGCCTGGTCGAGCAAGGTATAGCGCCCCGCCAACATGAGCACATCCAGATCGGCGTGGCGCAGCACCTGCTCGACGATCTGGTGGTCGTTCACGCCCAGGCCGATATGGCTGAGCAGTCCTTCGCGCTGAAGCCGGGCCAGCTCGGGCAAGGTCTCCTCCAGCACCTGACGCAACACGGCGGCGGCCTGGGGGCCATGCGTGGCGGCGTCGATGTCGTGGATGTAGACCGCATCGAGCTGGGCCAGACCCAGACGCTGCAGGCTGTCTTCCACACTGCGGCGCACGCCGCTAGCCGACAGGTCCCAGTGCTGCACAAAAGGCAGGGTGTTCACATAGCTGTGCTGTTCATGCGGCACCTGGGCCTGCGGGGTGAGCAAACGCCCCACTTTGCTCGACAGCCGCAAGCTGCTGCGCGGGTGACCGCGCAGGGCATCGCCCAGGCGCCGCTCGGACAGGCCGTGGCCGTAGTGCGGCGCGGTGTCAAAGCTGCGGCAGCCGTCAGCCCAGGCCGCATCGACCACGGCACGGGCCTGCGCATCGCTCATGGCTTCAAACAAATTGCCCAGCGGCGCGCCGCCCAATCCCAGACGGGCGCCGTCGGTGCATGGCAAAAAAGCGAAGGTGTTCATGACGACAGTTGAGATGACATGGCCGCCATCGTAGGGGCCAAAGCAGTGGCTGACCAGTGCTGTGGGCAAAAGCCCGAAACACGGGTAATCCCGGGGTGTTGACGGGCCGAATCATGACTAACATGTTAGTCAGTCATGCTGAAAAACATTTCCCCCCTTTTGACCCCTGAACTGCTGTTTGGCCTGGCCAAGCTGGGCCATGGCGACGATGTGGCGCTGGTGGATGCCAACTTTCCGGCCGACCGGATTGCCGAACAAGCCCATGCCCGCCTGGTGCAGCTGCCCGGCCTGAGCACCACGCAGGTGCTGCAGGCGGTGCTCAGCGTCTTGCCGCTGGACAGCTTTGACAGCCCCTGCGCCTGGACCATGCAGGTGGTGGGCGATGCGCAGACGGTGCCAGTGCCGGTGGCCGAATTCCGGCAAGCCCTGCAGACCCAGGGCGAAGCCGCGCCGGGCAGTCTGGAGCGTTTTGCGTTTTACGAGCAGGCCCGCTCGGCCCGGCTGGTGGTGCAGACCGGTGACCTGCGCAAATACGCCAACATCTTGCTGCGCAAGGGCGTCATTTCGACCGACTGACCCGATGACCGCCTCGCCCAACCCCCAGTCCTTGCGCGCCCGCGCCTACGAAAACTTCCGCCAGCAAATCCTGCGGGCCAATGTGCGCCCCGGGCAGTTCGTCTCGCAGCGCGAATTGATGCAGCTGCTGGACATGCCGCTGGGCGCCGTGCGCGAGCTGATTCCGCGCCTGGAGGCCGAAGGCCTGCTGCGCACCGTGCCGCAACGCGGCCTGCAGATTGCGCATGTGGACCTCAAGCTGATCCACAACGCCTTTCAGCTGCGCGGCATGCTGGAGCGCGAAGCGGCGCTGCATTTTGTGCAGTCGGTCAGCGACGCCGATCTGGCCAGCATCGAGCAAGCGCACCTGAACATCGTCAACCAAGCCCAGGCCGGGCAGATCACCGACGAGTTGCTGACCGAAGCCACCTCGGTGGACTGGGGCCTGCACGACCTGATGATCGACACCCTGGGCAATGAGCTGATCTCGCACACCTACCGCATCAACAGCCTGCGTGTGCGCCTGATCCATCTGGAGCGCTCCACCTTGTCGCCCGAAGTCTTGCTGCCCGCCATGCAAGAACACCTGAACCTGATCGCGGCTCTGAAGGCCCGCGACGCCCAGGCCGTGGCCGAGCATGTGGCCTACCACATCCATTGCGCCCACCAGCGTGTGCTCGGACAGGACCGCCGCGTGCTGAACACACCGGTTCCCGCCGATATTTCTTCCACCCCCCTCACGGAGTTCACTTGACCGCCTCGCTCACCAACAGCCGCAATGGCTTTCAAGGCATCTGGCCTGCCCTGCTCACCCCGCTCGATGCCCAGCTGAACATCGACCACGCCAAACTGGCCGCACACGCCCTGTCGCTGATCAGCGCGGGTTGCGGCGGCGTGACGATTTTTGGCACCACGGGCGAAGGCCCGTCTTTTTCCTTGCAAGAGCGCAAGGAAGCGGTTGAAGAAATGATCGCCAACGGCGTGCCCGCCGAGCGCATCATCGTCTCCACCAGCTGCGCAGCCCTGGTTGAAACCCTGGA
>Ga0228702_1001935_pt1 | contig 12423 bp, 9 predicted proteins | sample McNCre217_Aug_MG_2_FD_178018 | JGI IMG/M metagenome (GOLD analysis project Ga0228702, IMG submission 178018) | Freshwater microbial communities from McNutts Creek, Athens, Georgia, United States - 20-17_Aug_MG | ecosystem: Environmental > Aquatic > Freshwater > Creek | place: USA: Georgia... | reverse complement strand
AAGTTTAATCACTCAATTTAGTGATAGAAGTCACCAAGACATTACAGTCTCGGCTGACCTCTTTTACATTCAATTAGAATTCACTCTTTCCACTGAGTGATTCTGTCATTAAAAACGCTCAACGCACTTTAGTTAGCCCATGTCAGTTCCTCCGCCCATTCCTTCGACTTTCGCCAGACAAAACGCACCGACGTATATCATTGGACATAAAAATCCTGATGCCGATGCCATTTGCTCAGCGATTGCTTACACTGCCTTCAAAGAAGCTTCAGGACAAAAAGGTTACGTTGCTGCTCGTTGCGGAAATTCCAATGCGCGGATTGATGCTATCTTACAAAGATTTGGTGCCACTCTACCTGAGTTTGTCGGCGATGTGACTCCCCGCGTGGAGGATATCATGCAATCAAGCCCCTTTGTTATTTCTACTGATGACACCTGCGCACACGCCCTAGAACTACTCGATAAATACGACCTTCGAGCTCTGCCAGTCATCAATCGCGAGGGTCGCCTTGAAGGCTATGTCTCCATCTTTGGTTTAGGTGATTATTTTATTCCAAAACCGAAACGCACGACGTCCATGCGAAAGGTGACAAGTTCGATTAAAGCGATTATCGAATCCATTCGCGGGACGGCGGTGACCACCTTTGATGCCGAAACTGTTTCCGATCTCTATGTGCGAATTGCTGCCATGGAACTCGCTTCGTTCGGAAAAACCCAAACCATCGAAGGCATTCCCGATAGCAAAAGCATTATCGTTGTTGGCGATCGCGATGATGTGCACCGTCGCGCCATCGAAGTAGGCGTGCGTTTAATCATCGTTACTGGAGGTCATCGAATGAAGGAAAGCACCCTCGCGGCTGCAAAAACAGCAAAAGTTTCTGTCGCTTACGCCGACACCGACAGTGCGACTACCGCTTGGTCGGTTAGAGCCTCTACCCTCATCAGTGGGCTCATCCAAAAAGATGCCCCTCAATTTCACCCTCAAGAAAAATTGTCGGTCGTTCGTCGACGCATCATCCAATCCAACGCCCTCATCTGCCATGTGGTGGATGAAGACGGCAAGTTGATTGGAGTTTTCAGTAAATCGGACATTTTAAAACCCGTGCGCACCCGACTTGTTTTGGTCGACCACAATGAGCTTTCTCAAGCAGTCGATGGTGCGAGCGAAGTAGAAATCACCGAAGTCGTCGACCACCACCGTCTCGGCAACCCACACACCGCTCAACCAATCCTATTCCTCAATCGTCCACTCGGCTCCACCTGCTCCATCATCGCCGATATGTTCCGCACGGCTGGCTTAAAGCCCAGCCCACAAATTGCTGGGTTGATGATGTGCGGAATTATTTCCGACACTCTTCTTTTACAAAGCCCAACCACGACTCCGCTGGACTCCGATTTGCTGAATTGGCTATCCCGTTTAGCCGATACTGATGCACGGGCTTTAGCCGATATGATGTTTAACGCCGGATCGGTCCTCGCCAACCTCTCGCCCGAAGCTGCGGTACGCGCCGATTGCAAACTCTACCACGAAGGCGAACGTCGCTTCTCTGTCGCCCAAGTCGAGGAACTTGGCTTTAATAACTTTTGGAAATGCAGTGAGAGCCTCTTGGAGGCTCTGGAGAAATACCGCAAAGAAAATGGTCTTAATTTCTCCACCCTTTTAGTGACGGATATCGATACCCAGAGCTCGCTGTTGCTAGTTCGCGGAGAAGCCGAAGTCATTCAAGCTATTACTTATCCCCAAAAACAGCCGCCTTTTATTTTTGATATGCCAGGAATTGTCAGTCGTAAGAAACAACTTCTGCCATTTCTCACTAGCTTACTCGGACAAACCTCGAGCACCTCATGAACGTCGAAGAAGCGATGTTGTCTTTTTTGGCACGGCCAGACTATGTGCCAATGAGCCTCGAGGCGATCATACGAGCAATCGGGGGAGACAAGTCCGACTTACGACAGTTAAGAAAAATTGTACCACGATTAATTAAATCAGGCGCGATTGTGGTCAAGAAACGCAATCTCCTCGCTTTACCCGAAGGAGAGTCTCTTCCCGAGGGCACGATTCTTTTTCGTTCCAGCGGATCAGCTCGAGTGGTCTTTACGGCTGAACCTGGACAAAAGCCACGTGACCCGATTCATATCGATGCGAAGGACACGGGCGTCGCTCTTCACGGGGATCGCGTCGTCATTAAACTACAGCGCGGACGGCGTGATCGCGACGACTGGGGCTCGGGCATCGTCATCCGCGTCACAAAACGCGCCAATACTATTTTAACCGGTACCTTGCGACGCACTCGTCTGGCTTGGTATGTTATACCCGATGATCCAAGAATTTCTCGCGAGATTGTCGTCCGCGATCCGCTACGCTCCAACCTCAAGGCATTACCCAAGGAAGAGGATAAAGTGGTGGTTCGGCTCGATGCTTGGGAGCGAAGGCATCTTAGTCCAACCGGCAGTATTACCGAAGTTTTAGGGGCCACCCACACCCCGATGGCCGAATACCTAGCCATTCTCCGTCGCTACAATCTAAACCCCGATTTCCCTCAAGCCGTCGCCGAGCAAGCACAAGCTTACGGAGAACGCGTCACCGCGGACGACCTGCGTGGTCGCGAAGATTTACGCAGTGTTTCCACCCTGACTATCGACCCCGATGATGCGAAGGATTTCGATGATGCCCTGTCGCTCGAGCACCTGGCTAATGGAAATTATCGAATCGGCATCCATGTCGCCGACGTTTCGCATTATGTGAAATCAGGTTCACCACTCGACCGCGAAGCTAAAGAGCGAGGCAACTCGACTTATTTAGTCGGCACCGTCATTCCTATGCTACCCCATGCACTTTCCAGCGGACTGTGCTCACTGGTGGAAGCGGAGGATCGTTTAGTCAAAAGCGTGCTCTGTGAATTCACTTCCGATGCTAAGTTGATTAAAACCGAATTCGCCAATGCGGTGATTTGCAGCAACAAGCGACTCACTTACAAGCAAGCTTACGAATTTCTCCAAGGAAAAGACAACGACTCCATCCGTGCCCTTCCCGCACCACCGCCACACCAAACGGGTTCACCCGGAAAGCCACTCGCTTCATTAAACGACGCTCAAATAGATCAATTACGGGCAATGATTCAAACGCTGTGGAAAGTCGCTAAAGTTCTTCGCACCGAACGCTTCCGCGCTGGATCGCTCGACCTCGAGATGAAGGAAATTAAGATTTATTGTGATAAAAATGGCTGGGCTGATCGCACGGTCGTGGTTGAACACGATGAGTCTCATCAATTGATTGAGGAGTTCATGCTCCTGGCGAATGAGACCGTTGCCAAGAACCTCGACCAAACGAAAGTCCCCCATGTTTGCCGGGTGCATGATGAGCCAGACCCCGAGAAATTGGAGGCCTTACGCGATCAATTAGCTGCCGAGGGAATTAAGGTAGGCGATCTCACTCACCGTCAGGAGATGATTAAGTTATTGGCCAGCGTGAAAGATCGTCCCGATGGCTACCCCATCCGCGTGCAGCTACTGCGCTCACTCAAACAAGCTTGCTACCGCCCTTCGGCCGATGGTCACTTTGGCTTAGCCAAACGTCACTACTCTCACTTCACTTCACCCATTCGACGTTACGCTGACTTGGTCGAACACCGCATCTTCGATGCCTTTATTGCTAAACAAGGCGTGCCCTCAGCTCCCTCTCATCCACCGCGTTCTCCAGGAATCGGTGAACTCGTACAGATTTGTGAACACGTTTCGATTACCGAAAGAAATAGCACCGAGGCCGAACGTGATTCAGTTAAAATAAAACTCCTCGAATTGTTTGAACGGGAAGTGGAAAGAAAAGATAAGCGACCTTTCGAAGCCGTTGTGGCCGAAGTAAAACCTCACGGACTCATGGTCGAACTCACCGCCTCGCAGGCTTATGGCCTCGTACACATGTCCACTTTGACCGATGACTTTTATCGAATGAATGATGCAGGCACGATGCTTCGTGGCAGCCGTACGGGAAGAGTGTTCATGCCTGGAACAATTATCCAGGTTACCGTTGATCGCGTTGACCGCTTCAAACGGCAGGTAGATTTCCGACTTTACGACGAAAAAGGACCCTCAAAGCCCCGACATCCTGAAAAAAAACGAAAAGATAGAGGTTTTTATTAATCGTTGTTTATAAATTACTTAGTCAACAATAGTTCTGTTTTTGAAACGATATTGAGACTCAATCTCAAATAATTCCTTGCTTCATGAGACGCTGTCTCATTTACCAAGCAACTCTTATCTAACATCATGCGTATTCCTTCTCTTGTTTTGCTAACCTCAGCAGCCTCCGCCTTGGCCTGCGATAACCCCTTTGGTTATTCCTATCTTCCGGAAACCTTAAAGCCTGGAGAAGTAGAATTCGTCCAATGGGTTACCGCCCGCGTCGGACGGGACATCGGATCAGGTTATGACGCGCGTTACCGTGCTTACGATTTACGCACGGAGATTGAACAAGGCATCTCGGCCAACGAACAAATTTCTTACTACGTAAACTACCGTTACTTCGATACAGCAACACGCGAGGGACTACAGTTTGATGGTTTTCAAATTGCTTACATGCGCATGTTAGCTGATCCCGATAAAAATGCTTGGGGACAAGCCATCTACATCGAACCAGGCTACTCTCAAGCGAGCGGCAAGAATGGCAGCCTGCGCGATCAGTATAGCTTAGAGTTTAAATATTTACTGCAACACAACTTTGGTGAGGCCGAAGAATGGATTTATGCAGCTAATCTCGTTGCCGAAATAGAACGTACTCCATCTACCGATGCGGATGCCGTTTCTTTCAAAGTAACTCAGGGTATCGCCAAAGCGATTAACGCCTCATGGATTGCTGGATTTGAAGTCATCGCTTCGGCCGAATGGGCGGAACTGAATGACTTCGAGTATGCCACCATTTTCGCTGGTCCCAGCTTACGCTACCAACGCGAAAACGGTTTCTACACAACATTGACAGCGATTGCCCAAGTTTACGGATCCCCCGCCGATAAGGGCGACTTAAACGTTTCTGAAAAGAGCCCTTACGAATTCCGTCTCAAAGCTGGATTTGAGTTCTAATACTTAAGGTCCGTGTTTTGCGGAGAGTTTTCTAAACTCGCCCAAGCCGTTTGCACCGCTGCCAACATCTGCTGAGGGGAAAGTCCGTACTTTTCCCTCAGTGTTTTTACATCGGTTGCATGACCGGCAAAGACATCAGGCCAACCGAGACGAAGACACCGTGCCGTTGTCGTTATTTCGGAGAGCGCTTCCAGTACTGCTGAACCAAAACCACCAGTAACAACAGCGTCTTCTAAAGTAACAAATAGTTTAGCCCCAGTTGCTTGCTGAGCGAGTAAGGCTTTATCAATAGGCTTGGCAAAGCGTGCATTGACTACTCCAACCGAAAGACCGAGGGCGGATAATTTTTCGGCTAAGGCCAGTGCCTCTGGAACCATTGTGCCTAATGCCCAAATTTGAATTTCCTCTCCCTGACGTAAAACTTCAGCTTCACCAATTTTCAATATCTTTGGCTGATCTTTAATCTTAACACCTGCCGCAGGACCACGAGGGAAACGAATGAACATCGGCGCACCTGAATGCAATGAGGTATACAACATATCCGAAAGTTCGTCTTCATCTTTCGGCTGCATAATGGTCACGTTCGGCACACAACGCAGGTATGCGATATCAAAGAGTCCATGGTGCGTCGGTCCATCGCTCGGTGAAACTCCCGCACGATCCATACAGAAAGTAACTGGTAATTTTTGCAAAGCGATGTCGTGAATGACCATGTCATAGGCACGTTGCAAAAACGTAGAATAAATCGCACAAACGGGACGTAAATCGCGTGCCGCTAAACCCGCACCAAATAAGGCAGCATGCTCTTCGGCGATACCGACATCATGGTATTGTGCAGGGCATTCCTTTTTTAACTGGTTTAAACCAGTCCCCGAAGGCATCGCCGCCGTAATACCAACCACTTTTGGATTGGCCTTCGCCTCACGCACTAAGAGGGAACCAAATACATCTTGCCATGCCTTAGGCGCCCCCGGCTTACCCGTAGATAACGTATCACCCGTTTCAGGATCAAACGCCGAAGTACCATGGAATTTTTCCGGGTTCTTCAGGGCGGCGGGCAGGCCTCTACCCTTTTCGGTGCGTACATGTAAAATAATGGGACCTTTAGCGTCTCGGCAGAAAGTGAGATAGCGTTCGAGGGCATTGAGGTCATGTCCATCAATGGGGCCGATGTAACGAACACCATAATGCTCAAATAACGAAGAACTGCGTGTAAAGAGATCTTTTACCTCACGCTTAAAAGTACGACCAAAATCCAAGAGCTTCGTCCCCCAGCGCGAGCGACTGAGAAAATTCTTTAAACTCTTTTGCGAATTATTGTAGGGACGAGAAACAATCAGTCGACTTAAGGCCTCGGCGACGGCACCTACATTTTTATCAATCGACCACTCGTTGTCGTTAAGCACAACCACTAAGCGCTTGTTCGCACTCGCCACGTTATTTAAGGCCTCCATCGTCACACCACAGGTCAATGCCGCATCGCCGATAATTGCGACGACATGCGTTTCCTCTGCCAAACGATCCCGAGCATTGGCCAATCCCACTGCGGCTGAGAGAGCTGTTCCTGCATGACCTGCACCGAAGGCATCGTGGGGACTTTCCTCACGACTCAGAAAACCGCTCAATCCACCAGTCTGACGAATGTGGTCAAACGACTCCTGGTTTCGCCCAGTAAGCAACTTGTGTACGTAGCCTTGGTGGGCGACATCGAAGACAAACTTATCTTGCGGGGTCTGAAATACTCGATGCAAAGCGATGGTGAGTTCAACCACACCTAAGTTGGGTCCGACATGGCCACCATTACGCGAAGTCACTTCGATGATTCGTGTTCGGACCTCCTGAGCCAACTCAGGAAGCTGGTCGGCAGATAAAGCCCGCACGTCGGCTGGGCCTTTAATCAAAGGTAATAATGCCATCTCAGGCTTGGTCCGATTCGTTAGCCTTCTTACCCCATTGCTCGATTCTTAATTCCGCCGCCTGCAGGCTCGCCTGACAGGATTTAAGCAACCGCATCCCCTCTTCGTATTTAGTTACCAATTCATCGAGTGAGACTGAACCCGATTCCAATGACTCCACGAGCTTCTCCAGACGGGCGATATCTGCCTCAAAATTGTTTTTCCCATTGGAAGGGGTACTTTTCTTATCTGCACTCATAGGGTACTCTAATCTCATTCGAGATTACGTTATCCTCAAGCGGATAGTGCAAAATCATGGTGTCGTTCGGGTCAATAACCGAGGGCGCAGACCCACTTTCGCTACCGCATCAAGCACCCCAACCGCCGCCCCAGTCAGGGAACGCTCATCGGCCACAATCAGGACTTCTGTGTTCGGATTTTGGGTGGCCTTCGCAGCCAGCGATTTTTCTAAATTGGCCCGTGTCACCTCCTGTCCCTCTAAGAAAATTTTCCCTTGTCGATCGACCCCGATAACCACTGATGCTGAATGCTCACTGACACCACTGGCTTCTGCGGCAGGTGGAATAATGGATAATGTACGCGCTTCTTCAAAACGGCCAGCGAGCAATAAGAAAAAAACTAAAACTACCATCACATCAATCAGTGGCACCACATTGATGTCATTCCGACGGCGACGAGAGACGATTAAACTCATGCCTGCTTTTGCTCTAAGGTCTCAACTAATAAATCTACTTGGGCGGATAAAAGTTCTACCCGACGACCAAGCCAATTGACACCCATTAAAGCTGGTATCGCAATACACAAACCAATCATCGTTGTACTCAGCGCCAAACCCACACCACGAGTCAATGTTTGCGAATCGGGTAAGCCATGCTCGGGAAACAACGTGGCCAATCCTGTTACCGTTCCCAGAAGACCGAGCAAAGGAGCAGCAGCGACAATGCTATCGATGATAAAGAAACCTCTTTGCAAGCGCACCAATTCGCCTCGGGCAAATGACTTAAGAGCTTCGCCCCTCAATCCTTCTTTCCACCTCAGAACAATCCGTCCAGCTAAAGAATCGGCCATGTCGCTAGTAATTTTGTCCGCCTGCCCCGCCTGCACATATTTTACAATAATCTCGGGAATGACACGGGAAACACGAAGCGCAATCGCCCTCTCCGCAATCAGGTAAACCACGAGAACTGAGCAAAAAGTCAGTGGCCAAAGAAAGATACCCGCGCCTTCAATCAGTGTGTTCACTCGGCCAGACTGATAAATATCCCTAACCTCGCAAGCCTTCTGTCGTTCAGAATCCGCCCTACAAAAGGGAAGCCGCCTCCGCATCGACTAACCATGTAACATTCGGCGCATAGGCTCGCAGGATCTGTCCAGGGTGAAGAGAGGGATTGTATTCATCTTGGATAATCGATTTGAGAGCCCGCGCCTTGGCCTTGCCATTTACCAGCACAACAATCGAGGCACATTGAGATAAGCCTAACTCGGAGATAGTGAGACGCCAACCTCGCCCAGGCCATTCAGTCGCAACAAAACGTGCGTCGCTCTTCTTCCCTATCCAAGGACACTGTGGCCAGAGGGAAGCGATATGACTATCATCGCCCAATCCCAAAACACACAGATCAAAAGTTTTCCGCGGTGACCTTTCTTGCCAAGCACGCTCGTAAGCAGCAGCGGCCTCTGGTGGAGGTAAGTGTACTGGCCAAGGAAAACGGCATTGGGCTGGAACTTTTAGGGGATTTAATAAACCGCGCTCAGCATGGCCAAAATTGGAATCATCGGAGACCAAGGGCACACAGCGCTCATCGCTTACATGCCAATGCAGGTTTTTTAAAGAGGCAGGAGAAAGCGCCTGATGAGCGACAGCCCAAGCGTAAAAGGCTTTCGGCGTAGACCCACCACTAAGCCCAACGCTCGACTCACCTTGCGCAGCTAAAGCATTGAGACGTCGGGCCAACTCCGCGAAAGACTCATTAGGAGATAAGACATGAATTTCACCTGCGATGGTTGAGAATCGATTCGCCATGAGCAGAGGATAAATGGCAATGCGAGTGGGAACGCAAACCTCGACTAGCGAGAGGGATTTTAGGCCAAAAAAAGGCGCCCGCAGGCGCCTTTTCATCATACGGAACTATGCTTTTTATTGGCAGGCTTCGCAGGTACCACCGTTTCTCATCGCTTCGATTGAGCAGGCGTTTTTCTCCTCTTGCGTATATTGCTTAGGCTGAGAGGTAGGTTCGGCCTTCTTCACATCAATGGTCGCTTTTTCGATGTTCGAAGCACCAAGCGTACGGAGATAATACGTAGTCTTTAGACCCGTGCGCCAAGCGTATTGATACATATGAGAAAGTACCCGAATGTCGGCAGTAGGCAGGAACAGATTAAGCGACTGAGCTTGATCAATCCACTTTTGACGACGAGCAGCCGCATCGATGAGCCACTTGTAATCAATGACGAAGGCAGTCATGTACTTTTCCTTAATATGCTGAGGGATTTCGGCGATTTCTTTCAACTCACCATCGAAATACTTCAACTTATCAATCATATCAGCATTCCATAGATTGAGTTTTCTTAAGTCGCGCACGAGTGAAGCATTGAGCTCAATAAAGTCGCCCGACAAGTTGCTCTTAGCGAAGAGATTCTTGTAAGTGGGCTCGATACAGGGAGAGCTACCGACGATATTGGAAATCGTTGCGGTGGGAGCAATGGCCAGAACGTTGGAATTACGCATTCCTTGCTTCGCAATTTTCTCACGCACAGGCGTCCAGTCCATGCGACCACCACGTTTAACTTCAATGGGCTCGCCACGCTCTTTTTCTAAGAGATCGATGGTGTCTTGTGGTAACAAACCGCGGTCCCACTTTGAACCTTTATAGGTGCTGTAGGTTCCGCGCTCGGCTGCGAGATCCGAAGAGGCTTCGTAAGCATAGTAGGCAATCGCCTCCATGATTTCGTCGTTGAATTCCACCGCTGCCTCGGAGGCAAAAGAGGTCTCACGACGATAAAGACAATCTTGCAGACCCATCACACCCAAACCAATAGGGCGGTGACGAAGGTTGGAAACCTCAGCTGGCTTCGTGGGATAGAAGTTAATATCGATTACATTATCGAGAGCACGTACGGCAACGCGTATGGTCTCAGCGAGAAGTGCGTGATCGATATTGCCATCGGCATCGAGGTGGGAATCGAGCACCACCGAGCCGAGATTACAGACGGCAGTTTCATCTGCGCTGGTATTCAGTGTAATCTCTGTGCAAAGGTTGGAAGAGTGGATAACACCTGCGTGATCCTGCGGTGAACGTACATTGCAAGGATCCTTGAAGGTCATCCAGGGATGGCCGGTTTCAAAAATCATCCCCAACATCTTCTTCCATAGCTCAATGGCGGGAATGGTTCTGCCGAAAATCTTACCTTCCTTCGCCTTCTGTTCGTACGCTTCGTAGCGTCGCTCAAAATCAGCTCCATAGGTTTCATGCAAATCAGGCACTTCATTGGACATAAAGAAAGTCCAATTACCGCGTGCCTTGAGGCGCTTCATAAATAAATCGGGAATCCAGCTCGCCGTATTCATGTCATGCGTACGACGGCGATCATCGCCAGTGTTACGACGAAGTTCGAGGAAGTCTTCGTAATCGTTATGCCACGTTTCGAGGTAAGCACAACCTGAACCACGACGCTTGCCACCTTGGTTAACCGCGACCAACTGGTCGTTGTGCAATTTCAAGAATGGAATCACCCCTTGGGACTCTCCATTGGTACCTTTAATGTGTGAACCCGTACCACGTACAGCTGTCCACGAACCGCCCAATCCACCTGCCCACTTAGAGAGGAAAGCATTTTCCGCGATACCACGAATCATAATCGACTCAATGGTGTCATCGACCTTGTAAAGGTAGCAGGAAGAAAGCTGACTGTGTAAGGTACCAGCGTTGAAAAGCGTCGGGGTAGAACTGCAGAAACGACGGGATTTATAAAGAGCGTGGAGGCTGATGACCCAATTTTCCGCGTTCTTTTCTTCGCGCAGGAAAAGACCCATCGCCACCCGCATCCAGAAGAATTGAGGGGTTTCGAGACGGCGACTAGGCTTAATGGTTTTATCGATAATAAGGTATCGATCGTAAAGAGTTTGAATACCGAGAAACTCAAATTCCATATCGGCTAAAGGATCCAACGCCTCGGCCAATTTGCCTAAATCATAACGGCGCAACTGGGGAGTGAGTCGACCGATTTCGATACCACGCTCGACATAAGAGCGGAACTTTTCGCGATGGAATTCTTTCAGTTTGGCAACGCCATCACGTACAATGTTCCATTCTAAAACTTCTTCGTAAATGTAAGTAAGCAGAATCCGGGCAGCAAATTTTGCAAAATCCGCATCGCGCTCAACCAAGGTTTTGGCGTTGAGCTCAATCGTTTTACGTAATTCAGATTCTTTAACTTCGTTGTATAAACCACGACGCAATTCGGTTTCGATGGCTTCAACCGACATCGAGACATCGAGTCCAGTCAGAGCAAAAGAAATACGCTTACGTAAATCTTCTCCATTCCAAAGGTAAGTTGATCCATCGGCCTTTTTGACCAAGATCATCGACTCTTGACCATCATCCACAGGACCAGGCTGGCTGGCTTCGATTTCGCGATCACGTTCGCGCTCCTTGCGATAAAGAATGTAAGAAGCCGCCACGCGGTAGTGACCTTGCTTCATCAACTCGTCTTGTACCATATCTTGTACTTCTTCGATGCCGATGATAGCGACATTGAGTTCGGCCACGCGACGCGTTACCCCAGCCGCAACTAAAGCTGCTGGCTCGGGATTATGCTTCATCGCCAGAAATGCTTTACGCACCGCCACTTCGATTTTTGCCTGATTCCAGGGCACAATATGATGGTTGCGACGCATCAAGCGTGTCTTGATTGGCGTCGTTCCCGCCGGATTATTGATTTCAACGTTATAGATGTAGCTCGTCGCTAAATCGTGACGATTGTAACGAACGAGATGGTCAACAACGATATTGGCGATCTGTGCATCCAAATTGTACTCACCGCGCTCCTCCTTCACTTTCATCACTTGGCGAGCCACTTCCATTGCCACCGTAGCGACAAAGTTCTTGTTTTGTTCGCTGAACATTTTGTCTTCGCCTTCTTTGCGCGAGAGGTAGAGGTCAACAAGCGCTCGTCCGATTTGTTCGGCGAACGTTGCGGAATCGGTGGCACCATCGACGACGGATGAGGATGCTCCTGCCTCCGTCGTGGATACTACCCCACGCCAATTAAAACGCGGCTTAGCACTCGCTGGAGTGCGAACGGCGTTTTTTAAGGCGATGTCTTCGCGGTAGATGAGGTTATCGTGATTCATGGTTGGGCAAAATAGTTGGTGTGGTTAGAAAGAAAAGAGAAGGAGGGGTCGCTTTGGCGTAGGCCAGAGCACTTGGGG
>Ga0228702_1001934_pt1 | contig 12425 bp, 15 predicted proteins | sample McNCre217_Aug_MG_2_FD_178018 | JGI IMG/M metagenome (GOLD analysis project Ga0228702, IMG submission 178018) | Freshwater microbial communities from McNutts Creek, Athens, Georgia, United States - 20-17_Aug_MG | ecosystem: Environmental > Aquatic > Freshwater > Creek | place: USA: Georgia... | reverse complement strand
TCATTCCCACTTTTGGTAACCCGAGTGGTGCCACGCTGAGTCTGGAGCGCCGCTTGCGCGTGCTCGAACTCGCCGTGAAATACAAAACCGTGGTGGTGGAAGACGATCCCTATGGCGATTTGTACTTTGGTGAGGCTCCGCCACCTTCGTTGTTGGCTTTGAGCGAGCAAGTGCCTGGCAGCCGTGAATGGCTGATTCACTGTGGCTCACTCAGTAAAGTGTTGTCGCCCGGCCTGCGCGTGGGCTGGATGATTGCCCCGCCCGAGCTGCTGGCTCGCGCCACCATGTGCAAGCAGTTCAGCGACGCGCACACCTCGACCTTTGCACAAGCCACCGCTGCGCATTACCTCAAAGCAGGCCGCATGCCCGACACCTTGGCGCATGTACGTAGCGTGTACGCTGAACGCGCCCACGCCATGGGTGAGGCCTTGAAGCGCGAATTGGGCGACGCCTTGGCCTTCACCCAGCCTCAAGGGGGTTTGTTCTTCTGGGCCAACCTCACAGGCGCTGGCGGCAAAGTCAAAGATGGCAGCGAGTTGGCCAAACGTGCGATTGAAAAAGGCGTGGCCTTTGTGCCAGGTGCACCGTTCTTTGCCAGCAACCCGGATGCATCGGCGATTCGTTTGAGTTTTGCCACAGCGGATGTGGACAAGATCAAAGACGGCATTGCGCGTTTGGGGCAAGCTTTATGAGCTTGGAACGCATCGCTGTGCTGTGGTGAATTCGATGGACAAGCTCACGACGTTTCAAACCGAGAGAACTTTGCCGTTCTCACCGCAAGCGGTATACAACGCCTTTGCGTCAGCCGATGTGTTGGCCACTTGGTGGGGACCCGACGGATTCACCAACGAATTTGAAACCTTCGAATTTCAGGTCGGTGGTCGCTGGACGTTTGTGATGGTGGGACCCGACGGCGCACGCTATCCCAACCAAAGTGTGTTCACAGAGTTGGAACCCGCCTCGCGTGTCGTGATTCGTCACGACTGCCAACCATTTTTCACGCTCAACGTGCAACTGACCCACGTTGCAGGCGGGACACATCTGCTGTGGCAGCAGGTGTTTGATGATGCGCACATCGCGCAAGCTGTCAAAGCCATTGTGGAGCCAGCCAATGAACAGAACCTCGATCGGCTGACGCGTGCGCTAAGCCATATCACTGCCTAGTGGCAAGTGACAGGGCCGCACAGCCTTATCGACAACTGAAGTTGCTGGCGTCTTCCGGGTTGCCGGTGCCTTTGTAGTGCGCGTATTGCGGGTAAGCACACAGTGGGCGTGTGCGACCTGGATACACCGCAGTGCCGCTGGCTGGAATGCTCTGCGGGGCTTTGCCTTTCTCGACCCAGTCCACCAAGCTGCCCAAACCATCGATGCTGTCGGTGGCCGCACCGCCTGCACAGTGCCCCATGCCGGGCACCAAGAACAGGCGCGCGAACTCATTTGTCTTGGGTCCGTTCTGGGTGCTCAGGCGCTGGTAGTAGTCCAACATTTCATTCGCAGAGAAAATCGGATCGGCCATGCCGTGAATGAACATCAGCTTGCCGCCATGCGCCTGATAACCGGAGAGCTTCACATCGTCGGCCGTATTGAAGATCCACGAATGCGCATCCATGCGCTGCGGGTCGTGGTCAAAGTCAAACTTGTAGATGCTCAAATTGCGATCGGGCGGCGTGACAAAGTAGCCCTGCAGCGCGTCTTCCATCAGAAACACATGGCGTGAGTTGGCTTTGGCTGTGGGCGAGTTACCCAGCTTCCACATGCGCCAGTCGTTCTGAGGGTGACCGATGCCAGGGTCCAAGGGCCATGAAAAATACAAGGGTTGGCCTGCGGAGTTCTTGGCACCTGTGAAGATCTTCTTCAGAGCCCCGGTCTGAGCAGGAGACAGGCAGCTGTCGTCCTTGGCACCCTTGCACTGCAAGGCCGTCACATCGAATTTGCACGCAGCCGGGTTGGACACCAGGCCGTCGGTCAGACCATCCTGCGCGTCACAAGCGTCCAAAACACCTTTGCGCACCAAGGCCAGATCGTTGTCGGACAGTGCCTGACTCAGTACCGGTTGAGCATCAGCCCCTTTGGGTGCAATGGCCTGCAGCGCCTGCGTGTCCCAAGCCGCCGCAATGGTCGCGCCTTTGGACACGCGCATGGCTGGGGCCATGGCGATCACGCCGTCAAAGTAGCTTGGAAAACGCTGCGTGAACATCATGGCCTGACGCCCACCGCCCGAGCAGCCGATGAAGTAGGACTTGTCGGCAGGCTTGCTGTAAAAACGCCGGATCAGTTCTTTGGCTGTCACCGCCACTTTGTCGTGGGCGTTGTAGGCGTTGTCGGTGCGGGCGATCGGATCAAACCCAAAGTCGGCCGTGGGGCTTTGATGGCCGGCATCGGTCGTGACGACGGCAAAGCCGCGGTTCAGTGCATATCCCGGTGCTGCCTGCGGCCCCACGGCAGGGCGTACCACACCATCGTTGCCACCACCGCCCTGGTACAAAAACCGGCCATTCCAGGCCGTGGGCAAACGCAACTCAAAACCAATGTAGTACGGCTTGCCGTCCTGCCCGACGCGTTCGGCCATCTTGCCGTTTACCTTGCAGTGGGCTACCAACATGGGGCCTGCTGTCGCGCCCGGTGGACGTATGCTGTCGCCCGTCACCGCTTCGGTGGTCAGGGTCATGCCGGGCAAGGCCGCTGCTGCAAAAGTGGCGCAGTCTGAAGTCTGGGCCCAAGCCACACCGCTGGCCGACAACATGGCGCTCAGAAGCATGGTGGTGTTGAGTTTCAGTTTTTGCATGAGTTGTATTCCTTGCGAAGCGTGTTCACTTGCACGAAAAGTTACTGGCATCTTCCACCGAGCCGCTGCCTTTGTAGGTCGCTACAGTGGGGTAAGCACACAGTGGGCGCGTACGCGTAGGCGACCACTCGGCAGGCAATTCTGTATTGACGCCACCTGCATTGCCTGATCCACGCACACTGGCCACCACGGCTTGTGGGGCGATGCCTTGTTCTACCCACTGCACGAGTGGGGTCAGCAAATCAAACTGATCTGCGGCAGGGCCCATGCTGCAATGGTTCATGCCCGGGACGGGGAAGTAACGCGCAAAGTCAGAGCCAGGGTTCACACCTGCTTTGCCTAAGCGATCCACCCACTGACGCGTGTCGTCAGCCGAGAAAATCGCATCGCTCACGCCGTGGTACAGCACCACCTTGGCGCCTCGGTTGCGCAGTGCGGCCAAGTTGTCGGGTTGGTTTTCACCGGGGGGCGTCATGAGCGACCAGCCCGATTCACGGTAGGTGTCGTTGGTGGCAGAGTACATGGCCAAACGTTGTGTGGCGTTCTCTTCCAGAGGCTTGAGTGGCGTAGGTGGCACGCTGAAGATGGTGGCAATGGCCAGTGGGTCACGAATCAGCGAATCGACAAATTTCCAAGTACCCCAGTTGGCACCTGCCACGCCTGTGTCGTAAGGAAAGCTGGCATAAATGCGCTGGCCATCTGCCGTGTGTGCGCCGCCGAACACGCGTGCGACCACGTCTTTTTGCGCGGTCGTCAGGCAAGCACCATTGCGCTCGCCTGTGCAACTGGCCACATCGGTTTTCACGTTGAAGGTGGCTTGGCAAGCCTGTGTGGCTTGCACCATGCCGTCCTTGGCGCCGTCAAGCGCATCGCATTTGTCGGCGATGGCTTTGGCCACGGTCTGGCGCTCTTGCGGGGTGAAGGCGCTGGCCAGATCGGGCAAAGTGCCGTTGGGGTTGAGCGGGTTCTTCACGGTGGCACCAGGTGTGGCCAAGGGGGCCCATTGTTGTGCGCCCCAAATCTGCGCCAGTGCTGCATAAGGCAAGCGGTAGCCGGGTGCGCCTACGAGATAGCCGTCGTACTGATCGCCTAGGCGAGATGCAGCCACCATGGCATGTCTGCCACCGTTGGAGCAACCGCCGATGTACGAACGATCGGGTCCTTTGCCATAAGCACTTTGGATCAACTGCTTGGCCATGGGGGTGAGCTTTTGCACGGCTTGGTAGCCGTAGTCCAGTCGTGCCTGTGGTTCTAGCCCAAACACCGCGGTTTGTGGGCCGCTGTGCCCAGCATCAGAGCTGATGACTGCAAAGCCCTGCATGAGAGCACCTGTCAGTGGCCCGCCACCCAAGGCGCCGAGTGCGGGTTGCACTGAGCCATCCAACCCCCCATTGCCTTGGTAATAAAAACGACCATTCCAAGCGATCGGTAAGCGCATCTCGAAGCCGATGGCGTAATCGCGTCCATCGCTGCCCTTGCGTTCGTGCATGCGGCCTTTGACAAGGCAGTGCGCAGGAACGGCTTTGTCGCCTTGCATGACAGCGCCTGCTGCTACGGGGGCTGCAGATTCAATGCGTGTGTTCGCGAGTTGGAGCTTGGATGTCAAAGCCTCACAGCTGGGCAAGCTGGCGCCGGTTGCAGCTTTCAACGGTGCGGTCGGCGTGCTTTGCAAGGTGCCACAAGCAGCCAGCACACTGACAGCAGATAGCATAAGAATGGAACGCATGTGTGTCTCCTCAGTGGTTTGTTTTGGTTTCGAAAAATGGATGAATTCAGCAGACTTCAAAGAAGCGCATGACTACACGGTCTGGGTGTCGTGCCCCTGTGCCAATGAACAGACGTTCGCTGATCCATGACAGCGCCGGAGATGCGGTTTCAAAGCGGGGGGTGCAACGGAAATAAACCGATTCAGGGCTGACCACTTCTCCTTTGATGAGTTTGGCCATCACCTCGGGTGAGGCGGTGCGGATGGCATGGTTTTGCACGTAAATCACATCGCCAGCGTCTGTCTCTAGAGCGTAGCGTGCGTCTAGCTCGGCCATTTGCGCGGTCACGATCAGCTGAAAGTCTGCGCCGCCTGGCAGCACGCGTGCCGTCCAGCCGTCGCCTTGGACTGAGCCGCCAAGAATGGAGATGATCCGACGCGTGCCGTGAATGGTTTGACCTACTTCAATGGGTTTGGCAACTTCTACCGAAAAATCGGCGAAAAATTTGAGGTGTGGGGTGGGTAAATCAGCCATGCATCACAGGGTAATCCCAATGCGTCTGAGCCTTTGTCATCCCTTAGGATGACACGCACAAAGGCTACCAATTGTTCAAAATGCGTCAATGGAATTTGCACCCGTCATCCGCGCATGTCCAGGCGCTGGATGGGTTGATTGGACTGATGGGCCAACACGATTTTGAGGCTCAATTTCTGCCGCATCTGCAAGATGTTGTTCCCGCCGCGTCCTACTCCATTTACAGAACTGGTCGCCAGTGCGTGCCCACACGTTTCATGTCGGCGAGTTGGGGCGTGGCCGATCACACCCAAGCCTGCTGGAACGCCTATTTGTCTGGTCCGCAAAAAAATGACCAGACCTTGGCCACACCTGTGTTGGAAAACGGCCATGCCATGCTGTGCCACATCACGGACAAAGAAATCCCTGCTCAGCACAAGGCGCTGGTGTATGAACCACATGGGATGAAAGAGCGCTTGTCGGTCATTCAACAAGAAGCGGCTTCTGTGTTTGCCATTAATTTTTACCGCCATGTGCATCAGCGCCCCTTCACGGATGCGCATTTGTCAGACCTCGCTTCTTTAGCGCCGGTATTGCTCACGCTGGTGCAAAAGCAAATTGCGTTGTCCACGCCGCAGGCCACAAGCGCTGGGCGTGATGTGAAGCATTGGATTTCAAAGCTCATCGCCCACAACGCTTCATTGACAGGGCGCGAGGTCGAGGTGTGTGCGCGTTTGCTCATAGGCATGACACAAGATGGCATTGCCAGCGATTTAGGTCTGTCGTTGGCGACGGTTAAAACCTACCGCAATCGCGCTTTTGCACGACTAGGGATTCACTTCAAGAACCAACTTTTTTCTTTGTTTCTGCACTGAATTAACTCAGCGATGTCGAAACAAAAAGGCTGCTTAATGCGCAGCCTATTATGAAGATTATTTAAATATTAAATTAACTTTAATTGACTAAAATTAATGAATTAATTTTTGTTTTTGATGCGCGAATCCATGTGCCGAATCCATGGGGCAGCAGCATTAGTCTATTTGTCATATTTAAGATTGGAAACGGAGTGCAAGATGACAGCTGAATCCATTGCAACCTGGGTATCTGTCTTAGCCAATGTTGTCATGGCTATAGGTGTGCTGTTCGCTTGGCGGCAACTTGTTGCGATCAAGGATCAAACGAGGGCAGATCATGAACGTAGTCGCCGACAGGTTGCAATTGACCTAATGACGGCTTGGGTGAAAAATCATACGCCACAAGCATCTATCGCAAGAACATTAGTCGAGGGGTTCGCAAGGGATCAAGTTGAGGCAATGTGGAAACAAGCGTCTTTTGAGATTCCTCTAGAGAAGAAGGATTTAGTGATCGGTGCATTGATTAATTCATCCAATCTCGAATTCACTCAAGCCACAATAAAATTAACTCGAGATGAGTCATCAGAGCTACGCTGGCAAATCATTACATTTCTTAATGGGCTTGAGTGCGTGCTCGCTGGATGGCACCACAATGTTGCAGATAGATTCATGATTGAAGAGCAATTTGCGTCATTGGTTTCGTCTTCAGAAGGTCATTACCTTCTGAAAACCTTTCGCGAGCTTGCTGGAGTTCCGAACTATCCAGCGCTTCATGCGTTTGCAGATTACATCGAAAGAAAAAACAGAACGGCAGCACTGGGAAAACCCCCTGCGGCTTAGCACAGTGGCGAATTCAATACTCTCCACTGAGTGCTTTACCGGGCACTGCTGAATAAATCAGTTCAGTACAGCTTGATAAGCCGCTGCATTCATAAGGCCATCCACCTCAGCGGCGTCGCTGAGCTTGACTTTGTAGAACCAGCCTGCGCCCTCGGGGTCGCTGTTGGCGAGTGATGGGTCGGCGCGCAGGGCCTCGTTGGTTTCCAGAATTTCCACACTCGCGGGCATGTGCACATCGGCGGCGGCTTTGACTGACTCGACCACACCGGCCACCGTGCCTTGTGCAAAGGTTTTGCCAACTTCGGCGAAGTCCACAAACACAATGTCACCCAGTGTGTCTTGCGCGTGTTGGGTGATGCCCACCAGCGCGGTGTCGCCTTCAATGCGCACCCAGGTGTGTTCTGCGTGATATTTGTTCATAGTCTTTACATGCCGCTGTAGTTGGGACCACCACCGCCTTCAGGCGTGACCCACACAATGTTTTGGGTGGGGTCTTTGATGTCGCAGGTCTTGCAGTGCACGCAGTTTTGGGCGTTGATTTGCAAGCGGTCGCTGTTGTCGTCGTTCTTCACAAACTCGTACACACCAGCAGGGCAATAGCGGCTCTCAGGGCCCGCGAATTTGGCGAGGTTGATGCTCACTGGCACAGACGCATCTTTGAGTGTCAAGTGCGCAGGTTGGTTTTCTTCGTGGTTGGTGTTGCTGATGAACACGCTGCTCAAGCGGTCAAACGTGAGCTTGCCGTCTGGCTTGGGGTAGTTGATTTGGGCGTGCTGTGATGCAGGTTCCAAATTCACATGATCGGGCTTGTTGCCATGCAAGGTCCATGGTGGTGTGTCGATGCCTAGCTTGGGTAGCAACCATTGCTCGATGCCGGTCATCAACGTGCCGACCAACATGCCTTTTTTGAACCACAGTTTGAAGTTGCGGTACTGGTTGAGCTCTTTGCTGAGCCAGCTCTTCTCAAATGCGGCGGGGTAGGCGCTGAGCTCATCGTTGGCGCGGCCAGCCGACACGGCTTCATAAGCGGCGTCAGCCGCCAACATGCCGCTCTTGATGGCGGCATGGCTGCCTTTGATGCGGGCAGCGTTTAAGTAGCCTGCATCGCAACCAATCAGGGCGCCACCGGGGAACACTGTTTTGGGCAAGGCTTGGGGCGTGCCGTTGTTGATGGCACGTGCACCATAGCCAATGCGCTTGGCGCCTTCGAGGTGGGCTGCAATGGCTGGGTGTGTTTTCCAGCGTTGCATTTCTTCAAAGGGGCTGAGCCATGGATTTTTGTAGTCGAGGCCGAGCACAAAGCCCAGGGTGACTTTGTTGTCTTCGAGGTGGTACAAAAAGCCGCCACCAAAGGCGTCGTCTTGCATGGGCCAGCCGGATGTGTGGACCACTAAGCCAGGTTTGGCCTTGGTGGGATCGACTTCCCACAGTTCTTTGATGCCGATGGCATAGCTTTGTGGATCGCGGCCTTCGGCCAAGTTGTATTTAGAGATTACTTGTTTGCCCAAGTGGCCACGCGCGCCTTCGGCAAAGATGGTGTACTTGGCGTGCAGCTCCATGCCGAGCTGGAAATTGTCGGTGGGTTCGCCTTCTTTGCTGATGCCCAGATTGCCAGTGGCCACGCCTTTGACGCTGCCGTCTTCGTTGTAAAGCACTTCGGCTGCGGTGAAGCCCGGGAAGATTTCTACGCCGATCGATTCAGCGTGTGCGGCCATCCACTTGACCACATTGCTCAGTGACACCACATAGCAGCCGTCGTTGTGGAAGTTGCGTGGCAGCAGCCAATCGGGGGTGCGCTTGGAGCCTGTTTCGTTGAGGAACAGCACATCGTCGCCGGAGACCTCTTGGTTCAGTGGACAGCCGAGTTCTTTCCAGTTGGGGATGAGCTCGGTCATGGCCTTGGGGTCCATCACCGCACCCGACAAGATGTGCGCGCCGGGCTCGGAGCCTTTTTCCAGCACCACCACAGAAACATCGTTGCCTTTTTCGGCAGCGAGTTGCTTGATGCGAATGGCAGTGGCCAAACCACCGGGGCCGCCACCCACCACGACCACGTCGTATTCCATGGCTTCACGGGGGCCGAACTGGGCGAGGATCTCTTCTTGTGTCATGTGTCGTGTCTCATTCTGTTGTCAGAGGTGCGACAGATTTTAGGGCCTTCGGCAGGGCCACTTGTCATAATGAAATAACTCAATACACACAGGAGACAGGCATGGCATACAGCATTGACTTATCAGGGCGCGTGGCCTTGGTTACCGGCGCATCCAGCGGCCTGGGCGCACAGTTTGCGCGTACCTTGTCGCGCGCAGGCGCAGCCGTGGTGCTGGCCAGCCGCCGGGTGGAAAAACTCAAAGAGCTTCGGGCCGAAATTGAAAGCGAGGGCGGGGACGCTCATGTGGTCGCTTTGGATGTGACCAGCCGCGAGAGTATTCAAGCGGCCGTAGCCCGTGCCGAGACCGAGGTGGGCAGCATTGACATTTTGGTCAACAACTCTGGCGTGAGCACCACCCAGCGTGTGCAAGACGTGACCGAAGAAGATTACGACTTTGTGTTTGACACCAACGTCAAAGGCTCGTTCTTTGTCGCGCAAGAAGTGGGAAAACGCATGTTGGCGCGTGCCAAAGGCGCGGCACCAGGCTCGTTCACGGGCGGGCGCATCATCAACATTGCTTCGGTGGCTGGCTTACGCGTGTTGCCGCAAATCGCGGTGTACTGCATGAGCAAGGCGGCTGTGGTGCAAATGACCAAAGCCTTGGCCGTGGAGTGGGGCCGTTTTGGCATCAATGTGAACGCGATTTGCCCAGGCTACATCGACACTGAAATCAACCATCACCACTGGCAGACAGAGCAAGGGCAAAAGTTGGTCAACATGCTGCCGCGCAAACGCGTGGGTCAGCCCAAAGATTTGGACGCCTTGCTGGTCATGCTTGCCAGCGGCGAGAGCGACTTTGTCAACGGTGCCATCATCGCGGCCGACGACGGCTTCGCGCTATGAAGTTCGAGATTCCTGAACACAAAAAACTGGTGTTCGAGATGCGCATCCCGATTCGTTGGGGTGACATGGATGCGATGGGCCATGTGAACAACGCCACCTATTTTCGCTACCTCGAAACCATTCGCGTCGATTGGATGCGTTCGATCGGCGCCCAGCCTCAAGCCGATGGCCATGGCCCGGTGATCGTGAATGCGTTTTGCAACTTCTACAAACAGCTGGAATACCCGGGCGAGGTGTTGATGAAGATGTACACCAGCGACCCTGGGCGCACCACGTTTGAGACCTGGGGCACGATGGAGTTGGTCGATAAGCCGGGTGTGATTTACGCGGCAGGCGGTGCCACCACGATTTGGGTGGACTTCCCCAATCAAAAAGCGCTCGACTTACCCGACTGGATGCGCGAGATCGTCACGCCCTAGACGCTGCTGCGTCACGTGCCGATGGTGTTGTGGCTGCATCCAACTGGGTGAGCCATAGCAACGCGGCTGCACGGTCCGTGCCGCACATCTCCAGGTGGGGTTGAAGGCCACCACAAAAATCGGGCCGGTCGGCTTGTCCAAACACGGCGCAGCGCATGTCGGGCATCAACTGCACGCAGGGCACGCCGGCTGGTTTGCCATGCGGCATACCGGGTAGCGGGCTGGTGATGGAGGGCGCAATGCAACAGGCACCGCAACCGCTGCGGCATTGCATTTATTTTTGTTTGGGCACACGACCCATGAGATAGAACTCGGGGTTGGGCATCATGTGGCTGAAGCTGGCCATGCGGTTGCTCAAACCAAAGAAGGCGGTGATGGCGGCAATGTCCCACGCGTCTTCGTCGCTGAAGCCGTGCGCATGCAGGGGGACAAAGTCAGCATCTTCAATTTGGTCGGAGTGCTGGCAGACCTTCATCGCAAAGTCGAGCATGGCGCGCTGACGAGGCGTGATGTCGGCCTTGCGGTAATTGACGGCGACTTGATCAGCCACCAGAGGTTTCTTTTCGTAGATGCGCAAAATCGCACCGTGGGCCACCACGCAATACAAGCAGTTGTTGTCCGCGCTGGTGGTGGTGACGATCATTTCGCGGTCGCCTTTGCTCAGACCGCTTTCGCGCCCGACTGACTCGGGCACCATCAAGGCATCGTGGTAGGCGAAAAAGGCGCGCCATTCGGCGGGGCGTCGTGCTAGACCTAAGAACACATTGGGCACGAAACCCGCTTTTTCTTGCACCTCCAAAATCTTGGCGCGAATGTCTTCGGGCAAGTCTTTGAGTTCGGGTTGGGGGTAGCGTGCCATGTGTGTCTCCTGTGTGTGTTGTGAAAGATTATCCTTGGGCCTCAGTCTCTTAACCCACCACCAGCTTGTGCACCAAGTCGGCTGTGGTGGATGCTTTGTATTTGCGCATCAGCTTGGCGCGGTAGATTTCTACCGTACGGTGGCTGATGTCCAGCACCTTGCCAATTTCTTTGGAGGTCATGCCATTGATCAAAAATGCGGCGACCTCGCGTTCGCGCGCGGTGAGCTCGGTGCGTACAGGGCGCGTTGCACTCAGATCTTCGAAGCTCCAAATGCCGGCCTCATGCGGGGCAGCGCGGTTCAAGGCTCGGCCTGTCACATGGCACCAAAATGGCTCGCCTTTGAGGCGGCCATCGATGCGCTTCATCACGCGGTCGTCGGCGTAGAGGCCTTTGGCATTCAAACTGAGTTCAATCCGTGCACCTGTGCGTTCGTATTCATCAGCGCTTGGGTAGAGCACTTGAAAAGACTGGCCGATCAGCTGCTCTCGCGTGACGCCAAACATGTCGCACACGTGTTGGTTGCAGTCCACCATGGTGCGGTTGCGTGACAGCACCAAGCCCACGGGAGCGAGGTCAAAGGCTTGGCGGTAGTCAATGCTCATGGCGTGTTGGGGCAGGGGTCTGTGCTTACGAAAAACTACGTATTTGGTTACGTAGTATCGTATCGCTACTCTGTTGCATTCTTACTGGAGCACCCCTTGAACAAAGTTTTTCCTTCTGCTGCTGAAGCGCTCAAAGACATCGTGGCCGACGGCCAGTTGATGGCGGTGGGTGGTTTTGGCTTGTGTGGCATTCCTGAAGCCCTGATTGACGCCTTGCGCGACAGCGGTGTGAAGGACTTGACCGTGATCTCTAACAACGCGGGCGTGGACGGTTTTGGTTTGGGCAAGCTGCTCGAAACCCGCCAAATCAAAAAAATGATTTCCAGCTATGTGGGCGAGAACAAAGAGTTCGAGCGCCAATACCTTTCTGGCGAGCTGGAGTTGGAATTCACCCCCCAAGGCACGCTGGCTGAAAAGCTGCGCGCTGGCGGCGCGGGCATTCCTGCGTTCTTCACCAAAACGGGTGTGGGCACCTTGGTGGCGGAAGGCAAAGAAACCCGCGAATTCGATGGCGAAACCTATGTGATGGAACGTTCTTTGGTGCCTGAAATTGCACTCATCAAAGCCGATGTGGCGGATCGTTCAGGCAATCTGCGCTTCAACATGACCGCGCGCAACTTCAACCCTGCGGCAGCGACGGCGGGCAAGATTTGCGTGGTGGAAGTCGAGCGCATCGTGGCTACGGGCGAACTGGCCCCAGACGACATTCACTTGCCCGGCATTTATGTGCACCGCATCGTGCACAACCCCACGCCCGAGAAGCGCATTGAAAAGCGCACCACCCGTGACCGTAAATAAGGAATAGACATGGCTTGGACTCAAGACGAAATGGCCGCACGTGCGGCAAGCG
>Ga0228702_1001925_pt1 | contig 12457 bp, 8 predicted proteins | sample McNCre217_Aug_MG_2_FD_178018 | JGI IMG/M metagenome (GOLD analysis project Ga0228702, IMG submission 178018) | Freshwater microbial communities from McNutts Creek, Athens, Georgia, United States - 20-17_Aug_MG | ecosystem: Environmental > Aquatic > Freshwater > Creek | place: USA: Georgia... | reverse complement strand
CAATCGCCTTAAGAATGATTCCGCTATAGAAATCAACATTCGGATAGAGATTTCGCTGTTTGAAATAGGGGTCATTTAAGGCCGCCTCCTCTAAGCGCATCGCAATCGCCAAGAGAGGATCATTGATCCCTAAAACTTTTAAGACGCGGTCGCACTGAGCCTTAATAATCTTCGCTCGTGGATCGTAATTCTTATAGACGCGGTGACCAAAGCCCATGAGACGAACATTCTTCGTCTTATCTTTAGCATCAGCGATAAACTTAGAGCCGTCGTCTCCTGAAGCATGAATGTCTTGTAACATCTCAATCACCGCCTGATTCGCGCCACCATGAAGAGGTCCCCAAAGCGCACAAACACCAGCCGAAACCGATGGGAAAAGATTAGCTCCACCCGAAGCAACCATGCGAACAGTCGAGGTCGAGCAGTTCTGTTCATGATCGGCATGTAAAAGGAGAATTAAATCCAAAGCTTTGGCGATTTCAGGATGCACCTGATAATCAGCATTGGGTTGAGAGAAAAGTAAGTGCAAGAAGTTGGAACAATAATCCAATCCTGGCTTAGGATAAACCGGTGGTTCGCCTTCCTTCGCCCGGTGAGCCAATGCCGCTAAAGTGCGAACTTTGGAAATAAGAACCGCAGCGGTTTCATCAAACTTCGCCAAATCATGCGCACGCTCGTTGGTACCAAGATCGGGATAATAACAGCCCAAGGTATTCAACGTCGCAGAAAGCACCGCCATCGGATGGGCACTGCCTGGGAAACCACTCAAGGCAATGCGTATACCATCATGCACTTGAGAGTTATCCAGAATTTGCGCTTTAAACGTGTTCAGTTGTGAAGCGTTAGGTAACTCGCCATAAATGAGCAAATAAGCGGTCTCAATGAAGGTCGACTTCTCTGCCAACTCTTCAATGGAGTATCCGCGATAACGTAAAATTCCCTTATCGCCATCAATGAAGGTTACCTTCGACTCGCACGCACCAGTATTGGCGTAGCCGTCATCAAAAGTTACATACATCGTCTCATCGCGCAGTTTGCGGACATCGACAGCATGTTCACCTTCCGTTCCAACAATGATCGGAAGGACGATATCTTTATCGTTAAGTTTAAGTGTAGCGTTGCGTGAGCTCATGACGGTAGGGGGTTCGCCAGAGGTCAGAGAGACACTAGCGAGTAGTTAAAGTCAGGAAATTGCGGTACATTTGCAAGCCTTTGACCTGACTTTTCTCGGGGTGAAACTGGGTAGCCATCACCCTCCCTCGCCTTACCCCACTCACAAACTGGCCGGCATAATCGGTTTCACACCAAATGATCGAAGGGTCCGTACTGACCAATCGATAACTGTGAACAAAATAGAATGGCTCCCCCTCAACCCTCAACCCCGCGGTCAAAGGGCTGGCCTCTTTAAAGACAGCCTCATTCCAGCCCATGTGAGGGATGCGCAGCTGACCTTGAGACGGGAAACGAGTAATGACCCCAGGAAAAATACCCAACCCCGCACGGTTACCCTCCTCAGAACGCTCAAACAAAGCCTGCAGCCCAAGACAAACCCCCAAAAAGGGACGGTCAGCCGCAATCCACTCCCTCAGAAAACCATCGAAGTGGGTATTCTTTAAACAATCCATGCAGTCAGCAATAGCCCCCTGACCTGGGAAAACAACTGCCTCAGCTGTTTCAGCTAAACGGGGGGTCGCCGCCAAATAAGCCTCAGCCCCAACCGCCATCAATGCGCGTGTGACACTTCGCAAATTACCCATGCCATAGTCGACAACAGCAACGCGAGGGCGATGGTTGGTGCGAGAAGATTCCACCATTAGGCGAGCGTCCCCTTGGTGCTAGGAACGCGACCTCCTTGACGAGGATCAATTTCCACCGCAACACGCAAGGCACGAGCAAAGGCTTTAAATAAAGCTTCAGCAACGTGGTGAGGTTCCTCACCATACTCGAGTTTTAAGTGTAAATTACAACCGAGCGAGTTGGAGAGCCCTTGGAAAAACTCTCTCACCAAAGCGATGTTAAAGTCCTTCACCATATAGTTGGTGACCTCAACTTGATAAACCATCAAGGGACGATTGCTCAAATCGATGACGCAGCGCGCCAACGTCTCATCCATCGGAAGAATGAAAAATCCGTAGCGACGAATCCCTGCTTTGTCACCCAAGGCTTCTTTGATGGCAGAACCTAAAACGATGCCAACATCCTCAACAGTGTGGTGATAATCCACATCGGTGTCACCCGAGGCATTCACTTTCAAATCAATCATCGCATGACGACTGAGCAAAGTAAGCATGTGGTCAAAAAAAGCGACCCCTGTAGCAACCTCAGACACACCGGTACCGTCCAGATTGACTGAAAGATGAATCTTGGTCTCCGCGGTATCGCGTCGAATGGTGGCTTGGCGAGCTCCTACGGTCATAACCAAGCAATCATCTGCCACCGCTAAAATGTCAATCTCACCCTTCCGTCCAAGCCTTGGCTGCCACTAAAAAGGCATCCATTTCGGCATCGGTTCCAATCGTGATACGCAAACCCTTCTCGGTTAAAGGATGTTGTGGAAAACGTCGGACGAGAATCTTTCTCTCACGTAAAAACTGAAATGCCGACTCCGCCAAAGCCACGGAGGGACTCTGCTGAGGCTTTACAGGGTTAGCTAAAATAAAATTACCGGATGAGGGATTCACCTGCCATCCATAATCACGCAAAACAGAAGTAACCCTCGTGCGAGTCGCACAAATTTTTGCCACGGTCGATTTCAACCAAGCGGTATCCTCTAAAGCAGCCACCGCCGCAACCTGTGCCACACGATCCACGTTATAACTATCGCGCACACGATGTAAAACTTCGGCAACTTCAGCCGAACAGAGAGCATACCCGACGCGCAACCCTGCTAATGCATAACCTTTGGAGAAGGTACGAGTAACGACAACGTGAGAAAATTGCTTAGGCAAATCGGCCGCATGCTCATCGGCAAAGGCAGCGTAAGCTTCATCAACAACCAACAAACCCCGAAAGACTGCGGCTAATTCTCGCACACGGTGCAAAGCCAAAGCAGCTCCCAGAGGAGCATTGGGACTCGTTAAAAAGAAAATCGAGGCACCCGAATCAACCACTGCCTTAATCTCAAAGGAACCATCTAAGCCTACTGGCACTTTCACCACTGGCGCACCTTGTGCTGCCGCCAACACCGGATAGAGCGAATAACTTGGCTCCAACATACCAACAGGTCGCTGCGGACCAGCATAGGCACGAATCAAGAGATTCAACAGGTCGTCCGAACCATTTCCAGCAACGATATTCGCGGCTGGAAAATCGTGTAACCGCCCGGCCGCTTCACGCAGTGACGTCGCATCTGGTGAGGGATAGAGACGCAAAATAGAAGCCTCCGCACTCAATAAACCGCGAATGGCTTCAGCAACTTTAGGACTAGGTGCATAAGGATTTTCATTGGTATTTAACTTAATCCAACCCCCACCCTGCGGCTGCTCCCCTGGCTTATAAGCATGCAAAGCTGCAATGTGTGGATTAGGTATAGGCACCGATGAAGTCATTAGTGGTAATTGAGTTTACTCAACTTAAAGTCACTCAAGATTTTTTTGATCACAACACCCTCTGTCTGCGATTGTACCCGCACAACCAAATCTTTGAGTTCAGCAAGAGTGGAGTGACGTAAAACATAGCGCACCTCAGGAATAGCCGTCGGAGTCATACTCAACTCGTGCGCGCCTAATCCAATCAGCAAAGGCGCCCAATGGGGATCACCCGCTAACTCTCCACACACCGCGGCAACAATCCCCTGGTTTTGCGCTGCACGGAAAATGGTTTCTAAAGTAGAGATGACGGCGGGATTAGCCGGATCGTATAATTTAGCAATTCGCTGATTCCCTCGATCGACTGCTAAGAGATACTGCACGAGATCATTGGTGCCGACACTAAAAAAGTCCAACTCACGGGCAAGGTGATTAGCCAATAAAGCAGCGGAAGGAATTTCAATCATCGCACCCAAACGAGGCATGGTGGAGTGAATCACGCCTTCATCAACCAGCTCTTTCAATGTTGCTTGAAAGAATTGTTTAGCCTGACGCAACTCATCGAGGCTTGAAATCATAGGGAACATCACCGCAACGGATCCATGCACCGCCGCACGCAAAATAGCCCGTAATTGCGGGCGAAAAATATCAGGGCGGTCGAGACAGAGTCGAATAGCTCGATATCCCATGAAGGGATTAGCCTCATCGGTTAAATCTCCGAGTCGTTTATCGCCTCCTAAATCGAGGGTGCGAAAAGTAACCGTCTTGCCCTGCGCTCGTCGGACAACCTCAGCATACTCAGCATACTGCTCCTCCTCGGAAGGCCAATCATCCAATCGTAAAAATAAATTCTCTGTACGATACAATCCCACACCATGCGCATAATACTCATGAGCTCCCAACATATCTTCGGGACCACCAATGTTTGCTTGGATAGCAAAAGTGTGACCATCGCGCGTACAATCAGGTAAACGAATCTCCTGCATCACTCGATCGCGCTGAGTCCGAATAGCGATTTCCTTACCACGGTAGTTTTCAATGGTCGCAGAAGTCGGATTCACAATGACCAGACCAGCCAGTCCATCGACCAAAACCGTATCGCCCTCCTCAATCGCCGCCAAAAGTCCCTTCACTCCCACAACCGCGGGGATACTTAAAGCCCGTGCCATAATCGCCGAGTGCCCCGTCTGGCCACCTTCCTCGGTCGCAAAAGCCAATACACCATCGGTCGGCAAAGTGGCGGTCTCAGAAGGAGTTAAATCTTTGGCAACCACAACCTGTTGCAGAGCAGATTGCACTTTGTGCTCAGGACGTGCCCCCAACAAATGATTCATCACCCGCCCGGTCACATCACGAATGTCCGAAGCTCGCTCGCGCAAGAAATCGTCCTCCATTCGCTCAAAGATATCGATGTAGCGCTGAGCAACTTCTTGGAAACAATGTTCAATATTCAGTTCAGTCTGCCGAACCTCTTTACTCACGTCATCAATCAAAGCCACATCCTCTAAGACTAAAAGATGTGCATCAAAAATAGCGGCCTCATTTTCCCCTAAACGACTGGCCACCTCGTTGCGCAACTTAGCAATCTCTATACGAGTCGACGATAGTGCACTTTCAAAGCGGCGAATCTCCGCCTCAACATCCGAGATCTTTTCACAAGCGATAATCGCTTTACCCTGAAAAAGTAGATAGGCAGGACCACGGCTGACGCCTGGTGCGGCGGCGATGCCTTGAAGTCTTACCTCCGGCCTGGAATTTTCGGCCTGCATAAAAATGTCAGATGACCACCCTTGGTGGCCAAGGCAAGGCGGATTAGAAATTTGCGTCGTTCAATGACGCATTCTTATCCCGACTGGCCTTAGGGGTTGAGCCAGATTCGGGTGAGATAGCCGTTTCGCTGGGCGACTCCATCACAGAAGACTCTGACTTTACCTCTACCGGAGCAAAGTCTTCAGGAGTGGGCTCAGCATACTCCGTCGCACCCTCTTGCACATAGAGCATGAGGCCATTGTATTCAGCTGGTAACGACAGACGGGCTTGAACAAAAACAACCGCCAACAAACAAAGATAAGCTGCCATACGGCTCATCCGTCCGGCAAACAGACTTAACCATGAAATCGCTGGGCCAGTTTGCTTTTCTGTCCGCTGGGAAAGAAAACGGACCTGCAAACGGTGAATCAGGAGTTGACGGCGAAAGAGACGTCGCAAAGCCGGCGACTGATTCATCATTTCGCGCAAACGACGGACTTCCTCAGGTCGAGCGGTGCCATCGAGGTAATTGGCCACTAATGACTGAAATTCTTGTAAATTCATTGAATAAACTCCTCCCCCATCATCTCGCGCAAGGCCTCACGCGCCCGATTAATCCGACTTTTCACCGTACCAATCGACAACCCTAACTCTTCCGCAATATCCTCATAAGCCATGTTTTGCACATTCCGCATGGTCAGAATAAGGGCATGCTCAGGCTTCAAACGCTCCATACATTCAGCCACTTTTCTCACAAATTCATTCTGCTGTGCTTCAGATTCAGGCCCAGAAGATCCGTCGGAAAGCAACTCATGCATGGTCATGCCCGGCTCTTCACCCAAATCGGCATCCAATGAAAGGGATTCATCCCGCTTGCGACGACGCCAATACCAATAGCGATTTCTCGCTAAATTAAGTCCAATTTGATGAATCCAAGTGGAAAAGGAGGCTGTTCCACGAAAAGAGGATAAAACCCGATGAGCTCGGATAAAGGTATCTTGAGTAATCTCCTCCGCATCCTGGCGATTCCGTAGAAGTGAAAAAACTTTAGCAAAAATCCGCCCCTGATAGCGAACCACCAACTCGTTAAAGGCCCCAACATCCCCATTGCGGGCACGGTTGAGAGCAGACTGGTCGGCTTCGTTTTCCATGAAAAGTTTTTCCGAGTATCGGAAGAGACGACTATGGTGGTGACATCTGTAAAGATTTCAACAGTAGTTTAACTCTTCCGCATTCAGACCTGAACCATGTTCATCTCGACGAAAAAAAAGCCGTTAGTTCAGTGGATTGACTGCTTAAATGGGACAAAAGGGGCGGTAACCTCTCTCCCCCTCACCCTCCCCATCGGAAGTCATAAACCCCTCGTCACTGTAACGGGGTCCGCCAAAAAACTCGCCCTCGAACCAAACCGCGATGCCTACATTCTCTTAAACGGATCGCCCCTCACTTCAGCCCAAGTCATTTCGGAGTCCTCAACTCTCCAGTTGGAAAACGCCCTCTACGTCATTTCTCCCAGCGAAGAAGAGGTTTTTAAAAACGTAAAAACCGAAGTCTGGACACTTTTCGATAGTCACTCCGGCGAACTACTCGGTGAATTCGAACCCAAAAAATTGATGGATGCGGCCATTCAGTTTGGACGCGCCCCCGAAACTCTCGCCACAACTCCCCAAGGCTTAGAAGTGGGATTTAAACTCAACCACATCGCCCCCCTTCTTTCGAGCCCCACAACGACGCCTTCCAAAACTCAAACTCCAACACCTTTAGCCGAAGAACAAAATAAAGGTGAACATGTTTGCCCAGTTTGTTGGACGCGCTTTGACGCAGGCGATGCCCTCAGTATCGCCGTCCACGAAAATCTCCGCGGAGATCCTGTACTCGGACCTGATGCACGACTGCGTTTCCATCCGACACGATTCAACGACCAAGGTCTCGCACTCGATCCCATGGGACTGGCTTGCACGGACATTGCCTGCCCTCACTGCCGTCGCCAATTACCTCCAGGCTACCTCGACATGCCCCACCGCATTATCTCCGTTGTGGGTGCACCGAGTGCAGGAAAATCCTACTACCTCGCCGTTTTAACACGCATCCTACAAGACCGTTTACCCGAGGATTTTGGCCTGGCATTCAAAGATGGCGACCCCAGCGGAAACATCCTGCTTAACCAGATGCGCAATACGCTCTTCTCGGCATCCACTCCCGAAGACGCCCTCCTCGGAAAAACAGCCCTCGAAGGTGCCACCTACGAAAAACTTCCTCGTCTTGGTCGTTTAGTCTCTCTCCCCCGCCCCTTCATTTACACCATCAGTCGACCAGGAAATAAACGCCAAGAGACTTCGCTGATTCTCTATGACAACGCAGGTGAACACTTTGAGCCTGGCATCGATATTCACGACTCCCCAGGTGCGATGCACGTCGCTTCCTCGGCAGGTCTCATCTTCCTTTTCGACCCCACCGCCAACGCACGCTTCAAAGCCAAACTTATCGGAGTCGATGACCCGCAACTTTCGATTAAAGGACGCGTCGACCAACAAGATACGATTCTCGCAGAAATGGAGGCCCGCATCAAACGCGTCCTGGGTATCAGCCAAAACCAACGCATCGCCACACCCCTAGCTTTTGTCGTCGGAAAGTCCGACACTTGGCAATTCCTCCTCCCCTCACCACTCGAGCCTATATTAGTTGATGGAAAAATCGATCAAGCCGCCATCGATCGCAATTCACAACGTGTCCGACAAGTTCTTGTCTCACTTTGCCCAGGTCTCGTGGCAACCGCTGAATCATTAGCCGAAGAGATTCGTTATTTTGCAGCGAGCTCCTTCGGTCACCAACCCATGATGATTACCTCCGGACCCAACACTGGGCGGATTGCACCTAACCCACAAAAACTTTCCCCCAGCAATGTTGAAAGTCCAGTCTACTGGCTACTCCACCAATCCTGTCCTGAACTGATTCCAGCGAAGTCCTAATCATGCCACTCCAGCTTATTTTTACATCTGCCCCACGAGGACTCACTCCAGGTCGCTCTGGATTTTGCACCGTGGCCCGTCATCAATCGATTCCAGAAAGACTTACCCAAATTCTCGAATCCATCGGCACACCACACGAATCCAACGAAGGCGCAACCTTCACTTATCGTATCATCGAAAGCGGCGGACAGTCTTGGTTCGTCCTTTCGCGTTTTGTCGCTCGCGGTTTAGATTATTCGCAACGCAATAATCGCCTCGCCCACCATCTCGTCTTTTCCGCCGATGAAATCTCTGTACTTACGGCACCCGCTGCCATCGCTCTTCGATGGAAGGGCTGGGTGGATGAATGGAAAGAAGGTCCAACATGGCTAACCGATGCAGACGAAACTCTTCATTTAGAAAGCCACCCCCCTCTCACTCCCGCATCAGGATGGAGAGACTTCGCAGGATCAGGTGCTAAAGCAGCATGGCTGGTAGGTCCTGCTGGCGCTAACTCACTAGCACTACGCAACCCTCCCGAAGACGCACGCTTACTTCGTTTGCTTGCTGAATCAGCCGCCCTCTTGGGTCGAGGTTCATGGCACGCAACTTTCACAACCAACGCAAGCGTCACAGGCGCAGAAGGATTTCACTGGGCGGTCGGAACGGTCCCAGGTCGAACTGAGATCGATTTCAATCAAGCTAAACTCATTGCCCCACCCACAGGGGATCTTGCACGCCAGGCTGCCACAGGAGTTGGCGCAACCCCACTTGCCTTCTCCACACCGACTGAAGCATCGTCGGCACCCACCTCTAACTCTTTCAACGCCACCCTATCACGTACCGTCCTTATCGTTATCGTCTCTCTCATCATAGGTCTAGCCGTCGGACTCTTTCTCATCTTCCAAAAATCCGACTCTACTCCCGCAACCGTGGTCATTGAAACACCACCCACTCCCTCCATCGACACAACCAAATCCGATGAACTTTATCGAGCCAACATAGCCATCAAGAATATCGCCAGTCTGTTAGAAAGTAATGACTACGTTGGTGCCGCCAAACTATGGCTCGAAACCACTCAACTTTCTCCGACTTTCGCACAACGGTACCAAGAACAGTACCTCACAAGGCTCCAATCCAACTACGTACCTAAAGTAATCCTCCAACTCCGAGCGAAGATCGAAAACCCGCAAGTTTTCAAAAAAACCACCATCGCACCCTCACTCCAACTCGAAGCCCAAGAAGCCATTCAAACTGGAGAAAGCCTCCAAGTTCAATCCCACCCCGATTGGCCAAAACTTTTAGAAATCCAGCAACGCATCGAACTTATTGCTCGATGTGACATCCGCCCAATGATTCTTATCTCAGGACAATGGTCCACCGCAGATGTTGGACCCAATGCACCCTCGACCGCAGAGTTCAAACTCTCTGCCAATGCCGCTGAAAAGATTAATAAATTCATCGAGGCAAGCGGAGCCTCACCTCAATCCAATTTGCTCGTGCAAATGCGAGTATTACCTCTGGAAGTATTTTTTAATCGCGATGACAAAACGAAGTTCATCCCCAGTGAAATTCGCCGAAGCCCACAAGCCAGTTGGATAGAGACCAGTACACCCGTCGGACGTGCTCCCATCGAAATCGCCGTCGGAACTCGACGCAATGCCATCACACTCAATTTCCCCGATGGCACCGCTAAAACATTAAATGACAATAATTGTCTCATCGAAATTATGCTGCCCGACGGCAATCGCCAAGGGCTCGCTTTGATTTCGAATTGGAAAAAAATTCGCCCACTCAATCTCGGCATCGGCGGGCTTGAAAAAGAAAATGATACTGGCGTCGTCCATCTCGCCAACTGGGCTGAACCCGCTATCTTAGCCTTTATCGCCTCCGAAGGTTCGATCGGACTCTTCCCCGCCGACCACGAGTTCCCTGATCGCGACCTTGCTTCTCTACGCGCAACGCGCTCATTACTTGAAACCGACCTCTTGCGACTGGAGAAAGCGGCTGGCCCGAACTCACCCTCTTACGAACGAATCAAATCTCGCCGTCAAAAATTCACCGAAGGAGATTTCATCCAAGCCGGAGCCCCTTGGCAGGCTATCCTCGTTAGCCCCAAAGGCGAAGCGATTAGCCCTCTCCTCGAATTCAAATAAATCATGCAAGTGGAACGACTCATCGCCCGTATCCGCGGACAACTCGAAGTCGGCACGCCCGACCTCGAAGCTCGTTCGCTGGCTAATGAGTACTCCACTCTATGCCTCCGCCTTCGTGAGCGACTCGAACAATGCAACACATTGATTCGCGCAGGCAATGACAACGCCGCCCTACAAGTGGCTGAATCGGAGCCCGATTTGTTGACAGTCTGTGCTCAGCTCAGCTTTTCCGAGGCAGAACGCTGGAACAATCTTTGCCGCGAACGTGGACTACCCGCAGGTTTTCTTTTTGATGATCAACAAATTTTAGCCGTCGAAGGTCTTTATGGCAAAACCATCGGCGAAAATCACCCACTTTACCGCGACTACCGTCAAGCGATGCGACAGCGCGATGAAGATCGCGCTCTCACGATTCTTCGTTCGATTGTTCGACTCAATCCAGACGACCCTACGGCACGCTCTGAACTCAATCGTCTCTCCGAAAAATTCCTGCGGGATGCACTGACTCGCGTCGTTACCCTCTTCCAAGAAGGTCAACGCCCCGAAGCCATTGAACTGATGGACCGAATGGAGCGCTTCGGCGCCCAACACTTATCGGAAGACTCGCGCTGGGAAAACGCCCGGCAACTGCGCATCCTCTACCTTCGAGAAAAAGCCGCAGAGCAAATCCTACAACTTCTCCAAGAAGCCGCACTCGCACATCAACAAGACCAGTGGGAAAAATGCGCCAACGCTATTGGACGCATCCGTAATCTCGAGCGCGACCATCAGGTGAAGTTAAAAGCACACACCCTGAGCGAATTAGAGAGACATGAAAAGTGGGCAGGCCAACTCGCCGCCGAGGCCGAAGCGGAAGCCAGCGCCCGAGCTACCGTGGAAAACCTGCTCCAAGAATGGCAAACTTTACAAAAAGATCCACCGCGCGGCACCTCTCTAGCGGTCATTATCTCTCGCCATAATCAGTGGCTCCAGCGCGCCGAAAATGTCTCCGCTCGTTTACCAGAAAACTTAATTCGCGAAGTTCAAGACCATCGCAACCTCGTCCGTCGCAAACTCAGTCGTCGCTTTGCCTTCTTTATCACCCAAGGAGTCGTCGCACTCTCAATCATTACGGGAATCGCCCTCTACGGATATAATCAATATCAACTTCGTCTGAAAGCTCGAGCGGAGCTCATCGAAGTGCAAAAGCTCGCCGATAGTTGGGAAACACTGTCCGCCGTAGCCAAGTTAGAACAAATTAAATCCGCTCCTCGCTTAATCCCGATGGAGCAAGCGATGGTCGAAGAAATGAAAAAGTTGAAACAACAACTCGAGGAGCAACGGGCCGCCGAAATTAAATTACAAGCGGAGGCAACCTACTTAGCTGATCGTCAAAAAGAAGGCATTGATGCGAGTAATTTTGCCGAAATCACCCAACGCACCACCGCTTACATCGAGGCTTTGGCAAAAGTAGGCTCAAAAGCGAATGAAAATCTTAAATCCATCTTAGAAAACCCGGCTGAACTTTTAGCAACATGCACCAAAGTTTCGGAGACAAGTCGCCAAGAACTCTCCGACCTTCGTCTCAAATTAAAGAACGCTCTCGGTGACGGCGATACTGCCATGAATATCGTAGCCACCAATGAGGCCATGGCAGCCTTGGATGCTCTCTTGAAAAAGCTCACGGTCGCTGGCGAAAAAAACCTCGAAGAACCTCAAGCAGAATTAGAAAACGCCCGCAAACGTTTCTTGAGCGAAAAGAAAATCTTAACCACCTTAAATCTTATCAATGGCGCGAACGACTTGCCGAGCTACCTCAACGCTCTCAATGCGATTTCAAAAAATGGTTCTGAAAAACCCGACCTCGTTAAGAACGCAGCCTTCGTTGCTTTTCAGTTTGAAAAATTAAATAACCTCCCTCGTTCCTGCCTCGCACCCCATGTGGCGGCAATGTGGGATGGAATCCCTCGCTCCGACCCCCAAGGAGATTTTATGGCCAACAACCTATCGGCCGTTGAATCTAAAATCTTAAACGACCTCGCCAATGAGGCTGGCTTTGCCTCTCTGCGCCGTTTCAACATCTACCTTACCTCGGGAC
>Ga0228702_1001920_pt1 | contig 12500 bp, 11 predicted proteins | sample McNCre217_Aug_MG_2_FD_178018 | JGI IMG/M metagenome (GOLD analysis project Ga0228702, IMG submission 178018) | Freshwater microbial communities from McNutts Creek, Athens, Georgia, United States - 20-17_Aug_MG | ecosystem: Environmental > Aquatic > Freshwater > Creek | place: USA: Georgia... | reverse complement strand
ATCAAAAATTAGATTTGACAGAGCCGACAAAATTTTTGGATAGTTTACGGATTTTGATCCAACGGGATTCATTGACATTTGATAAAGCTGCGCGTGAGCATTCAGAAGATAAACTCACGCAGGATGCTGGAGGTTTATTGTTGGACATGGCATCTCGTTCTACACGAATGCCATTTGATGGAACGATGGAACCAGGACTGTATTTTTCGCTCGATTCGATGAAAGTGGGGACAATTTCAGCTCCTATTCCTTACCGTACGGAAGATGGACGTTCTGCAGTTCGTATCTTGTATTACAAGGCTAAATATCCACCACATTTCGCCAACCTTAAAGACGATTACCAAAAGATTGGTATGATTGCTCTTTCGCGTAAGAAAAATGATGCCATTGAGGAATGGTTTTTGAAGGCGAAAGAAGATGTGTTTATTTACATCGATGATGAGTATAAGGGGTGTAATGTGTTGAGTGGGGGAGTTGTTGATAAGTAAGAGGTGAGAGGTAAGAGGTATGAGGTTGTTTTATCAAAAAGGCGCGATTTATCGCGCCTTTTTGATATATTTTGATTTTCTACCCATATCTCTAACCTCTTACCTCTTACTTCTAAATTGAATTAAACCGCCACTGGCGCCTTAATTCCCGGGTGCGGATCATATCCTTCCAGGGTAAAATCTTCAAATTTAAAGTCTAAAATATCTTTCACCTCCGGATTAATCTTCATCGTAGGTAATGGTCGCGGACTACGGGTTAATTGCAAGTCGACCTGCTCCATGTGATTCGAATACAAGTGTGTATCTCCTCCGGTCCAGATAAAGTCTCCTAAGCCTAAATCGCATACTTGTGCCATCATCATGGTTAAAAGGGCATAGGATGCAATGTTAAAAGGGACACCCAAAAATACGTCGGCAGAACGTTGGTATAATTGGCAGGAAAGTTTACCATCTGCTACATAGAACTGAAAGAAGGCATGACAAGGCATTAAGGCCATCTTGGGTAGGTCGGCGACATTCCAAGCGCTTACTATAATCCGACGAGAATCCGGATTTGTTTTCAAGGTATGTACTGCTTCTTTGATTTGGTCGATCACGATGCCGTTGGCGCCTTCCCAACTTCTCCACTGCTTCCCATAGACCGGGCCAAGATCCCCGTTTTCATCAGCCCATTCGTTCCAAATACTTACGTTATTTTCCGTCAGGTATTGAATATTTGTCTCACCTTTTAAGAACCAAAGTAATTCGTAGATAATGGATTTAAGGTGCGTTTTTTTGGTCGTTACCAATGGGAATCCCTCCTCCAAATTGAAGCGCATTTGGTAGCCAAAAACACTCAATGTACCCGTTCCCGTACGGTCTGATTTAAAGGTTCCGTTTTCTTTGATATGCGTTAGTAAATCTAAATATGCTTGCATGTTAGGCTTCGAAGGTTTCCCCGTTTAAAAGTAATGAATGTGTGATTTTTGAGCTGGGCTCCAACTGGGCAGTAGCGGAACAATATTTATCCATCGATAGTTGAATCGCTTTCAATGCTTTATTTCCATCAATCGCTCCTTTTAATTCGAACTGGATATTGATTTGTCGGAAAGGAGTCTTCTCGGTACCCTCTATTTTTTCTCGGTCACCTTGTACGCGAATTTGAAAGTCCTCCACGATTTGGCGTTGCTTTTTCAGAATCAAAATAACATCAATGGCTGTACATCCACCTAAACCCATTAATAGTAATTCCATGGGTCTCGCTCCTGCATTGTGTCCGCCAATTCCCTCGGCTGCATCGATGTGTACGGAAACAGGGGAGGAACCCTTCGCCTCAAAGTGAAAATCTTGATCTAATCGATTTAATACTACTTCCATCTTATTTTAATTCTGTCGATTTTAATGCTTTGGTCCATATAACTTCCCCCTTCACGTTGAATAATGTCATTGTTAGGGTACGGTCTTTTAACGGTCCCGAAACCTCGATTTTCGAGAACGCTCTTTCCTGTACCAATGTCCCAGGTACCAAAGTTTCGTTATAATCTTGTTTCACCGCATCTGCTTTTCCTGCCGTCATCGGTGAAACAGTTAAATCATACAAGGGATACGTACCTGGTCGGTCCAATTTATTTAAATTCGAGATGTGGCGATCGCCCGACAAAAACAATACGCCCGGGATGTTTCGGTTTTTAATTTCCTTCAACAAGTAGTTGCGCTCGCCCTCGTAATTCGCCATGTTTTCAAATACCTTCGCTGGACTAATTACTTGACCCCCATTCACGATAATCTTGAAGCTTGCTCGTGAACTAATTAAGGCATCTAATAGCCAATTCATTTGTTTTGGGCCCCAGTAGTCCTTATTGGGGTCATTTAATTCGTTGGGTGCTTTGTTCCACCGGTCGTCCATCATGAAAAACTCCACATCGGCCCATTGGAATTTGCCGGTAACACCTTCGTTTGGAAAAACGAAATTGGGATTGCCCCAATACATCTTGAACATTTCAAGTGAGAGGTTTTTTAATGGGAATGATCGGTCGGAATCATTCGGGCCATAATCGTGGTCATCCCAAATCGCATAATGGTGAACATTGGCTAATAGGGGTTGAATCGACTTCACCGATCTCGCATGATCATTTCGGTGAATCATACCAGTTCTCGTATAATCCGGTTCGCGGTAATAGAAATTATCACCTCCCCAAACCATGAAATCCGGCTTCTTCGCATACATTGCGGCATATACCTCATCTGCTCCTCCATAGGGTCTACCTGGCCGGTCCGTCGCTTCCTCATTTACATAATTACAGGTTCCAAACAAGAAAGAAAACGCAGGTGGATCTTTGCGGTATTGCCAAAGCTCCTGTGTTTGGAACTCCAAGGGATAATCAAAGGCCATTTTCTTGTTATTCACCCAAACCTCATATTCATAGCGCTTTCCCATGCTTACCTCATCGGCGATGATACGCGCAATATAGGCATTTGCTTTACTCGTTTGAATAGGATCTGTTTTATGAATGGTTTTGTCGCCTTTTTCCCAATATTGAAGGTGTACTTGTGCCGGTTTTTCGGTTTGCACCCAAACGAGGACTTCTTTCATTTCAGAATAGCCCAACATTGGTCCGCTCTTGATTTGAGCGAATGCTCCCATGGAGATGAGCAGGAATAAGGCAATAATTATGCTTTTCATGTTTGTTAGATTAGTATCTTTGTGGCTTATACAATTTTTCCATGGCATATTATTCAATTCAGAACATTCCATTAACCGATTTAGCCAAAGATTTCGGTACACCATTATACGTATACGATGCAGACAAAATTAGGGAAAAAATCTCGGTTTTAAGAGAGGCATTTGCGGGAATTGACTTGACGATTAAATATGCTGCCAAAGCCAATACGAATCTTTCCATTTTACGTTTGATGCGGGCAAATGGCGTGGACATGGACGTGGTGTCACCACAAGAGTTAGAATTAGGACTAATTGCGGGATACGAGGGTTCGAATATTACGTTTACTCCATCTGGGGTGCATTTTTCCGAAATTGAATATGCCGTTAGCAAAGGTGCGATTGTTAATTTGGATAATCTTTCCGTGCTCGAAAAATTTGGACAAAAATATGGTTCGACGCAACCCTGCTTGATTCGCATCAAGCCCCATGTTTTTGGAGGTGGGAATGAGAAGATTATGACGGCTCATCCGGAGTCGAAGTTTGGCATTTCAATTCATCAAAAAGAAGAGATTCTAGCGATCGTGGAGAAATATCAAATGCAGGTAATTGGTTTGCACCAACATACCGGTTCGGATATTAAGGATGGCAAGACATTTGAACAAGCGGCCTCAGCTTTGTTTGATTTCGCCTATGATTTCAAGGATTTGCAAATCATCGATTTAGGTGGGGGATTCAAAGTTCCTTATTCACCGGAAGATCCCGGGGTGAATATGCAGGAAGTTGGTCAAATCATGAGCAATGCCTTCCGTGCATTTTGTGCGAAATACGGCCGGGAGTTACGCCTTTGGGTAGAACCTGGTAAGTTTTTAGTTAGTGAATCCGGTACTTTTTTAGCTGAAACGAATGTCGTAAAACGTGATCCTGTCAAAACTTTTGTTGGAATCAATTCGGGCTTAAACCATTTGATTCGTCCGATGATGTATGGTTCGTATCATTATATTTTCAATGCCTCGAATCAAGATGCATCCAAGCAGGAATCATATCGGGTGACGGGCTATATCTGTGAGACAGATACTTTCTCTTTCGATTTTCAAGGAAAACAAAATGAGCGTTTATTGAATGAGGTCAAAGAAGGTGACATCATCGCATTAGCCAATGCGGGCGCTTATGGCTTTACCATGGCTTCGCATTACAATGCACGCTTTTTACCTGCGGAGGTTTTGGTTGATGGGGGAGTCGCTCGTGTGATCCGTAAGCGTGAGACGATGGAGGATTTGTTGAGGGGGCAGGAGGGGATTTGAGAACTAAGAGTTAAGAACTAAGAACTAAATTACTCCTACTTCTTAACTCTTAGTTCTTAACTCTTAGTTCTTAACTCTTAGTTCTTAACTCTTAGTTCTTAACTCTTAGTTCTTAACTCTTAGTTCTTAACTTTTAGTTCTTAACTTTTAGTTCTTAACTCTTAGTTCTTAACTCTTAGTTCTTAACTCTTAGTTCTTAACTCTTAGTTCTTAACTCTTAGTTCTTAACTCTTAACTAGTAAAGCACCCACGTATCTTTCGATCCACCCCCCTGCGAGGAATTAACAACCAACGATCCTTTTCGTAAAGCTACCCTCGTTAATCCACCAGGCATAACTTTGACACCATCCCCATACAAGATATATGGACGTAAATCGACGTGGCGGCCCTCCGCATGATCATCGATCAAACATGGGACACGCGATAGCGAAATAGTAGGCTGAGCGATGTAATTACGTGGATTTTTCAAGATTAAGGCCTTGAATTTTTCTTGTTCCTCTTGGGTGGATTTCGGGCCGATCAACATCCCGTAGCCTCCTGCTTCGTTGGCCTCTTTGACCACCAATTTTTCAATATTTTCTAAGACATATTGACGGTCTTCCTCTTCTGAACAGATGTAGGTTTTCACATTTTGGATAATGGGCTCCTCGTTGAGGTAGTATTTGATGATCCGAGGTACGTAGGCATAAATCACCTTATCGTCTGCCACGCCAGTGCCTGGAGCATTCGCAATCGCAACTTTTCCATTTTTGTATACCTCGAAGATACCTGGAATTCCAATCATCGAATCGGGATTAAAGACATTCGGGTCTAAAAATGTATCATCGATTCTACGGTAAATCACGTCTACGATTTGGAAGCCTTTGGTCGTACGCATTTTCACATATCCCTCATGCACGACCAAATCACGGGCATCCACCAGCTCCACGCCCATTTGTTGGGCTAAATACGAATGCTCAAAATAGGCCGAATTGTAAATACCCGGCGTTAATACCACCACCGTCGGATCTGGGCGATCGCTAATGAATCGCAACATTTCCAATAGTTTATGGGGGTAATCGGAAATAGGTCTGATCTGCGTTTTGGCAACGACCTCCGGAAAGGTTTGCTTTAATAATTCGCGGTTTTCCATCATGTAGGACACGCCGGATGGACAACGTAAATTATCCTCCAAAATCATATACTCGCCATCTGCCCCTCGAATCAAATCCGTTCCCGTAATGTGAATGTAGATGTTTTTTGCAGGTTTGATTCCGATGCATGGGCGTAAAAAGTCTTTGGACGACTCGATTACTTCCGCCGGAATAATCCCATCTTTGATGATTTTTTGATCCGAATAAATATCGTTTAGGAATAAATTTAGGGCTGTAATGCGTTGAATAAGTCCTTTTTCGATCTTCTCCCATTCATGTGCCTCAACAATGCGTGGTATGATATCCACGGGCATGATACGTTCAGTTCCCTCGTTTTCGGCATATACATTGAACGTAATTCCCATGGCCATCAAAGCTCTTTCCGCAGATTGCTGGCGCCTTGTGAATTCAACCTGTTTTAATTGTTCTACACGCTCTTTGAAATGCGTATAGCCTGGTCTTACTTCCCCGTTCTCCGTGAACATTTCATCGTAAAACCCTTCGGTCTTGTAGTCGTCAAATGTGAAATTCATACGCTTATCTTTTTATTAAATGCTTGATTGTTAAATAATTTAGAATTTTAATTTTAGATAAGTTCTCCCGCTTTCTAGTATTTTTAAAACTTAGTCGGAAATTTCAGTTAATTACCAAAATTTTACAATTTTAACTGCATTTTTGGCCGTATTTTTGTTCCATGATTTTATTGAATTTTCTCTTTTTTAATAGTCCCATTGGTCCCATTCGGGTGGAGTACAGCTCTCAAGGCATTTCAAGCCTTCGTTTTGTCGATGTCATGGGTGAAAACCATACCGAAATTCCTGAACTAGAAAAAATGATTCTAGATGATTTGGAGGGTTATTTTGGACAAAAAAATCATGTTTGGCAGAGTCCTGTCGCCCCGCATCTCGGCTCCGAATTCCAAGAAAAAGTATGGAGATCCCTATTGGAAATCCCCGTCGGCCAAGTGCGTAGCTACCGGGAAATTGCTGAAATGCTAGGCCAACCGAAAGCTGCGCAAGCCGTCGGAAATGCCAATGGCCAAAATCCCATTTTGTTACGTATTCCTTGTCACCGAGTGATTGGTTCCAATGGGACGATGACAGGTTATGCGGGTGGATTGTGGCGGAAAGAGTGGTTGCTCCGACATGAGGGTTATGACGGATTGAACCAACAAATGAACTTATTTTAACATGGAAAACGAACAAATTGTTGACGCTGTCGAGCTATTGGTGAAATTATGGGATGTGCATGGCATCAATGAATTCAAAAGTAAAAACCTCAGTTTTGCCGCACGAGGCTTAGATAAATTTCCAGGACGTATTGCCAATTTGGATGCGGATGCACTCTATGCCATTCCAGGTGTGGGGAAAGTGGTTGTTCAAATTATTCAAGATTTAGCGCAAGCAGGAACTTGCCCAGACCTAGAGGCGATGACCGAGCAAACGCCACCAGGTATTTTGGATATATTGAAAATCAAAGGTTTGGGGCCTAAGAAAGTTGGCGTCATTTGGCGAGAATTGGGCATTACCGAATTAGATGATTTATTGGCTGCCTGCTATGCAGGTCAATTGGAGCAATTAAAGGGTTTTGGGAAAGCGATTCAAGAGAATGTGATTTCCTACATCCTTTTTCTCAAAGAGAACCGTCGAAAATTACGTTTAGATAAGGCCGAAAAGTTAAGCAATCATTTGTTGGAGCTACTGCTTCCCGTTTTCCCAAAAGTTCTCATATCCGGGGAATTAAGTCGGAATTGTGAAGTCATCTCTTCGCTCGTTTTCATTGCGCAAAGCGAGGATATGTTTGGTGCGCATGGCTTGATTGAAGGGATTTCAGTGATGCAGACGGATTTCCAACAGTCCTCTCCATTTACTTGGCGCGGGCATTTGGAAGGTCATTTGATTCCTATTGAAATTCATTTGACGGATGAGTCCCACTTGGAGATTTTACAATTCCAACATGGTTCCAATCCCGAACATTTGGCTTCGGTGAATTTTTTCCAACTGAAAAATATCCAAGAAGTTGATGAAATTTATTCCACTCAAAATCTTCCCTACATCGTTCCGGAAATGCGGGAAGGGTACAAGGAGTTTGAATGGGCGGCGAAATATCAGTCGGCCGACTTAATCCAAGTCAGCGATTTAACCGGCTGTTTGCATAATCACTCGACCTATTCGGATGGAAAAAATTCGCTATTGGAAATGGCAGAGGCTTGTCAAGCCATGGGATTAACCTACTTCGGTATCGCCGACCACTCCCAATATGCCGCGTATGCAGGTGGATTGAAGGAGGAAGATATCATTCGCCAACATGCTGAGATTGACGAATTGAATCAAAAATGGACGGATTTTAAGATTCTGAAGGGAATCGAGGCCGATATATTACCCGATGGTAGTTTGGATTACAATGACCGTATCTTGTCTTCATTCGATTATGTGGTGGCTTCGGTACACGCGCAGTTGGTCATGGATCAAGAGCGTGCCATGGGTCGATTAATCAAGGCAATTGAGAATCCACATACGAGCATTCTAGGCCACCCAACCGGACGTTTGTTACTGACGCGTTCGGGATATCCGATCGATACGACTAAGATTTTGGATGCTTGTAAGGCAAATGGAGTGAGCATTGAACTTAATGCGAGTCCATACCGCCTCGATTTGGATTGGCGGCATATTTATGAGGCGATGGATAAAGGAGTTTATGTTTCCATCAACCCTGATGCGCATAAAATAGAGGGTTTGAAAGATATGGAATATGGCGTGCGGGTAGGCAGGAAGGGCGGCTTATTGAAAGCCTTGGCCCTAAATGCCTTGCCTTTACAGGATTTATTGGCCTTTTTTGCTAAATCTTAGAAATTCGGTTTCAATAAGTATTTCGCATAGAATTCATCGATGATTCGTACGGCATCTGTCGGTGTGTCAACGATCGAAAAGAGTTCCAAATCTTCCTCATGGATATTTCCATGTTGGACCATGGTCGTTTTCATCCACTCAAAAAGCCCTGTCCAATATTCTGTGCCCACCAATACGACGGGAAATTGGCCAATTTTATGGGTTTGGATAAGTGTCAGGGATTCGAACATTTCGTCCAAGGTTCCAAATCCACCCGGCATGATGATAAACCCTTGTGAGTATTTGACGAACATGACTTTTCGAACAAAAAAGAAGTCAAAATTGATGTTTTTATCATGGTCGATGTAGGGATTCGGCGTTTGTTCGAAGGGTAATTCGATGTTTAGGCCTACAGAACGTCCTCGCTCGCTTTTTGCACCCTTATTTCCCGCTTCCATAATCCCGGGACCACCTCCTGTAATCACTCCGTAACCATGTCTAACAAGTTTAGCCGCGATCTGTTCGGCCAAGCCATAATATTTATCCTCAGGTTTGGTTCGTGCGGAACCAAAAATACTTACGCAGGGGCCTATTTTTGAAAGTTTATCGATACCCTCCACAAACTCGCTCATAATTTTGAAAATTCTCCAAGATTCCTCGGATTTTATCTGTGCCCAGGTTTTATCCCCGAAGACCTTCTTGATGCGGTCTTCATCTTCTCTCCATTGATCCGTCATAATTTATCTGTTTGAACATTGGCAAATGTACATGATATCAACGTACCTTTGTTGAAATTTATTATTCCTTTTTTATGAGCTTAGCAAAATCATTCGCCGTGGGTGGCGATCATGCCGGATTTGATTACAAAGATCAGTTAATTGATTTTTTAAAGGAACTAGGATTCACAGTGAAAGATTGTGGAACCTATTCGGCTGATTCGGTAGATTATCCAGATTTTGCACATCCAGTAGCAGAATCCGTTGAGAAAGGGGAGTCTACGTTTGGATTGTTGTTATGTGGAAGCGCGAATGGGGTTGCAATCACCGCAAATAAGCATCAAGGTATTCGGGCGGGTCTCGCTTGGAATGTTGAAGTGGCGAAATTGGTCCGTCAACATAATGATGCCAATGTACTTTGCTTACCAGTTCGATTTATTTCTTTGGAGGAAGCAAAGACCTGTTTGCAAGCATTTATTGATACGCCATTTGAAGGCGGTCGACATGCCGGTCGGGTAGGGAAGATTGCTTGTTGCTAATTCACCCGTTTATATAAATTCTTGCTCATTTCGTGATACCTCGTTTTTAAATAGGGAAGGTAATTTTGAACTAATTTGAATTTCCCTGTGGGGTCGTAAATGTAATTCGGCGCGTCCTGATTCATGTATTGATCCAAAAGGACAATCGTCTTGTATTGATTCAATTCATCAAATAGCGACTTCGATAAGTCCCAATTCACAAAAGGTCCCGCCATTGTGTTATTTTGATATGCTTCAATTTGGGGACCCAAAATCATCAGTTTTTCATTGCGGATACTAATTGGACTTTCTTGAACTCTCTTTTGGCTTTTGGTTTTCCAATCAAAGGCCAATGAAAAATAGGTAAGGCCCAACATCGCCCAAAGCATGACTTCTCGAATCCAATATTTCTTCAACAGGAAAAAGCTATTCAAACTAAAATAGGCCAATGCGGGCAAGAAAAATAACACATTGTTACTTTCAGTCGCGGGTAAGGTGAAAATAGCGATGATCGAAGTAAATATCCAGATCAAATTGGTTTGTTGGGCTTTCTGACCATTTGACTTCACCTTCGGGTTTTCCACTACTTTCCAAAATCCATAGATTCCAAAGGCGATAGGGACAAGATATGCCCAAGTGATATCTAGCAGTTGGGCCCATACCGGTGCATGAAATTCAATGGCCGAATTTTGGAATACCTGAAGTAGATAGGGGAAATTTCCATGGTACGTATACACTAATCCGGTAATGATATTCACAATGAAGAACCCTACGAGGACAAGAAGCAATTGACGAATATTAATACCTGAATAAAACACCAAACTCAAAAAAGCCCAAAAGATGAATAAGAAATAGCTTGGGTAGCATAATCCAGCCGCACCGATAAATAAGCCGATTAGAAAGACCCGGTCGTCAACATTCAAAGTGCTTTGTTGTTTAACGATTTCACGCCAAGCTAAAAGTAAAAACGTAAGTCCTAAAAGGGCAGCCGAGGGAACAATAAAATCGAGGGAGAAATGAAAGAAAACGGCATAAATAAAGAAGGGCAAATAGCCCATCGGGGGCATTAATTCGTAACGCTGAATGGTTCGTTGGAAAATAAAGCCTTGAAAAATTATTAACGCACTGGCCCAATAGGCATTCAATGCCATGGGGATTCGCAGGAAATCCAACAATTGGAAAAATCCAGCTGCAAAAGGACCTGTATTATCTCGGATATCTTGATACATTCGAAACCCCTCATTGAGTTTCTGACCAATTAATTGATTCTTCAATTCCCAATAAAATGGAGCAAGGTCTGCCTGAACGAAAAGAAACGTTGATATTCCCCAGATCACTAACATGATTATTAGGGGAATAGATGCGTTCGAACGGAGAAATTGAAACATAATTGAATTTTGAATTCGCTAAATTACGGTGAATCCAATTATTATTGTGAAATTTGTAAGATTTTTGAGTAGAAAAGCATCGGAGCAAATATGGAAAGTAAACGTCAACAAAAGTTTGGGAGACAAATTCAGAAGGATTTAAGTGATATCTTTCAAAAAGAATTTAAAGAATTGTTCGGCCGGGCGATGGTGACTGTGACGGATGTGAAGGTGAGTCCCGACTTGTCTGTAGCCCGAGTTTATTTGAGTTTTCTTTTAGCCGATGATGTCAATCAAATCATGGATTCCTTGGCCGAAAAGAACAAGGCTATTCGAAATGCTCTTGCGAATCGTATTCGTAAACAAGCACGTATTATCCCGCATTTAGGGTTTTATTTGGACGATACGGCGGCTTATGCGGCGAAAATTGAGGCCTTATTTGAGGGTCTCGTGATTCCGCCATCAGACGGTATTCCCTCAGAAGAAATCTAATTAGACCTTCCCGTGAATCTATCCTTATTTATTGCAAAAAGGTATTTTTTTTCAAAAAGTAAGGCGAGTTTTATCTCCCTCATTTCGCGTATTTCCATGATTTCCGTAGGCGTAGAAGTCATGGCGCTTATTCTTATTCTTTCCGTTTTTAATGGTTTAGAAGATTTTCAGAAGGGATTATTCAAAACCTTTGATCCGGATTTGCGGGTGTTATCTGTTCGCCAGCAGCCTTTTGAATTAAGTTCAGCGCAAATCAAATCCATTCATTCTATTCCTGGCATTCAATTTGTGAATCCAGTCTTAGAAGATCAAGGTCTACTTCGATATGATCAAAAACAACTGGTTGTACGATTTAAAGGCGTAGATTCTTCATTTCTTGCAGCGAACCGCTTGAAGAAGCAAGTCGTGGAAGGGGATTATTTTCTCGGGGACTCCACCCAGGCCTTTGCCTTAGTTGGGATTGGTGTTTTTCTAAACATGGGAATGAGTTTTGAGAATACGGTGGAACCGATTCAGGCATGGTATCCTGATCACGATCGTTTGCGGCGTTTTTCATTGAGTGAGAATACCATCCGTAGTCAATCCTTTTTCCCCGCGGGTGTATTGGAGGTCGAGCAGAACTTTGATAACCAAACCGTTATCGTTCCCCTCGCATGGATGGAGAATCTCATGAATATGCCTAGGAAGCGCTCTGCCTATGAAATAATCTTAGATTCTCAGGCGAACGATAGGGTTGTGAAAGACCAATTAACTGCGATACTCGGGAAAGATATCCTGGTTCAAACGCGTGATGAACAACACGCTCTGCTGTTAAAAGCCATCAAAATCGAGAAACTCTTCGTGTTTTTAATCATGGCATTTGTCATGGGGATTGCCTCATTCACGCTATTCTATGCACTTTCATTGTTGGTCATTGAGAAGCGCAGGGACCTCCGTTCACTAATGGCCATCGGAATAACGCCAAAACAAATGCTTCGCAGTTTTCTATATTTAGGTCTTCTGATTAGTTTTTCCGG
>Ga0228702_1001918_pt1 | contig 12514 bp, 8 predicted proteins | sample McNCre217_Aug_MG_2_FD_178018 | JGI IMG/M metagenome (GOLD analysis project Ga0228702, IMG submission 178018) | Freshwater microbial communities from McNutts Creek, Athens, Georgia, United States - 20-17_Aug_MG | ecosystem: Environmental > Aquatic > Freshwater > Creek | place: USA: Georgia... | reverse complement strand
TGGCGTCTTGCAGGGACTGCAGGTCTTGCGCCTCCGAAGCCCAGGCCAGGATCTGGCGGGCGGAAATGGCGCCCTGAAAACGCATCAGCCATTTGAGCCAGAGAACATCCACAATGCCCCACTGGCGCGCAACTTCACCCCGCAAGCGCACGATGCGGTTGTGAGCCCCCACCATCCAGAAGAGGAGCAGAGCCAGCAACAGACTGACGATCAACCAAGCCATGCCAAATCCTTTGACTGAAGTTTTCAAGCCTTGACAACAAAACAGCCCCTGAACCGCACGCGGCGCAGGGGCTGGTCGGGGATCACCGATGGAGCGGTGACCCTTTCACTCAGGCAGCTTCGCCAGCGTCGGTGACTGCATCCGCAGCAGGCTCGCCTGCCAACTCTGCAGCTTCGGCATCGGCGATGGCACGGCGCTCGGCGTCGTCCATCTCGTCCTTGGCTTTGCGCGCCTGGTGGTAGGCCAGACCGGAACCCGCCGGGATCAAACGACCCACGATGACGTTTTCCTTCAGACCACGCAGCTCGTCGCGCTTGCCCATGATGGCCGCTTCGGTCAACACGCGGGTGGTTTCCTGGAAGGAAGCCGCAGAGATGAACGAGTCGGTCGACAAGGACGCCTTGGTGATGCCCAGCAACAAGTTGCTGTAGGTCGCAGGGATCTTGCCATCCTTTTGCAGGGCGTCGTTGGTGTTGAGCATTTCGGAACGCTCCACCTGTTCACCAGCGATGTAGGTGGAGTCACCTGCGTTTTCAACGACCACACGGCGCAGCATCTGACGAACGATCACTTCGATGTGCTTGTCGTTGATCTTCACGCCTTGCAAGCGGTAAACGTCCTGCACTTCGTCGACGATGTAGCGGGCCAGCTCTTCGATGCCCAGCAAACGCAGGATGTCTTGTGGGTCGGCGGGGCCGTCCACAATGCTCTCGCCCTTGTTGACCACCTGGCCTTCGTGCACCAAGATGTTCTTCTCTTTGGGGATCAGCTCATCCCAGACCTTGCCTTCAGGGTCGGTGATCTGCAAGCGGACCTTGCCTTTGGTCTCTTTACCAAACGACACGGTACCGGTGATCTCGGCCAGCATGCCCTTGTCTTTGGGCGAACGGGCTTCGAACAGTTCGGCCACACGCGGCAAACCGCCGGTGATGTCTCGGGTCTTCTGACCTTCAACTGGGATACGGGCCAGCACTTCGCCAGGGCCCACGTCCATGCCGTCACGCACCTGGATCAGCGCGCCGATCTGGAAGCCGATCGTCACCGAGTGGTCGGTGCCAGGGATCTTGACTTCCTTGCCAGCTGCGTCGATCAGTTTGACCTGAGGACGGACCACTTTGGCCGCACCGCGACGCTTGGGATCGATCACCACCAGGGTGGACAGACCGGTCACTTCGTCGACCTGCTTGGCGACAGTCAGACCTTCTTCGACGTTCTCGAACTTCACCTGACCGGCGAATTCGGTGATGATCGGGCGGGTCAATGGATCCCAGTTGGCAAGAATAGTGCCCGCCTTGATGGTCTGGTCCGCCTTGATGGACAGGATCGCGCCGTAAGGCACTTTGTGACGTTCGCGCTCACGGCCGTGTTCGTCGTGGATGATGATTTCGCCGGAACGGGCAATCACCACCAACTCGCCTTTGCTGTTGGTCACATAACGCATCGTGGCATTGAAGCCGATGATGCCGTTGGACTTGGCTTCCACGCTGGAGGCCACAGCCGCACGCGACGCGGCACCACCGATGTGGAAGGTACGCATGGTCAGCTGGGTACCGGGTTCACCGATGGACTGGGCAGCGATCACACCGACGGCTTCGCCGTTGTTGACCAGACCGCCACGGCCCAAATCGCGGCCATAGCACTTGGCGCACAGACCGAAACGGGTTTCGCAAGTCAGTGCGGTGCGGACCTTGACTTCGTCGACGCCAGCGGCTTCGAGTTCGTCGATCAGGTCTTCGTCCAGCATCACGCCAGCGGCCGCCAGCACAGCGCGGTTTTCGGGGTGCAGCACGTCTTCGGCCACGGTGCGGCCGAGGATACGGTCACGCAGCGACTCGATCACTTCACCGCCTTCAACGATGGCGCGCATCAGCGAGCCGTTGGAGGTGCCGCAATCGAGCTCGGTCACCACCAAGTCTTGCGTCACGTCCACCAGACGGCGGGTCAGGTAACCCGAGTTGGCGGTCTTCAAAGCTGTGTCGGCCAGACCCTTACGGGCACCGTGCGTGGAGATGAAGTACTGCAACACGTTCAGACCTTCACGGAAGTTCGCCGTGATGGGGGTCTCGATGATGGAGCCGTCAGGCTTGGCCATCAGGCCACGCATACCGGCCAGCTGGCGGATCTGCGCTGCAGAGCCACGGGCACCGGAGTCGGCCATCATGTAGATGGAGTTGAAAGACTCCTGCTCCACTTCCTTGCCGTGGCGGTCGATGGTCTTCTCTTTGCGCAGTTGGTCCATCATCACCTTAGACACGGCATCACCGGCCTTGCCCCAGATGTCCACCACCTTGTTGTAGCGCTCGCCAGAGGTCACCAGACCGGAGACGTATTGCTGCTCGATGTCTTTGACTTCTTTCTCGGCCGCTTCAATGATGGCGGGCTTCTCGGGCGGCACCAGCATGTCGTCGATGCCGATCGAGATACCGGCGCGTGTGGCCAGACGGAAACCGTTTTGCAACAGCTTGTCGGCGAACACCACGGTCTCTTTCAGACCGCACTTGCGGAAAGACGTGTTGATCAGCTTGGAGATTTCCTTCTTCTTCAGCGCCTTGTTCAGGTTGCTGAAGGGCAGGCCCTTGGGCAGGATTTCCGACAACAGTGCACGGCCAACGGTGGTTTCCACCATCGAGGTCGAGGGCACGAATTCGCCGGTTTCCTTGTTTTTGGTCCACTCGGTCAAGCGCACGTTGATCTTGGCGGTCAGCTCGGCCACGCCCGCGTCCAGCGCACGCTGCACTTCACCGATGTCGGCAAAGATCAGGCCTTCGCCCTTGGCGTTGATGCGGTCACGGGTCGTGTAGTACAGACCCAGCACCACGTCTTGCGAAGGCACGATGGACGGTTCGCCCGAAGCGGGGAACAGGATGTTGTTCGAAGCCAGCATCAAGGTGCGGGCTTCCATCTGGGCTTCCACCGACAGCGGCACGTGAACGGCCATCTGGTCACCGTCGAAGTCGGCGTTGAAGGCCGCGCAAACGAGGGGGTGCAGCTGGATGGCCTTGCCTTCGATCAGCAGGGGCTCAAAAGCCTGGATACCCAAACGGTGCAGCGTAGGCGCACGGTTGAGCATCACGGGGTGCTCTTTGATGACCTCTTCCAGAATGTCCCACACCACCGGTGTACCGGCTTCGACTTCCTTCTTGGCGGCCTTGATGGTGGTGGCAATGCCCATCGCTTCGAGGCGGGCAAAGATGAAGGGCTTGAACAGCTCGATGGCCATCAGCTTGGGCAAACCGCACTGGTGCAGCTTGAGGGTTGGGCCCACGGTGATGACGGAACGACCGGAGTAGTCCACGCGCTTGCCCAGCAAGTTCTGACGGAAACGACCGCTCTTGCCTTTGATCATGTCGGCCAAAGACTTGAGGGCGCGCTTGTTGGCACCGGTCATGGCCTTGCCGCGGCGACCGTTGTCCAGCAAGCTGTCCACGGCTTCCTGCAGCATCCGCTTTTCGTTGCGGGCGATGATTTCAGGGGCCTTCAGTTCCAGCAGACGGCGCAGACGGCTGTTGCGGTTGATGACGCGGCGGTACAGGTCGTTCAGGTCGGAAGTCGCAAAGCGGCCGCCGTCCAGCGGCACCAGCGGACGCAGGTCCGGTGGCAGCACGGGCAGCACTTCGAGCACCATCCACTCGGGCTTGATGCCCGACTTCTTGAAGGCTTCCAGCACTTTGAGGCGCTTGGCGTTCTTCTTGACCTTGACTTCGGAGCCGGTCAGATCACCGCGCAGGCGCTCGATTTCGCTTTCGATGTCGATGCCTTGCAGCAGTTCCTTGATGCCTTCGGCGCCCATCTTGGCCTGGAATTCGTCGCCGTATTCCTTGACCTTGGCGTCGTAGTCGTCCTCCGACATGATGCTGAATTTCTTCAGCGGGGTCATGCCGGGATCGGTCACGACATACGCTTCAAAGTACAGCACGCGCTCGATGTCGCGCAGCGTCATGTCGAGCACCAGGCCCAGACGCGACGGCAGCGATTTGAGGAACCAGATGTGGGCGCAAGGCGCAGCCAGGTCGATGTGGCCCATGCGCTCGCGACGCACTTTGGTTTGCGTGACTTCAACGCCGCACTTCTCGCAGATGACACCGCGGTGCTTGAGGCGTTTGTACTTGCCGCACAGGCATTCGTAGTCCTTGATCGGGCCAAAGATCTTGGCGCAGAACAGACCATCGCGCTCAGGCTTGAAGGTGCGGTAGTTGATGGTTTCAGGCTTTTTCACTTCGCCGAAAGACCAGGAACGGATCTTTTCGGGCGAGGCCAGACCGATGCGGATGGCATCGAAATGCTCATCCGGCGTGAACTGCTTGAACAGGTCGAGTAGTGATTTCATGGTTTGAATCCTTTGCCTGTGAATTAAGAACGCTCGAGCTCGATGTCAAGGCCCAGCGAACGGATTTCCTTGACCAGCACGTTGAACGATTCGGGCATGCCCGCCTCGATGGAGTGTTCGCCCTTGACGATGTTCTCGTACACCTTGGTACGGCCTTGCACGTCGTCGGACTTGACGGTGAGCATTTCCTGCAGGGTGTAGGAAGCGCCGTAGGCTTCCAGCGCCCACACTTCCATCTCACCGAAACGCTGGCCACCGAACTGGGCTTTACCACCCAGCGGCTGCTGCGTGACCAAGCTGTAAGGACCGGTCGAGCGGGCATGCATCTTGTCGTCGACCAGGTGGTGCAACTTCAGGTAGTGCATGTAGCCGATCGTGGTCGGACGGTCAAAGGCGTCGCCTGTGCGGCCGTCAAACAGGTTCGCCTGTGTGCGTGTGGCTGTGAGGCCCTTGGCCTTGGCCAGGTCGTCCGGATAGGCCAGGTGCAGCATGGCGCGAATTTCCTCTTCGGCAGCACCGTCGAACACGGGCGAAGCGAAGGGGAAGCCGTCCTTGAGGTTATCGGCCATGGCCAACACTTCGTCATCGGTCAGCTGCGACAGGTCTTCCTTGCGGCCCAGGCTGTTGTACAACTGCTCGAACAGCTTGCGCAGCTCGGCCACTTTTTCCATGCGCTGGGTTTCAGCCTGCAGCATGTTGCCAATGCGGTGACCAATGCCTTTGCCGGCCCAGCCCAGGTGAACTTCGAGCACCTGACCCACGTTCATACGTGAAGGAACGCCCAAGGGGTTCAACACGATGTCGGCAGGGGTGCCGTCGGCCATGTAAGGCATGTCTTCAACAGGCACGATCTTGGAGACCACACCCTTGTTACCGTGACGGCCGGCCATCTTGTCACCAGGCTGCAAGCGGCGCTTGACGGCGAGGTAGACCTTGACCATTTTCAGCACGCCTGCGGGCAGCTCGTCGCCTTGCGTGAGCTTCTTGCGCTTTTCTTCAAAAGACAGATCGAAGCTGTGGCGGGTCTGCTCCAGCGAGTTCTTGATGGACTCGAGCTGGCTGGCCACGTCGTCTTCCGCAGGACGGATATCGAACCAGTGGAACTTCTCGACGGAGTCCAGATAGGTCTTGTCGAGTTTGGTGCCCTTGGCCAGTTTCTGAGGACCGCCATTGGCCACACGGCCGATCAGCAGCTTTTCGATACGGTCAAACGCGTCGGCTTCCACAATGCGCAGCTGGTCGTTCAGGTCCAGGCGGAAACGCTTGAGCTCGTCGTCGATGATCTGCTGGGCACGCTTGTCGCGCACGATGCCTTCACGGGTGAAGACCTGCACATCGATCACGGTGCCTTGCGAACCCTGGTCCACGCGCAGCGAGGTGTCCTTCACATCGGAAGCCTTCTCACCGAAGATGGCGCGCAGCAGCTTCTCTTCAGGCGTGAGGGTGGTCTCACCTTTGGGCGTGACTTTGCCGACCAGCACATCGCCGGGTTGCACTTCGGCGCCCACATAGATGATGCCGGACTCGTCCAGGCGACCCAGCTGCTGTTCGGACAGATTCGGGATGTCGCGTGTGATTTCTTCGGCACCCAGCTTGGTGTCACGGGCCATCACCACGAGTTCTTCGATGTGGATCGAGGTGTAGCGGTCTTCCGACACCACACGCTCGGAGATCAGGATCGAGTCTTCGAAGTTGTAGCCGTTCCAGGGCATGAAGGCGATCAGCATGTTCTGGCCGATGGCGATTTCGCCCAGGTCGGTCGATGCGCCGTCGGCGATCACGTCACCCTTGGCCAGCTTGTCGCCACGCTTGACGATGGGGCGCTGGTGGATGTTGGTGTTCTGGTTGGAACGCTGGTACTTGATCAGGTTGTAGATGTCCACACCCACTTCACCGGCCACGGCTTCCGCGTCGTTCACGCGGATCACGATGCGGGTCGCGTCGACATAGTCCACCACGCCACCGCGGGTGGCGGTCACCACCGTGCCGGAGTCCACAGCGGCCACGCGCTCGATGCCGGTACCGACCATGGGCTTTTCAGGACGCAGCACAGGCACGGCCTGACGCGACATGTTGGCGCCCATCAAGGCGCGGTTCGCATCGTCGTGCTCCAGGAACGGCACCAAGGATGCGGCCACAGACACGATCTGGGCAGGCGACACGTCCATGTACTGGATGCGCTCGGCGCCGCACAGGATGGATTCGCCTTTTTCACGGGCAGACACCAGGTCGCCGGTCAGACGGCCATCTTTGTCGAGCGTGGCGTTGGCCTGCGCGATCACATATTTGCCTTCTTCAATGGCCGACAGGTAATCGATGTCCATCGTGACCTTGCCATCGACCACGCGGCGGTACGGGGTTTCGATGAAACCGTACTCGTTCAGGCGGGCGTACAAAGCCAGCGAGTTGATCAGCCCGATGTTTGGACCTTCTGGTGTTTCGATCGGGCACACACGGCCGTAGTGGGTCACGTGCACGTCACGCACTTCAAAGCCTGCACGTTCGCGGGTCAAACCACCTGGGCCAAGAGCCGACACGCGGCGCTTGTGGGTGATCTCGGCCAGCGGGTTGGTCTGGTCCATGAACTGCGACAGCTGGGACGCACCGAAGAACTCCTTGAGGGCCGCAGAGATCGGCTTGGAGTTGATCAGGTCATGCGGCATCAGGGGCTCTTGCTCGGCCTGACCCAGGCGCTCTTTCACGGCTTTTTCGATACGTGCCAGACCGGTGCGGTACTGGTTCTCGGCCAGCTCGCCCACGCAACGCACGCGGCGGTTGCCCAGGTGGTCGATGTCATCGACTTCGCCATTGCCGTTGCGCAAGTCCACCAGAATCTTGACCACGGCCAGGATGTCTTCGTTGGTCAGCACCATCGGACCGGTGGATTCGTCGCGACCCACGCGGGCGTTGAACTTCATGCGGCCCACGCGCGACAGGTCGTAGGTATCAGGGTTGTAGAACAAGCGCTGGAACAGGGCTTGCACAGCATCTTCGGTCGGTGGCTCGCCAGGACGCATCATGCGGTAGATGGCCACACGTGCAGCGAATTCGTCCACGGTTTCGTCAATGCGCAGGGTTTGCGAAATGTACGCGCCCTGGTCAAGTTCGTTCGTGTAGATGCACTGCAGATCCTGGATACCGGAAGAGCGCAATTTCTTGAGCAAGGCTTCGGTCAACTCTTCGTTGGCCTTGGCAATGATCTCGCCGGTGTCACCGTCGACGATGTTGCGGGCCACCACGCGACCGATCAGGAAGTCTTCGGGCACGCTGACGTGCGTGGTGCCGGACTGTTCCAGTTCACGGGTGTGACGCGCAGTGATGCGCTTGTCCTTGGCGACCACCACCTTGCCGGATTTGTCGGTGATGTCGAAACGGGCCACTTCACCACGCAGACGCTCGGACACAAATTCCATTTGTGCGCCGCTGTCCATCAGGCGGAAAGTGTCGTTGACGAAGAAGTTCGCCAGGATCGATTCAGGGTTCAGGCCAATGGCCTTGAGCAGGATCGACACAGGCATCTTGCGACGACGGTCAACGCGGAAGTACAGGATGTCTTTCGGGTCGAATTCGAAGTCCAGCCAGGAGCCGCGGTAAGGGATGATGCGTGCGCTGAATAGCAGCTTGCCCGAGCTGTGGGTCTTGCCCTTGTCGTGTTCGAAGAACACGCCAGGCGAGCGGTGCAGCTGAGACACGATCACGCGCTCGGTGCCGTTGATGATGAAGGAACCCTTGTCGGTCATCAAGGGCACTTCGCCCATGTAGACCTCTTGCTCTTTAACTTCCTTGACCACTTTGGACTGCGACGTCGAAGACTCGCGGTCATAAATGATGAGCTGAACGCGGGCGCGCACAGCGGAGGCGAAGGTCAAACCACGCGTCTGGCACTCGCGCACATCGAACGCAGGCTTGGCCAGGTTGTACTCGACGAACTTCATCTCGACAAAACCGTTGTGCGAGACGATCGGGAAAGCCGACTCGAAGGCAGCTTGCAGACCTTCGTGAGAGCGTTTGGAGGGGATCATCCCTGCTTGCAAGAACGACGTGTAAGCGTCTTTTTGCATTTGCAGCAGGTAAGGAACTTCGAGCACGCTTTCGCGGCTGCCGAAACTTTTGCGAATTCGCTTGCGTTCGGTGTATGTATAGGCCATGAGATCTCCGGGCTTGATCTTTCAGGACTGTGTGTTGTTCGCGCATTTCAGCACGAACAACGGGCTTGGCGGCTGGCCTCTACCAGCGTTGGCGGACGGTTGCGCATTGCACGCAACCCGAACCAAGGGTCTTCTGCAGTCGGGTCAGAAGACACAGAAAAATCTGTTTTTGTGAAATGATTTTTCTGTGCGCTCTGTAAGCGCCAAAGGCTGGAGGCCCTTGCGGACACTCCAGCCTTGGAAAGAGACCGAATTACTTGAGTTCGGCCTTGGCGCCAGCTTCTTCCAGCTTCTTCTTGGCGGCTTCGGCGTCTGCCTTTGGCAGAGCTTCCTTGACAACCTTTGGAGCGCCGTCGACCAGGTCTTTGGCTTCCTTCAGGCCCAGGCCAGTGATTTCGCGCACAGCTTTAATCACGGACACTTTGTTGGCACCAGCTTCAGTCAGAACGACGTTGAAGTCGGTCTTCTCTTCAGCAGCAGCGCCACCAGCAGCAGCGCCGCCAGCAGCAGGAGCGGCCATGGCGGCAGCGCTCACACCAAATTTCTCTTCGATGGCTTTCACCAGGTCGTTGAGTTCCATGACCGTCATGCTGTCCAGCGCGGTCAAAAATGCGTCTTTATCGAATGCCATTTTGATTTCCTAACAATTGGTTGATACAAAGCTGCACGCATCAAGCGGCAGCTGTTTCGCCTTTTTTGGCCGCCAGAGCGCCCAGCACCACGGCGGTACGGGACATTGGCGACATCAGCAAGCCACACAACTGGGCCAGCAGCACTTCCTTGGAAGGGATGCTTGCGAGTTGCTTGACGCCGTTGACGTCCAGGGCTTTGCCTGCAAATGCACCACCGCGAATGACCAACTTGTCGTTGGTTTTCGCGAAGTCGGCCACCACTTTGGCGGCAGCCACTGCATCTTCAGAGAAGCCATAGATCAGCGGACCGGTCATCTGGTCTGCGACAACTTCAAACTGGCTGCCAGCCACAGCACGGCGAGCCAAGGTGTTTTTCAACACGCTCAGCGAAACGCCCAAGCTGCGTGCTTTGACGCGCAAGTTTGTCATGTCAGCGACCGTGATACCGCGGTATTCCGCCATCACCAGCGTTTGAGCTTTAGCTGCGAGGCCGGTCACTTCGGAAATGACCGCTTCTTTCTCACTGCGATTCAGACTCAAGGTCTACTCCTTAAAATGTGCTTTCGGGACAACCCTAGAGCACGCCTATTTGCAGCGACCAACTGTTTTTGGAATTTCATCCATCTGCAGCGGGATCGCCATCTGCGTTGGCGGGAGTTTTGCAACTCACCAATTAAGTGTCTTGCGACACACCAACGGTCTTGGATGGCCTGCAGTCTTTTTTGCAAAAGGGCTGCAGCCCACCACATTGGGCAACTCTTGCGAGTTACCCAAATTTCTCACGATCAAGCCGCGATGGATTGTGTGTCGACGCGAACACCCACACCCATGGTCGAAGACACGGCCACTTTGCGCAGGTAAACACCCTTGCTGGTGGCTGGCTTGGCCTTGTTCAGTGCGTCGATCAAAGCTGCCAGGTTGCCCTGCAGCTTGTCGGCATCGAACGAGCGGCGACCGATGGTGCCGTGCACGATACCGGCCTTGTCCACGCGGAACTGGACTTGACCGGCCTTGGCGTTCTTCACGGCCGTGGCCACGTCAGGGGTGACAGTACCGACTTTGGGGTTAGGCATCAGGCCACGTGGGCCCAGAATCTGACCCAGCGTACCCACAACGCGCATCGCGTCAGGGGCAGCAATCACCACGTCGAAAGGCATGTCGCCTGCCTTGACTTGTGCAGCCAGGTCGTCCATGCCGACCACGTCAGCACCAGCGGCGCGGGCTTCGTCAGCCTTGGCGCCTTGGGCGAACACAGCCACGCGAGCGGTCTTACCAGTGCCGTTCGGCAGCACGACAGCGCCACGAACCACTTGATCCGATTTCTTGGCATCGATGCCGAGTTGCACAGCCACATCGATGGATTCATCGAACTTGGCGGTAGCGGCTTCTTTGACGATAACCAGAGCGTCAGCCAGTGCGTACAGCTTGTTGCTGTCCACTTTGCCAGCCAAGGCTTTTTGTTTTTTGGTGAGCTTGGACATTTACACGCCCTCCACATTCACGCCCATGGAACGGGCAGTACCAGCGATGGTGCGAACGGCAGCGTCCAGATCGGCAGCTGTCAGATCTTTCATCTTGGCCTTGGCGATTTCTTCCAACTGAGCGCGGGTGATCTTGCCAACCTTTTCCAGACCCGGCTTGGTCGAAGCCTTGTCGATCTTGATGGACTTCTTGATCAAGGTCGCGGCAGGTGGCGTCTTGATGATGAAGGTGAAGGACTTGTCTGCAAACGCAGTGATGACCACTGGCAATGGCAGACCGGGCTCGACGCCTTGGGTCTGGGCGTTGAACGCCTTGCAGAATTCCATGATGTTCAAACCACGTTGACCCAGTGCTGGGCCAATGGGTGGCGATGGATTGGCTTTACCAGCTGGCACTTGCAGCTTGATGAAGCCGACGATTTTCTTCGCCATGCTTTTCTCCTTGCGGGTTCAAACGCTCTTTCGAGCTCCCCGGGGGTTAACGACTCACTTTTGAATGCAGGCTACCGAGTCGGGTAGCAGCCTGCCCCATCAGCCTGGTGGTCCGAGAACCACCAGGTTCATCAGGTCTTTTCGACCTGACTGAATTCCAGTTCAACCGGTGTGGCACGACCAAAAATCGTGACCGACACGCGCATCTTGTTGCGCTCGTAGTTGACCTCTTCAACCGTGCCGTTGAAATCGGTGAACGGGCCTTCCTTGACGCGCACGTATTCACCCACTTCAAACTCCACCTTATGGCGGGGCTTGTCGGTGCCCTCTTGCATCTGGCTCACGATCTTCAGGACATCGTCCTCGGAAATCGGCGCTGGACGGTTCTTCGCGCCACCAACGAAACCAGTGACCTTGTTGGTGTGTTTCACCAAGTGCCAGGTTTCGTCATTCATCACCATTTCCACCAGCACATAACCGGGGAAAAACTTGCGCTCAGTGGTGCGTTTTTGGCCATTCTTGACCTCAACCACTTCTTCGGTTGGCACCAGAATGCGACCGAACTTGTCTTGCATGCCGGTGCGGTTGATGCGCTCAATGATGTTGCGCTCAACGGCTTTTTCCATGCCCGAATAGGCATGAACCACGTACCACTTCAGATCAGGATTCGTGGAATCGCCAGCCTGGGGAGCATTGACCAGTGCATCACTCATTATTTTTTCCACCCCAGAATCAAGTCGTAAAACACCCATTCAAGGGTCTTGTCGGTCAACCACAGAAAAACAGCCATGACCAACACAAAGACAAACACGTAAGCGGTGATTTGCATGGCTTCTTTGCGCTCAGGCCACACCACTTTTTTGACTTCGCGAACGGCGTCGCGGGCAAAAGCCACCAGCTGACGGCCGGACTCGGAAGTCAGGAACACCACCACAGCCACAGCCGCGGCGCCCAGCAAGCCCACCCACTGGACCAGAGGGCCTTGCTTGGCCAACAGGTAGTAAGCCACCAGGCCGGCGATCAACACAGCGACAGCGGCTGCGACCCGAGCCTTGTCAGCGGTCGAGTTGACGGTTTGTACTTCAGACGTTGCCATATCGGCTTCGAGACCTTTGTGAGTCCTGCAAAAACAGGCACTTATCAGACACGGAAGCCCGCCAGGTTCTGGCGGGCTTGAAATCCACCTTTTCAGGTGGCAGGGGCAGTAGGAATCGAACCTACAACCTTCGGTTTTGGAGACCGACGCTCTGCCAATTGAGCTATACCCCTAC
>Ga0228702_1001917_pt1 | contig 12520 bp, 8 predicted proteins | sample McNCre217_Aug_MG_2_FD_178018 | JGI IMG/M metagenome (GOLD analysis project Ga0228702, IMG submission 178018) | Freshwater microbial communities from McNutts Creek, Athens, Georgia, United States - 20-17_Aug_MG | ecosystem: Environmental > Aquatic > Freshwater > Creek | place: USA: Georgia... | reverse complement strand
GCATACCTAATTCCGGATATCCATTCGTGATGCTAGCGATGATTTGTTCTTTTTTATTGCCGTGCTTCCATTGGCGGTCGACGAAGGCCTCTACTTTTTCTCCGTGGCAGGATGCACAATATTGCGTGTAGGTTTTCTCGGCAGGGCCGTCGATTGCGACTTGTTTCTCCGGGCTTTTGCGTAGCGACATGATGGAAACGGCGCTGATGGACAGAAGGGCGAAAAGGATAATTCTTTTTTGCATGGTGATAGGTTATTAATCTAGGATAAAGGTAATTATTTTTTGATTAGGTGTTAACCTGAAATCGGGGTGGATTGTTTTTCCACATGACACCTTGGGTTTAATCATTAATTTGGTCGCAGTTTTTGGTATCTCTATCGGTGATTTTTTGCCAAAGTAAAAAAATACTCTATTATTGTATCAAATTATTACAATAGCTAAACCTGTTCAACATGAGAAAATTATTTTTGGCATTAGGCCTCTGCCTAGTGGGCGCTTGGAATGCAAATGCGCAAATCACCTTAAGCAAAGATGTGGCCGTTGTGCCAACTGAATCCGGTCAAGTACGTGGATATGTACATGGCGGAATCTATACATACAAGGGAATTCCCTATGCGGAAGCGAATCGTTTTGAGGCACCTCATAAGCCAAAGGCTTGGAGCGCCGTTCGTAGTTCATTGGTCTATGGTCCGGTAGCGCCTTTGTTGAACCCAACCACTCAAGTACAGGATGAATCCGAATTTGTGTTTGATCACTCATGGGGATATACGAATGAGGATTGCATGCGTATCAATGTGTGGACGCCGGGAATCAAGGATGGCAAGAAGCGTCCGGTGATGTTTTGGATTCACGGGGGTGGATTTACGGCAGGTTCTGCGGAGGAATTGAAGTCCTATGATGGCGAGAATTTAGCGAAGAAGGGCGATGTGGTTGTTGTTTCGATTAATCACCGTTTGAATATTTTGGGTTATTTGGATTTGTCGGCCTATGGTGACAAATACAAATACTCGGCCAATAACTCTGTTTTGGACATGAAGGCGGCTTTGGAGTGGGTGAAGGCAAACATCGGTCAGTTTGGTGGTGATCCGTCGAATGTGACCATTTTTGGTCAATCGGGTGGAGGCGCTAAGGTGAATACCCTGATGGCGATGCCTTCTGCCAAAGGTTTGTTTCACAAGGCAATTAACCAAAGTGGGGCATTCCGCGGAACGATGTTGGACAAGTCGACAACCCAAGCAATCACCGCTGAGGTCTTGAAGTCTTTGAATATTTCAGCGTCTAACGTGGATTCCTTGCAAAAGATTCCATTCGATAAATTGGCTAGTGCAGGCAATAAGGCCTTGCAGGTAGTGGCAGCGCAATTGAAAGCGGCGGGAAAACCCGTAGGTGGTTTTGGTTTGAGCTGGGGTCCAAGTGTCGATGGAGATTTATTACCTTATCAGTTGTTTTCGGATGAGGCGATGAAGTTATCGAAAGATGTGCCGTTGATGATTGGAACGGTGAAGAATGAATTCATGCCATCGTTGATGCGAAATATGTCCAATGCGACGCAAGAAGAAGTGGAAGCTTATATGAAGAAAACCTACGGTGAAAAGGCAGAGGCTGTCAAAGCTGCTGTTCGTAAGGCTTATCCGAATGATACCAAACCTTCAGATTTGATGGATGTGGATGTGATGTTCCGTCCAGGTGCTGTGGTTCAAGCGAATTTGAAGTCGGCCCTAAACGCTGCCCCAGTCTACATGTATTTATTTACTTGGCAATCGCCCGTGATGGATGGAAAATATAAGTCGATGCACTGCTTCGAGTTACCTTTCTGTTTTAACAACATTGCGCGTTGCGAGAACATGACCGGAGGAGGCAAGGAGGCGTATGCCTTAGCAGATAAGGTGAGTCAGGCTTGGATTAATTTTGCCCGAGTGGGTAATCCGAATCACAAGTCTTTGCCGACTTGGCCGGTGTACAATGCTTCGGCTACGCCAACGATGCATTTGGATAATACCTGTGTTGTGAAACCGCAATTGGATAAGGAGTTGTTTGAGTTGACAGTGAATTAGAAGGATAGAATCCCCAGACTGAAGTCTGGGGTTATTCATTAAAAAAAACCAGGCAAATCGCCTGGTTTTTTTTGTTTCTGATTAGAAATAATGAATCGCCCTCACTCGATATAACTCATTCTTTCGAGCTTCGCGGTAGCTACCGTCGATGAATAATTGCAGCCAGGCGATACTTTGGTCGGTGATACTTTGACCTTGGTATTCGGTGGAGGACCAGTACAGGTCGGTTTTGTCGATTCCCCCAATTTTATCTGCTTGAAGGTAGATTTGGTTTAATTCATCTTTACTTGGCAGGAACCAATTGGTGTAACCGCCGTAGCTGTAATTAGAGCAGAGTCTAGCTGCTGAATTTGGGGTATTACACATTCGAACGATTTCAGCGGTATTGGCAAGTCCGGCACCGATGTATTCATTACGCGCTTTGGTGATAAATAATCCCGGGCAGCCCCAGTAGGTCGAAGTAGCCACATCTTCCGGGCTAACGACGAATCCATGTTGTTCGCCCTTGATATAGCCTGGATCATTTTCTTTAAAGAAATAAGCGATAATTCCACCTTGGTATAGATCGCCAATTTTCAAGGACGATGAGCTAGGCGTCGCCGGTTGGCCCGGAACCGTGGGATTTACCGGTGCGACTGGCACACTGGAAAGCGTCGTAAATGTGATTGGGGTGCCGTAAGAGACGCCTTTGGTGTTGATGGCATAAGCTACGATGTAATAGGTCTTATTTTCGGATAGGTTTCCTAGGAAATAGGTAAAGGGTCCTTTTCCAATCGCCACGGGGTATTTCAGGTTTTTGATGCTCGGGTTCGGAACAACGCTCACACAGAATCCTTTCTCAGTGACGGGGGTATTCCCCTCTGCCGTTACGGTTCCCGTTAGTACGGCGCCACGAAGACCGATGTCGGTGACAGATACCGTTTTAACCGTTGCATACGTGTAGTCGCCGGTGGTGAAGGGGATAGGTGCTCCATAGGCCGTTCCTTTTTTATTGGTCGCGAAGGCGCGCATGTAATATTGCACATTGGTTTTTAAATTTGTCACCACCAAACGATAGGCCCCTACATCGCCCGGAATAATGAATTTTTGGCAATCAGTGAGTTCCTCGATCCCCGGACAGAGTAAGAATCCACGTTCGGTAATGCCGGATCCACCATTGTCAAAAACCTCGCCTTGGAAGTTGGCCGTGGTATTTGTCACCTCGTTGACCGTGATACTTCCTACGATGGGAGGGCTAAAATTAGCCGTGGTGAAACTGAGAACTTCCCCATAAGAAATCCCTAGGGCGTTGATGGCATAGGATTTTACGTAATAGGTCGTGTTTTCATTTAGCCCGTTGAGGAAATTATCAAAAGGTCCTTCGCCTTTACCGGAGACAACTTTATAGTCTTGAATGGTGGGGTTGGGGGAGATGCTCCAGCAGAAACCTCGTTCGGTCACCTGTTTGCCCCCGTCGTATCCCACGATTCCTCCAACCTGACACGAGTTGATGTAGACGTTTTTAATTTTATCTGTGCTTACTTCCGGAAGGGTGTATTCCTTGGTTGTAAATGTTTTGATTAGGCCAAGTGATGTGGACTCTGAATTTTTGGCAAATGCCACGAATGAATAGAGTGTTTCCGCTGTTAATCCGGAAACGAGGACAGCGAAATCACCTTCACCTGGGCTTGCGCTGACTTTATGTTTGAGGAGTTCATCGGGTTTGTTGTGGTCGGCATAGAAAAAACCACGCTCCGTAACGCCGAGGATGTCTTCAGCCGCATTGAATCCTTGCAGGGTAACCGATGTGGCGCGCGGATTAATGGCCTCCTTGGTTTGAACATTGGGGGAAATGGGGAGTGTTTCCTTTTTGCAGGCGACAACTAGGCTCAAAAGGATGAGCCAACAAAAAAAGTATTTAGAACTAAGTATACCCATGGGGGCCTTTGGTATTTCACCAAGGAATATTTGGGTAAAACTACGTAAAAATATTATTTATTGATAAATATCAGGTCAGACTGTCACTATTTAACAAATGATAATTAATAAATTTAGCCTAATGTTTTTCTTTGCCACAGAAGCATCGTGATATGAAAATATACGTTGACTCCGTGTAAAGATAAATTAGAACTAGGATTATGGAAATCCTCCCCGAGTTTCGGGGAGGATTTTTGTTGGTTAACTATTTACTTTACCAATTGCACAACTTACATAGGATTTTGCCTCCTTGAATAGTGTGTTATTCCCTTTCTCCGGATAGCCCATGCTGTCCATTTTTTTGATGTAAGTAGCACGGTCCAAATGTTCTCCCTGGATAAGAATTTTTTCCTCTTCGAGCGTGATTTCGACCGACTTGACCCCTTTGAATTCCAATAAGGCCTTTTTGATGCCGCTCATGCAGCCACCACATTTGATGTTTTCAACGAAAATTTCGAGCGTTTCCATGGTGTTCTTTGATTAGTGTATTCAAAGATATCCAGTACAACGATGGGATTCTATGACTTAAGTCACGTTATAAAATCGCTTTAATTTTCTCCCGAACTCCTTTTTTTAGTCGATAGGTTATCAGGCGCTTATCCTCCGTAGAGGCCGTTCGTTCGATCGCGTTTTTGATGTTGTAATAGAAGGCTAATTTCTCATTGACTTGTTTAATCGTCATAAAACGAATGCGTCGCTGGTTTTCCTGTGATTTACTAGCGCATTCTAAGATATCATTGAGTTCATTTGTTGGGATGTAGTTATCACCTGACTCGATCAAGGCCTTGAGTAATTTGCGTTCCAAATCATCAAAACTTGGCTCAATTTTTCGCTTTCTCGTGTAAATCCAATAAAAAATCCCTATTAAAATAAGTAAGCCTGATCCTCCTAGGAAATATGGGCTGTAGTCGGGCTCGTAAAATCGCCCAATGTAGGTCGACTTTTTCAGTAATTCATTGACGGGAATGATCGAAAGTGGTCCGCGGTGGGCAAAGTGAAAGTATTTAATCGTATCGCCGCTGACAAAATGTTCCCCACCTGCTTCGAAATAAGTCGAATTGTCTTTATAGAGATATACTTCATTATTGGCTGGATCGATGATATAAGCGCGATCGCGTGCTAAATGAACAAAATGGGTTCCATTCCAGAAGATGGCTCTGTGTTCTTCGAGTGGGAGATCTGCAGAAATATTTCCGAGGATTTCCCAGGATTTAGTGGCGAAATTAAAGCGTTGTAATTCCCGGGGGAAGCTTAGTTTTTCATCCTCTAGAAAATTTTTATGGATGGAGCCGCCGGAATAAAAAACATCTTCTGAAGCCGAGTACCCTAAAAAACCGGACGAAATCATTTCGGGGCCTAGATTTTTAGGTCGTAGTAATTCCCATTCTTTACTGATCTTTTCGTCGAAATAGGTGATATGCTTGTTGTACGCCCAGAAACCTTCTCCACCAATTGAATACAACGTGTTTTTCCGAATAAAGCGAGTCGCACCAAAATTGTATCCACTGTGTATTGTACGGTCTACACGCTTAAGCGTTGCTGTTGTGGGCTCAAAATCATATACGAGACCTGTTCCTTGAATGACAAATCGGATGGTGTTTTTTGAGATATAAAAATAATCCGCGTGATTGGGTTTTGCTACTAAGTTGACATATTCTTCTTCATTTGCCAGTAGGGGGCGTATAGATACCCATGAATCTGAACTCACTTCTTGTTCAAATTGACGGGTGTCTAAATTGATTCGTTGGCGTAAATTTTGATGAGGAGGAAGCCAATTGATGGTGTTCTCGAGCGCAAGCGTGCTAGATGATATTCCGAAAAAGAAGAAAAATAGAATGCGCCGAAAGTATGTTTTCACCTAAATAAATTAAAGAAACAAAAATAGAAAATATGATTAAAAAACAACCCAATAAAGTAGTATCAATTTGTTGAAATAACGCGAATAACATTTTTTGATGAAACTTATGCGAAATGAGGAGCTACCTTTAGTTTACGTTCATTAATTAAATATCTTCTGTTCTCTGGATATGAAAAAAGTTTTTTGTCTTTTATTAGGCATATTTCTAAGTGCCTGCACCAAAGAAATCCTTACCCACAAACTCAATACGGACGCAAGTCCCTTGAATGGGGGTAGCGTTACGCCACCAAGTAATTCCTTCGAGCATGGCCAACAGGTTTCCTTGACTGCCACGCCAAATGGCGAATATATTTTCAAAAATTGGCAGGGAGCGCTAAGCGGATCGACGAATCCGACGAGCTTGGTGATGGATGCCGACAAACAAGTCACGGGCGTTTTTGAGAAAAGGCAATATCCTCTAACATTAACAATTGAGGGCAATGGAACGGTCAAGGAAGAAGTTATTGCGGTCGCGAGTCAGGCGCAATATCCATCTGGGACTACAGTTAAATTAACGGCAAAGGCGAACCCAGGTTCGACATTTAGTGAGTGGAAGGGGGACAAAACAGGGACAGATTCCGTTTTGACAACCACCATTACAAAACCGATTTCGCTGACAGCTAAATTTTTGGAAAAACCGATGGTTCCTGCTATCAATACGGATATTTATCCTGATTTTAATTTTAATGACCATGTTCAGGGAAAAAGTGGCCCTTATGATTTTAATTCGGATGGCATCCCAGATATGATTGCTTATAAAATGCGGACGGATAATTCCGTTTATCCCGCAATTGTTGAAATGAAAGATTATACGGGAAAGAGCATTTATACATTTAATGTCAAAGATGTAAAACCCAATGTCCGGGATTCCTTGCGGACGGTTATGATCGATTTTCGTGATTTGAACAACGATGGAAATTTGGATTTGGGCTTGTCTTACATGGCTGAATGGTGGAACGGTCAAAACGGAGCACCAGGTAGTACGGTTAAATATGTCGGGAATTTTGTCTACTTACTCTTGTCTAAAGGTAAATTACAATTTGATGCCATTGAGATTTTGGATGAGCCAAAGAAGGAGGAGATATCTTTCAATATAAATATGTTTGACTGGGATTTTGATGGAAAAGATGATGTCTTGATGTCGGATTTGTCCAGAGGGGATTATTTGAAAAATCTTGGGAATAATAAATTTGAACGAAGAAAGTTAACTACACCTCCTTTTAAACAAGGGATGTCCAATAAAGTGGATTTTGATAATGATGGTAAAGTGGATTTTGTCAATTTATATACGAATCAATTTGATGAAAATAATCGACCAACATCGAATGACAATTCTCAAATATTATCCGTTTTAAGTTCAAAAGGAGTATTGAATTTCCCTGTATTTGGTAAAACAATTACCAAATACATTTACATTTTGGGTGATATTCTATCTGCAGAGCGCATCAATATGGTCGATGGCGATGGAGATGGCGATATGGATTTAGTCGTAGGTAGTCTACGCGCTAAGCCTAACTCACCTTGGACGTATGTGCAGGACTACTATGAAAATACAGGCAAACAATTTGAGTATCGACCTGATTTTATTGAAATCGATGCCAATCTAGTTGGCGAACTACAAGTCTGGGCTGCTGATATCGATAAGGATGGGGATGTAGATTTGTTTTACCCTACCTATCGTAAGAGTCAACTCAATGCGCCGAGAGGCGGGTATTTCTGGTGGGAGAATACCAAAAAGGGATTTAAAATTAACAAGAACTTCTATTTGAAATATTGATTTTATTTGTTCGCTTTATTTTTGATAAATTAGGTGCATTGATTTATTTAGATAATGAACAAACGCCAATTCCTCAAATCCTCCCTCGGCCTCGGGCTTATGCCTTCCTTGGCCCAACTACTCGCGCAACCCGCAGCGGCGGATGACGAGGTGTTTTGGGCACAGGTTCGAAAAGCCTATCGCTTAAAGCCGGATTATATCAATTTGGAAAATGGCTATTACAATATTCTTCCTGAGGAAACCCTCGAGAAGCACCTAAATCACATTCGCGAAATCAATTACCAGGGTGCCTATTACATGCGCACCACCCAATTTCCGGATCGCAAGGCCATGTCTAAACTCGTGGCCGATATCGTTCACTGTTCGCCCGATGACCTCATTTTGACCCGGAATACCACCGAATCCCTCGACATGATTATCGGCGGATATCCCTGGCAAGCCGGGGACGAAGCGGTTTTTGCGATTCAGGATTATGGCGCGATGCAGGATATGTTTGCGCAGGTGGCTCGCCGACAAGCCATTGTACTCAAAAAGATCTCCCTTCCTTTACATCCCAAAAATGACGAGGAGATTGTTGACCTATATGCTTCGGCAATCACACCCAAAACGAAATTGCTCATGGTATGCCACATGGTCAATGTGACGGGCCAAATCCTTCCCATCCGTAAGATTTGTGATATGGCTCATGCGAAAGGCGTGGAAGTGATGGTGGACGGCGCCCATGCCGTGGCACATATTGAATTTAATCTGCCCGATTTACATTGCGATTATTATGGGGCAAGCCTACATAAATGGTTGGCCGTTCCACTGGGCGTTGGCATGTTGTACATCAAACCCGAACATGTCTCGAAGATTTGGCCCGTCTTTGCCGAAAACGAACAGGCAGCCAAAGGCATCGAACGCCTGAACCACCTCGGAACCAATCCCGTACATGCCCATTTAGCCGTGAAGGATGCGGTGGACTTTTACCGCCAATTGGGACCGGCTCGCAAGGAGGCCCGACTGCGTTATTTGCAGCAATATTGGACTCGTCAAGTCCGTCATCTCCCAGGTATTTCAGTGAATACCCCCTCAGATCCTGCAAGACATGGAGCTATTGCGAATGTGGGTGTCGGCCGACTAAAACCCGCCGAACTTGCCAAACGCCTATTGGAGGAATTTAAGATTTACACAGTGGCGATCGATGGCAATGACGTACATGGCTGTCGGATCACCCCGAATGTCTTTACGAGCACCGCGGAGTTAGACCAATTGGTTCGTGCGCTGAAGGCTTTGGCCTAATTATTTCAACGCCCCATCCTCCATGATAAGTTCATAGACATAGCCTGCACCAAAATCCTTGTTTAATCGAAGTATACCCGAAAAAGCAACTGGTGAACCTAGTGGGATATTGTCATTCGAGGTGATGGTAAAGTCACAAAGCTTTCCGTTGATTTTAGTCCCATCCTGAATGTGGTACCAGTTTTTGTTCATGATACCATAATTCGCCTTCACACAAGTACCTGCAACAACGATTTTTTGGCCTTTGTATTTGTTCTTGTTGCCAATCAGCTCACTTAATTTAATGGCACCTTTCACATCCGGAACTGCGGAGGCTGATGGCGTAACGTCGTGATTATGGGTATGTTCTTCCGCCAGATTTCCACCGGGATGTGCATTCGCATTAATGATCTCTGAGACCAAATAGATTTTGTCAAATACCCGCTTATGTTCGATACTCTCAAAATTCGTTTTTAAAAGTCCACCTTGGTATAAATAGGTTTCACCCACCTGAGCCTCCAATTTTTTCGTAGCAATCCAAAAGGTTGATAATTTTTCCTTTACCTTCAGATAGGTATAACGTTCCGCTTGCAGGACCTCTACCACATTCACTTGGTGCATGTCGTTTCCCATGGCTGGCGCCTGACTCGTATCGGCTGATGCGACCGCCTGTGTCGATGTCGTGTCACTCGATTGAGCTTCAATGACCTTCGGCTTGGAATCACAGGAAGCCAAGGCGACGGTGACAATAAAAAATAGGCTAGTTAGGTGTCTCATGTTGTTTTTGGTTTTTTACTGCGAAAACGTTGGGTTAAAGTTAAATAATAGCGGCCATATTGAATAGTCGGCTCGATGGTTCCCTCGTAGGAAATCATCAAACTGGTTCTTTTCTTGCCATACATATTCAAGTTTAGCCCCCAAATATGTTGGTTTAATGTTCCCTGTTCTTTATTGACAAAAAGGTAGTCCACCTTCCGGTAGGATAATTCGGTCGATAAGAATCCTTTGAACAAGTCTTTGCTAATGTTTAAGCCCCAAATGGTTCCTTTGAAATAATAAGTATCCATGTAGTTCGCATTAAGATTGACCGAAGCCATAATATTCGGAATTTGCGAAATGGATACGTTGGCCACATAGTTTTTGGTTGGATCCGGTCGATTCGATTGATAGCGGTAAAATCCTGAAAGCGATAAATAGGCCAAAGGATGCAAACGATAATTCATTTGCAATCGAAAGCCCTGACGGGTTTCTTGATTTAATAATTGGTCAATAAAATTGCGGTAGCTTTCGTAGTAGATAATATTTTTCCGGTTATCATAGGACGTGGTAAAACTGATTTTAGCACTCGGTCGGTAACGAAGCGAAAAATACATGCTTGTTAAATCCCAGCGGTTCGTTTTCACGCTGTCGATATTCTGAAACAAATCACATTCCACCGAATAGAATAGTTGTAAGTTCTTTAAATAGGCATTCGAATGTTGGAAATACACAAATCGCCTGTCGGTCTCCGAACCATATTTTTGTTCCGCAAATGCCAAACTCGTTTGGATGGGACCATTTGTCGTTTCACTTTCATGGGCTACAAATCCTCCGAATTGCGTCAGATTTTTATTGAAGCTGTAATCCAAAACATCTGGACGTGTTCCTGCAAACGTTCCCCAAGTCATCTTTCGAAGGGTTTTCTCAATTTGTAACCCATCGATTGCTCCCATATTTGCCAAGCGATTATTCAATTTACGTCCTACTGAAATCGACAGCCCATTTTCGTGAGCATAAGTAAATGCCAATGAATAGACCTTGAAATCATTACGGAATGTGGAGTCATTCATCGGGGTACCTAATTTATGGTTGAAGGTGAGGTAGGTCTCCAGGTTGAGCCGACTATCTTGAATGTGTAAAATATCCAATGAGGCCGTAGCGCGTAATCGGTCAAAGTCACGCGCTTTTTGATCCCGACTGCCGTTGGTTGATAGACTAATTCGACTATCAACTTGTTGTTTGTTGGGATTCTCTTTTGGTTTCTTTTCTTCTTTTGGGTTGGCAGATAAATAGGGAACCAGCGCGTAATCATCTTTTTTCTTAGGTACGACGATGGTTTTGGGAATCGAATTTGTTTTTGTTCCAATCGCTAGGGTGATGGGAAGGAATACTTTGGTTTTACAAGATTGACTCGAAAGTGATTCGATGATCAATGCCTTTTTCCATTGCTGTTCATGCCATACGGTCAAGGTGTCCCCAACTTTCATCCCTTCAGTCGAGTTAAATCGAACATACACTTCATTTTTAGTTTGGTAGGTAATGCTTCCTTCGATGGGTGAGTTTTCCTGCGCTTTCACATGTTGGGTTAAAAGCAGCATCATAGTCAGTATGAGAAATCCTTGCTTCATTAGTTAAGAACTTCCTCGCGGGTGACAGGAATAACAAGCCAAACTATTGTAACTGTAGCCATTTATTCCTCGGTGATGGCTATCCGTGACCGCTTTTTGGTGGCAATTCAAACAATTAAATACACTGAAGTTGCCGGCTGTGGTATGACATTCATTGCAATTTGTCCACCGGCCTTTGTGCTTACCGCTGTAAATTGGGAAATACTGTGCGTCATGGTTCCAAGTAGATGGTGACCAAGCATTTTGACTATGGCAGCTCGTACAATTTGTCGGGAATCCCGCCGATAAATGGTTGGGAGTTGCAGTGTTATAATCAGTCGTATGACATCCATAACAAGTTGTCGGCGCCGCCTTGACATTCCCCGTTTTATGACATGCGGTACAGTTACTTGCGATGGCTGCATGGGCTCCTTGTAGCGGATATACACTGCTATGATTAAACGTGGATGGCCGCCAGCCCGGATTCGTCGTATGGCAAGATGCACAATCTGTGCTTAATCCAACTGTTTTATGGTTTGGATTTAAACTCGCATTAAACGCCGCATTGTGACAGGAATTACAGTCGGTTGGCGTATTGGCATAAACGCCATTTTTATGGCAAGCCGTACAGCTGGTGGTCGTATGTGCTCCTGTGAGTGGGTAAAATGCATTGTGATTAAATGTGGCTGGTCGCCAACCCGGATTCGTCGTATGGCAAGATGCACAATCAGTCGAAAATCCTCCACTCACGTGATTCGGATTTTTGGCTGCTTGGTAATTTGCGTTATGGCACGCATTGCAATCTTTCGGGGTGTTTTTATAGACCCCATTTTTATGGCATGCCGTACATGTAGTTGTTGAATGGGCTCCGGTTAAGGGGTAAAAAGCATTGTGATTAAACGTCGATGGACGCCATCCCGGATTCGTGGTATGGCAGGAAGCGCAGTCGGTTGAAAATCCGTTACTCGCATGGTTTGGATTTTTGGCTGCCTGATAAGCTGCATTGTGGCATGCATTACAATCTGTTGGCGCAGCTTTGATATCCCCCGTTTTATGGCAAGCTGCACAGGTCGCATTCGTATGAGCGCCGGTCAAAGGGAAAACGGTATTGTGATTAAAAGTGGAGGGTCGCCAACCCGGATTTGTTGAATGGCAAGACGCACAATCCGTTGAGATGCCTAATTGTGCGTGATTCGGATTTTTCGATGC
>Ga0228702_1001914_pt1 | contig 12538 bp, 10 predicted proteins | sample McNCre217_Aug_MG_2_FD_178018 | JGI IMG/M metagenome (GOLD analysis project Ga0228702, IMG submission 178018) | Freshwater microbial communities from McNutts Creek, Athens, Georgia, United States - 20-17_Aug_MG | ecosystem: Environmental > Aquatic > Freshwater > Creek | place: USA: Georgia... | reverse complement strand
GTATTTCTTCTTACGGAATGTATGGTGTAACCAATGGTGCTAACTTGAACCCATATGGTTTCTTGTTATCTCAAAACCCATTAGCGCGTGCATTTGATGATTCAGGAAATTTGATTTTCCAACAAACGGATGATGCCTTGTTAACCAACCCATTGAATGAGATTGTTCCGGGTGCTAAAATAGATGAGACAAACAAATACCGTATTTTCAATTCGATTTACGCAGAATTACAACTTGCGAAAGGTTTAAAATACCGTGTGAATTTTGGTCCTGATTTTACGATTTCTCGTAACGGTCAATTTAATGGTGCATTAACAAATGCAATTAAAGGAGGTAATCCTACTGCAACGACAGATAATCGTTTTGGCTTTAACTATACATTAGAAAATATCTTAACGTATAATAAGCAAATTAAAGATCACAACATTGCAATTACAGCTTTACAGTCCATGCAACGTGATAATTTTGAGCAATACACGCAAAGTGTCATGGGTGTGCCTGTAGAAACTCAATCATTCTACAATTTAGGAAATGCTTCTTCTATTCAAGGGGTTGGTTCAAACTTAATTCAATGGACAATTGCTTCTTACATGGCTCGTGTCAACTATGACTACAAAGGTAAATATTTATTAACGGTAACTGCACGTCGCGATGGTTCATCTCGTTTTGGTGAAAACACGAAATGGGGTAACTTCCCAGGGGTTGCTGTTGGTTGGAATTTACACCAAGAGAACTTTATGAAAGGCTTAACTTGGATTGATGAATTGAAACTTCGTGCATCGATGGCTCAAGTAGGTAACCAAGGTCTTTCTCCTTATCAAACACAAGGTTTAGAGGGAAGAACATCTTACGCTTGGAATAACACGGCTGCTTACGGATATCGTCCCAATACCATTGGTAATCCCGATTTGAAATGGGAAACATCTACTTCGAAGAACATTGGTGCTGACTTCAGCTTATGGAGAGGTAAAGTTTCAGGTTCAATCGAATACTATCAAACAAATACAACGGATTTGTTATTGTCAGATCAATTACCAACTTCAACAGGTTTTGCTGCCGTTACACGTAACGTAGGTGAGACGAAGAATACGGGTATTGAGATGTCATTGTCGACAGTTAATATTGATGCTGAAAATGGTTTCAAATGGAACACAGACTTCACTTTCTATAAGAATACAGAGGAAATTGTTTCTCTTTACAATGGAGCGAAGGATGACGTAGGTAACCGTTGGTTCATTGGCCAACCATTGAACTCATACTATGATTACAAATATGCTGGTATCTGGCAAACAGCTGAAGCAGCTCAAGCGAAAGCGATGGGATTCTCGGTAGGTCAAATTAAAGTAGCTGACTCAAATGGTGATGGAAAAATTACTGCTGATGATCGTGTATTATTAGGATCAGATGTTCCCGCTTGGACAGGTGGTATGACTAACCGTTTCTCTTACAAAGGATTCGATTTATCTTTCTTCATTTTTACTCGTCAAGGTCAAACGATTGTGTCTAAGTTCCACCAAAACTCGAACTACTTACAAGGTCGTTACAACCAAATCAAAGTGGATTACTGGACACCAAACAATCCTAATGCATATTATCCACGTCCTAACTTTAACCAAGAGTTCCCAGCTTACAATACAGCAATTATGTATTTTGATGGTTCTTTCATTAAAGTTCGTAATATCAACGTGGGTTACACGTTCCCAGCTAAAACTGCTAACAAGTTAGGTTTATCTTCTTTACGTGTTTATGCAAGTATTCAACAACCATTTATCTTCTCTAAATACCGCAGCAAGGAAAATGGTGTTGACCCTGAGACGTCTAACGGTAACGTTAATAATGACGTAACACCAGCTACGCAGGTTACGACATTTGGTTTAAATCTTAAATTTTAATCTCCGAAATAATGAAAAGTTTATATATCAAAAATTCACTTAAAACGTTAGGTCTTGCCTCTGCGATTATGCTAGGTACCGCCTCTTGTAGTGATTTATTAAAGGAGAATGTGATATCTTCCATTAGTAATGACTACATCGCTACGACTCCAGGTTTTATTGCGGCGACGAATGCAGCTTATACTCCATTACGTTCATTTTATGCAACAGAACGTGGGTTATCCATGTCGGAATTTGGTACCGATATTTATTCCGCTGGTGCCGATGGATCTTACAAAGGTTTTCACTTTTATGATTCTCAGCTTACTTCTTCAGTTGATATCTTAGCTCAGCTATGGGACGAAACTTACAAAGGAATTAATACGATCAATGCAGTTATCGATCGTGCTCCTTCGGTAACAGGTATGACTGATGCTGTAAAGTCACAACGTGTAGGTGAAATGAAGTACTTGCGTGCGCATTACTACTTTATTTTGGTTCAACAGTTTGGTCCTTTGGACTTACGTTTGAAAGAAACGACTGGCCCAACTAAAACTGCCACACGTGCAACTGAGCAAGCTGTTTACAAGCAAATTGAAGCTGATTTATTAGCTGCGATTCCAGCCTTAGAAAACAAGAAAGCTTCTTCTGATTTCGGTCGTGCTACGAAAGCTGCCGCTGAAAACTTGTTAGCTAAAGTTTATTTGACTCGTGCGTCGTCTAAATTTGCAGAAGCGACTGATTATGCGAATGCAGCTACATTGTGTAACAACGTGATTAATAACTACGGATTTAAATTGTTACCTGATTTTGATCAAGTATTTGATCAAGCGAATCAAATTAATGATGAGGTTATTTTCTCTGTTCAGTACACAAATGATCCGTTGACAAATGGATTTATTGATAACCAAGGAAATAAGTTGCACTTGTACTTTGGTATGCAATATGACGTTCAACCAGGTATGCAACGTGACGTAGCGAATGGTCGTCCATTTAAGCGTTTGAAACCAACTGCTTATTTGTTGAATACTGTTTTTGCTGATCGTGTGAATGATACACGTTACAAGAAAACGTTTAAGGATACTTGGTTGTCTAACAAGCCAGGTACGTATAATACAACGTTTGATGGCTCAAAAGCTACAGTTACTTACAAAGCAGGGGATACAACGATTTACATCCCAGGTTATGAAATGACTTTAGCTGAGCGTGCTGCTAAGAAATATCAAGTATTGGTTCCAAGTTTGTACAATTATGCATTGTTCCCAACTTTGAAGAAATTCTTTGATCCACTTCGTCCAGATATGACTTACGAAAATGGTAGCCGTGATTATTTCGTTCATCGTTTGGCAGATACTTATTTAATGTTGGCTGAAGCTTCTGTTAAATTAGGTAAACAAGCAGATGCGGTAACAGCAATCAATGCAGTACGTGTTCGTGCAGCAGCAGCTGGTAAAGCAGAAAACATGAAAGTTACTTCAGTAGACATGAATTTGATCATGGAAGAGCGTGCTCGTGAACTAGCAGGTGAGCAAACACGTTGGATGGACTTAAAACGTTGGGGTAATTTAGTTGAGCGTGTGAAGTTATACAACACAGATGCTGCGGCTAATATTGCTGACAAACACTATGTTCGTCCTATTCCACAAAAGCAAGTGGATTTGTCTGAAAATGGAGGATTCCCTCAGAATTCAGGATACTAGTTTTAATTTGATTTCTTTATATTGTAATAATTCCGGGGAATATTTCTCCGGAATTTTACTTTAACCTAAATTGTATGTTACGTATATTATCGATGTTTTGCCTTTTTATTTCCTTAAGCGCATTTTCGCAAGAACGAGTGTCTTTTGTTAAGAAAGCGGATAAAGTTGATGTTCTTGTAGGAGGGAAGTATTTTACATCCTATTTTTTTCCAGGTGAAAGCCAATTGAAAAAAGCAGTTCTTTTTCCCATCTTATCTGCACAAGGAACGACGATCACTCGAGGGTTTCCGATGACTCCACGAGCGGGTGAACGCGTAGACCATCCACATCATGTTGGAATGTGGTTAAATTATGAGGATGTGAATGGTTATGATTATTGGAACAATTCCAATAGCATTGTTGAATCCTTAAAATCTCACAAAATGGGTACTATTCGCCATGAGAGCATTGCAAAAATCACTGAAGGAAATAAAGGTTCTCTTCAAGTAACTGCAGCATGGATTGATGAGGATGGTAAAGGAAAGCGCGTTTTAGATGAATCAACGACCTATGTGTTTTCTGGTGCAGGAGATTTGCGTATCATTGATCGTATTACAACGCTTAAAGCGGTTAGTGATGTTGTGACTTTTAAAGATGTGAAAGATGGTATGTTTGCGCTTCGTGTGGCGCGCCAGTTGGAAATTCCATCCAACAAACCAGATGTATTTACAGATGCGCATGGTGTCGAAACCAAGGTTCCTGTGATGGATAATACGGGCGTTACCGGAAATTACCATAGTAGCGAAGGGGTAGAAGGTGAGGCGGTTTGGAGTACGCGCGCCAAATGGATGAATTTGACTGGAAAAATGGATAACCATTCCATCAATGTGGCAATCTTAGATCATCCTTCCAATGTGACGTATCCAAGTTATTGGCATGCCCGTGGTTATGGCTTGTTTGCTGTTAATCCATTGGGATTGAGTGTATTCAGTAATGGAAAAGCTTCTTTAAATTATACCTTGATAAAAGGTGAGACGATTACCTTCCGGTATCGGACAATTATTGCCGACCGGGATTTAACCAAATCAGAGTTAGATGCTGCTCAGGCTAAATTTGCGCGGGAGGTTAAATAATTCGTAATTCAAGAAAATACTTGTATTTTTGTAATGCATTGGGGCCATTCTTGGCCCTATTTTCTTTTAAAATATGAAGTTACAATTTCTAGGAGCAGCCAAACAAGTTACAGGTTCTATGTATTTGTTGGAGCTTGAAGATGGATATAAAATTCTAATTGATTGTGGAACTGATATGGAGCGATCCATAGATTTCGAAGTTCCTTACGAACCTGCACCATTCTTTCCTTTTGATCCGTCATTAATTAATTTGGTGGTGTTGACACATGCCCACATTGATCATTCAGGTAACATACCTATGCTTTATCGGGAAGGTTATGAAGGTCAAGTGCTTTGTACTCCTCCTACGGCAGAATTAGCTGCACTTTTGTTGATGGATTCGGCTAACCTACATCTTCGCAAATTACGTGCAGCGCAAGGGGAGAGTAGAAAGAAGCACAAACAAATGGACCGCTTATTACGTCGTGGAGATTTGTATTTGCAAAAGGATGTGGAAGATTCAATGGGTAATTTTGTCACGCTACAATTCAATAAGAAGTTTGTAATCAAACCAGGTCTTGAATTAACCTTTATTCCTGCTGGGCATTTACTAGGTGCTGCACATTTGTATTTCTCTGTAACGGAAGGGGATCAAACTAAAACGCTTGGATTTAGTGGCGATATAGGTCGCTATGATTATCCTTTGCACATTGATCCATTCCCAATGCCAGCTTGTGATTATTTGGTATGTGAAAGTACGTATGGTAATCGAGTTCATGAGGATAAGGTTGAGCCGATCGATGCGCTAGCTAAAATCATTAAAGAAACATGCCTTGATAAACCAGGTCGTTTAATTATTCCTGCTTTTTCAGTCGGTAGAACGCAAGCTGTACTCTATACGTTGAATCGCTTAATAGAAGAGCGAGGATTTCAAGCGATTCGTGTGTTTACAGATAGTCCCATGGGAAAAAGTTCTACGCGCATTTATTCCAAATATTTATCTTACTTGAATCCGGAAGCTCGTGCTTTCCAAAAGGAATACGATGACTTATTCGATGTAGAGAATTTAGTCTTTTTACAAAGCGAGAAGGAATCACGTGCAATTCGTAATTACCATGAGCCTTGCATTATCATTTCATCATCTGGAATGATTTCTGGGGGACGGGTCGAGCAACATATTGCGGATAACATTTCGAATAGTTATGCAACGATTTTATTGATTGGTTACGCCGCCGAAGGCACTTTAGGACGGCAATTGATGGAAGGTACGGATTTGATTCGTGTCAAAGACCGTGAATACCGTGTAAATGCACAGATTCGTAAAATTGACGTGTTTTCAGGTCATGCCGATCAAAAAGGATTATTGAAATTTGTTGCAAATCAAAAACCAGAACACTTAAAAACAGTATTTTTATCGCATGGTGAAGAGGAAAGTATGTTAGAATTTAGAGATGAAATTAGACGTTTAGGATTTTCAGACGTTATTTTACCAGAGAAGTCTGAGACTTTCACACTTTAATCTTTAATTTTGCATTTGTAATTTGACATATCAGCATGAGAACATTATTAGAATTTGAAAAGCCTATCGCAGAGTTAGAGGATAAATTGATCGAGATGCGCAAATTGGCATTAGAAAATAATGTAGACGTTTCCGGTGCTGTTGCATCCCTAACAGATAAAATTTTAGAATTGAAAAAGGAAACTTTTGCTAATTTGACTCGTTGGCAACGTGTTCAATTATCACGTCATCCCGATCGTCCATATACATTTGATTACATCGAAAAGATGTGTACTGAGTTTATCGAAATTCACGGTGACCGAAATGTAGCTGATGACAAAGCGATGGTTGGTGGATTTGGAAATATCGACGATGAATTTTCAGTGATGTTTATAGGCCAACAAAAAGGACGTAATACCAAACAGCGTCAATTACGTAATTTTGGTATGCCAAATCCGGAAGGTTATCGTAAGGCTTTACGTCTCATGAAAATGGCCGAGAAATTCAATAAGCCTATTGTGTGTTTAATTGACACCCCAGGTGCTTTCCCAGGCTTAGAAGCAGAGGAACGTGGACAGGGTGAAGCGATTGCACGCAATATCCGTGACATGTTTATGTTAAAGGTTCCTGTGATTTGTGTCATCATCGGTGAAGGTGCATCTGGAGGAGCTTTAGGAATTGCCGTAGGTGATAAGGTTTTGATGATGGAAAATACGTGGTATTCGGTTATTTCTCCTGAATCTTGTTCATCCATCTTATGGCGCAGTTGGAATTATAAAGAGCAAGCAGCCGAAGCATTGAAATTAACAGCTGAAGATATGTTATCAAATGGTTTAATTGATGGAATCATTCCTGAACCATTAGGTGGTGCTCATTTAGATCCTGAAGCTGCTGCAGCAAAATTAAAGGCAGTTGTCAAAGAGGAGCTTGCCAAATTGACTAAAATGGATCCGCAAGAACGCATTTTGGCTCGTATTGAGAAATTCGGTCAAATGGGTGTTGTTGTTGAATAAGTTATGAAAAAGCCTCATGCGCTCGTCTTTGATTTAGGTAACGTTTTGTTGCCCATTGATTTAGATAAGACCTATGAGGCTTTTGCTTTACTTTCATCGCAGTATTCTGCAGCTGAAATTAAACACATTACCTTAGCGGAAGAACTATGGTCATCTTACGAATCAGGTCTACAAAGCGATGAAGAGTTTGAAGCGTTCTTAGTCGACCGATTACAATTAGTCTGCACTTCTGAACAATTTCATAAAGCTTTTAATGCTTTATTACTACAGTTCGATGTCTCCGTTTGTCAATATATTTCAAGTCTGAATACCTCATTTCCAATTTATCTCTTAAGTAATACGAGTAGTATTCATTCTCGATTGTTTCTTCATCGCGATTATCCTAATTATAATTTATTTGATTCATTTACCCGCATTCATCTTTCTTTTGAGATGGGTATGGTTAAACCAAATGTTGCTATTTACGAGCAGGTGGTTACCAACAATAATTTACAGGATTATCAAATCGTCTTTTTTGATGACAATGTGCGAAATGTTGAGTCTGCCCGAAATTTTGGTTGGGATGCTGTTTTGATTAATCCCAATACTTCATTACACCAAATTCAAGAACATATCAAAACCTTATGTTAGTTTCAAGCCCCATTTTTGATTTTTTGTTTAAGGCATCTGGATGGAAACTCGTGGGTAATATTCCAAGAGATTTAAAGAAGACAGTCGTTATTGTTTGTCCACATGCTACTTGGAAGGATTTTCCGATTGGGCTGGGAGCTAGGTCGTTATTAAAATTGCCTATTTTGTATTGGGGCAAGAAAGAGTTATTTGAAGGGCCCTTTGGAGGAATATTTTCTTGGCTGGGTGGATATCCCGTAGATCGATCGAAGAATACCAATTTAGTGGGATCAATTGTTGACATCTATAATAGCAAAGAAACCTTTCATGCTGTATTGGCTCCAGAAGGTACACGTAAAGACGTGGATAAATTAAAAACGGGTTTTTATCATATTGCCGTTCAAGCAAATGTTCCAATTATGATGATCGGGTTTGATTACGTGAATAAGGAGATTAAGATTCGCGATCCTTTCTATCCAACAGGGGACTTTGAGGTAGATAAAAAAGTGATTGCAAATTATTATGCTACAATTCCAGGAGTTCAAAAATCCTGGATTAAGAATTATTTAGCAGATTGAGCCGCTTCAACAATTAAGTGAGCTGTTTTTTTTGATGCTCCCGCAGGACCAATTAATTCAGCTAAATTTTCATAATCGGCTAATTGTGTCATTCTTTCCACAGAATCGTCTTGCATAAGTTTATGCATTTTCAATTGAATGTGTTGGCTAGTAAATTGAACTTGAATCAGTTCAGGTACAGCTAATTTATCAAGAATGATATTAACAAGTGAGATGAATTTGATTTTCACGAGCAATTTAGCTAATGAATAAAATAACCAATCGGTCTTATAAACAACGATTTGTGGTATTTTAAACAATGCAGTTTCTAATGTCGCTGTTCCTGACGTTACAACGGCAACCCGTGCATGACTTAAAATGTCATAGGTTTGGTCGTATAATACGCGGATAGGGTAGTGGTCATACAATTCTTTCCAATCTGAAATTCCAGCTACAATGAAATTGGTTTGAGGGTTTTCTAATGCCAATTGAGCAAATACAGGCAATGCACTTTTAATTTCTTGTTTTCTGCTTCCGGCCAAAAGGGCCACGTAGGGTTGCGTAATTTCTTGCTCTGTAAGAAAACTTTCAGATGGAGTAAATTCAGTTACAGCATCTTGTAATGGATTCCCAACATAATAGGTTCGAATTCCTTTTTCTTGAAACATACTAAGTTCAAATGGAAAAATAACATATAATTCATCTATCCATTTTTTAATATCTTCAATTCGCCCTTTGTTCCAAGCCCATACTTTGGGTGCAATGTAAAATTGCGTATGAAATCCTTTTAGTTTAGCGATTCTCGCGGCTTTTAGATTGAATCCCCCATAATCGATGAAGATGATGGTATCGGGTTTGAATTCAGAGATTTGATTCCCGAATTTTGTAAACAAACCTTTGAGTCGTTGGATGTTTTGTAAAACACCTAACAGTCCCATGATGGCTAATTCTTTGTGATGAATGAGGATTTCGGCTCCTTCAGCTTGCATGCCATCGCCACCCCAAGCCTTTATTTCAGCTTTGGGATCTATCTGTTTGATTTCACGAATCAAATTTGATCCATGTAAATCGCCTGATTTTTCCCCTGCTAGAATAAAGTATTTCATCTATTGTTCTCCGAAATATTCGACTGAATTTTTATTCGTTTCGATTAAATGCAATTTGTGTAAGGTAGCCGTTTTGGAATTCGCCAAAATTTGAGGAGCTAATATCTTCCAAAATTCCATGATGAGGATTTCGCAACTCGCTAATTTTCCTTCCATGAAATCGACATCCAAATTAAGGTTTTTGTGATCAACCTTGTCAATAATTTCTCGTTTGATTAAATCTCCTAGGGTTTTTAAATCAAATACAAATCCTGTATCTGGATCAGGAATCCCTTTTACAGTAACGATTAATTCAAAATTATGCCCGTGCCAATTGTTGTTAGCGCATAAGCCAAATACTTCTTGATTTTTTTCTTCTGACCAAGCTGGATTGAAGAGCCGGTGAGCGGCATTGAAATGTTCCTTGCGGATTACGTAGACCATTGTTTTCAGTTTGTGTGAAGGACGTCTGGGAAAACAGTAGCAGACAATCCAAATATTTAACAAAGGTACAAAAGCTATTCAGAATATGCGTAAATTTGTTGCTTAAATAGCTTTATTATGATTATTGTTACTGGTGCAGCCGGCTTTATTGGCAGTTGTTTAATTGCCCGATTGAATGAATTGAATTTCAATTACATTATCGCCGTGGATGATTTTTCCTTTCCGGAAAAGAATAAAAACCTGGAAGGTAAAAAGATTATGGAACGCGTTGAACGTACCGACCTTGCAGATTGGCTTGAAATCAATTACCGTGAGGTAGAGTTTTGCTTTCACATTGGTGCTCGGACAGATACGACTGAGTTCAATAAAGCTATTTTTGATGAATTGAATGTTGAATATTCCAAAATGCTTTGGAATAAGTGTATTGACTATCAGATTCCTTTGGTATATGCTTCTTCAGCTGCTACATATGGTTTAGGTGAGTTGGGTTATGATGACAATGAGGCTTTAATTCCTCAATTAAAACCATTGAACCCTTATGGTGATTCCAAAAATGATTTTGACATTTGGGCGCTGACTCAAGAGAAAAAACCGTTCTTCTGGGCTGGTTTAAAGTTCTTTAATGTATATGGGCCTAATGAATACCACAAAAGTCGGATGGCGTCAGTGATTTGGCATGCTTTCCGACAAATCAATGAAACAGGTAGCTTGCGATTGTTTAAATCCCACCGACCTGATTATGCGGATGGCCAGCAAATGCGCGATTTTATTTATGTAAAAGACCTAGTTGCCGTTTGTGTATTCCTAATGGAGCATCGTAAAAATTCGGGTATATATAACCTAGGGACGGGAATTGCTCGTTCGTTTAATGATTTGGGGAAATCTACATTCGTTGCGATGGGTAAAGAGGTAAATATTAATTACATCGATACTCCAGCTGATATTCGGGATAAATACCAATATTTTACGGAAGCGAATATGAGTAAATTGATATCCATCGGTTACGATAAACCGTTTTATACCTTAGAAGAAGGCGTGAAGGATTACGTTCAAAACTACCTTATTCCTGCGAAGTACTGGTAATTTTCTTAAGGCCTTCTTCAATGAATCCTTGCCCATAAGCTAATAGTTGAATATTAGCAGCTATAAGGCCTAAAAGACTCACTTTTAGGCTTTTTGTTTTTAATAGGGCATCCAAGAAAATGGCAATCCAATACACAAAAAGTCCCGCAAATAAAATATTTCCAATTGGGGGTATAAGAATGTTCAATAGAACGGTATTCCAAAAATAGATGAAATAACAGGCTGGGAAGAAATGAACCCATTTAAGTTCAGAAGGGAAGAAGCGCGAAATGTTGATGCGGGCCCGACCGAAAAAATGAATTTGTTTATAAAATTGGCTAAAGCTTGTTCTACGTTTATGATAAATAAAGGCTTCTGAAATAAGACCTGATTTAAATCCTAAGGATATACACCGAATACTGAATTCGATATCTTCCCCCATTCGTGTAATCTTAAAACCTTGAGTTGCTTCCCATACTTTACGTGAGATCCCCATGTTAAAGCTGCGTGGGTGAAATTGCCCCCCTACATTCTTTGCCTTTCCGCGTATACCTCCTGTGGTAAATAAGCTGGTCATGGCAAAGCTTATGGCCTTTTGTACTGGGCTAAAACTCGGGTGATCTTGATCGGGTCCTCCAAATAAATCCAGTTGGTCTCGATGGATACCATCATAAACAGCCTGTAAATAATTGGGTTCAATGAGTGCATCGGAATCCAATATGACGAAAAAGTCTCCTTTAGCTCGTTCAAATGCATAATTGCGCGCGAATCCTTGTCCTCCATTTTCTTTGACGAAATAGGAAATTGTTAAAGTCGATTGATATTTTTCTACGATGGATTTTGAATCTATTACTGAGCCATCTTCGATAATAACGACTTCAAAATTTGTATAATTTTGTTTGGTCAAACATGCCAATAATTCATCCAATTCTTGAGGACGATTATATACCGGAATGATTACGCTGAAGAACATGACTACGAAAACATTTCTTCTAATGTTTCCTCACTTGCTGCTAAAATTTTAACTATTTCAGCATCACCAATGGCATCAGAAATAAACCAAGATTCGAATTGGGACGGTGGAAGATAAATTCCCCTACGCAGCATCCCTTGAAAATACTGACCGAATAAATTCAAATCCGCTTTTTTTGCATCATTGAAATTGTTGACAGCATTTTCCGTGAAGAATAGCGTAAACATTGATCCTAATTGGTTGATGGTAAAACGCTTTCCTAGTTTTTCAAATTGCGATTTAATTCCTGATGCCAGTGCATTACCTTTCTCAGCAAGTCGAATATAGACATCTGGGTCTTCCGTAATTAAATTTAACATCGCTAAGCCAGCTGTTGTGGCTAACGGATTACCACTCAAAGTTCCAGCTTGATAAACCGGTCCAGCTGGAGCTATCATATCCATGATTTCTGCCTTGCCACCATAAGCTCCTACAGGTAATCCACCACCTATGATTTTACCTAATGTAGTTAAATCAGGTTGAACACCGCAAACACCTTGATAGCCGCTTGCCGACTGGCGGAATCCCGTCATAACTTCATCAAAGATTAACAAAGCGCCATGTTGGTCGCATAAAGCACGTAAACCAGCTAAATA
>Ga0228702_1001913_pt1 | contig 12540 bp, 7 predicted proteins | sample McNCre217_Aug_MG_2_FD_178018 | JGI IMG/M metagenome (GOLD analysis project Ga0228702, IMG submission 178018) | Freshwater microbial communities from McNutts Creek, Athens, Georgia, United States - 20-17_Aug_MG | ecosystem: Environmental > Aquatic > Freshwater > Creek | place: USA: Georgia... | reverse complement strand
TCTAAAACCGTTACAAAAATTGATCTATATCAAGTAAAAATGTATCGCAATGAGGGGTAAAAAAAGATCAGGGTTTTCCCACTGATCTGATTTTTTATTTACATGCCTAGGTAAGCCGCGCGTACTTTTTCGTTCTTGATGAGGTCTTGGCCGTTGCCAGTCAGGGTGATTTCGCCAGTTTCCAGCACATAGCCTCGGTCAGCCAAGGCCAGGGCGGCAAATGCGTTTTGTTCGGCCAAGATGATGGTCATGCCTTCACGCTTGAGGGCCTTGACCACGTTGAATACTTCTTCCACCAGCAGCGGGGCTAAACCCATCGAGGGCTCGTCTAGCAGCAGGAGTTTGGGGCGTCCCATCAGCGCGCGGCCAATCGCCAGCATTTGTTGTTGACCGCCCGACAGCGTGCCTGCGGGCAGTTGGCGTTTTTCTTTCAGAATTGGGAACATGGTGTACACACGCTCCAGGTCTTGTGCGAGGTATTGCTTGGGCTGTGTGTAGGCGCCCAAACGCAAGTTGTCTTCAATCGAGAGCGGGCCAAACACCTGACGGCCTTCTGGGCTGTGACAAATGCCTCGGCGCATGCGCTGGTCAGAGCGCACACCCGACACATCTTCGCCATCAAACCAAACTTCGCCTGCGCCCATAGGCTGCACGCCAGACAGGGCACGCAAGAACGTGGTCTTGCCCGCACCATTGGCACCCACCAAGGCCACGGTTTCGCCGCGACGCACTTCGAGGTTCAAACCTTTCAAGGCTTTGATGCGTCCGTAGCTGCTTTCAAGCCCTGTCACTTTCAACAAAATGTCGCCCGACACAGGCTTGGCATGACGGTCGAGTGTGCCGCTGCTGTGGCCACCCAAGCCTATGGAGTCGGGGGCTAAGCTCACCACGCGGTGGTAAAGCTCGCGAAAGTCAGCACGTGCTTGCTCGCCAAACACTGGGTCTTGGTTGTCTGAAAACGTGGTGTCGATTTCGTGCCAATCTTCGGCCGTCAAAATTTGACGGGCCAGCGGCATGGCTTCGGTTTCTTCTTTGGTGATGTGCGTTTTTAAGCGTCGCGTGTAGTCACGCAACGATTGGGTGAGGTCCGCATACTCGCCATGCTTGGCTTTAGCGAATTTTTCTTTGAGTTGGTTCAGATGCTCTTTGGCCAGTCGGTGGTCGTCTTCGAGCGCATCGATCATCGGCTGCACGGTGTCTGAGCGCAGGCGCATCAGGCGAAAGAGGTGATCGTCTTCTTTCAAGTGGTGTGCATGGTCTGCAAAGTTTTCGATGTAGTTGAAAACAGACTCAAAGAAAGCAGGATCGACTTTTTCACCTTGGTCAATCTCGTCTGCCACGTGTTCGAGCGTGACGGCAATGCGCCAAAAATTTTTGTGCTCGTCGGAAATGATGCGTAGTGCTTCCATGTCTTGGTCCTCAGGCGTGTGCGCCCAGATACGCCGCAATCACGTCGGGGTTCTTGCGCACTTCGGCGCAAGTGCCTTCGGTCAGCTTCTTGCCGTAGTCCAGCACCAAGATGCGGTCGGACAGGTTCATCACCATCTTCATGTCGTGTTCCACCAGCACCACAGTGATGCCCGAGTCGGCCAGCTTGCGCACCAGGCGATCAATCTCAATGGTTTCTTTGGGGTTCAAGCCTGCAGCGGGTTCGTCTAAGAAAATCACGCGAGGCTTCATGGCCAAGGCACGTGCAATTTCAAGACGCTTGAGCACGCCATACGACATCGCATCTGAGCGTGCGTGAACGTATTGCTCTAGGCCCACAAACTTCATCAGCTCCGCCGCTTCTTCGCGCAGCTCGTTGTCACGGCGGCGCATGGACGGCCAACGCATGGCGGCTTTGAACACATTGCGGTCAAGCCGCAAGTGCGCGCCCACCATCACGTTTTCGAGGGCGCTCATGTTCATGCAGATTTGCAAGTTTTGAAACGTGCGCGCCACGCCACGTTCGGCCAGCTCATTGGGTGACTTGCCTTGAATCAATTCGCCGTCTAAGCGAATCTCGCCCGCCGTGGGTTTGTAAACGCCAGTGATGAGGTTGAACAGGGTGGTCTTGCCTGCGCCATTGGGGCCAATGACCGAATACACAATGCCTGCATCAATGTTGAACGACACATTTTGAACGGCCTTCACGCCGCCGAAATGGATGGAGAGATCTTTCACTTCAAGCAATGACATGCTCAATCTCCCTTGCCAAACTTAGCAGCCAAGGTGGGGACCAAACCCTTTGGCAAAAATATCATGCACAGCATGAGAACCGAGCCAAACACCACGGTCTCCCAGCCTTCAAATGTGGCCAGTGCTTGCGGCAGGGCGGTCAGCAACACAGCACCGACGATCGAGCCAAACACCGAGGCCATGCCACCTACCACCACCATCGTCACCAACTCGATGGAATGAAAGAAGTCAGCAAAGTTGGGCGTGACAAAACCAATGTAATGCGCGGTGATGCTGCCCATGATGCTGGCAAACACAGCCGACAACACAAAGATCGACACCTTGTAGCGCGCGATGTTCACGCCCACCACTTGCGACGCCACCTCAGAGCCATGCAATGCACGGAGTGCGCGGCCAAACGGCGAGTCGATGATGTTGAGCGATGCCCACACACTGATGACCAACAGTGAGGCCACCACCCAGTACCACTGCTTGTCGCTGCTGAGCTCAATGCCAAATAAGGCAAATGCTGGCACGGCCATGCCGTCCGGACCGCCCGTCCACTGGGCTTCGTTACGCAGTGCGATATTGATGATGATGCCAAGCCCCAGCGTGGCCATGGCCAAGTAGTTGCCTTTGAGTTTGAAGATGGGTTTGGCCACCACGCCTGCAATCACGGCGGTAGCGGCTGCACCTGCGGCCATGGCCAGCAGTGGGTGAAAACCAAAGTGTGTGGGCAACACGGCCGATGCATAAGCGCCAATGCCTAAGAAGCCTGCGTGGCCCAAACTGATTTGCCCTGCAAAACCAATGAGCAAGTTGAGGCCAATCACGATGATGGCGTTGATGGCCATGCGGATGGCCAAGTCCATGTAGTAGCTGTTGGGCAGGATGAAAGGCAGCACCAACAAAACAGCAATCACAAGGCCTAAGCCCAGATAAGCATTCTTGTGCATGGTTACACCCGGTCCGTCGATTTGCCGCCGAATAAACCTCGAGGCATGAAGAAAAGAATAAACAGAATCAGCACAAACGGCATGGCGTCTTTGTAGGCCGATGAGATGTAGCCCGCGCCCATGGCTTCCAAGATGCCCACCAGCAAACCGCCCAGCACAGCGCCCAAACCATTGCCCAAACCGCCGACCACAGCCGCCACGAAACCTTTGAGGCCAAGCATGATGCCCACGTCATAGGACGTCATCGTGATAGGCGTGACCAAGATGCCACCCACAGCACCCAAGCCTGCCGACATGGCAAAACTCAAGAACAACACAAAGTTGGTGTTGATGCCCACCAACTCAGCAGCGGTGCGGTTAAACGACGTAGCCAACATGGCTTTGCCTGTGAGCGTTTTGCTGAAGAAGTACCAAAGTGAAATCACCAGCAGCGATGTGATGGCTAGCACCCATAAGCTTTGTGGCAACAGCGTTGCGCCCAAGATGTGAATGGGCTCATCGCCCGAAAACGCGGGCAAGCTGAAAGTGCCCTTGCCCAACCACACTTGAATCAAACCACGAATCACCAACGATGCACCAATGGTGATGATGATCAATGACACCGTGTCAGCGCCTTTGACGGGCTCTATGGCCACCTTCTCCATGAAGATGCCCACCAGTGCAGGAATGACGATGGCCAGCAACAAAGCGATGGGCAATGGCAAACCCATTTGCGCAAAGAGCACCGCCAGCATGCCGCCCAACATGATGAATTCGCCTTGCGCGAAATTGATCACATTGCTTGCGTTGTAGATGAGTGTGAAGCCCAGTGCTGCAAGGGCATAGGTTGCACCAACCGTGATGCCAGAAAACAAAAACTGCAAAAACTGTGAAAGCATCACATACCCTCTATTTGCGGTGGATCAAATTAAGTTGCTTCTCAATGTGTTACTTATTATTGTGTGAAAACGTAAAAAAAGTATCGCTTTCAGGTGTGAAAGAGCGCTTTCTAGGGTAAGTCCTAGCAAATCAAACGAGGTCGATTGCTTAGCGTGAGGAAGCGGAGTCGGGATTACCCGTAAACAAACTATCCAACGCCTCAATCAGCGCCTGCGGTGGTCGCTGCAAATGCACACCCGCGCCTTCAGCATGAATGCCACGCAAGAACATATACACCGCACCACCCATGTGTTGCGCGTAGTCGTAGCCGGGTAGGCGCACTTTCAGTAGGCGGTGCAGTGCCAAGGTGTAGAGCACATATTGCACTTCGTAGCGTTTGTGCAGCACCGCGTCTTGCAAGGTGGCGCTGTCGTAGCTGGGAAGCTTGTTCGACTTGTAGTCCACCACCCAATAGCGGCCATCGTGTTGCAGCACCAAGTCCATCGAGCCGGTGAGCATGCCTTGCATCACACGCGCTTGCAGCGCAGGGCGCGGCGTGCCTTCAAACACATGGCTTTGAATGAGTTGGTCCAGCGCGGTGGCGCTGACATGGGTCACCTCTAGGTTGAATTCCATCTCGGGCCACATGTGTTCGTTACTCAAGTCGCGCAGTGTCAAAGATGCAGCGTTGAGTTCGTGCAAAGGCAGCGGTGTTTGCACCACGGCTTGCAGCCAGGGTTCTAGTTGTGCGCGTGGGCCTTCTTCGAGCTGCAGCCAACTGGCTTTGCGTTCTAACAAAAGGCCCCAAGCTTGCTTGGCCCACTCGGGCGCGTTGTCATTCGCGACGGGCCAATTGTTTTGCGACAACCATTCCAGCAGGTCGTGCAGCAGCGTGCCGTAACGCGCACCGGCGGGGAAGGTTTGCCAAGCGCTGATGCTCTCGGGCTCGGGTGTAGACGTGGCTACAGCCACTGCATAGGGCTGCGCATCGGAGGTCGCGTCTGTGATGGCATCGGCCACTGCTTCGTCGCGTTTCGATTCAGACACCAAACCACGCGTGATGGCGCTGAAGCTGGCCGTCCACCACAGGCTGTGGTGAGTGCGTGTGGGGGTGAGGGCATTTTGAACTTCTGCTGATTCGGCCGGTGCTCGGTAAACGACTATTGCAGCTTTCGGCAAAGTTTGAACGGCAATGTCTTTGCAACTGCCCCACAAAGTGTTGAGCTGAGTGGCCAAATCGCCACGCGTTTGGCGCTTCAGTAGCTTGGCTGTGGCGCTTTGTTTGAGCGTGCCTTTGGCGGCGTCGCCGCTGATGTCACCATACGTTTCAGCCATGCCCAGCCACAGCGCACGTTGCGCGCGCGTGAGGGCCACGTAGAGCAAGCGCATGTCTTCTTCTACCGATGAAGGTGCTTCTTTGTCTGAGGTGTCTTCGTCGTCATCGGCGTAGCTGGACTTGGCTGCGGTTTCAGTTTTAAAGCTACCCGCAAACGGCACAAACACCAGCGGGTATTGCAAGCCCTTGCTCTTGTGATACGTGATGACTTGCACGCACTGCGCATCGGTTTCGAGGCGCATTTTTTGTGCATCTGCGCTTTCGGTGGGTGAGTGAATTTGTTCGCCCAAGAAACGCACCAAGGCGTGTTCGCCTTGCAAGCTTTGCGCGGCGTGTTGCAGCAGTTCGCCCAAGTGCAGCAGGTTGCTCAACCGTCGCTCGCCATCCATGTGTGCGAGCAGCCGTTGCGCCACACCTTGGCTGTGCATCCAGTGATGCAACATGGGCAGCACGCCTTGCTGCTGCCACATCTGATGCCATTGGTGAAAACGGTCAAGCAAACTTTCCCACTCGGCTTCGTGGTCGGTGAGGTGCAGCACCTCATCCAGCTCTAAAGCCCACAAGCCACTGCCAACGGCCGAACGCACCCACGCGGTTTGGCGTGGTGATGCAGCGGCGCGTAGCAAACGCCACAGGTCTAGCGCCTCGGGGGATTTATACACATTGCTGCGGTCTGACAAATACACACTGGGTATGTGGCGCTCGCGCAGCGCTGCGCGAATGGCATCGGCGTGCTGTTGGCCGCGAACCAACACGGCCATGTCACCCGGCTGTGCCACACCGTCATTGAGCAGTTGAGCCATGTGGTTGGCAAATGCCTCTGACATGCTCTGCACATACGTGCTGGCTTTGGTCGGCTTTTCGCCGCAGGGAATGTGCCACACCGTCATGGCTTTGCCATTGGCTTGTGCGAGCGGTTCTACACCACCCTCGGCGCTCACGCGCACGAAATCAATCTGCGATGAAAACGGTGTTTCAGTTTGCGTGAACACATGGTTCACTGCATTGACCAAACCGTCGCTGGAGCGGCGGTTGCCGCTGAGGGTGTGCAGCGCGAGTGGGTTGTGTTCGAGTGCATCCTCACGCGCTTTGAGGTAAGTGCCCAAGTCCGCGCCGCGGAAGCTATAGATGGCCTGCTTGGGGTCACCAATCATCACCAAAGCATTGGCATCGGTGCAGGCGTGTGTGTCGTAGATGCGGTTGAGCGTGCCGTACTGCCAAGGGTCGGTGTCTTGAAACTCGTCGACCAACGCCACGGGGTATTGCTGGCGAATGGCGGTGGCCAATCGGCCGTCTTCGGCCATGACTGCGTGATGCAGGTTTTGCAGCAGGTCTGAAAAATCAAACGCTGCGCGTTGTGCCTTGGCTTCTTTGTAAGCCGTGCCAATGGTGTGTGCGGCATGCAGCGCGATGTGCTTGTGTGTCTCTGGTTCTTCGTGCAGGTAGGCCACATAGTCTTCAACTGCGGCAAAGAAAGCAAAGCCTGTGGCATCAGCCCAGCCCTTGTCAGTCAGCTCGCTGGTGGCGAAGCGGTTGAGCCAATCGGTCTTGATGGGCGTGCTTTGCTCGGCCCATTCTTTCAGTGCATTCGACCAACGAGTCAAGTTGGGTGCGGTGATGCCTCGGCCTTTGATGGCTTTGTTAGCAATGGCTGCCTCTAGGGCTTGCCAAACGCTGTCGCTCCACAGGGTGCGGGCGTGTGTGGCTTTGGCTTCCACTTCTGTTTGCCAAGCCAAGTGTGCTTCCACCAGTTGTGTGGGCGTGGTGTCAGGCGCTTCGATGGTTTTGGGTGTGCGCTCTTGATCGCGCCAAATGCTTTGCACTGTGGCCAACAAATCATCAGGCGCATGGCCAATGAGTGGCGTGATGTGTTGCAGCGTGTCTGCGCTGAGTGGGTAAAACCATTCGCGCCAATAGTCTTGCACCAAGGTGCGTTGCAGGTCTTCGGCGTTGTCGAGGTGGGTTTGCTCAAACAGGTTGCGGCTATCGAGCGCGTGTTGGCTCAACATGCGGCGCGACCAACCGTGGATGGTGTAGATGGCGGCATCGTCCATCCACTCGGCGGCGCAGTTGAGCTGCAAGGCGCAGCGTGGCCACAGCGATGCATCAAAACTGTCGCGCAAATTCACCAAGAACGGGTCGGGCTTCAGGCCTTGCGGCAGTGTTCGGTTTTGTGCGCTGGCATCAAAGTACGCCGCAGCTTGGCTCAGACGAATGCGAATGCGGTCACGCAGTTCGGCGGTGGCTGCATCGGTGAAAGTCATCACCAAAATTTGTGGCGGCAGCAAAGCGTCATTGCGCAGATGGCCCAACACCAAGCGCACATACAGAGCAGCCAGCGTCCATGTTTTGCCAGTGCCTGCGCTGGCTTCGATCACTTGTCGTCCGTGCAGTGGCAGGGTGAGTGCGTCGAGCGGTTGGGCTTGATGGGTGGGCTTGTGCGTCATGCGTCAGCCTCCAGATTGAACTCAGAGGTCTTTGCTGCACTCAGCAGTCTGGCGCTTTTCACCATCGTGCCGTACACGCGCTGCGCCATGTTTGGCAATTCGTTTTGCAAATCGGCAAAGCCATGGAACACGCGTTGCAGTGTGGTGCTGCTCTCGTATTCGCCCGTGAGATTGCGGTTGCCATCAAACACTTGTTGTGCGGCTTGCAGGGCAACCTCGATAGCGATTTGCGCTTGATTGTTTTTATGTTCTTCGTCTTGATTGGCTGGCATGGCCATCACAAACGCACACGCCGTTTTACGCGCCACAGGCAGTGGCTTGTGCCACGCCTCTTGGTAGAGCGTGACCAAGTTTTGCAATTCGGCCAAAGCGTCTGAGTGCGACAGTGCATCCAACTGCACCGCGCCGTTGAGGCCAATTTGCACACTGGTGGTGGGCGTGCCGCTGGCACAAGCGACGAGATGGTTGAGCCACAGCGTGGTGAGCGTTTGCGCGCGTGGGTGCTTGGCTTTTTCTTTGCCTTCCAGTACCGAGCCTGGGCGCATCTCGACTTGTAGCCAAGCTGATTGGCTTGCGTTGGTTTTCCAAACGTGTTGGCCATTGGCCCATTCGGCGCTGAGTGTGTGTTCGCCCAACGTCAAGCGTGCCGACTGCACGGATAAATCTAGCGGCCAGTCTTTGGCAATGTCTTCAAAGCGTTCGAGCAACTCGTCGCGTTGTTGCAGCAGCATGTCTTGTTGCGCTTGACCAAAACCAGCCAAGGCCAATTCACCACTCAGGCGCAGCACTTGCAGCGCGTGCTCAGGGTCGGGCGCTTGCACGATGCTTTGCGTGAGTGTGTAGCTGTCGAGGTGGTCTAGCGCAAAGGGTTCTTCTTGTGCGCTGGCTTCATCGGGGGTGTCTAAGTGCAAACGCAAGCGGTCGCGCACAAACACATCCACGGGTTGTTTGAGCAAACGGTTGAGCTGCTTGAGCGTCAGCTCTGTGGGCGCTTGGTCGGCTGTTTCGTTTTTTGTGCGCAGTGGTTGAGTGCTTGAGTTGCTTTGCGCTTGTTGCCAATCGGCTGCATAGGTTTGCACACCCGTGCCATGGCGAAAGTACGCTTGCGAAAACGCTTGCAGCGGCTGCAGCGGCGCATCACACGCTAAGCCACCATCACGGGTCCACACCGCATTGAGGTAGTCCATCAGCTGCGCCACCAACACCGAAGGGGGCTTCACTTCATGGTCTGTTGTGCGGCGACCTTGCCAGCTGATGTAGAGCTTGTCGCGTGCCGACAGCAACGCTTCTAAAAACAAATAGCGGTCGTCCTCGCGGCGCGAGCGGTCGCCTGCGCGCCAGTGTGATTGGGTGCTGCCTGCGTGTGCAGCGTCGCTCATCAAATCAAAGTCGCGTGGGGTTTGGCTGCGTGGGTAGTCGCCATCGTTCATGCCCAGCAAGCACACGCACTTAAAGGGAATAGAGCGCATGGGCATGAGCGTGGCGAACTGCACGCCACCGCCAAAAAAGCGGCGTTGCATGGCGGGCTGTTGCAGCTGGGCCATCCAGTGCTCGCGCACCACCACCAGCGGTAATGGGCTGTCGAGGCGAGCCAGTTGACATTCGGCCAGCCACGTTTCTAGCGGGGCCATCACGCGTTCTATCAAACGCTCATCGGCTTCGTCGCTCGGCTTGAAGAACAAAGCCACCAGCTGCTGCAACACCGCCACCCATTCGGTAGGCGTGTGTTCTTGGCGCAGTTTGAGCAGCGCAATTTGTGTGTGGCGCAGCCACTGCAACAGGCCATCGATCACGCGTGCGTCTAGCCCGCCCACGCCTGCTTGCGGCAGTGTGTCGGCCCACGGTGTGGCGAGGTCGTCGCTCGCGCCTGTGGCGTAGCCGAGCAGCAAACGCTCGATGCCAAACAGCCAACTGTTTTGGTTGGCGTCGGGCATGTCGGGCGCAATGCCCCAAGGTTTGCGGTGTGGTGCGTCTAAGCCCCAGCGCACGCCGGCGTCGGCCAGCCAGGTGTCGAGTTGGGCCACGTCGTGTTCTTCTAGGCCGAAGCGCTCGCGCACGGCGGCCACTTCAAACAGGCTCTGCCACTCCACGCGCGTCACGCGCAGTTGTGGCAGTTGCAGCAGGGTGTCTAGTGCTTGCACCAGAGGTTCGGTGCGTGGCGTGGTGTCGGCCACGGTATAGGGCAGGTGTCGTGCATCGCTGTGTGCAAAGCGACCAAACACTGCATGGATGTGCGGCGCAAAGTTGGCCATGTCGGGCACCATCACCATGATGTCGGCGGGCTTGAGCGTGGGGTCGGCATCCAGCCACGCTAGCAGTCGATCGTGCAGCACCTCTACCTCGCGCTGGGCCGAGTGCGTTTGCACAAAGGCAATGCTGGTGTCGTCTGCGGGCACGTCGGTTAAGTGGTCGGGCAGTGGCGCAAGGTTGAGCAGTGACGACTGCAAGTGCTCCAGCATCGTGGGCTCGCTGCCTTCGTCGGCGGCTGTGTCTGCGGGGTCGACAAACACATCCACGCGGTTGAACTGGCCTTTGTATTGGTCTACATCGTCAAAGCCATCGAGCAAGTGCAAGTAGTCGCGGCCATGCTTGCCCCATGCGGCCAGCAAGGGGTGCGTGTCGGTGTGCAGGGTGTATTGGTCGGCCTCGGACAGGGAGCCATCGTCTTGTGGCACGGGCAAACCGGCTTTGTGTGCTTGGCGTTGCTTAGACAACTTAGCCAATGGCACGCGGCTTTCCACCACATGGCCCCAGTAGTACTGACAGGGGTTTTGCACCAGCATAAGCACTTGGCACACGCGGCCCAAAGCGGCCAGCGCCTGCACGGTTTGCATGGGCAGCGACGTCACGCCAAACACCATGATGCGATGCGGCACACCCGCAGGGCGTTGGCCTTCGGGGAGAGTAGCCATCTTGGCCATGAAGGCTTCGTGCACTTTGGCGCGTGAGCTGTAGCTGTGTTGCAGCTCTGCCTTCACCTCGGCATCAGCAGCAAGGTCGTCTAGTAAATCGCGCCACAGCTCGGGCTGCCAGCTTTGTGCAGAGGGCAGGGGTGTGGCCGTGCCTGTTTGTGTGCGCAGTGTGTCTTTGCCATTGGCCCAGTCTTCTAACCAATCGGCGCGGTAGTTTTGGTAGCCGTCCAGCACGTCGGCCAGCTGCGCGGCCAGTTGGTACGCGCGGCGGTTCATGGGCGACGCGTCAGCCTCAGCTTGGCCTAGGTAGTTTTTCAGCGGTGCAAAGCTGGGCTTGGCCAACAACACAGGCAGCAAACGCATGATGCGCCACAGCAGTGGCGACTTGTCCAGCGGCATGTGCGCCGGAACGCTGTCAGGCCCCAACACCGCGCGGTAAATCTGCCACAGCTTGGCAGAGGGCAGCTCCACCTGCGTGGCTGCGCAAATGCCCAAGTCTTTGGCTAGGGCCAGCTCTAGCCAATGCTTCATGCCGTTGCTTTGCACCAGCAACACCTCGGGCGCGAGCACGGGCAGCGGGTGCTTGCGGATGAACTGCACCGCCAACTCGCGCAGGCCCTCTAGCTGGTTGCTATGAAGCACCATAAAACCAGTGGCGGTGGAATGAGGCATGTGGGCGAAACGGGGTGAATTCAAAAGGCCAAAACGGCAGCTAAGCCAGTGAGCATACCGGACAGCGGGGTTCAGGCCGTGGGCCAGCTAAGAAGCACGGCTTGCTTTTGTTAATTGAATTGGTTGGTACTTTGACATCTAAAAAATCAAAAAATTTTCAAAAAATATATTGACAATGGTATTTATAAGTTTAAAAATACCAATCATGCAGAAAGATACACGCCCCAAACGCATTCCCGAACACAGCTGCGACACCCATGTCCACGTGTTTGAGCCTGCGCAATTTCCGTATGCTGCCCAGCGTGCCTATACCCCAGGTCGTGCCACGGTGGCGCAGCTCTTGGCAATGCATCAAAGCTTGGGCGTGGGCCGTGTGGTACTGGTGCAGCCCAGCGTCTATGGCACCGACAACGCTTGCTTGCTCCATGCGATTGAGCGCATCGGCCAAGGGCGTGCGCGTGGCGTGGCGGTGGTGGACCTCAATACCGCGAGCGACGACATGTTGGCCCAACTCCACGCAGGCGGTGTGCGTGGCATTCGTCTGAATTTGCATGTGAACAGCGAGGCCGGTGGTCAGACTGGTTTGGCGCAAGTCCAACAACAAGTGTCAGCGGTCAAGCGTTTGGTGCAATGGCCAAGCTGGCATTTGCAGGTGCATGCCAGCCTGAGCGTGCATGTGGCTTTGCTAGACACCTATGCCTCATTGGGCTTGCCCGTGGTGCTCGACCACTTTGCGGGTGGTGCTGCGGACACCACAGAGGGCCATGCGATGTTGAAGCCCTTGCTCCATGCCATGACCACACAGCCTGTCTATGTGAAGTTGTCAGCCGCGTACCGCATGCCCCAAGGCGGCGATGCATCTGCATTGACGCAGGCGTTTTACCAAGCGGCCCCCAAGCAAGTGTTGTGGGGAAGCGACTGGCCGCACACCGGTGGTGCAGGTGGCCAAGGCCGTAACCCCGAGGCGGTCGAGCCGTTTCGTGACATCGACAACCCCCAAGCCCTCGCGCACATCACCCAAGCCCTCGGTAGCGTTGCCGCGGTGCAGCAGGTGTTGGTGAGCAACCCTGCCCATCTCTACGGTTTTTGAATTTTTTGAATGCATACAAGGAGCCCCATGATTTATTCCATCAATCCAGCCACTGAAAAACAGATTCAAACCTTCACTGCGCACACGCCTGCCGAAGTTGAAAACGCCT
>Ga0228702_1001910_pt1 | contig 12564 bp, 10 predicted proteins | sample McNCre217_Aug_MG_2_FD_178018 | JGI IMG/M metagenome (GOLD analysis project Ga0228702, IMG submission 178018) | Freshwater microbial communities from McNutts Creek, Athens, Georgia, United States - 20-17_Aug_MG | ecosystem: Environmental > Aquatic > Freshwater > Creek | place: USA: Georgia... | reverse complement strand
TTCTGGATTCGCACGCATGGCCTCCGCCCTGACCGACAAACTTTCCCGCCTCGTCAAAACCATCAGCGGACAGGCCCGCATCACCGAATCGAACGTGGCCGACATGCTGCGCGAGGTGCGCATGGCCTTGCTGGAAGCCGACGTGGCACTGCCGGTGGTGCGCGATTTCATTGCTCGCGTGAAAGAAAAAGCCCTTGGCCAAGAAGTCATGGGCTCGCTCAAACCTGGCCAGGCGCTGGTGGGCGTGGTCAACCGCGAACTGGCCGCCACCATGGGCGAAGGCGTGGCCGACATCAACTTGGCCGCGCAACCGCCAGCCGTGATTTTGATGGCGGGTCTGCAAGGTGCCGGTAAAACCACCACCACCGCCAAGCTGGCCAAGCACCTGATTGAAAAGCGCAAAAAGAAAGTGCTCACGGTCTCGGGCGACGTGTACCGCCCCGCCGCCATCGAACAGCTCAAAACCGTCACCGCACAGGCCGGTGCCGAATGGTTCCCCAGCACCCCCGATCAAAAGCCGATCGACATCGCCCGCGCCGCCATCGACTACGCCCGCAAGCACTTCTTCGACGTGTTGCTGGTCGACACCGCCGGTCGCCTGGCGATTGACGAAGCCCTGATGACCGAAATCAAGGGCCTGCACGCTGAATTGAAACCTGTTGAAACCCTGTTTGTGGTCGACGCCATGCAGGGCCAGGACGCGGCCAACACCGCCAAAGCCTTCAGCGAAGCGCTGCCGCTGACCGGCATTGTGCTGACCAAGCTTGATGGCGACTCACGCGGTGGTGCCGCCTTGTCGGTGCGCCAGATCACCGGTGCGCCCATCAAGTTTGCCGGTACCAGCGAGAAGATCGATGGCTTGGAAGTGTTCGATGCCGAGCGCCATGCCGGGCGCATTCTGGGCATGGGCGACATCGTTGCGCTGGTCGAGCAAGTCACCGCCGGTGTGGACATGGAGGCCGCGCAAAAGTTGGCCGCCAAGGTCAAGAGCGGTGGCGGTTTTGATTTGAACGACTTCCTGGCCCAGATCCAGCAGATGAAACAGATGGGCGGCCTGTCCAGCCTGATGGACAAGCTGCCCAGCCAGTTGACCGCCAAGGCCGGTGCCATGGACATGGACAAGGTCGAAAAAGACATCGCCCGCAAGCAAGGCATCATCCACAGCATGACGCCCAAAGAGCGCAGCAAACCCGAGCTGATCAAGGCCACGCGCAAGCGCCGCATTGCCGCCGGGGCCGGTGTTCAGGTGCACGACGTCAACCGCATGCTCAAAGAGTTTGAGCAAATGCAGGACATGATGAAAAAGATGCAGGGCGGCGGCCTCATGAAGATGATGAAGCGCATGGGGGCCATGAAAGGCATGATGGGCGGTGGGGGCTTCCCCGGCATGCCCCGCTGACGGCCCATACCCCTATAGGTCGGCACCTTCAGGTCCGACGTTTGCTGGCCTGGCTCAGGCCTTGTGTCGGGGCTGAAGCCGCCGACTCAAACCTGAATCAGTACTGGCTTTCAGGCAGCGTGACCTGCAGGCCGTCCAGTGCCTCGGTCAGCTCAATCTGGCACGATAGACGACTGCCCGGCTGGCGTGTCTGGGCGGTGAAGGCGAGCATGCCGTCCTCATCCCCGCTCATGGGCGGTAACTTGGCCAGCCAATCGCCTTGCACCACCACATGGCAGGTGGCGCAGGTCAGCAGCCCGCCGCAGTCGGCCTGAATGCCGGGCAAGTTCGCATCGACCGCAGCCTGCATCAGGCTTTGACCGGGCTGCACCTGCAGGTTGTGCGCGGCTTGTGTGGGGTCGTGGGGTTGCAGGTGGATCGTGATCATCTTCAATGCATCGCGCCAAAGCGCGTTCTGTTCATGGGGTTTCAAATGCGCCCGAAGTATTCCCGGCGGTGGAATTCCTGGGTGTCTTCGGCCTGCACCAATCGCTGGTGCTCGGCTTGCTTGAGGGTGCTGTAGTAGTCCACAAAAGGCTGGCCCAGGGCCTCGCACAATGCGGCATCTTTTTGCAATGCCTGCACCGCATCGGCCAGGCTGGTCGGGATGGTGGTGGCGCCCGGCGAGTAGGGTGTTTCGGTGGCTTCGGGGGCTTGCAGTTGCGCATCCACCCCGGCCAGCCCCGCATGGATTTGCGAGGCCATGTACAGATACGGATTGGCCGCAGGTTCGCCCAGGCGGTTTTCAATTCGGGTGGCACTGTCGCCCGGCGCACCGATGACGCGCAGCATCGCGCCCCGGTTGTCACGCCCCCACAAAATGGACTGCGGGGCCATCGCGTTGGGCCTGAAACGCCCGTAACCATTGCTGGTGGATGTGCACAAGGCGGTGAGGGCAGAGGCATGCGCCAGCAGACCCGCCAGCCAGCTTGCGCCCGCATCGCTCAGCACCTGCCGCGCATCACGCGCACCGCTGTCCGGTGCGGGCGCCTCGCGCATGAACACGTTGCGGCCTGTGTCCGCATCGCACAAAGACTGGTGCAGGTGCCAGCCGCTGGACATGATGTGCTCAAACGGCGGGCGGCACATGAAGGTGGCGTGGTACCCGGCGCGGCGCAGGGCCTGGCGTGTGGCATTGCGAAACAGCACCATGTTGTCGGCGGCGGTCAGCGCATCGCTCACGTCAAACACCGCCTCGACCTGGCTGGGGCCCAGTTCAATCTCCAGCGAGATCAGCGGCAGGCCCAGCGCCTGCGCGGTGCGTTGCACGATGCGCAGGGGCTCCTCGGCCCGGTCAAACCAGGCCTCGGTCAGCAGGTTGAAGCCCGGGTGGATCAGGCTGACCTCGGGCGCGGGGCCGGGCCAGCCTGCACGGTCCGGGTCCAGGTCTGGCCCGTGCAAAGGGTCTTTGAGCCGGTAGATGTGGAACTCGATCTCCAGCCCACAACGCATTTGCCAGCCGCGCTCGGCCAGCCGCTGCAAGGCCTGCTGCAGCACATGGCGTGAGTCCAGTGGCACGATGCGGCCATCGGCAAAGTAAGGCTGGCACTGCAGCCAGCCGGTTTTTTCGGCCCAGGGCAGCACATGCCAGCTGCTCGGGTCGGGCATCAGCGTGAAATTGCTGGCGCCGCCAAAACCCGGCAAGGTCTGTGCGATGCCCGGCTCGAACACCTTGAAGGCGGTGCGGTCCGAACTGTCCTTGAGCAGCAAGGTGCTGACCATGCCGATGCCGCTGGCCAGCGCCTGCCGCAGTTGCGAAGCCATGATGGTCTTGCCGCGCACCACGCCGTGCAGGTCGCACCAGCCCAGGCGGACCAGCTCGATGCCCGAAGCCTCCACCTGTTGGACCAGCTGCTCGCAAGCGGCTTGCCGTTCGCGGCTGTGCAGGCCGCAACGCTCTGCGAAGCTCATGCTGCGCTCGGTTGTGCTGTGGCTTCGGTGCTGCCTGGCAAGGCGGCGTCCCACGGTGCGCCGCTGCGCTTGGCATCGCAGGCCTGGCGCCACCACTGCGGCCACTGTCCGCTGGGTGCGATGCCGTCCACCGTGTCGGGGCCCATGCGCTGGCTGGCCACAGCCGCTTGCGCAAAGCCGGGCGGCAGGCCACCGGCTTGCACGGTTTCGATGGCTTTGAGCAGGATGCGCCGGTTGGCCATGATCACCTTGTCGCTCGTGCCCAGGTGTTCGCGGGTGCGGTCCTGAATGGCGCCCATGCTCTCGCAGGCCCACTGGTCGTGCACATTGATGTCGTCTTCGCCCATGCCCAGGTAGGTGCGCGCCACTTGCTCTTCGGGGTTGAAGCCCCAGTGATTGTGTTTGCCTGCTTTGGGGATGTAGTCGGGCAGCGTGACCGAGGGCAGCCGCTGATTGCGCATGGCCTCTTTGTCCACCGGGCCGTCAAAGCTGGTGAACACCGAGTACCAATAGGTGTGCGTGTCGTCCACCGGCACATGCATCTGCGTGATGGTCATGGTCTCGGACAGCGGAATCACAAAGGTGTGCGGGAACAGCGCGTTGGTCACCCGCACATGGGTCAGCGCCTCGTTGATCGGGCGCAGCGCCGTCAGGCGCAAGCCCGAGTCGGTCGGCTCAAACGAAATCTCGGGCTGGTCGAGCTCGCGCATCACACGCGTCATGGGCCAGCGCTCGCCTTGCACATCGCCCGCGCTCGCACCCCGGAACTGGCGGCCATAGCTGCCTTCGAGCGATTCGTCTTTGAAGAAGCGGTGCAGGAACGAGGCATGCGCCGGATCAATGCCCACCTCGAAAGCCTGCAACCAGTTGCAGTGCCACAGGCCTTTGAAGGCAAAGGTGTGCGTGGCCGGTGCGCTGAAGGCGTCGATGCCCGGCAGCGGCGGCGGGGTCTGGCCTTCGGGGCCGAACCAGCCAAAGAGAATGCCGCTGCGCTCGATGATCGGGTAACTGCGCTGGCGCACCCGCTGGCACAGCGTGCTGCCCGTGGGCTCGGCAGGGGTTTCTATGCACTGGCCCGTCACGTCGAACTTCCAGCCATGAAAGGGGCAGCGCAGGCCATCGCCTTCGTTGCGGCCATAGGCCAGGTCAGCGCCGCGGTGCGGACAGTCGCGGTCGAGCAAACCGTAGTCGCCCTGCGCATTGCGAAACAGCACCAGGTCCTGGCCCAGAATGCGCACCGCCTTGACTGGGCGGATCGCCATGCGCGGATCGAGCGCGGGGTTGAATTCATCCACCAGGGCGACCGGTTGCCAATAGTGGCGCATCACCGCGCCGCACGGTGTGCCTGGGCCAATGCGGGTGATCAACTCGTTTTGTTCTGCTTTCATGGGGGCCTCCGGACGGCGTGGTCCGTGTCTGTTCGGCGCATGCGCCAGATGGGCACATGCTTGTCTCTTGTCAGTCAGTTTAAACCGCAGGCCTGCCGATCACTGCTCACAAGCGACAGGCTGGCCGGGGCTTGATGTGTGTCAATTTTCGGGTGAACAGGGCGTGGCGTGTTGACGCAAAATCAGGCCCATGCAACACGCTCTTTTCATTTACGGCACCCTGATGCCTGGCTTGCGTCTGGAAGCCGAAATGCACGGCGCCCGCTTTGTGGGCGCGGCCCAGGTGCCAGGCCGTCTGGTCGATGTGGGCCGCTACCCTGGCCTGCTGCCCGGCGAGGGGCTTGTTACTGGCGAAGTCTATGAAGTCGATGACGCCCATCTGGCGCGGCTTGACGTGGTGGAGGACATGGAGCCCGGCGACCGCGCTGCATCGCAATACTGGCGTGAGGTGGTCACGGTGGTCGGCGGCCCGCTGCAAGGCCAGCCCGTACAGACCTATGTGTACAACCGTCTGGCAGATAGCTGCACGCCCATCCCGCACGGCGACTACCGCCGCTACATCCGCGAAGTGGGCCGCGAGTCCTGATCTTCCGTAGGTCGGCGGCTTCAGCCCCGACATGGGCCTGCGTCAAGCCCATCCATGTCGGACCTGAAGATGCCGACCTACAAGATGTACGGCTTGTTGGTCAGCGGCTGTTGCTCCGACATCTCCGCATCAATCTTTGATCACCAGCTCACCCCGCAGCGAGTGCGACAGGCCCTGGGTGATGCGCACATCCGCCATTTGACCTATCAGGCGATCCATGTTCGGGCCGCCGGGGAAGTTGACCACCCGGTTGCATTCGGTGCGGCCGGCCAGTTCGGTGGCGTCCTTGCGTGAAGGGCGCTCCACCAAAATGCGCTGCACCGTGCCCACGCGGCTCTCGCCAATGCGCTGCACGTTCTCTTCGATGGTCGCTTGCAGGTGGTGCAGGCGGCGCAATTTCACTTCGTGCGGCGTGTCGTCGTGCAGGTTGGCCGCAGGCGTGCCGGGGCGGGGGCTGAAGATGAAGCTGAAACTCGTGTCAAAACCCACATCGGTGATCAGCTTCATCATCTTGTTGAAGTCGTCCTCGGTCTCGCCGGGGAAGCCCACAATGAAATCGCTGCTGAGCGACATGTCGGGGCGAATGGCCCGCAGCTTGCGGATCGTGCTCTTGTATTCCATGGCGGTGTAGCCGCGCTTCATGGCCATCAAGATGCGGTCCGAGCCGTGCTGCACAGGCAAATGCAGGTGGCTCACCAGTTTCGGAATCTTCTCGTAAGCGTCGATCAGGCGCTGGGTGAACTCGTTGGGGTGGCTGGTCACGTAGCGGATGCGCTCGATGCCCGGCATGTCAGCCACGTACTCGATCAGCATCGCAAAGTCGGCGATCTCTGCCGTACCGCCCATCTTGCCTCGGTAAGCGTTCACGTTCTGGCCCAGCAGGGTGATCTCTTTCACGCCCTGTGCAGCCAGGCCCGCCACTTCAACCAACACATCGTCAAACGGGCGCGACACCTCTTCGCCCCGGGTGTAGGGCACCACGCAGTAGCTGCAGTATTTGCTGCAGCCTTCCATGATCGACACAAAGGCGGTCGCACCCTCCACCTTGGCGGGCGGCAGGTGGTCGAACTTTTCAATTTCGGGGAAGCTGATGTCCACCTGCGGGCGCTGCTTGCGCTCGCGCTCGGCCAGCATCTCGGGCAGGCGGTGCAGGGTCTGCGGGCCAAATACCACGTCCACATAAGGCGCACGCTTGATGATCTCGGCACCTTCCTGGCTGGCCACGCAGCCGCCCACGCCGATCATCACGCCCTTGGCCTTCAGGTGCTGTACCCGGCCCAGATCGCTGAACACCTTCTCTTGCGCCTTCTCGCGCACCGAGCAGGTGTTGAACAAAATCAGATCGGCCTCGTCCACGTCCTGCGTGGGGGTGTAGCCCTGGGCTGCGCCCAGCACATCGGCCATCTTGTCCGAGTCGTACTCGTTCATCTGGCAGCCAAACGTTTTGATAAAGACCTTCTTGCTCATGCGGCCTCCACGGAGGTGATGGCGGTGATGAAGTCAAGGCAAAGCAAAGCACGCCCGCGAAGGGCCAGAGTGCAGCGGTTCATGGTGTAGATCCAGAGGCTGTTGAGGGGGAAAGCGCTTGGGGCGCTGGGGAGGGGGGATTATCGCAGGGGCGCGGTGGACTTCCGGAGGGCGAAAAATGCCCAGCGATGACGAAATCCGAGCCATTTTGCGCGAGCCGGGCACAAGTCAGTGGATGAAAAACGCATTGAGCGTCGCGCTCGATCGTGATCCGGTGGACGCGGTAAACGATGCCGAGTTGCTGGCCATCGTGCTGCGGCATCGTGCCGGGGTGATTCAATCGGAGGCGGTAGCGATCAAGCGGGCAAAGGGGTGAGATCAGCGCAACTCGTGGGAGCTAATAGATGGCCAAAGCATGCTTTACTTTTTTTAAGTTATCTGCCTACTTTCAATCAAGTCGCCAAAACAATGCCGTGAAATCCATTGGCTGAGTAAACAGCATGTTGCCTTTGAAAACCCTCAGCATCGCGAATAGGAATATGAATTTTCCCTTGGAATTCTGCATACGATTTCACGGAGCTGTTATTTGCGAAGAATTCAACAATGTCCCCTAGATATGTATCCCATAGTTCTTGTTTCGGATGGGGCGACCCATCGTAAATATCGGGCATAAAAATTTGACTTGTAAAGGTACGATATGAGTTATTTATTGCATTAAAGTATTCTGATAAATTGTTTTTGCCATTACTTTTGGTGAATATCATCTGAACCCACGTGCCGTCTTGTGAATTGTACATATCCCTCTCGATGCCTAGATTTCTTGTGATGTAAGCGTAATGTGGCGCAAGCGGAGTTTGCAATTGGAATTCATCATCTGCGTCGGGCATGGTGACGCTTGATATCAGAAAGTAATCAGACAAAAGAGAAGTGGCAAGAAGTGTTCCGAAGTCCATATTAATTAAATATTTTTGATGGCTTACCCCAAGAGATAAGCAGGAGCTTCCAAATATTTACAAAATATGGAAGAAGCATGCAATTTATACAAGCTTTTCAAAAATAAAAAAAGCCCCTTCACCTTCCAGTAGAGGGGCGCAATCAGGCAAGCAAACATCAGGCAACTGCAATTTCCTGATGTTGCCATTGTGCTGGTGTTTTGTACAGTATTTGGCGACACCATGCCCCAGCTCTCCAGCCCCTGCCCCCCGGCCCGTTTCTGGTCAACGCATTCCCGGCCAGCGTGCAGGCCGGATTCCCGTCCCCCGCCGAAGATCACCAGGTCGAGCGCATCGACTTGATGCACCAGCTCATCAAGCACCCGCAGGCCACGTTCATGCTGCGCGTGAGCGGCCAGTCCATGCGCGAAGCGGGCATTCTGGATGGCTCGGTGGTGCTGGTTGACAAAGCCATTCAGCCCGAAAGCGGTCACATCGTCATTGCCGTGGTCGATGGCGACTTCACCTGCAAGACCCTTCAAATCCTGCCCTGCGGCGGCATGCGCCTGAAAGCCGCCAATCCCGACTACCCGGACATCGTGCCCAAGGACGGCTAGAAGCAATTTCTCATCCAGCATGGCCAAGACCCGCTTCGCAGGCAAGCCATTGCCCAATCGTTTTGTGCCCTCAATGGCCTCAAGACCCCGCTCAATGAAGCGGGAGCGGCTTTCGGTGTTTGTCTCGACGGGTTTTATGGTGCGGTCAAGCGCCCTCAGACCCCTCAGCCGTCTTTGGCCTGAAAAACATCGGATAAGCCCTTTGCACCGTCGGGCTGTCAAAGGCCCAGCTGTGGCATTGGCCCAGGTGGTAGGGCGGTTTGGTGATTTCGGGTTGGGGCTGGCCAGCCAGTTCGCGGCGGTGCCATTGGCCTGCGGGCAGGGTTTGGTAGGCGGCAGTGGCCATGTTGAACAGCAGCTCGCGCAGGTGGGTGCAGCCTTCGGTGCCGCCAATGTGCGCGTTGATGACTTTGCGCCAGCCCGGGCCCATGGTTTGGCCGATCAGCCGGTGCATGTTGTGCGGCGATTGAGCGCACTCGGGGTGAGGGATGTCGTCCATCGAGGTGGCGATGTCCTGGATGACCATTTTGTTGTTGAGTGTGACGCGGATTTTCAGTCCATGGATGGGCTCGTTGCCGGGAAACACCCGCTCATTGGGAACCTGAAAACTGTAGGTCTTGACGTCGGTCAATTCGGCTTCGATGTCCCACAGGCCGTCTTCGCGGTCATAGCCTGTGTAAACGACGGTTCGCGTATGTGACAGTTTTCGGGGGGAAGGAGGGGGAAGTGCCAATGAAATTCTCGCGTGTCTGGTGTTCAATGTTCTGATCATATCGATGCAGGAGCCCCGCACATGTCACATGCCATCCACCCCGCCGTTCGCCGCCAGACCATTGCCGATGCGCTGCGCCGCACGGCGATCCGCCTGCCCGCCAAGACCGGCATTGTGTGTGGTGCCACCACCTGGACTTATGCCGAGTTCGATGCCCTGGTGTCGCGCCTGGCCGCAGGCCTGGCCAGCATCGGCGTGGCCGAAGGCGACAAGGTGGCCGTGCTGGCCCGCAACTCGCACGGCTTTGCGGCGCTGCGCTTTGCGCTGGCGCGCCGGGGCGCGGTCATGGTGCCGATCAATTTCATGCTCAAGTCTGAGGAAGTCGCCTACATCCTGCGCCACGCAGGCGCCAAGACCCTGGCCACCGACAGCGGCCTGGCCGAGCTGGCGCAGGCCGCGGCCAAGCTCGATACGCAAGTGCAGCAATTCATCTGGCTGCCGTCTGAAGACCCCAGCCAGCCGGTGGCGGGCATGCACAGCTTTGACATGCTGGCCGCCTGCCCCGATGCGCTGCCCGATGTGCAACTGGGCAGCAACGATGTGGCGCAGATCGTCTACACCAGCGGCACCGAGTCATCTCCCAAAGGCGCACAGCTGACGCACGACGCGGTGCTGTGGCAATACGTCAGCTGCGTGATCGACGCTGAAATTGCCGAGGCCGATGTGGCCTTGCACGCGCTGCCCCTGTACCACTGCGCCCAGCTCGATGTGTTCTTTGGCCCGGCCATTTACATGGGCAGCACCAACATCATCACGTCCAAGCCCACGCCCGACAACCTGCTGCCGATGATCGAGAAATTTGGCATCACCAGCTTCTTTGCACCGCCCACGGTGTGGATCGCGCTGCTGCGCTCGCCTTTGCTGGACCCGGCCAAACTCGCTCAATTGGCCAAGGGCTATTACGGCGCGTCCATCATGCCGGTGGAGGTGCTCAAGGAGCTGGCCTCGCGCCTGCCCAAGGTGCGTTTGTGGAATTTGTACGGCCAGACCGAAATCGCGCCGCTGGCCACCATGCTTGGCCCGGAAGACCAGCTGCGCAAGCCCGGTTCGTGCGGCAAGGCGGTGCGCAACGTCGAGACCCGCGTGGTGAACGACGACATGCAGGACGTGGCTGTGGGCGAGGTGGGCGAGATCGTGCACCGATCGCCACACCTGATGCTGGGCTACTTTCACGACGATGAACGCACCAAGGCCTCGTTTGAGGGCGACTGGTTCCACAGTGGCGATCTGGGCATCATCGACGACGAGGGCTACATCACCGTGGTCGATCGCAAGAAGGACATGATCAAGTCCGGCGGTGAAAACGTGGCCAGCCGCGAGGTGGAAGAAATGATTTATCGCCTGCCGCAAGTGAGCGAAGTGGCGGTGATCGGCCTGCCCGATGCCAAATGGGTGGAGGCGGTGACGGCGGTCATCGTGGTCAAGGATGGGCAGGCGCTGGATGAAGCCGCGGTGATCGCGCACTGCGCCCAGCACATGGCCGGCTTCAAGACACCCAAGCGCGTGGTCTTTACCGACGCGCTGCCCAAGAACCCCAGCGGCAAACTGCTCAAGCGCGACTTGCGTCTGCGATACGCCTGAGTTGACGCCAGTCTGGGGCCTTTGTTGATTCGGCCCGTTGACGTTTGAATTTTTGCCTTGTGACCCTGTAGGTCGGTAGCTTCAGCTCCGACGTCTCAGGCTTCGGCGTGGACACCTGTCGGAGCTGAAGCTGCCGACCTACAAAACCAATGATCAGCAGTGCTGGATCAGTCGGTTGAGGTCCTCAAGCGCCCCAGCGGGTGTGGAACTTGCCGGGCTTGTCGGTGCGCTGGTAGGTGTGGGCGCCAAAGTAGTCGCGCTGCGCCTGCAGCAAGTTGGCGGGCAGGCGGGCCGAGCGGTAGGCGTCGTAATACGACAGCGCGCTCATGAAGGCGGGCACGGCCACGCCGTTCAGTGCGGCCATGGCGACCACTTCGCGCAGGTCTTGTTCGCAGTCGGCCATCACGCGGGCAAAGTGGCTGTCCACCAGCAGGTTGCGCAAATCGTTGTCGGCGGCAAAGGCGCGGCGCATGTCTTCCAGCAGATGGGCGCGGATGATGCAGCCCGCGCGCCAGACCGAGGCCACTTTGGCCATGGGCAGTTCCCACTGGTGTTCGCGGTCAGCGGCTTTGAGCAGCGCAAAGCCTTGCGCATAGGCGCACAGCTTGGCGGCCAGCAAGGCGCGCTCGATCTTGGGCAGCACTTCGTCGCGCTCGCCCACCGTTTTGGCGGCAGGGCCTTTCAAGATTTTGGAGGCGGCCACGCGTTCGGGCTGGATGGCGCTCACGGTGCGGGCAAATACCGCGTCGGCAATCGTGGGCGCGGTCACGCCCATGTCCAGCGCGATCTGGCTGGTCCATTTGCCCGTGCCTTTTTGCTCGGCAGTGTCCAGGATCACATTGACCAAGGCGTCGCCGGTGTCGGGGTCGGTTTGTTGCAGGATGTCGGCGGTGATGCTGATCAGGTAGCTGCCCAGCTCGCCTTCGTTCCAGTGCCTGAAGACCGGGCTCATTTCGGCGGCGCTCATGCCCAGGCATTGCTGCATCAGCCAATAGGCTTCGCAGATCATTTGCATGTCGGCGTATTCAATGCCGTTGTGCACCATCTTCACAAAGTGACCGGCACCGCCGTGGCCCATCCAGTCACAGCAGGGCTGACCGTCGTCGGCCTTGGCGGCAATGGCTTGCAGCAGTGGCTTGACCAGCGGCCAGGCCTCAGGCGAGCCGCCGGGCATCAGGGCCGGGCCACGCAGGGCGCCTTCTTCGCCGCCGCTTACGCCCGAGCCCACATACAGGATGCCCGAGCCGTCCAGCGCAGCGATGCGTCGCTGGGTGTCGCTGAACAGTGTATTGCCGCCATCGATGACCACGTCGCCAGCAGCCAGCAGGGGGCGCAGCTCGGCCAGAACCGCATCGACTGGCGCACCGGCAGGCACCATCAGCCACACGCGGCGTGGCACCTGCAGACTGGCCACCAGCTGGGCCAGCGAGTCAGAGGTTTGGGCTTTCAGGCCCTGGGTGCGTGCAGAAAAACTTTGGCGTCTGGCCGTGTCCAGATCAAAACCGCTGACGGCAAAACCGTTGCGCTCCAGATTCAGGGCCAGGTTTTCACCCATCACGCCCAGGCCCACCAGGCCGATATCGCTTGCTTGCATGTGATTCTTTTAGAAATGAATTCAGCCAGACGTAGAAGGTTCGTCTGATTTCAGGCACCGATTTTGCAACAGCTCGGAGGGCGCCCGTGTCCATGCACCAGAACAAGGCTACGGGAAATCCCCGATGAAATGTCCCATGGATAGAACCTGATTGTTCTATTGACAGGACATTAGGACTGATCAACGATAGCCAGCATGAACCCCAACCTGCCTTTGCCCAAGTACCACCAGATTTATCTGGTGCTGCGCGAGCAATTGCGCGAAGGCCGTTTTGATGC
>Ga0228702_1001909_pt1 | contig 12569 bp, 12 predicted proteins | sample McNCre217_Aug_MG_2_FD_178018 | JGI IMG/M metagenome (GOLD analysis project Ga0228702, IMG submission 178018) | Freshwater microbial communities from McNutts Creek, Athens, Georgia, United States - 20-17_Aug_MG | ecosystem: Environmental > Aquatic > Freshwater > Creek | place: USA: Georgia... | reverse complement strand
GGGAACTTGCCATTGTACTTGAACCGCGTGCCCTGCTTGCGCTTGACGTACCAAAAGAGCTCGACCGAGCCATACATCACGAAGATCGCCGCCGCATTGACCGCGTAAAGCCAGAGCGCCCAGGACCAGGCCAGCGTTTGCAGGGTCTCGACCGGCGGCACGACGTAGAACCAGTAGAGAAGCGCCGTCGCCATGTGGAAGGCGTTCCAGGGAAAGAGGTACTCCGGGATGAACCGTAGGAACTTCATCAGGTTGAATGGTTTGGCCCAGCTCGAGGCGATCTGAAGGGGTTCTTTGGGTGCCCAATCACCCCTCTTGTTCCGCGTGCCGAATTGCAGGTCGTCCATCTTGTTCCTCGCTCCGGCAACATGCCGGGACAATGTAGAGAGCCGCCAACCTACCGAGCCGCTTCATGAGACAAGCCATGATCCGGCTGTCTCCAAGATGCGATCCCGGAGTTATTGTCAGCTCTTTAAGCGCCGTTAGTTCTCCCCGAAGTAGATATCGATCTCCCAAATCGACATGCTTCGGCATGACCAAACACTGCCAGCTTGACGTCATGTGAATCAAGGTGCGATGTTGTGTCACGGCCCATTTCGTCTCATTGTATCAAATATTGGGTCACGAATGATATGAAATGCCATGAGGTACCTATGCCGAGGCCGACAATCTCTGAGCTCGCAAAGGCTGCGGGTGTTTCGATCGCTACTGTGAACCGGGTCTTAGCTGGCTCGGACAAGGTCCGGAAGGCTACTCAGTTGCTGGTTCAGGAAGCAGCTGAAAATATTGGATTTTATGGGCTGGCTACGATTCAGGCGAAGGTTGCCATTACCCGACCGCGCTATCGTCTAGGCTTCATTTTGCTCCAACCCAATCGGCAGTTCTATCAGAATTGCGCGGCGGCGATCCGTGAAGCAGCCGCAGACTTGACCGAGACAGGCATCGATATCGACGTGCGCATTGAGTTCCTCGAGGATCTGTCGCCGCAAAACACCGCGGCTAGAGCGATCGCCTTGGGGGAAGGCTGTGATTCGATTTGTATCACTTCAGCGGTTCATCCGGTTGTAATTCAAGCGGTCGAATCTCTGCAGAACCGTGGGCTTCCGGTATTTGCTTTTGTTGCACAGCTCTCCGCGACGGGGCTTGTCCATTATGTCGGTCTCGACAACTGGAAAGTTGGACGCACCTCGGCATGGGCCGTTGAAAGCATGTGTAAAAAGCCGGGGAAGATCGGAATCTTGATGGGCAACCCCCGCTATCGCAACCAGGAAATGAATGAAGTGGGGTTTCGTTCTTACTTCCGCGAACACGCGCCGGATTTTACCCTTCTGGAACCGATATCGACTTTCGAGTCGAGCGCTGTGGCTCAAGAAATGACCGAGAAACTTTTGGTCGATCACCCCGACCTTTCGTCGCTCTTTGTTTCTGGTGGGGGGATAAGCGGGGCGATGACGGCACTTCGTTCCTCCGGACGGTCCGGTGAATTGGTTGTGGTTGGATACGACTTGATGGAAAGCACTCGCGCTGGCTTGCTTGATCGAACTCTCTCACTTGTCATCTCGCACCCGTTACGCCAATTGGCGGACGAGCTTGTGAAGGGAATGGTGCGAGCGTCGCAATCCCCGAACGATGGGGTAAATCACACAAAGATCGTACCATTTCAAATATATACACGTGAAAACATCTGAGCACTGAAGGTCGGCCCTGTGCCTAGTGGACGGTCTCACAGGCAAAAGCGCCACTTACAGTTCAGCCAAGTTCAGATTGCAGCCTCAAACGGAAGACGTCCGGCATCAGCCAGTTGGGCTCGTGGCCCAAGAGCATTTGCAGGAAACCCGAAGAAAAGCCTGCATCCTGGCGGGTGTTCTCCTTGAACGACCACCAGTGACGCAGGTCATCGAAGGCGGGATCGAGGTCAGTCGCTTCGTGGAACTCTTGCTGCATCGCAGCCGCATGGACGGACAGGCAAAACAGCGTGCAGCAATAGCCCTCGGGCCAAAAGGCCGCGGCTGAGTCGCGGTGCGCACGGGTGGGGGCTGATTGCGCCGTCACTGGCATGTCGGCGGTCAGTTCGCGCAACATCAGGGCGGCGGCGAATTCGAAGAAGTCGCGGCGCTGGCTCTTGTCGGCTGGCTTTTGCCGCTCAATCGCTTCCAGCCAGCGCAGGAAGGCGGCGGCCAGCTTGGTGTCGTCGACGCTGAATTTGCAGCCGATTTCGCGGCCTTTCGTCTCGACATAGTTAAAGAAGGCAGATTTGAACCAGCGCAAGCGGCGCACTGCGATGCGCAGGGGCTCGTTCGAGGGCGGGAGCTGGTCGGGGTGGAGCCGTGCGTCAGACATGGGGCACCAGCCGGGCAAAGAGCGCCTCGATCCGGGCCAGATCGGCGCTGGCCATGGCGGCCGCAATCTCGGGGGCCTTGGCGAGGGCCAGGTCTGTGGCCGTATCGAGAACGGCTTCGTTTTCGGCATCCGACCTTGCGGCCTGCAGCCACAGTAGGACCGCAAAGATCGCAACAGGCTCCAGCGCGCCCCCGGGAACCTGTTCCGCCGCATGTGCCAGAAGGCCACGGATGACCCGGTGTTCGACCAGCGATAGGGCCAAGCGGGCGGGGTCGGCTTGCCACGCGGCGCGCGCTGATGTCTCCGACACCAAGACCCCGGGCGCACCAAGGCGTTTCAGCACCGTTCGCAGGGCCACATAGATTGCGGCGCCGAATTGGGTTTGTGTCAGGTGGTCCAGAGGCTCCGGGGGTGGAGGCAACTGGGGCAGTACGCTGCGCACAACACCCGAAGCCAGCTCCGATGCCTTTTCCGCGATCTCAGCGAGGTCGCCGGCCGGGCCGGGCAGGTTCTCGACGCCTAGAGTTTCCGCCAAGGTCTCGCCGCCGCGCCGCAACAGGAAGCGCAAGCCTCGCAGGGCTTCGCGCAGCGGAAGGACGTCCGGTTGCTGAAAAAGACTGGTCATCGGCTCTCCTTGGGATGGGTCCAAGTCTAACCTAGCTGGCCGAAAAACCCAAGCCAAGCCGGGAGGCATTGTGGATGAAATCCAACGTCGTTGCATAGTCACGGAAGTCGGCCTGAGCTACTCCCCGATCCTTTGACAGGTTTCTGTCTGACTTGCTGCCTAGATCTGCTGATCAGTTTGGTCTTTTCTCAAGTAGACCACGGCGGGCGGTTGCCCGCCATGGGCAGTCTGTGGGCAGCAGTGGTTGTAGAAGGTGATCCAACGCCCGATGCCGGTTCTTGCCTGTGAGCCGGTCTCCCAAGCGTGCAGGTAGACGCATTCCTACTTCAAGGACCACTAGAGACGCTCGATGAAAATGTTGTCGAGAAAGCTTCCCTTGCTTGACGCAGCAAAAAGCACCTGGTCAGACTCCCGGAACAGGTGTTCTAGAATCGTTTGGCGGCATCATGCTTGGAACATACCGGTGGAAGTCCTCGCGGTAGGGTTTGGCTGTTGAAGGAAGATCGCGTTTCAGAAAATAGTCCTCATAGACCAACTGGCGCTTCAAGGCTGGCCACATTTCGCGGAAGCCGTCAGCAATAGACCGATTTGGTGCAGGAAGATCGTCCTTGATGATCTCATGAAGGCGCGGGAGGGCATGGTAGGAAACCATCGGGAACATGTGATGTTCGACGTGATAGTTCATGTTCCAGTATATAAAGCGGCTGATGGGGTTCATGTAGACCGTTCGCGAGTTCAAGCGGTGATCGATGACATTGTCGGCGAGGCCGCCATGTTGAAGAAGACCCGTCATAGACATGGTGCAACGCACCAAAGATTCGAGGCAAGCCAATCACCATAAGGGGCAGAATGGACTGCATCCGCAGAGCCAAAGCCATCGTCACCAAATAGATCGCCAGGTGCGCCTGTGCAACGCGCTGAACCGTCGACCATTCGGACTGTGGCACAAAGGTCTTCTCTGCGGCACCGGGGCCCATTAGGGCGTTCTGCAAAAGCTTCGCGAAGAACTTCAGGACGTCAAGGATGCCGAAAAAGGTAACTATGAGTTTGGCCATCTATGTGGGGCGCATCATCGCGATTTCGGGGTCGCAGCCAACGATATAAGTTTCCGAGTTGTGGCGAACATGGCTCCTGCGCCAAGTGGCGGAGTTGCGCATGATCATGAAGCTGGCGATCTGATAGACGGCATCATTCATCCAGGGAGTGCGGAAGGCCGTGCCGTGGCCACATTCGTGCAAGCGACTGTCGGAGGCGCTGCCTTAAAGGACACCGTAAGCGAGCCAGAAGGGTGCTGACCACCACCAAGGCCACAGTGCGATGCCAAGACCCACGAAGACCAACATCAGCCCATACAGGATCACTGTGTCACGTATGGCCAGCGCGTCGTTCACCACCTGCCGGATCTTGCGCAGCGGGTGACGCACTGGGATGCGTTCCCCCAGATCGGCATAGCTGAACAACGACCCGCTCGTCTCATCCGTCCCGCGCATCATCAAACCCGCCATACCTGTGCGAAGAGTGAATCATGTTCCGCAAAACAGGTCGAGAGCCGACTTCTTCAGCACCCTGCTGGGGCCGTTTGTACTAGATATTCTCGTCGGCAAGACGCTCTGCCACAAGTTCATCGACGATCAGGACTGTCGGTTGCAGCAGCTTCAGGCCAGCTCGGATCATATCGAGCTTGTGCCAACCACCTGATGCAAGCACAATATTCCGTGTTCCGCGCAGGTCCAACGGATTGACGGCCAACACCCGCTTGTTAACAGGGTGATCGACGACGTTACCCTCGGCATCGACAAAATGGCATAGCAGATCGCCAATGGCACCTGCACGCTCCAACGAGGCCATTTCTTCGCTGGTCAACAGCCCGTATTCCCGAAAGACCGAATGCGGTGTCAGATCGCCGACCGATACGACCGCCATGTCGAGCGAACGGGCGCGCAGAAAGATGTCACTCATCCCGGTATGGCGGGCCAAAGTATCGCGAGTTGTCGAGTCAGGCGCGAATACCGGACCTGCCAACATGTAGCATTCGGCCCCCAGTCGGGCTGCAACACGCCATGCGAATTCCGACGGGTTCAGGTCGCTTACCCGGGTCAAGCCGCCCAGCAAGGACATCACACGAATGCCATCCGGATTGCGCGGCACGATTGCAGGCACTGAGGCCGAGAGTGTTTTTCCCCAGCCAAGCCCAATTGTCATGTTGGCGGCGATTGCTTGGGAAATATACGCGCCGACTTCTGCACCGATGATGTGGCGCAGTTGGTTTTCATCCTGTGGTGTGGGCACAACGATGGCTTGGGTTAGGCCCCAGCGCTCCTCAAGCGCGCGTTCCAGTTCAACACAACGCGAAAGGCGGGTCGTGACGCGGATCTGAACCGTACCATCCAGCCGTGCTGCAGACAAAATCCGAAGAACGCGTGACCGGTTGATGCCGACCTTGTTGGCCACTTCGTCTTGGGTCCGCCCCTCGACATAGTAAAGCCAGGCAATCCTTGTCTTCAAATCTTCGCTGATATCCGGTGTCGTCACGGTGGTCAGGGCCTTTGCTTGGGTGTTTTGGGCCGGAATGTCGGCATTCCGCTCCACAGTCCAGAATGATCAGTTTGATCGGCGGCGCAAGAGATCAACCAGCACTGCAATCAAAACCACTGTGCCCACGATCACCCTTTGCCAGAAACCGGAGACGTTCATCAGAACGGTTCCATTGGCCATCACTGTCAGCGGCAGCGCTCCCAACACAGTGCCCACAATCGCCCCCTGCCAACCGCGCAGCGACATCCCGCCGAGGATCGCTGCGGTGATCGCCCCCATCAGCCAGCCTTCCCCAACCGATTGGAAACCGCCATCGCCGAGACACAGGCACAGATCGCGGCCGTCGAGGAAAAGATCGCCGCCAGCGAACACGATCCCGAAAAACGCAAGCCGCGGGCCGCCCGCAAGGCCCGTGCCCTGCCCGAAAGCCTCCCGCGCGTGGAATGCGTGGTTGAGCCCGAGAGCGTTACCTGCCCCTTGGCTGCGGCGACATGGTCCGGATCGGGGAAACCGGACTGAGCGGCTGGACTACATCCCCGCGCGCTACCAGGTCATTGTCACGATCCGACTCAAATATGCCTGTCCCAAGGGGCGCACAGGCGTGGTGCAAGCCAAAGCCCCTGCGCATCTCCTGGATGGCAGCTGGCCTACATCGCGGTGTCCAAGCGTTCCGAGTTCATGCCTCTGAACCGGCAGGCACTGGTGATGGCGCGGTACGGAGTTCCGATCGACCGCTCGGTTCTGGCGGACTGGACGGGCCGGGCGGGCGCGCTGATCGCACCCGTTGTCGACCATATGGCCAAGCGATTAATGGCAGAAAGCACGCGGCTTTACGTTGATGAGACCACCGCCCCGGTGCTGGATCCGGGGAAAGGCAAAACGAACACCTAGGACGCTACATGCGCGGTTGTGCGGATAAACGTCAGGGTTGTCGCAAAATCCTTGACCCCGGCCTGGCTGCCCAGCCCTGTAGCATTTTGTGCTGAAGCGGCCTGAGCAATCTGAATGGCCTCGGGCATGGAAGTGCCCATGATCAAACCAGTCGCAAATCCGCCATTGAAGCAATCCCCACAGCCGCAGGTGCATTTCACATCCACCTTGAAAGCAGGTGTGTGAAATTCGGTGCCATCCCGGTGGCGGTAATAAGCTCCATCCGCGCCCAAGGTCAGGATCACGCTGCCAGCCCCACGATCGATCAGAAACTGTGCCAGATCGCGGTTTTTCTGCAGACCGGAAAGAGCACGAGCCTCTTCCTCGGAAGGCAGGAAATAGTCGGTGTAGGGGAGCAAGCAAGCGACCTTTGGCAAGTCGTCCGGGGTCGAGGCGAAAACATCCAGAGTAGTGACGACACCGCGCCGCTTGGCCTCCGCCATGATCTCTTCAGTGCGGCCCTGATCCATCCGGTTCATCAGACCTACGCCACCAACATGCAGAATGCGGGTGTCCAAAAGATCGTCGATTTGAGCATCGTCAATGTAGAACCCGTCGGTTGCGCCGCGCTTGTGCAAGGCAGGTCGCGCCCCATCGGGCCGGGTGGTGACAATGGAAGACGAAGTACTGAACCCCTCACAACGCGCCATCATCGAAATGTCGATGCCGAATTTCGCCAGCTTCATCAGCACCCAGTCGCCCATATCGTCGAAGCCAACTCCACCGACCGCCCGCGCGCGAAGCCCGTGTTTGGCGGCCACGATAACCGCGCTGCCCGCAGCCCCAGAAACCGCGAGGGTGTAGTCTTCGACAAAATATGTGTCACCGCCCGGCGGAATCTGCGTGACTGGGCGGCAGAGGGCGTCAAAGGTGATGAAACCCATTGAGGTGTAGTCAAACTTCGGCCTCATGCGGTCCCCCGGATGCGCTGACCATCTTCGCCAAAGAAGTAAAGATGCGCCGGATCAAAGGTGATGCCTACTGGCACATCAATGTCCGACCGATATTCGCGCGCGGCTTTGACCTCGATTTTCTTGGTTCCGGCAAGCACAGTCAGATAGGTGGTGTCGCCTGTCGGCTCGACCCCGTAAACCATGCCTTGCAAATCGTCACCGCCCACGTGGCAATCTTCGGGTCGCACGCCCAAGGTAACTTTGCCGCGCACATAGTCGGGGCAAGGGGCTGAAACGCCGGGGGCCACAAAGCGGCCATTCTGCGCTGTGCCTTCGATCAGGTTCATCGGCGGGCTGCCGATGAAGCCGGCGACAAAGGTATTCGCCGGGTCGGAATAGATCTGATCCGGGGTGCCAACTTGCTGGATGGCCCCCTTGTTCATGATGACAATGCGGTCGGCCAGGGTCATCGCCTCGATCTGATCGTGGGTGACATAAACCGTGGTCACCTTGAGTTGCCGCTGCATGTGCTTGATCTGTACCCGCATGGATTGCCGCAGTTTGGCATCCAGGTTCGACAGCGGCTCATCCATCAGGAAGACTTGCGGCTGGCGCACCACAGCGCGCGCCAGTGCCGCACGCTGACGCTGTCCACCCGACAAGGCGCCCGGTTTGCGGTCCAGAAACCCACCCAGTTCCACCATGTCAGCAGCCTGACGGATGCGGGCGTCATGTTCGGACGCCGGAATACCGCGCATCCGCAACGGGAAACGGATGTTCTCGTAAATCGACATGTTGGGGTAAAGGGCGTAGCCCTGAAACACCATGGCCACATCGCGATCACGGGCGTCGATCTCGGTCATCTCCTCGCCGCCGATGACGATCTTGCCGTCGGTCGGTAGTTCTAGACCGGCAATCATCCGCATGGTTGTCGTCTTGCCGCAACCCGATGGCCCCAGCAGCACCAGAAACTCTTCATCCGCGATTTCCAGCGACATGTTCTGCACGCCGACAAAACCGCCGTAGCGCTTTTCGATGTTTTGCAAGTGGATCGAAGCCATGATTCAGCCTTTCACTGCGCCCATCGTCAAGCCACGCGACAGGTGCTTCTGGATCAGGATCACAAGGATCAGGATCGGCACAAATGCGATGAACGAGACAAGGGCAATTGCGTTGTAGATGATGCCGTCAGAGCCGCCGGTGAAGTTCGCAAGCGCCACTGACATGGTATAGGCGTTGGACGTCGAAGCGATGAGCAGCGTGAACAGAAACTCGTTGATCGCGAAGATTGCCGCGATCACGGCAGCGGTGATGATGCCGGGCAGACAGGCGGGCACAATGATTTCGCGCAGGATCGTCAAGTCACCGGCCCCATCTGTGCGGGCGGCATCTTCCAACTCTTTGGGGATGTCCAGCATGTAGCTGCGGATGATCCATGTGACCAAGGAGAGGTTGATTGCGGCATAAATCAGCATCAGCGCCCAAACCGAGTCCAAAAGGCCAAGCGTCTTGAACAGAAAGAAGATCGGCACGGCGACTATGGCGGGGGCCATCATGCGGGTGGACAGGATGTAGAACCCGATATCCTCACGCCCCTTGAACTCATACCGCGCCAGCGCATATGCGGCGGGAATGGCCAAAAGCAGGTCAATCACCACCGAACCGGCCACTGCGATGACCGAGTTGCGCAGGTATAGCGCGATGGGCCAATCGCTCATCAACAGATGCCAGGCATCAAGGCTGAACGTGGGCCAATAGATCGGGTGTGGCGTAATGACTTCTGTCCGTGGACGAAAGCCGATAGACAGGAACCACAGGATTGGAAGCAGGCACACCAAGGCCCAGCCCCCCAAAACCAGGTAGCGTAGCAACAGGCTTTCGCCTCGGGATTTGCGCGGTTTGGCCATTTATTTCTTCCCCGAATGGAAGGCACGTTTGACGACCGTCTGGGCAATCACCACCGTCAATACCAGCATCAGCACAGAGGCGGCCGAGGCATAGCCGAAGTTGAACATGCGAAAGCCCTGCCGGTAGATAAAGTAGCTCATTGTCTCGCTTGCGCCGCCTGGGGTGCCTTGGGTCATGACGAAGACGTTGGTGAACATGGTGGTGATGTCGATACCGCGTAGGGTGATGGCAACCACAATCACAGGGCGCATCATTGGCAGCGAGATATTCCAGAATATTTTCGGCCAGCTTGCGCCGTCCAGGCGCGCGGCCTCTTCGATCTCTTGGTCCTGACCCTGAAGCGCGGCCACAAAGATGATGAACAGGAAAGGCGTCCACTGCCAAACATCCGCGATGATCAGCGTCATGCGTGACAGCCAGATACTGCCAAGCCAATCGACGTTGCCCTCGATCAGGCCCAAGCGGCTCAACAGATCGGAAATCACCCGACCGTCATTGAAGGCCAGCTTCCAGATAAAGGCCACGGCGGAAGGCATAAACAGCATTGGCATCAGGTAGATAATGCGCCAACCTCGGATCATCGGGTCCCGATAGGCGAAATAGGCGATGGCCAGCGCAATGCCGGTTTGTAGCGCCAGCGAAATTGCCCCGATCAGCGCGGTATTGCCAAGCGCAGCCCAGAATTCGCGATCCTGTAGGATAGCAGAATAGTTGCCTAGGCCGGTCCAGCTCCACGACAGAAACTTTACGACGAATAGGCTTTGGTAAATGGCGAACAGGCCCGGATAAAGCGTGATTACCAGAAGATATGCTAGCGCTGGGGCCAACAGAAGGTATGGAAATGCCTTCCGCAACGCGGGGCTACGGCGGCGGGGCGCGGGCTTGGGGGTGGCTTGCGCCACCCCCATCACCGGAACTGAGGGAGCGTCAGTTCTCATCGGATCAGAACGGCAAAGCTTTGCCGCCGCCTACGTAAAGGCCGGGCGCGACGTCAGCATAGGCCACTGGGCCACCGCCTTCCTTGAAGCCGTTCTTGGCCATGATAGCGGCCCAAGCGGCTTGTCCATTGTCCAAGGCTTCCTTGGCTGTGATCTGACCGGTGATCGCGCGGTTGATCTCGTTGCCAAGTGCCTGTTCCATTTCGAACATGCCCGGAAGGCGAGGGGAGCACCATGCGTGCTCAAGGCTGTCGGCCCAGACTTTCATCGGCTGCGAAACCTTGCGCAGGTTTTCGTTCGCCAGAACCGAGCGATAGCCGGGGGCCACACCGTTGGCGTTGGCTTCGTTCATCGCCATGATCGACGAGGTGGTCAGGAAGGCCAGCATCAGGAACGCCCCTTCGGGGTTCTGGCTGGTGGCCGTGACGACAGAGGTCGAACCCGCGATGTTCGGCGGAGCAAAAACACCACCGGCAATGCGAGGTTCATAGATGGTGACAAAGTCGTCGACGATTTGGCTTTGGTCAGGGCGCATTGCCTGGGTGCCCGAGTCCTGCCACGAGATGTTTGCCGCAACTTGACCGCCCAGCCATGCCGCCCGGTTTTCGCCCCAGCCAGCGCCCGACACACCTTCAATCGCGTTCTTCGACAAGGCAAGCAGCGTTTCCAGCCCCTTGATCCCTGCGTCGCTATTCAAGGTTGGGTTCCAGTTGGAGTCAAACAACTGAAGGCCAGCCTGTGCCGCAATGTGCTCCCACGAATAGGTCGACCAGAAGCCACGTGCGCCCAGCAGGCCAATGCCTGCCATGCCACCACCCAGTTTGTTGGCCTCTGCGGTAATGCGGATCAACTCGTCATAAGTCGGAACCGAATTAGACAGATCGATCGGTCCGCCCAGAATTTGCTCCATCCGCGACTTACGCAGGTGAACCATCTGAATATCGCAGTCGAACGGAATGCCAACCAGCTTGCCACCGAAGTAGCCATAGTTCAGGCGGTAGGTGTCGTAGAAGTCGTCCAGCGGCAGCGCCCATTTGGCTGCATAATCGTCCAGCGGTGCCAAGAAGCCCGGAGCTGCAAAGTCACCCAGCCAAGCCGAGAAGAATTGCAACGCGTCGAAAGAGGCATTGCCCGAGATAAATTCGGAAATCGCCTTGTCGTAGATGCTGTCATCGGGGATTGGAACCAGTTCCACCTTGATGCCTGACAGCGCCTCAAAGGGTTTCAGGCCTTCGGCCGCCGACTCCTGGTCAGCTGCGCCGATGGCGAAACGCACGGTGGTGCCGCCAAGTTCGGTGCGGACCTTGTCCCAATCAACAGTGCGAATCCAGTCTTTGGCCGGATCCCACAACGGGGTGTTATCAAGGCCGTAAAGCTTACGGTAATCCTCGCGGACATACTTCTCGACAGAAATGCTATCGAGTGTCGTCTGAATGTCCGGCAAACCCGATTGGGCAAGAGCCGGCGTTTTCAGCCCGAAAACGCCCGTGGCAGCGCCAAAAGCCGCCCCCGTGCGCAAGAACGAACGGCGGGACATTCCCCCCAAACGATTGGTCATTATTGTCATCCTCCCTTTGGCGATACTTGATCGGTTACCCGCATGCCGCGCAAGCCATACGTCAGTGCGATCTCCTCAGACGCCATGACTACCCAAACTGCGGTGCGTGAACTTTCGTCTCGCCATTGCATCATGTGTGCAGTCTTTTATTCTGTCAATAGGCTTTGTCTGGCGGATTATGCCGTGCCTTGATGTGAACTCTTGATTGACACAGGAACATTAGTTCAAGTATCGTCGAGCAAACACGCAATGGAGGAACCCGATGCCTACGAATGTCGCCCTTACCGGATTGGCCAAGGATCTGGCCGGACGCGCCGAAAGCGGCAAGCCGATTCGTGTCGGCTTGGTGGGCGCGGGAGAGATGGGAACTGACATCGTCAGCCGGGTCGCACACATGCGCGGCATCGAAATCGGCGCGATCAGCGAGTTGAAGGCGGGGGCGGCCGCCAAGTCGGTCGAAATTGCTTATGGCGATGCTGACAGGGTGCAAGAGGTTTCCACCGCTGACGCTGCAAACGCCGCGATGGAGCAGGGCAAGATTGCCGTCACCAACAACGTCAGCGCCTTGCTGGAGGCGGGTCTGATCGACGTGGTGGTGGATGCCACGGGTGTGCCTGCGGTCGGCGCTGAAATTGGCTTGCAGGCCATGGAGCGCGGCAAACATCTGGTGATGATGAACGTCGAAGCGGATGTGACGATCGGAGCCTATCTGCGCGCCGAAGCTGAACGCCTCGGGGTCGTGTATTCGCTTGGCGCAGGCGACGAGCCGTCGTCCTGCATGGAATTGATCGAGTTTGTAAGCGCCATGGGGCACCGCATCATTTCAGCGGGCAAGGGCAAGA
>Ga0228702_1001907_pt1 | contig 12570 bp, 14 predicted proteins | sample McNCre217_Aug_MG_2_FD_178018 | JGI IMG/M metagenome (GOLD analysis project Ga0228702, IMG submission 178018) | Freshwater microbial communities from McNutts Creek, Athens, Georgia, United States - 20-17_Aug_MG | ecosystem: Environmental > Aquatic > Freshwater > Creek | place: USA: Georgia... | reverse complement strand
ATGGTTTCCAGTACGGGTCTTGCTGAATGCCTTTGGCAATCGCGCCGCCAATGGATGGGATGTGTGATGAGGCGAGGCCGCCGACGATATTTGCCATGATGAAGTCTCCTGATGTTTATTGGTTGGCTGCAGCGCGCAGCTTGGCTTTGAATTCTTCTTTGGTCATGCCGGTCTGGGCAGCACCGAGGTCTTGCACGTCCAAACCCAAAATGCCAGCGAACTTGGCGAGGTAGTACACATTGCCGCCTGCGGCAATCAGGCCCAACACATCGCGTGTGCGAATAGCTGTGGCTTGCGCGTCGTTCAAACCGTATTGCTTCATGTAGGCCTCTTCGTTGCCCTTGAAGGCGTTGCGGTTGTCGGCGCTGTTGAAGGAGTAGCACATCTTGTTGAGGGCGTAGCCTTTTTGGGCTTGGTCGCCGTCAAACAAGGTGGTGCCAAAAATGGGTTCAGGCTTGTGGCTCATGGGCGTCTCCGTGCTGGAAGTTTTGGAATGAGTGAGAGTGTGTCGTTTTCAACCCATAAAATAAACAAAGCAATCCTCATTTATTCCATGAAAAAATTTAATCATTTGGATTTGGACGGACATTTGCTGCATTTGCTCCACACCGTCATTGAGCAAGGCTCCGTCACAGCCGCCGCGAATACGCTGGGCATCACCCAATCGGCGGTGAGTCATCAGCTCGACCGCTTGCGGGCCATCGTGGGTGATGCCCTGTTTGTGAAATCGGGGCGCGGCATTGTGCCCACGGCGCGGGCAGAAGCCTTGGCACAGCAAGCGCAGGGGCTACTCACCCAGCTGCAAGGCTTTGTACACAGCGGCGCGTTTGAACCGGCACGACTGACGCAGTGCTTCACCATTGCGGCCAATGACTTGCAGCGCGACTTGTTGCTGCCGCGCTTGCTCAACCGCTTGCAAGCACAAGCCCCAGGCGTGAGCTTGCGCGTGGTGCCATCAGATGTACCGAGCGCCGACATGCTGCGTGCGCAAGATTGCCAGTTGGTCATCAGCCCTCGCCCGCCAGACGCCACCGATATCAAACACAAACGCTTGTTTGCCGACAGCTACCGTGTCTTTTACGATCCCAACATGCGCAAAGCGCCGCGCTCGCTCAAAGCGTATGAAGCGGCTGAGCACATCACCGTGGTGCACCAGCCACGCCGCAGTTTGGACATTGACGAGCTGCTGCTCAAGCGAGGCGTGAATCGACGCTTCTCAGCCACGTTGAGCAACTTTGCAGGTGTGGCGGCTTTTGTGGCGGGCACCGAGCGGTTGGCCACTCTCCCCGGGTTGTTGCGGCAAAGTTTGTTACGCGGCTTGGCCGATGCACCGGTGCCGTTTGACACACCCGAGATGCCCATGTATGCCATTTGGCATGTGCGGCATCAGCAAGACCCCGTGCACATTTGGCTGCGTGAGCAGCTCATGCTGGCTAATCAGTTCTGAGAGATCTCTACCAACGCCCCAGTTTTAGCGGCTAGGGCAATGGCTTCGGTGACGCGCAAATTATTCAGGCCATCACGCGCCGTCACCAAGGGCTGTGCGCGACCTTGCACCACATCGCACAGGTGGTCAATTTGACGGGCTAGGGGGTCGTCACGCAACAGGTCAACCGTGCTGCGTTCAAACGGTTTCATCCACGAACGGTCTTCGTCATGCGCATACGTTTTCAAGCGCATGGTGGGAACGGCCAAACTACCGCGTGTGCCTGAGATCACATAGCAGTCTTCGTCGTCGTAGCTGGCATACGCTTTGTTCTCTTGGCTGGTTTGCTCCCAACTGCGCGCGCTGGCCGCTGTGTCGGACAACATGAATGTGCCCAACACACCATTGGCGAACCGCAAGTTGATCGCCACCGTATCTTCCACCGCAAAGCCGCGTGTGGCATTCGACTGAAACGCTTGCACCGCCACAATATCGCCACACAACATGCGCAAGTTGTGCACCTCGTGGATGAGGTTAATCAAGATAGGGCCGCCGCCCATCTCACGTCGCCACGGCCCCTCGTTGTAATAACTGTCTGGTTTGAAAAATAACGCACTGCCCATGACCGCCACCAGCGCCCCCAACTTGCCAGAGCTGACCACTTGTTTGGCTTGCGCCATGATGGCGCTGTGCGCACGGTGGTGACCAATCAACACTTTGGCTTGCGTGGCCTCAACTTGTTCCACCAGCGTTTGCGCTTCCTTCACCGTGGTGGCAATCGGTTTTTCTAACAACACGGGCACGCCTGCGGCGATGCACTGCAATGCTTGTGGCACATGCAACGCATTGGGCGTGGCCAAAATCATGGCGTCGGGTTTGTGTTTTGCCAACAACGCATCAAGTGTGGCGTACAAAGGCACACCGTGTGCATCGGCCACCGCTTGGGCATTGGGAGATGGATCGACGATGGCGCTGAGTGCGCAACGGGGGTTGTTTTGAATGGATTGAATATGCGCCAAACCAATCGTGCCAGCACCTGCGACAGCGATTTGCAATGTGTGCGTCGTTGCGTTCATGCCTATCCTTCCAATTCAGCTGTTTTCTTGCGTAGCTCATACACCGTCAGCAGGCCGCCTGCCGTGCCACACAGCGCAATCAAACCAATGCCCAACAAGGAGAGTTGATCGGGCACGTGGTCAAACACCAACCAACCACCCAACATGGCAAAGCCGATTTGTGAATACATATAGGGCATCAACGCCCCCGCCGGCGAACGTTCAAACGCCATGATGAGCAAGAAGTGGCCAGTAGCGCCCGCCACGCCCATGAGCACCAACTCAAGCAACACACGGGTTTCGGTGACGGGCACCCAAAACCAAAACAACGGCACAGAGGTCAACGCGGTGCCCACCCACGTGGTGTAGAACTGCGTGGTCATGGCATCTTCGGTGCGTGCCATTTTGCTGGTGAGCAACTGAAATGCGGCATTCACCATGACCAAAGCCAGAGGAACCAGCAAAGGCCAACCAAACACCTCGGTACCGGGCCGCACGATGATGAGCGTGCCAACAAACCCACCGCACACCAGCCACACACGTTGCGGCGACACATGCTCGCCCAATGTGCGAGCCGCAAGCAAGGTGACCAACAAAGGCACAGTCATCACAATCGCTGTGAACTCGCCCACGGGTAAAAACTTCAGGCTGGAAAAAGCCAAGCCTGTCACCACAGCGAGCAACACGCCGCGTGCGAGTTGTAGCCGCGGGTTGTGTGTTTTCAAAACAGCCAAGCCTTTGAGGGGTAGCACCACGGCAGTGGTGAGCACAGCTTGAAAGAAGTAACGGGCCCAAATGGCCATCATCACAGGCACCACCATCGTCACACGCTTGGTGGTGGTATCTAAAACAGCAAAGCACGCCATGGCCACCAGCAACAAGCTGATGCCCAACAAGGCGTGCTTTGATCGACTCACCGAGTGCTTAGGCGTTGAGCTGCAACTCCAACTCGTGCAAGACCTTGTAGCAAGGCAGCACTTGGGCGACGCTCGAATTGGGCTCACGGCCTTCTTTGATGGCAGCAAAGAACTCGCGGTCTTGCAACTCGATGCCATTCATCGACACTGCCACTTTGGACACGTCGATTTGCTCTTCTTTGCCGGTGTACAGATCGTCGTAACGGGCCAAGTAAGTGCCGGTGTCGCCGATGTAGCGGAAGTAAGTGCCCAAGGGGCCATCGTTGTTGAACGACAAGCTCAAGGTACAAATCGCACCGTTGGCCGCTTGCAATTGGATGCTCATGTCCATCGCAATGCCCAAATCTTTGTGGATGGGGCCTTGCACCGCATTGGCTTTGACAATGGGGCTACCTGCTTGGTAAGCAAACAAATCCACAGTGTGCGCAGCGTGGTGCCACAGCAAGTGGTCGGTCCAGCTACGGGCTTGACCCAAGGCGTTCATGTTGGTACGGCGGAAGAAGTAGGTTTGCACATCCATTTGTTGGATGTTGAATTCGCCCGCTTTGATTTTGTTGTGCACCCATTGGTGGCTGGGGTTGAAGCGACGGGTGTGACCGCACATCGCGACCAAACCTTTTTCTTTGGCCACGCGCACGACTTCGTCCGCGTCTTTCCAGCTGTCGGCCAAGGGAATTTCCACTTGCACGTGCTTGCCAGCTTTCAAGCAAGCCAAGCTTTGTGCCGCGTGCATTTGAGTGGGCGTGCACAGAATGACGGCATCCACTTCGGGCAAGGCCAAGCAGTCAGCCAAGTCGGTGGTGACGTGTTTGATGCCATATTTGTCGGCGACTTCTTTGGTCTTTTCCAAATCACGGCTGATCAACGAGACGACTTCCACGCCGTCGATGTTTTTGATGCCGTCCAAGTGTTTGATGCCGAAGGCACCTGCGCCTGCCAAGGCGACTTTGATGGTTTTGCTCATCTGATTTTCCTTTTATGCGTTCTCAAGAATGGCGTGACCCACTGCGGTGTTCGAAGCAGGCACATGATAGAAGCGATGGGTCAACTTAGGCGCAGGGCCTGTGACTTTGCCGTTGTTCACGTCAGCCATCGCGCCACGGGCGATCAGCCACATGACCAACTCAATGCCTTCGCTACCGGCTTCGCGCACGTAGTCGATGTGAGGCACATTGGCGCAAGCCACGGGGTCGTTGATCATCAGGTCAAGCCAGTTGTTGTCCCACTCGCGGTTGATCAGGCCCGCACGCGCACCTTGCAACTGGTGGCTCATGCCGCCTGTGCCCCAGATGTGCACATTGATGTCTTCGTCGTAGCTCTCGATGGCTTTGCGAATCGCTTGGCCAAGGTTGAAGCAGCGCTGACCACTCGGCACGGGGTACTGCACCACGTTCACGGCGAACGGAATCACGGGGCAAGGCCACGCGTCTTTGATGGGGTCTTTCTCGCCGCACATCAAAGACAGAGGCACGGTCAAACCGTGGTCCACATCCATCTTGTTGACGATGGTCAAGTCGAAGTCTTGTTGAATCACCGATTGCGCGATGTGCGAGGCCAACTCGGGATGGCCTTTCACTACCGGCACAGGGCGTGCGCCGTAGCCTTCGTCGGCGGGCTTGTATTCAGCCGCGGTGCCGATGGCGAAAGTGGGAATCATGTCCAAGCTGAACGCGGTGGCGTGGTCGTTGTAGACCAAGAAAATCACGTCGGGCTTGTTGTCTTTCATCCATTGTTTGGAGAAGTCGTAGCCTGCGAACAGCGGCTTCCAATAGTCTTCGTGGGTTTTGCCCAAGTCCATCGCCGCGCCAATGGCGGGGACGTGCGAGGTGTAAACAGATGCGGTGATGCGTGCCATGTGCTTAGCCTTTCTTGCCTGCGCCTTGGGGTTGGTTCTTTTCTTGTGCGTCGCCGTCTTCACCGATGTAGCGGTTGCCCTCGGCGGAGCGGCCGCCTTTCAACATCATGTTGCGGTATTCCTCTTCGGTCATGCCGGTCATGGAGCCTGCCATTTGCTGGAAGCTCAAACCATCGGTGGCACCGATTTTGGCGAGGAAGTAAATGTTGCCGCCGGTGCGCATGCACCAGTTCAAATCGCGGGCCAACACGGCTTTCTTTTGCTCTTCGGTCATCGCCCACTCGTCGAGGTAGGCGCGCTCATTGGCTTTGAAGCGTGTGCGGTTTTCCGCTTTCATGAGCGACATGCAAAACTGGTTGAGCCAGTAGCCTTTGCGCGATTGCTCGGCATCAAAAATGATGGTGCCGGGAACGTCTTTGTAGGGTTTGTCGAGTGCCATCTTAAAAAGTCTCCTCTGGCCAATACAAGCGCATCGGGTTGTCCACCAAGAGTTTCTTTTGCAACTCAGGTGTGGTCGCGATGTGCGGAATGAAGTCCACCAACAAGCCGTCGTCAGGCATGTGGTCTTTGAGGTTGGGGTGTGGCCAATCGGTGCCCCAGATCACGCGGTCGGGGAACTCGTCCACGATGCGCTTGGCAAAGGGAATCACATCCTTGTACGCGTTTTGTTCGCCGTTCAACGCCTTGGGGCCAGACACTGACAAACGCTCGGGGCAAGTGACTTTGCTCCACACGTTTTTGTGCTCGCGCATGAACTTCACAAACAGCTCAAACTCGGGGCCATCGACAGGCTTGGTCACGTCAGGGCGGCCCATGTGGTCCACCACCACATTGGTGGGTAGTGCGGTGAAGAAGTCCCACAACTCGGGCAAGTCGACGGCTTCGAAATAAATCACCACATGCCAACCCCAGAGCTGGATGCGTTTGGCGATTTCGAGCAATTCGTCTTTGGGCGTGAAGTCGACCAAGCGCTTCACAAAGTTAAAGCGCACGCCGCGCACACCGGCATCGTGCATGGCTTGAATCTCTTCATCGGTCACGCTGCGCTTGACCGTGGCCACGCCACGCGCTTTGCCGCCTGAGCTGACCAAGGCATCGACCATCGCGCGGTTGTCGGCCCCGTGGCAAGTGGCTTGCACCACCACGTTGCGGGCGAAGCCCAAATGGTCGCGCAAGGCGTAGAGCTGGTGCTTAGACGCATCGCAAGGGGTGTACTTGCGCTCAGGGGCGTACGGAAATTCATTGCCGGGGCCAAACACGTGGCAGTGGGCATCCACAGCGCCTGCAGGCAATTTGAATTGAGGTTTGGCGGGGCCGGTGTACCAGTCCATCCAGCCTTCGGTTTTGGTGAAATCACCGGTGGTCGGTTTGCTCATGTGTGTGTCTCCGATCAGTCGATGTATTTCAAACCTGCAGCGGCCAAAGGCTCGCGCATTTTGTACATGTCGAGGCCCAACACGCCTGAAGCCAATTTGGCGCGCTTCTCGCCTTCAAAGCTTTCACGCTTTTGTGCAGCAGCCAACGTCTCTGCGGCGCGTGCAGCGGGCACGCACACCACGCCGTCGTCATCGGCCACGATCACGTCACCGGGGGTGACCAACATGCCAGCACACACCACAGGGATGTTGACTGAGCCGAGCGTAGCTTTGATGGTGCCTTTGCTGCTGATGGCTTTGCTCCACACGGGGAAGTTCATTTTTTGCAGCTCTTTCACATCGCGCACACCGGCGTCGATGATGAGGGCACGTGCGCCGCGCGCTTGGAACGAGGTGGCCAACAAGTCACCAAAGTAACCATCGGTGCATTCGGCGGTGACAGCGGCCACCACGATGTCGCCGGGCTGAATTTGTTCAGCGGCCACGTGCATCATCCAGTTGTCGCCGGGGTGCAAGAGCACAGTCACGGCCGTGCCCGACACTTGCGCGCCAGGGAAGATGGGACGCATATAGGGCTTGAGCAAGCCCACACGGCCCATGGCTTCGTGCACAGTGGCCGAGCCCAAAGCGGCCAAGCCGTCTGCTGCTGCGCGGTCTGCGCGGGTGATGTTGCGATACACAACGCCGAGTTCGTACATGTTTTGTCTCCTCTGAATTAGCGGCCTTGGGCCTTGAGTTTGGTGTCCAAGCGTGAGAACACGCGACGTGCGTTGCCTTCGTACACCTGATGGCGCTCGTCGGCATTGAGGTTCAACGTCGACTCGATGTAGCGCTTGGTGTCGTCGTAGTAGTGGCCGGTTTCTGGGTCGATGCCACGCACCGCACCAATCATTTCCGACGCGAACATGATGTTCTTGACCGGGATCACTTTGGTCAACAAGTCGATGCCGGGCTGGTGGTACACGCAGGTGTCGAAGTAGATGTTGTTCATCAAGTGCTCGTCGAGCAAGGGCTTCTTCAGCTCTTGCGCCAAGCCACGGAAACGGCCCCAGTGGTAAGGCACAGCGCCGCCGCCGTGAGGAATCAAGAACTTCAAGGTAGGGAAGTCTTTGAACAGGTCAGAGGTCAGGCACTGCATGAAAGCAGTGGTGTCGGCGTTCAAGTAATGCGCGCCGGTGGTGTGGAAGCAGCCATTGCAGCTGGTCGACACGTGAATCATGGCGGGGATGTCGTACTCGACCATCTTTTCGTAGATGGGGTACCAAGACTTGTCGCTCAAAGGAGGCGATGTCCAGTGGCCGCCCGATGGATCGGGGTTGAGGTTGATACCGACGTTGCCGTATTGCTCGACGCATTTCACCAGTTCAGGAATGCAGGTGGCGGGGTCGACACCGGGCGACTGGGGCAACATGGCCGCAGGCACAAAGTTGTTGGGGAACAGCTCAGACACGCGGAAGCACAGCTCGTTACAAATGGCCGCCCAAGTGGAAGACACTTGGAAGTCGCCAATGTGGTGGGCCATGAAGCTGGCACGTGGGCTGAAGATGGTGATGTCAGAGCCGCGCTCTTTCATCTTGGCGAGTTGGTTGGTCTCGATGGTTTCGCGCAACTCGTCGTCGCTGATTTTTAAATCAGACACCTTGGGCATCATGGCGGGGTCTTTGATGCCCGCGATTTGTTTGTTGCGCCACTCTTCCAGCGCCTTAGGTGCTGTGGTGTAGTGACCGTGTACGTCGATGATGAGAGACATGCGGTGTCCTTTGTAAAAACGTGACTAAAAAACTTAGGCGACCCAGGTCATGCCCTGTTGTCGCTTGACGGGTTCAACCTCGGCCGAGGCCAAGAATTGAAGAAACTGTTGCACCGCTTGCTGGCGAGCGGTGTCTTGCGCTACGGCCATGGGAATGCCGGATGAGAACGTGGTGATGTAAGCCACGTCGTTGGGCAAGTTGCCCACCACGTCCAAGCCTTTGACCGAAATCAGTTCGCTCAACTGCTGAAAGCCCAGAGCCACTTGGCCATTTGCCACCAAAGCACCCACGGGCGTGCCAGGAGGTGGCACCACGATGCGAGGTTTGACTTGCTCTGCAATGCCCCAACGCTCAAATAATTTTTCCAAATACACGCCACTTGGGCCTGTGGAATAACTCAAAGTGGGTGCGGCCAACACAGCAGCCTTGAGGCTGACTTCGCTGCGAATGTCTGGATGCGATGTGCCACTTTGCACAGCCACCGCGACTGGCGAGTTCACCCAATCACAACGGCTGCCCGTTTGCACATGGCCAGAAGCGATGAGGCGATCAATCGCATCCGAGGCTAGCAACACCACATCAAAAGCTTCGCCTGCTTGCACGCGTTTGGCGGCATCCACGCCACCGACCGAAGTCATGTCTAGCGTGACGCCGGATTGCGCGTGGTAGGCCTGGGCCAAATCAGCCAAGATGGCCTTGGTGGCCATGGAGGAAATACCGCGCAGCGTGAGAGTGGATTTGCTGTTTTGCATGCCAATGATTCTAGGGAGTTGCACTATTTCAGCGAGACCTAGGTACAACTACCTGCTATAACGTTTTTAAATATCTCATAATTGGCTATTCATTTTTGAGGTTGCTTATGGAGCTCAAACAAATCGAATCTTTTGTGCGTGTGGCTGAGTTGGGCAGCTTCACCAAAGCGGCTGCCGCATTGGGCATTGCGCAGCCATTGCTCAGCCGCCACGTTCGACAACTTGAGGTCAGCCTGCATCAAAGTCTGTTGACGCGCAATGGTCGAGGTGTGACCGTGACCGAGGCTGGGCGCGTTTTGCTAGAGCATGGCCGAGGCATCTTGCACCAAGTGGCACTGGCACAAGAAGAGCTGGGCGCTGTGCGCGGTGCACTGGCTGGCCGCGTGTCAATAGGCTTGCCCCCCAGCTTGTCGCGCTTGCTGACCGTTCCGTTGACCAAGGCGTTTCGTGCGGCCTTGCCCCAAGCGCAGCTGACGCTGACCGAAGGGTTTTCGCTGCTGATGCTAGAGAGCTTGCGTGCTGGCCGATTGGACATGGCGCTGCTTTACAACCCAGCACCGGCCCCTGATTTGGAAATGAGTTTGCTGCTCGAAGACCCGTTGATACTGATTGCGGGCCATGCGCCGAAACACAAACTCAAGTCGACCATGTCGCTTGACGCCTTGGCCGAGCTGCCGCTCATCTTGCCCAGTCGCCCCAACGCCTTTCGGCTGTTGATTGACAGCGAGATGATGCGGCTGAACTTGAAGCCACAAATCGTTTTAGAGATCGACGGACTCAATGCCATTTTGGAGCTGGTCAAAGAAGGCTTGGGCTACGCCGTGCTACCCGCCTACACGCTCAATAGCGTCTCAAGCCCTGCAGGCTTTAACACCTACCGCATTGAAAAACCACGCCTGATGAGCCAGTTGATGTTGGTGCGGTCTGCACATCGGCCCGTGACTGCTACGCATCAGGCGGCGGAAAAAAATGCGCGGGAGGTGTTGGGGACAGCCTTGCCCATGTTGCCAGGAAAAACTTAACGGCCCAAACTAGACTTGGCCTTCAGTTAAGGTGTCCAACTGGAAAAAACCTGATTTATGCCAAAGCCATGTCTCGGTGTATGTCAGCGCACCCAAATGCACAGGCGCAGGAAAAGGTTCTGCTGCGCGGATTTTTCTTTCTATTTCAGCCACGACATCTGGTGCATGTGTGGGTTTACGCATCCAGTCAATTTCGACTAAATCACCGTTCGCCGCAATATTCAAACGCACCACAGAGACTGCATGCAACAAAGGTGGCAGTTTGCCTTTGAAAATTTGACTGCCGTGGTAACTGTATAAATGTTTCGCGGCATCGGCTCGATAAGCCTTTGAGGACGTTGCCAAAGATGGCGGTGGACGTGAGCGATCCACCTGCATAGAAGGCGGAGCTGTTGAACAGCCCGTTAACGCAGACAACCATCCAACACAGCCAGCCCCACTAAGCGCTAAAAACAATCGCCGTTGCTCTGTTTGCTCACCCATAACTACCCCTTGCTTGGTGGATAGGACAACAAAGCTTAATTTTTAAAAGTCAAAAACACAAGAGAAAAACCCCACCGTGGTGCCACGATGGGGTTTAAAGCTTTAAAGTCCTCAACTAGCAAAGTCGCCTTTGACGTCGTCTATGTAAATCGTCTCCGGCGGCAAACTTGCCTGCGATCGTTGAACAACCTTTTCGTAGGCGACTTCAATGTGTTTGGTCGTGCTTATCGTGTCAAAGAGTGGAGTTGACTGGTGCGCTTTTGCAAGTTTTGTCTTTATTTCACTGAGTTTGATTGGGTCTTGCGCTAGCGCGACTGCCTTATCTTCGTAAGCAGCGTACGACTGAACAATCAACTCATCCAGTCCCAGCGCTTGCAGCAGGCTTGATGCCATGCGGCCAACAAAAGAGCGTCCCTGTACCGTTAATACAGGAACGCCTACAAACAACGCATCATTTGCAGTGGTTCCTGCGTTGTAGGGAAGGGTGTCGAGAAACAAATCAGCAACTTTTAAGCGTGCAAGATAATCCTCGTGTGAAACTCGTCCTGCGAAGACCAATCGTTCAGATGAAATACCTTGTGACAACGCCTCGCGTCTGAGGTTTTCAACCATGAACGGGTTATCTTGAAGAAGCCAAAGCACGCTACCTTCGACTCGTTTAAGGATGCGTATCCAACTTGCAAAAGTTGAAGGATGTATCTTGTAGCTGTTGTTGAAACAGCAAAAAACAACACCTTTAGCAGGCAAGCCCATTTCTGTCCGGCGGAACTCTTTATCAGACACGCTCCGTTTGGAATCACTAACCTGATAGCAATTCGGTAGATATATGATTTTTTCGGAAATGTATGCAGCTCGATCCCTAGGGATGACAACTTGATCCGCAATGAGATAGTCCATGAATTGGCTATGTGATGACGCAAATCAGGCTAGAGGGTTTGGTTTTTGAATTCTTCAAAGACAAACCATTGCATGCGATTGATGTGGTTTGTTTAGAAACGTTTGTTGGGTTTTTGACGCAAAAGAGTTTGGCGGTTTCGACGATTCAAGGCTATATCGCGCAGGTTCGCAAAGTATTGAAACTGTTGCATCGTAAGAACATTCTCAAATCTTTGCCTTCATTTCCTTCGCTCAGGTCACGTGTGACGTCACGCGGTGCGTTCACGATTACAGAGTACAAAAAAATTTTGCGTATCTCAAAGCAACTCAGAGGCGTGTCCTACGATGACTGGCCACATGCAGAGCGACCATGGATCAAACGCGAGTACCACTGCATGCCATACGAGATGCGTGGCTTGATTCGCTTCATGGTGCATACGTTTGTTCGCCCTGGTGATATTCGGCAAATCAAAAACAAACACATCGAAGTGGTGCGTGGTGGGTATGACTATTTGCGTTTGACCTTGCCAGAGGTGAAGCGTCACAACGCCCCCACCGTTAGCTTGCCTGCAGCGGTGGGGGTGTACGAGTCATTGCGTGCCTATCAAGCATCGCGAGGGTATGGACGCGACGATGACTATGTGTTTTTTCCTGAGGAACCCAATCGCCGATTGGCGTTGGATGTGGTGGGGTGGGCATTCAACTGGATTTTGAAAGTCGCAGACTTGAAAACAGGGCCGCACGGCATTGATCGAACGTTGTACAGCTTGCGTCATACAGCCATCACATTTCGTTTGATTTATGGCGGCAACATTGACCTGCTGACCTTGGCGCGCAATGCCAGAACATCGGTTGAGATGATTGAAAAGTTTTATGCCAGTACGTTGTCTGCTGAAATGAACATCGCGTTGATTCATGGCAGACGACATTCGTCGATAATCAAGCCGTGAAGCTCGCTAGGCCGTCGCTGGTGCAATCTGGGAAACCAGGCACTGGAGGAACGTCCGGACTGCGTAGGACAGCGTAAGAGGTAACACCTCTCCACCGTGAGGTGAGG
>Ga0228702_1001901_pt1 | contig 12591 bp, 17 predicted proteins | sample McNCre217_Aug_MG_2_FD_178018 | JGI IMG/M metagenome (GOLD analysis project Ga0228702, IMG submission 178018) | Freshwater microbial communities from McNutts Creek, Athens, Georgia, United States - 20-17_Aug_MG | ecosystem: Environmental > Aquatic > Freshwater > Creek | place: USA: Georgia... | reverse complement strand
GGTCGTTCAAACGCAATGATCGAATGCACCCCAACCGAAACCTCACCCACATCACCGATACGGGTTACGCAAGCCCAAGCCCGCCAGGATTTCAACCTCGTAGGCCTCCATCTCCTCGGCATCGGCTGTGCTGGTTTCATGGTCCCAGCCCTGTGCGTGCAAGGCGCCGTGCACCAGCAAATGCGCGTAATGCGCCGCCAGCGTTTTGCCTTGTTCCTTGGCCTCACGGGCCACGACCGGGGCGCACAGCACCAGATCGGCCATCACCACGGGCTCCTGCGCGTAGTCAAACGTCAGCACATTGGTGGCGTAGTCTTTCTTGCGGTAACCCCGGTTGAGTTCGCGGCCCTCGTCCTCGCCCACGATGCGCACGGTGATTTCGGCGTCCAGGGCCAGGGCGTGGCGGATGCAGCGTGTCACAAAGTGGCGGGGCAGGGCGGCGCGGTGGCGGGCGGCGTGGGGGATGTCGCCAAATTGCAGGGACAGTTGCAGTTGTTTCAGGGCCATCTTCATTCTTCCGGGTGGGAGCGGCGGCGCGCCGCGCTGCCTTGGGCGTCGTAGGCATCGACGATGCGGGCCACCAGCGGGTGGCGCACCACATCGGCGCTGGTGAAACGGGTAAAGGCAATCCCTTTGACGCGCTTCAAGACCCGTTCAGCGTCGATCAGGCCGCTGAGTTGGCCTTTGGGCAGGTCGATCTGGCTGACGTCGCCCGTGACCACGGCTTTGGCACCAAAGCCGATGCGGGTGAGGAACATTTTCATCTGCTCTGCTGAGGTGTTTTGCGCTTCATCCAGGATCACAAACGCGTTGTTGAGCGTGCGCCCGCGCATGAAGGCCAGAGGGGCGATCTCCAGTGCATTGCGCTCAAAGGCCTTTTGTACCTTGTCGTAGCCCATCAGGTCGTACAGCGCGTCGTACAGTGGCCGCAGGTAGGGGTCCACCTTTTGCGACAGATCACCCGGCAGAAAGCCCAGGCGCTCACCGGCTTCGACCGCCGGGCGCGTCAGCACGATGCGTTGCACGCTGGCGCGTTCCAGCGCATCAACGGCAGCGGCCACGGCCAGGTAGGTCTTGCCGGTGCCCGCCGGGCCAATGCCAAAGGTGATGTCGTGGCGGGCGATGTTGTCCAGATAGGCCGCCTGCACCGGGGTGCGGGCTTTCAGGTCGGCGCGCCGGGTTTGCAAGGCAGGTTGATCTCCGGTTTCGTCGCTTTCGCCCACCATCATCAGCTGAAGGGTGTCTGCGGCAATCGGCCGCTCGGCCATCTCGTAGAGGGCTTGCAGCAGTTCCATGGCTTGCTGAGCCTGGGCTTTGGGGCCATCGACCTTGAACTGCTCGTGGCGGTGCGCAATGCTCACCTGCAGCCCCGCTTCAATGCTGCGCAGATGGGCGTCCATGGGGCCGCACAGGTGCGACAGCCGGGTGTTGTTGTGCGGGGTGAAGGTGTGTCTGACGATCAAGTTGATAATCCTATGCATCGGCGGCCGGGTTCAGCCTGTGCAACCGCCATCTTCCAATCATAGGCAATTGAAGGCACTCCCTGAATGATCGGCAAATTGACGGGCATCCTGAGCGACAAAAACCCACCCGAAGTGATCGTGGACTGCCACGGTGTGGGCTACGAAGTCAACGTGCCCATGAGCACTTTTTACAACTTGCCAGCCGCAGGCGAGAAGGTCAGTCTGGTCACGCACTTTGTGGTGCGCGAAGACGCTCAGATTCTGTACGGGTTTGCCACTTTGGCCGAGCGTGAGGCGTTTCGCCAGCTCATCAAGATTTCGGGTGTGGGCCCCCGCACGGCGCTCAGCGTGCTGTCGGGCATGAGCGTGGCCGATCTGGCGCAGGCCATCACCACGCAAGAGGTGGGCCGCCTGGTCAAGGTACCGGGCATCGGCAAGAAAACCGCTGAGCGCTTATTGCTCGAACTCAAAGGCAAGCTGGGCGCAGAGCTGGGCGGCCTGTTTGCCCAAGGTGCAGGCGATGCGCACGGGGACATCCAGCAGGCCTTGCTGGCCTTGGGCTACAACGACAAAGAGGCCGCTGCGGCCCTGAAACTCTTGCCTGCCGATGTGGGTGTGAGCGAAGGCATCAAGCTCGCGCTCAAGGCGCTGACCAAATGAAGGCAAGCTGAGCCATGAGCATCAAGACCGACGACTTTGCACCCGCACCCGGCCCGCGTGAATCTTCACGCATGGTGTCGGCCGCACCCGTGTCCAACAGCGAGGAAGCGATTGAACGCGCCCTGCGCCCCAAACTGCTCGATGAGTACGTGGGCCAGGCCAAAGTGCGTGAGCAGCTGGAGATCTTTATCGGCGCTGCCAAAATGCGCGAAGAACCGCTGGACCATGTGCTGCTGTTCGGCCCGCCGGGGCTGGGCAAGACCACATTGAGCCACATCATCGCGGCCGAGCTGGGTGTGAATTTGCGCCAGACCAGCGGCCCGGTGCTCGAAAAACCCAAGGACCTGGCGGCGCTGTTGACCAACCTGGAGCGCAACGATGTGCTCTTCATCGACGAGATCCACCGCCTCTCGCCCGTGGTGGAGGAAATCCTCTACCCCGCGCTGGAAGACTACCAGATCGACATCATGATCGGCGAAGGGCCGGCAGCGCGCTCCATCAAGCTGGACCTGCAGCCCTTCACCCTGGTGGGCGCCACCACCCGGGCGGGCATGCTCACCAACCCGCTGCGCGACCGCTTTGGCATCGTGTCGCGACTGGAGTTTTATACGCCCGAGGAGCTTTCGCGCATCGTGACCCGCAGCGCGGGCCTGCTCAAGGCCCCCATCGATGCCGAAGGCTCGTTCGAGATCGCCCGCCGCTCACGCGGCACACCCCGCATTGCCAACCGCCTGCTGCGCCGTGTGCGTGACTACGCCGACGTCAAAGGCGACGGCACCATCCACAAAGCGATTGCGCAAAAAGCCCTGACCATGCTCGACGTGGATCCTGAAGGGTTTGACCTGATGGACCGCAAATTGCTCGAAGCCGTGATCCACCGCTTTGATGGCGGCCCGGTCGGGCTGGACAACATTGCGGCCAGCATTGGCGAAGAACGAGACACGATCGAAGACGTGATTGAGCCCTACCTGATCCAGCAAGGCTACCTGCAGCGCACGCCGCGTGGCCGTATCGCCACGCTGGCGGCATTCAGGCATTTGGGTGTCACGCCGCCCAAGTCGTTTGGCGCTCAGTGATTCAGTCGGCAGTTCTGTGGGAGCCGCGCCCTCGCGGCGATCAGCCTGCGCTCAGACCGTCGCCTCGTCCCGGCTGCGCCCGTCCAGGTGCGTGGTGTCGGCCCAGCCCACCAGTGACAGGCCTTCGGGTGTCCACAGCAGGCGGTTGACCGCGGTGTTGGGCAATTGCCAGGTGCGTGGTGCCTGCACGTCCAGTCGGGTGGCGGCGCGGTAGAGCACGTCCATCACGCCACCATGCGCCACCAGCACGATCTGCTCGCCCAGGTGGCGCGCCGCCAGTTCATCCACGGTGGCCAGTACCCGTTCGCGCAGGGCGATCAACGATTCACCTGCGCCAGGCGGCGCCCAGTCAGGGGTGCGCTTGCGCCAGTGCTGGGCATGGTCGGGCAACTCGGCCTCGATCTCGACGAAGGTGCGACCCTGAAAGTCGCCAAAGTGCCGCTCGCGCAGGCCCGGATGCGCCGTCACGGCCTGACCCACGGCTTGGGCGATGGTCTGCGCCGTGACGTGGGCGCGTGACAGGTCGCTGGCATAGATGGCATTGACTTCATCGCGCTCGGCCAGGGCCTCGGCCAGCCAGCGGGCCTGTTGCCGCCCGGTGTCGTTGAGCGGAATGTCGATGTGGCCCTGGATGCGGGTGTCCACGTTCCAGGCGGTTTCGCCGTGGCGAATGGCGAGAATGCGGGTGGCGTCCATGTGCTCAGTTGGGAATTTCGATGTTGACCCGCTGCTCACCGGCAGGCGGGTTGGGGAAATTGGCCAGTGCGGCCTTGAACAGCGTGGCAAAAATCGCTTCGCTGTCGCGCCAGACGCCGTAGTGGCTGGCGTGGGTTTCATAGACCACCTGGCCGGTGCGCAGGTCGCGCAGGATCAAGCTGACCTCTCGGCGGTAGTCCGTCATTGGGGGCGTGTTCATGCTCCAGCCCCAGTTGTAGCCAAACGCCCCGTTTCGCCCAACGCCGATGGCACCATACGGCCGCCAGGGGTAGGCACCCAGTCGGCCTGAGGGGTCGTAGACATATTGCGCGCTTTGAAAACCCACCAGTACGCTCAGCTGGGCTTGCGCATCGTCGCGTACCAGGCCCACAGCGGCCAGCGCTTGCTCTGCCTGTTGTTCGGCCAGACCTGCTTCCGGGTTGTGGACTTGCAGGGGCAAGCGCTCAAAGCGGTACTTGGCGCCTTGCAGCTGCGTGCCTGCAGGCGCTGTGGCCACGGCCGTGACCTGGCTGCTGACCGTGCGGGTGGTGGCGCAGCCTGTCAGCAGCAAAGCAGATGCGATCAGAACCAAGGTGGCAATGCGTTTCATGCGGCCCTCCTGAATGTCAGCTGATGGAAATCACCTGGATGCCTGGCAGCGAGGCTTCGGTGAACTCTTCTTCGTCAAAAGCCTTGTCACCGTCTTCCGACTCCATGCCCGTGATTTTCAGGTCCTTGAAGCCGTGCAGTTTGGCGTCCATCAAATGCGATGGCACCACATTTTGCAGTGCGGCAAACATGTTTTCAATGCGACCAGGATGCTTTTTCTGCCACTCGCGCAGCATGTTGCCCACCTGCAGGCGTTGCAGGTTTTCCTGGCTGCCACACAGAGTGCACGGAATGATCGGGAACTGTCGGTGCTCTGCCCAACGGATCAGGTCGGACTCGGCCACATAGGCCAGCGGGCGGATCACCATGAACTCGCCGTTGTCGCTGACCAGCTTTGGGGGCATGCCCTTGAGCTTGCCGCCAAAAAACATGTTCAGGAAGAAGGTCTGCAGCATGTCGTCGCGGTGGTGGCCCAACGCCAGCTTGTTGCACTTCAATTCACGCGCCACACGGTACAAAATGCCTCGGCGCAGGCGGCTGCACAGGCTGCACATGGTCTTGCCTTCGGGAATCTTGTCTTTCACGATCGAATACGTGTCTTGCGTTTCGATGTGAAACTCCACGCCTAGCTCCTTCAGGTACGCGGGCAGGATGTGGTCGGGAAAGCCCGGTTGCTTCTGGTCCAGGTTGACCGCCACCAGCTCGAAGTTCACTGGGGCTCGGGCCTTCATCTTGAGCAGGATGTCCAGCATGCCGTAGCTGTCCTTGCCGCCCGACATGCAGACCATGATGCGGTCGCCTTCTTCGATCAGGTTGAAGTCGGAAATCGCCTGGCCCATCTGGCGGCACAGGCGTTTTTCGAGCTTGTGGGTCTCGCGCTCGATCTTGGCCGCTTTGGCGGCATCGGCGGCTTCTGCATCCACCCAGGTGTTGTCTGTTGCTGTGTTCATGGGGTTCACCACTGTCCGGTTTCCATGCGAATGGCCACTTCGCAGTCTTCAAAAATTTCAAGTTTGGCAATCTTGACGCGCACGCCCAGCACGCCCGGCAACTGCATCAGGCGGTTCGCGAGCTTGCCGATCAGCGTTTCCAGCAGGTTGATGTGCACGGCGGTGCATTCGTCGATGATGATCTTGCGCACCTTGCGGTAGTCCAGCACAGAGTTGATGTCGTCGTCACTGGGCAGCAGGGGCTGCGTGCCCAGGTTCAGCTCGGCATCGACCTGGATCGGTTGTGGGGCGGTTTTTTCGTGTTCCAGGATGCCCAGGTTGGCGTCAAAACGCAAACCGGTCAGCTCCAGGGTTTGGTGTCCGGCAGGGGTTTTCATGTCGGGGATTTGATTTGGAAAATTTCAACCCCGACGCCTTCGCAGTCCGGGTACACATCGGGTTTGCAGCTGGACAGACGCACCGCCTGTACCTGCGGGTGCGCGATCAGCTCGCGCATCAGGTCGTCGCACAAGGTCTCCTGCAGCACGATGTGGCCTTGGGCCACACGCCGGGCAATCACCTCACGGATGAAGTCGTAGTCCACCACTTCGGCCAGACTGTCTTGTGTGGGTGTGGATGCACTGTAGGGCACGAACAGTTCCACATTGAAGACGATGCGTTGAGGGGCATGTTGTTCAAAGTCGTGCGCGCCGATGCGCACGTCCACCGTGTGGTTGCGCAAAAAGAGGCGGCGGCAGTTCAGCGCCAAATGGGTCATGAACTCGCTCATGCAGCGTCTTTCTGGTCGACCAGGAACATCACATCCCGTTCAAGCGGCACCAGGTGCTGGCCGTTGTCCACACACACCGTGGTGCCTGTGATGCAGGGGTTTTGCGCCAGAAACAGGCAAGTCGCCGCCACCTGTGCCGGATCGATCGGCTGGCGCATCAGGTTGACGCGGCTGGCGCGGTCAAAGTTGTCCTGCGTTTGCGGGCCGCTCAAAAACATCAGGCCCGGGGCCACGCCGCACACCCGCAGCGCGGGTGCCAGAGCCTGCGCCTGCAGGGCCACAGAGCGTTCCAACGCCAGCTTGGAAACGGTGTACGAGAAATAGTCTGGGTTCAGGTTGAAGACTTTCTGGTCCAGCACATGGATCACGCTGCGCTGGCCAGGTGCGGCATTCGGGGCGCTTTGCCGCGCCATCAGCGACGCCAGCGACAGCGGCGCGATCAGGTTGACTTCGAGCTGCTGGCGCGTGCCGTTCAAGTCCATCGCGTCCCCGGTGTCGGGCTCGAACATCGAAGCGTTGTTCACCAGGCAATCGAGCGGTCCCGTGGTTTGAGCGATGTGCGTCATCATGCGCTGCACATCGGCGCTCTGGCCCAAGTCGGCCTGCACCAGACGAACATCGGCGCCCTGGGCTTGCAGTTCGGCCTGCAGGGCCTGGGCCGCATCGCTGGAGCGCTGGTGGTGGCACCAGACCTGCCAGCCCGCTTGCGCAAAGGCCCGGCACAGGGCCGCGCCCAGACGCAGCGCGCCGCCAGTGATCAGAACGTGTTTCAAGGTGATGCCCGAACGGGATGGAAAGAGCGCCAATTATCGGCGATGGGCCTGCCGCTTGCCTGTTCAGTGGGGTATGGCCTTCCTGTGCGAGCGGCGCCCCCGCCGCGATGGGCCCCTGCAAACAGCAGGCTATCGCCCCGAGGGCGGGGCTCCCACACAGGGCAGACCAAGGATAATCGCAGCGTGACCCACACCGCAGCCATCTCCACCGAACTCGCCCAGCGCGTCCACCAAGCCATCGCGCAAGCGGGCGGCTGGATCGGCTTTGACCGTTTCATGGCCATGGCCCTGTACGAGCCTGGCCTGGGCTACTACACCAACCACCTGCAAAAGTTCGGTGCCATGCCGTCTTCGGGCAGCGATTTTGTGACCGCCCCCGGCCTGACCCCTCTGTTTGGACAGACGCTGGCGGTGCAAGTGGGCCAGGCCCTGCAGGCCACGGGCACGGCCGAGGTCTGGGAGTTTGGCGCCGGCACCGGTGCACTGGCTTTGCAACTGCTGGACAGCCTGGGCGATGCCGTTCAGTGCTACACCATCGTCGACCTGTCGGGCACCTTGCGCGTACGCCAGGCCGAGACATTGCACGCCCACGCCCATAAGGTGCGCTGGCTGGACGCCTGGCCTGATGCCATGGACGGCGTGGTGGTGGGCAACGAGGTGCTGGACGCGATGCCGGTGCAGCTGCTGCAGCGCACAGGCGGCGTCTGGCATGAGCGCGGCGTGGTCAGCGCAGGCGAGGCCTTGGCCTGGCAGGACCGCCCGACCGACTTGCGCCCGCCGCTCGAAGTGGACGGCGAGCACGATTACCTGACCGAAATTCACCCGCAGGCCGAGGCCTTCATCGCCAGCCTGGCCGAGCGCCTGCTGGCGGGCCGGGGCGGAGCGGCGTTTTTCCTGGATTACGGCTTCCCTGAGGCCGAGTACTTTCATCCCCAGCGCCACATGGGCACCGTCATGTGCCACCAGCTGCACCAGGCCGATCCCGACCCGCTGGTGGCGGTGGGTCAGAAAGACATCACCGCCCATGTGAACTTCACCGGCGTAGCCCTGGCGGGGCAGAACGCGGGGTTGCAGGTGCTGGGCTACACCTCGCAGGCCAGGTTCCTGCTGAACCTGGGCCTGGCCGAGCGCATGGCGGCCAGCACCCTGGCCGAGCGCAGCCAGGCGCAGCGCCTGCTGGGGGAGCATGAAATGGGCGAACTCTTCAAGGTGGTGGGTTTTGCCACGACCGACAACTGGCAGGCCCAGGGCTTTGTGGCGGGCGACCGCAGCCACCGCCTGTGAGGCGGGTCTGAAAGATGGGGCTGAACCCATGATCCGCTGGCTGATCGTCACCTTTCTGGCCCTGATCCTCTTCAGTGGCCTGCAGCCCTGGCTGCAAAAACTCGGCTTCGGGCGCCTGCCGGGTGATCTGAATTTCCGGTTGTTTGGTCGGGCGTGGTCGATTCCGCTGACCAGCACCCTGTTGCTGAGCATGCTGGCCGCAGGCATTGCCCGCTGGCTGTAGCGTTGCAAACAAGCCTGTAAACGCCAGAAAACGGCGGGCATCGGCTGCTGATTTGGCTGGTTTGGCCCTGAATGGCTAAAATACCAGGTTATTCCCCATGTTTTGATGCGGTCCATGCCTTGGGCCACTGCCGAATGAAGCCGCCCAGCAGATGGGCGTGATCCGGGAGAGCCGGGCCTTCACCCGCTTCCCGATGGTGTTTTAGAAAGACGTTTTGAATGGCTAAAGAAGAATTGATTGAACTGATGGGCGTGGTCAACGAAGTGTTGCCCGATACCCGTTTCCGCGTGACGCTGGACAACGGCCATCAGTTGATTGCCTACTCCGCAGGCAAGATGCGCAAGAACCACATCCGCATCCTGGCGGGTGACCGCGTGACGCTGGAGCTGTCGCCCTATGACCTGAGCAAGGGTCGCATCAGTTTCCGTCACCTGGCCGGCCGCCCACCCATGGCGCCACGCACACCCCGCTGATCGGGGCGGGGCAGCACCTGCTGCCCCTGGATCAGACCCTTGAAGCGGTGCGCATGATCCCCAACTGGGGACAAGCCACAAAGGTTTGACATGAACGCCACCGCCCCATCCCTGCACATTGTTTGTCCGCAGTGCCACACCACCAACCGGGTGCGTGAGGCCGATCTGCACAACGCGCCCGATTGCGGCGGCTGCCACCAGGCTTTGTTTGTGGCGCACCCGTTGGCCCTTGATGCGGCATCGTTTGAGCGCCACATCGCTCGCAGCCAGATTCCGGTGCTGGTGGACTTCTGGGCCCCCTGGTGTGGGCCCTGCCGCATGATGGCCCCGGCTTTCGAACAGGCCACTGGCCTGCTGGAGCCGCAGATGCGTCTGGCCAAAGTCAACACCGAAGACGAGCAGCAGCTCGCTGCCCGTTTCAACATCCGCAGCATCCCCACCCTGGCGCTGTTTGTGAACGGCCGTGAGGTGGCGCGTCAGGCCGGAGCCTTCCGCTCTGCGCAGGACATCGCGCAGTGGGCGCGTTCGCACCTGTGAGGCGTGCTCAGCCGTCCACCGGGTTTGTGGGCGTCTCCAGCAGCAACTGGTAAAAGGCCAGGTCCAGCCAGCGACCGAACTTGAAGCCGACCTGCGGCAAGGTGCCGACGTGCTTGAAACCCAGCCGCTCATGCAGCGCGATGCTGGCGGCATTCGAGGCATCAATGGCACCGACCATGGCGTGGACCTGCTGTGCCTTTGCGGCTTCGATCACGGCCTGCATGATGCGGGGACCGAGTCCTTTGCCGCGCTGGTCCTTGTGCACATACACCGAGTGCTCCACCGTGTACTTGTAGGCTGGAAAAGCCCGGAAAGCGCCGTAACTGCCAAAGGCCAGCAGCGTGCCCTGGGCGTCTTCGATGCCCAACACCGGAAAGTTCCCGGCCCGTTTGGCCTCGAACCACGTCACCATGTTCTGCATCTGGCGTGGCTTGTAGTCGTACAGCGCGGTGGAGTGGATGATGGCGTCGTTGAGGATGTCAAGAATCGCAGCGGCATGCCGCTCGAAAGTGCATTGCACAAGGGTGTGTTCACTCATGGGGGTTTCCGTTTCAATCTGGAATTTTTGGGAATGTCGCTCAACGGCTGACGATCATGCGCACGCCCAGCGCCACAAAGATGGCGCCAGCCGCCCGGTCCAGCCAACGACCGCTGGCCGGGCGGCGGTTGAGCCAGGCACCGATGGCGCCTGAAAAATAACCGAGCAGGCCAAACAGCACCGCTGCCTGCAAAGAAAACAGCACACCCAGCAGGCCCAGCTGCCATGCCACTTGTCCCTGCGACTCGACGACGAACTGTGGCAGGAAGGACAGAAAGAACAGCACCACCTTGGGGTTGATCACATTGGCCATCAGGCCTTGCAGGAACAGGCTGCGCAGCGATTTCTGGTCAGCTGCTTCAGCGGGCATCCGGCCTGACCCGGCATGTCGCAGTGCCTGGATGCCGAGCCAGAGCAGGTAGGCTCCGCCAGTCCATTTCAGGAGCATGAAGGCGGTGGGCGAGGCGGCCAGGATGGCGCTCACCCCCACCACGGCCAGCACCGTGTGGCTCAGGCAACCGACCGCGCAGCCCAGGCCAAAAGCCATACCAGCGCGCCGCCCGCCGGAAATGCCGATACTCAGCACCATCAGGTTGTCGGGGCCGGGTGTGGCGGTCAGCAACACGGTGGTGATCAGGAAGCCGAGGATTTGGGTTTCGTTGAGCATGGGGCGGGTCTTATGGGGTGGGCATTGTTTGAAGTGCGCCCGAAATGGCGTGGGTCCGGGCAGCTTCGATGCGCTCGCCGATCTGAGGCCCCTGCAGCCCTTCACGCGCTGCAGCCGCGGCAATGTCGGCGGTGACCACGCCCAGCGCCGCAGCCAGGGCCAGGGCCAATCGATTGGCCTGCGGGTAGTCGCGGTCTTCCAGCCCAAGGCGGCCGCGTGCATCGGCTTCGCAGGCCTGCAGAACCAGCGCAAAGCGCTCGCTTTGGCGGATGGCGTCGCAACGGACCAGCAAACGCATCACGGCGGCGGCATTCAGTTCGCCACTGCGGTGAATGTTGCCGTGTTCACGGGCCACGACTTCGGCCAGTTCCTTGCAGTCGCTCGGCACGCGCAGGCGTTCGGCCACGTTGTGCGCGAGCTTGACGCTGCGGCCTTCGTGGCCGATGTGGCGCGGCAGCACGTCGGCGGGTGTGTTGCCTTTGCCCAGGTCGTGCATGAGCGCTGCCCAGCACACGGCCAGCGGGGCCTGCAGGTGGGCGCACTGGTCGAGCACCATCATCACATGTACGCCGGTATCGATTTCGGGGTGGTGTTCCGGTCGCTGGGGCACGCCCCACAGGCGGTCCAGCTCGGGCAGCAGCACTTTCAGGGCCCCGCATTCGCGCAACACGTCGAACATGCGTGAAGGCCGGGCGGTCACCAGGCCGCGGGCGATTTCCTGCCAGACGCGCTCGGGTACCAGGTGGTCGACTTCGCCGTCTTGCACCATCTGGCGCATCAGGGCCATCGTTTCATCGGCCACGGTGAAGTCGGCAAAGCGCGCCGCAAAGCGCGCCAGCCGCAGGATGCGCACAGGGTCTTCGGCAAAGGCCTCAGTCACATGGCGCAGCACTTTGGCTTGCAGGTCGCGTTGGCCGCCATACGGGTCCACGATGTGGCCGCTCCATTGCGCGACAGGGGCGTGCGCCAGCACCTCGGGCACGGCCAGGGCGTTGATTGTCAAGTCGCGGCGGGCCAGGTCTTCTTCGAGTGTGACGTCGGGCGCGGCCTGCACCGCAAAGCCTTTGTAGCCCCGCGCCGTTTTGCGCTCGGTGCGGGCCAGGGCGTATTCCTCGCGGCTTTTGGGGTGCAGAAAGACCGGGAAGTCCTTGCCCACGGGCAGGTAGCCTTGTGCCGCCATGGCCTCGGGCGTGCTGCCCACGACGACCCAGTCCCGGTCGTTGACGTGCTGGTCCATCAAGGCATCGCGTACCGCACCGCCGACGACAAAAATCTCCATGAAATTCCTTGATCAGTTGGGGACAGAGCTGAAGAGCTGTCCCGCAAGTCATTTAACTTTGCAGCCGGAAGGGCTCTTCAAAGTCGATGAAGTCCTTTTCGGCCAGCGCACCGTCGATCCAGGCCTTCACACCGGGCAGGGCGCAGACGCGGTCCATGTAGGCCGCCACATCGGCAGGCACAGGCAGGGCGTAGGTTTTCAGGCGCATGACGACCGGGGCAAAGTAGGCGTCGGCCACACTGAACGCACCGAACAACATGGGGCCACCGTGTTCGGCGAGCAGGCCGGACCACATGGACACGATGCGCTGCAAATCGGCGCGCACGGCGGGTTTGTCGCGCAGTGCCAGCGCGCCCACCTCGGGCAGCTGGGCGTCGATGTTCATCGGGCAGGCACTGCGCAGGCCGGTGAAGCCGCTGTGCATTTCGGCACAGACGCTGCGGGCCCGCGCTCGGGCTGCACGGTCGGCGGGCCAGAGCTGTTTGTCCGGGAATTGCTCAGCCACATATTCCGCAATGGCCAGCGTGTCCCACACCACCAGGCCGTCGTGCACCAGTACGGGCACTTTGCCCACCGGGTTGATGGGCGCGACCA
>Ga0228702_1001900_pt1 | contig 12591 bp, 14 predicted proteins | sample McNCre217_Aug_MG_2_FD_178018 | JGI IMG/M metagenome (GOLD analysis project Ga0228702, IMG submission 178018) | Freshwater microbial communities from McNutts Creek, Athens, Georgia, United States - 20-17_Aug_MG | ecosystem: Environmental > Aquatic > Freshwater > Creek | place: USA: Georgia... | reverse complement strand
AGCCCGCCCGAGACCTTGCCTGCCATGGTCAATGCGGCCATCGAAGCGCTGCATGCGTCGATGGGTGCCGACGGCATGTCCGACGACGAAATGTCCGCGCTTGGGCAAGACTTGCACCTTTGGCATGACGACCTGCGACGCGTGCATCTGCTGTCCAACGATCTGGCCAGCAATGAATTTCATACGGCGTGCGCTGCGGATCAGGAGGCGCTGGATGCTTTTGCCAGTCGTGACCCGCGCGAACAGGCGCTGTGGGTGTTTCACGCCCGTGATCACTTGTTCCGTGACGTCGAGTTGCATCTGGCCTTCCAGGCGAAGGCCAACGGCAAGTATTGGAAGAAGCACCGCATCGAGGCTGGCCTGGACCTGACCAACGAGCGGGAGAAGTTGGAGGCGTTCAGCCATGATGTGGCCAAGCTCTTCGAAAAATCTGGCGCTGGCAAAAGCACCCACATTGAGCAGAGCGTCCATGCTGCTGATGGCAGTGTGCAGCTGACCATCTATGTGGAAGGCCCGATCACGGCGCTGGCGCACTTCACCGAAAACAAGTTCAACCGGCAGACCACACGCATCGCCTTGGAAACGGCCGTTGTCTATCAGCCGGCTACCGGCGTTATCGAAAGCGTGGTCAAGGGCGGTTCCAAGAACCACCAGACCGTGCTGCAGTTGTTCGGCAAGCATGTGGTCGGCCGTGAGATCCAGCCCGAGGAAATTGAGAAGACCCGTTTCAAACTTAATGAACTGCGCGAGGGCCTGGAGACCTTCGATGACCTGTCGCCCCTTGGGGTCGAGAAAATCCGTCTGCGCCGCGCACAGTTCCGCCCACGCGGCAACACGGGCATTGCCATCCGCATCGAAGCCTCGGCCGAACAGGATCAGGATGACGCGATCGAACTTGCGCGCAAGACGCTCAAGATTCAGCATTCATTCGAAACCGAGTACAACCTCGATGGTGCGTCGGTCATCGTGTACCTGGCACCGGTGGATGGCCAGAAGCCCAAGCGTTTCAGCTTCGACCTGTACTCGACCGGGTCGTCCACCATCAAGAATCTGTCCGAGAAAAATCAGCCCATCGCCAATGCCGTGTTGCAGTCGCTCAATGTGATCGAAGCTGAGGAGGCAGCAGTTTGAGCGGCAAGCTGGTCAATGCCACGGGAGTGCTTTGCCGCCTGCTGGAGCAATCTAAACCAACGATCAACGGCGCGGCATTGCTCGGTGGAGAATTTGGCGAGGGTGGCCACGAGCTTGTTCGTGAACGCCTGCTGGTGCTCGGGCCTGCACTTTCCTACGTCACTTGCCCTGACTGCGGGATCGAGATGGCCCGCGTCGTCCGTTCCGTGGGTGTCGACCAGGTCCTGCTTTATTGCGATGAGTGCGGTGAAGTCGACGCCGATCGCGCGCTGCTCCAGACCTACACGGTCAGCCTGTCACGCTTTATCGATCGCATGGTCAGCAGCTTGGAATTGACGCCGTCCAATCGCAAGGCCATCGACAACGACATCTCGTGGCGCCTGGGTGTGCAGGAGCACAAGCGTGGCAAAGCGCAGACATGGTATTTCGCGCGGCACTTGAATGAACACACCGTGGCGCGTCACCTGCTTGATCAGATCCGTTCCGACAATGCCGCCCAATCCGCCAAGATCATCACCAGCACCGATGTGCCTTTGCCGGATGGCTCTCCGCTGGTGGGATACGACATCAAGAATCTGGCCGCCATTGCGCGCATGTCGCAGAACGTGTTCCTCTTCTTCGATGACAGGGCCGAAGTCACGGTTATCCAGCCCGAGGAAGAAACGGAACCAGTCACATCGTTGCGCCATGTCCGTCACAAAGCGTGGGCCTATGTGGATGGCGTGAAGTACGAACTGGAAGGAATGCAGCAGAAGATTCTGTTGGCCTTGATGGATGCTCACGCCCATCGCCTGGAAGGCAAGGTAATCGCCGATCGATGCGGCTCCGATGCATTTCCGTTTCAGCCGGCCAAGTATTTCGGCCGGAACAACGAGGTCTACAAAGCCTTCGTCAGGTACGTGCCCGGCGACAAGGTCTACGAGTTGATCATTCACCCTGAAGACGCGGACCTATTCTGACCCGCTAAATCTTTCCCATCCCATCCCCAGAACCCGGTTCCTGTCCGCAGGAAGCCGGGTTTTTTGCATTTTGTTCGCACGAATTCGGTTTGCAGAACCTGTCTGCCGAATCTGCCGAACGGGTTCCAGAACCTGCCTTGAAAAACTGCAAGCACTGGTTAGCGCGGTTCCCAAGCCGCACGAAACAGAGCCTTTTCACCTTCAAGGAGATTCAATTGCAACCCTCAGAACCCGTCCGTCATCTCAACCAGCGGCAGCTTGCCGAACGTTGGGATTTGAGCGAGGCCACCCTGGAGCGCTGGCGCTCCGAGGGCATCGGCCCCGTCTTCCTCAAACTGCAAGGCCAGGTCCGCTATCGGATCGAAGACATCGAAGCCTTCGAAGTCGACAGCCTGCGCCGGAGCACATCCACGCGTGAAGTGATCGGAGGTGCGGCATGAGCACCGATCTGACCTTCACGCCCGAACAGGTGCTGGCCACCCCGGCAGGCACGTTGGCGCAGCAACCGGCTGAACTGCTCTTCAGCATCAAGAACGCCGCCGCTGATTTGTTGGCCGCTGGCAAAGCCCTAAGCGATCACATCGACCAGGCCATCGACTTCAAGTGGGGCGAGCGTGCCCGCAACCTGCGCCACGACGCTGGCAAAGATACCGGAGTCGTGCATTTCGATGACGGCGATGTGCGCGTCACTGCAGATCTGCCCAAGAAAGTTGAGTGGGACCAGACCCGGCTGGCCGACATGACACGTCGCATTGCCGAGAGCGGTGATGACCCCAGGCAGTACGTCGAGATCACCTATCGCGTGAGCGAGACCAAGTTCAACGCTTGGCCTGAAACCCTCAAGTCTGCCTTCGAGGCTGCCCGCACGGTCAAGACCGGCAAGCCCTCGTACCGCCTCGCCCTCATGAAGGAGTAATTGCCATGTTCTTCAAAAAGAAAACCACTGTCCAGAAGCTGCGTGAGCGTCCCGAATGGTACGTGCGCGAGCTGCCTGAAGAAATCTTTGTTCCGGCGCTTGATGGCCATCGCCCGGATGACATGACCGTCGCGCTCGAGGACGCCACGCTGGACGATCTGGCCTTTGCCATCGTCGGCATCGAAGCCCAGGTTGCCAAGGCACGTCGTGGCTTGAGCGGGCTGCGTGAACTGTATGAGCAGGCGCGCAAGCGTGGCGCTGCTGGGACCAACACCGTGGCCGAGGTGTTTTTCGGTGATGAGTTCGAGGAGGTGTCGAAATGAGCCTTCCCATCATCACCGCAGACCAACGCCTGGCTGAGCGCCGTGGCGTCAAGGGCGTGCTCGTTGGCAAGTCCGGCATCGGCAAGACCTCCCAGCTCTGGACGCTGCCACCGGCTTCCACGTTGTTCTTCGATTTGGAGGCGGGCGATCTGGCCGTCGAAGGCTATGCCGGCGACACCATCCGTCCCCGCACCTGGCAGGAATGCCGCGACTTCGCCGTGTTCATCGGCGGCCCTAATCCGGCGCTCCGTGAGGACCAACCTTACAGCGAAGCCCACTACCAAGCGGTATGCCAGCGCTTCGGTGATCCGGCCGTTCTGGACAAGTACGAAACAGTCTTCGTTGACTCGATCACCGTGGCCGGCCGTCTGTGCCTGCAATGGTGCAAGGGGCAACCGCAGGCCTATTCCGAAAAGACCGGCAAGCCCGACAGCCGTGGCGCCTACGGCCTGATGGGCCAGGAAATGATCGGCTGGCTGACCCATCTGCAACACACGCGCCGCAAGAACGTGTGGTTCGTCGGGATCCTCAACGAGGCCCTGGACGATTTCAACCGTCGGGTTTTCACGCTGCAGATCGATGGCTCCAAGACTGGTCTGGAGTTGCCCGGCATCGTTGATGAGGTGGTCACGCTGGCCGAGGTCAAGGCTGACGACGGCAGCAGCTACCGCGCATTCGTGTGCCACACGCTCAATCAGTGGGGCTACCCGGCCAAGGACCGCTCTGGTCGCCTGGACCCGGTGGAGGAGCCCAACCTCGGGCGCCTCATGCAGAAGATCGCCGGCCCTGCGCGTCCCGCCAGCGAGCGCCTGGACTTTGCCCGTCCGCAGGCCAGTGCCGCAGAGCCCGCTTCCAACGCAACCCCATCCGCCACCACGGCATCCGTTTCCTCTCAGGAGTCCTGATCATGACCTTTTTCGATTTCAACTCTGCCGCCGAGCAGTCCAGCTACGACCTCATCCCCAAAGGCACGGTGGTGCGCGTGCGCATGACCATCAAGCCGGGCGGCTATGACGATCCGTCCCAGGGCTGGACCGGCGGCTACGCGACCCGCAGCATGACCACCGGCTCGGTGTATCTGAACTGCGAGTTCGTGGTGCTCGATGGACCGTTCGCCCGTCGCAAGATGTGGTCGCTCATTGGCCTGTACAGCGCCAAGGGGGCCGAGTGGACCAATATGGGCCGGACCTTCATCAAGGCCATCCTGAACTCCGCACGCGGCATCAATCCGAACGACAGCAGCCCAGCAGCGCAGAACGCCCGACGCATCAGTGGCTTCGCCGACCTGGAGGGCATCGAGTTCGTTGGCAAGGTGGACTGGGACAAGGACCAGAACGGCCAGGACAAGTGCGTCATCAAGTCGGCTGTCACGCCGGAGCACAAGGACTACGCCGCTCACATGAATGGTGCGCCAGCGGGGGCAGCCAGTGCGCCGGCCAGCAGTGGTGGAGCCAATGCCTATGCGCAGGCCACCGGTCGCGCGCCGGTGCCGGGTCGTCCCAGCTGGGCGCAGTAAGGGGGAATTGCCATGATTCTTCGCCCCCGCCAAGCCCTGCTTGTGCAGAGGACCCTCGCGGCCCTCGGCGAGCATGGCAACACCCTGGCCGTTGCGCCCACCGGTTCGGGCAAGACCATCATGCTGTCGGCTGTGGCCGGCAGCCTGTTGGCTGAACCCGATGCCAAGGCTTGCATCCTGGCCCATCGCACCGAATTGACCGGCCAGAACCGCAGCAAGTTCGAGCGCGTCAACCCGGGCCTCAAAACGTCGGTGTTCGATGCCAACGAAAAATCCTGGGATGGCAACGCCACCTTCGCGATGGTGCAGACCCTCTCGCGAAAGGCAAACCTGGACCAGCTGCCCACCCTGGACCTGTTGGTTATTGATGAAGCGCACCATGCTGCTTCGCCCAGCTACCGGGAGGTGATTGACCAGGTGCTGGTCAAGAACCCGGAGGCGGTCATCTGCGGTCTGACTGCCACCCCAAACCGGGGGGATGGCAAGGGCCTGCGCGAGGTGTTCAGCAACGTGGCTGACCAGATCACGCTGGGCGAGATGATCGCCAGCGGCCACCTGGTGCCGCCACGGACCTATGTGATCGACGTTGGCACGCAGGAGGCGCTGCGCAAAGTGCGCCGCACCGCGATCGACTTTGACATGAACGAGGTCGCCAACATCCTCAACAAGACGCTGGTCACCGAGTCGGTGATCAACAACTGGAAGGCCAAGGCACGCGACCGCAAGACCATCGTGTTCTGTTCGACCGTCGAGCACGCCACGGATGTGTGCACCGCCTTCAATCAGGCAGGCATTGAGTCCGTCCTGATCCACGGCGAGTTGTCCGATGGCGAGCGCAAGGAGCGTCTGGCCGCCTATGAAAGCGGCGACGCCCAGGTCGTCGTCAACGTGGCCGTGCTGACCGAAGGCTACGACTACACGCCCACCTCGTGCGTGGTCCTGCTGCGCCCCAGCTCCTACAAGTCCACCTTCATTCAGATGGTGGGCCGTGGCCTGCGCACGGTCGATCCGCAGGAGTTTCCGGGCTTAGTCAAGACCGATTGCATCGTCCTGGACTTCGGCACGGCAAGTCTGATGCATGGCGCGCTGGAGCAGGAGGTCAACCTCGATGGCCATGACAACCTCGGCGATGCCCCCACCAAGGAATGCCCGGAGTGCGGTGCCACGGTACCGATGGCCGTCATGGAGTGCCCGCTGTGCGGCCATGTCTGGGAAGAGCAGGACAACCCATCACGCGGAGTGCTCGATCACTTTGTGATGAGTGAGATCGATCTGCTCAGCCGATCCAACTTCCGCTGGTGCGACCTCTTTGGCAGTGACGACGCGCTCATGGCCACGGGCTTCAATGCTTGGGGTGGCATCTTCTTTCTCAACGGCCGCTGGCACGCCGTGGGCGGTGCCAAGGGGCACACCACGCAGCTGCTTGCCGTTGGCGAACGCACCGTCTGCATGGCCAAGGCGGATGACTGGCTCAACGAGCATGAGTCGGAGGACTCGGCGCACAAGACGCGGCGCTGGCTCAACGAGTCGCCCACGCCGAAGCAACTGCAGTACTTGCCGCCAGAACTGAGGGCCGACTTCGGCCTGACCCGCTATCAGGCTTCGGCACTGCTGTCGTTCCGCTTCAACCGCAATGCCATCGTGCGGCTGGTAAATGCGGCCAATGACGCCCACGCCCACCAAGTTCTGGAGGCTGCGTGAAATGTGCCGTCTGCTATCGCAAAGCCAAGGGGTACGGCTGGTTCAACCCGCGTGTGCCCCGCTCGGACCCATCCCGTCACAACGACAAGTGGGTGTTCTGCAGCCGTCCCTGTCAGGAGGCCTTCTCCAAGCTCATGAACAAAACGGAGGGCCAAATGATTGACCCCAGCGATATGGAAATCGCCGCCATGCAGTCCTGCCTCGGCCCTCTGGGGGAGTACGTCGGCTCCATCGGCATGCAGCGGCCACTGGCCGACTACAGCCGGGACGAGGTGCTCATGCTCATTGATGTGGTCGTTACCCGGTACCAGGACAGCATGCTCGCGGAACACGAGCGCATGGCCGCTCGCGACCGGCAGTTTCTGGAACAGCGCATCGCCATCCAAGCCGCAGGCCGGCAGCAAGGACGGTCGTGATGCTGGACTTCAATCACCGTCCGAAATTTCATGAGCAGGTCGGTGCGCTCATCGATGACGCGCTGGCGCTGGAGCGCGATGGGCAGACGCCGCGCGATTATCTGGGCGCATCCCGGCTGGGTGTGGCGTGTGAACGCGCGCTGCAGTTTGAGTACACCCGCACGCCGGTGGATCCGGGGCGCGATTTCTCCGGCCGCGTGCTGCGCATCTTCGAGGTGGGCCATGTACTGGAAGACCTGGCCATCCGCTGGTTGCGACTGATCGGCTTTGACCTCTACACCCGCAAGGCCCATGGCGGCCAGTTTGGCTTCTCCGTGGCCGGCGGCCGCATCAAGGGTCACGTCGACGGCATCCTGAACGATGGTCCCTCGGAGCTGGGCATGCGCTACCCGGCGCTATGGGAGTGCAAGACCATGAACGACAAGTCCTGGCGGGACACGGTCAAGAACGGTGTGTCCAAGTCCAAGCCGGTCTATGCCGCGCAGATGGCTATCTACCAGGCCTACATGGAAGGCAGTATTCCCGGGATCTCGGAGAACCCGGCGCTGTTCACGGCCATCAACAAGGACACCCAGGAAATCTGGTTCGAGTTGGTGCCTTTCGATGGCGGGCTTGCGCAGCGCATGTCCGACCGGGCGGTGCGCGTCATCAGCGCCACCGATGCGGGCGAGGTGCTGCCCCGTTTTTCGACTACGCCAACCCACCAGGAGTGCCGCTTCTGTTCATGGCAGGAACGCTGCTGGGGTGGGACCTGATGCACGAGTTCAGCTACTTTGACTTCAACGATGCAGCAGACAGGACCACCGGGGCAGTCGAGGACGTCGAGACCCTGCGCCAGGCGCTGATCGACAGGCTCGAGTCGGTCCTTCTGTTCCTGTTCCCCCAGGGGCGTATCCGTGGGGGCAAGTTCTATGTCGGTGACATCGACGGCTCTGCAGGCAAAAGTCTCGTGGTGGAGATGGAGGGATCGCGACGCGGCCTGTGGTTCGATTTCGCCACCGACATGGGCGGTGATGTATTCGATGCCTGGGCCATGTCGCGCAACCTGTCGGTCAGGACCGACTTTCCACGCATCCTGGATGAAGTGCGCCAGTGGTGTGGCGTGGCGCCGCCCATGGCCTCCAGCCCGAGGCGCGAGGCCCGGTCACAGCCGGTGGATGAACTGGGGCCGTACACGGCCACCTGGGACTATCAGACCTCTCTGGGCGAATTGATCGCCCGGGTGTACCGCTACGACCCCGAGCCTGGCCGTAAGGAGTTCAGGCCCTGGGATGTACGCGCCCGCATGTGGCGTGCGCCCGATCCGCGTCCGCTTTACAACCAGCCAGCCATGGCGACTGCTCGCCAGGTCGTGCTGGTGGAAGGTGAAAAGTGCGCCCAGGCCCTCATCGAGCAAGGCATCGTGGCCACCACCGCAATGAACGGCGCGCGAGCACCGATCGACAAAACCGACTGGTCCCCTCTGCGTGGCAAAGACGTCGTGATCTGGCCGGACCGCGATCCGCCGGGCTGGGACTATGCCGAGGCAGCTGCCAAAGCATGTGTGGCTGTGGGCAGTCGTTCAGTGGTGATCGTCATCCCGCCCGAAGGCAAGCCGGATAAATGGGATGCGGCCGATGCCATCGACGAGGGGTTCGACTGCAAGACATACATCGAGAGTAGCGAGCGCATCACGGTGAAGGCCAGCGCGGCTGTCCTGCCGGCTTTCACGATGGGCGAGATGCTCGACGACGACACACCCCTGCCGATAGACCTGGTGTCAGGCCGGATCATCACGACCGGCGGCATCGCGATCTTTGGCGGGGCGCCCAAGGTGGGCAAGAGCGACTTTCTTCTTTCGTGGCTGGCGCACATGGCAGCCGGCCTGCCGTTCCTGGACATGGTCCCAGCACGCCCTTTGAAGGTCTTCTACCTCCAGGCCGAGGTGCAGTACCCGTACCTCAAGGAGCGGATGAAAGCCATTCGTCTGCCTAAAGATGCGCTCAGGCTCGCCCGGCGCAATCTGGTGGTGACGCCTCAGCTGCACCTCATCCTCGACGAGGACGGGCTGGAGAAGTTGATCCAAACCATCAGCGCGCAATTCGGTGGCGAGCCGCCAGACATCATCGCCATCGACCCGATCCGCAACGTGTTCGACGGTGGCGGCTCCGGTGGTGAGAACGACAACGACGCGATGATGTTTTTCCTCACGCGCCGGGTGGCCAGGCTGCAGCAGCGGGTCAATCCGGACTCGGGCGTGTTGCTGGTCCATCACACAAAGAAGATGACCAAGCGCCAGTTCGAGGAAGACCCGTTCCAGGCCTTCGCGGGTGCCAGCAGCCTGCGCAGTTTCTATACCTCCGCAATGCTGCTGCACCGGCCAGACGAGTTGTCCACGGCGCGGCAGTTGTATTTCGAGCTGCGCAACGGTCCAGGCCTTGCCCCCCGGTACGTCGACAAGGTCGATGGCCAGTGGACCGTCGTCAATGACAGCGAACGTCTGGTCAACAAGGATTACGGGAAGCGGCTCGATGCCGAGCGACGGCGCAAGACCGACGTGATCCTTCAGATCCTCTTTGATGAGGGCCTGAAGGGTAATTTCTACACCGCCAATCAGTTCGCCGAAGCCTTCGAGGGCAAGGCGGGCCTTGGCGGCGAGCGCTCGATACGCGAGCGCCTGTCGGCCCTGGCCACGCAGGGCTACATCAAGTATTTCCGCAACGCTGCGGACTACGGGCTGCCGCCATTTGGCCGCTCCAAGTTTGGCTACATGTGCGTCGAGGGCATGGTCCACAACCGGCCCAAGGGCGAGCCCGATCCGGACACCGGTGAGGTGCCCGTGGCGTCCCTGTGCGTGCTGCCCACCCACTACAAGTGCCCGCTTTCCGGGGCGGCGATGCCCGTCGAAAACCCGGAGGTGTGGGTCTATCCCGAAAACAGCAACGACCCACAGGAGTCCGAATGAACACGATTTGCCAAGATAGAGGCATCACGGCCAGCAGTTTTGAATACGCCGGCATTGACCTGCACGGGCACGCTTTGGCCTTCACGCGACGGGCATTGGACAGAATCCGCAATCGTCCGCAACTGTGCGATCCCGCGCACATCGGCTCGCAGCAGCAAGTTGGCAAAAACACCCCCGGAAGTTGGCAAACTTTTGCCAACTGGATTCAGTTGGCAGACCGTTTCCAACTTGATTCCGTTGTAAATCAACAAGTTACGTCGAAGTTGGCAAGATGGCAGGAAGGCAGCTCTGCCAACTTGCCAACTGAGCTAACTCGTTGTTTTTGTTCACTTTCCACCCCTTGTCCAGTTGTCGGAGACTCCCCCTCCTACTACGTAGGAGAGGGGGCTAAAGCCCTCTCTCCGTTACGTAGGGGAGATGCCTGCCCGGTCGATCCGGTGCCTGCATCGCGCACCGTGGTCATGGCCATCGACCTGGGCACCACGACCGGTTGGGCCATGCGAACGATGGATGGTCAGATCGCGCACGGCTTCGCGAGCTTCCGGCCCAACCGCTATGAGGGCGGTGGCATGCGCTACCTGCGCTTCAAGCGGTGGCTCTCCGACATGCGCCACCTGGCCACCGACATCCACAGCGTGTACTTCGAGGAAGTGCGTCGGCACGCTGGGGTGGACGCCGCCCATGTGTACGGCGGCCTGCTGGCCACGCTCACCGCTTGGTGTGAGCACCACAACCTGCCGTACCAGGGTGTGCCAGTGGGCACGATCAAAAAACACGCCACCGGCAAAGGTAATGCCAGCAAGGACGAGGTCATCCAGTCCATGCGGGCACTGGGCCACCCGGTGACCGATGACAACGAAGCGGATGCCCTGGCGCTGTTGCACTGGGCTTTGGACACACAGGAGGGATGAACATGGTTGCAGCAACACTCGAATGGACGACGGACGACGTCGCCAACTGGCTGATCGAAGCGGCACGTACGGCGCATCGCCTGCCACCGGTCAGGGTGCAAGGCTACTTCAACTGCTGGCCCACCATCGTGCGATCGGAGTACGAACGCATGGCCAGCGACGATGCGCCGGTCTACCGCTTCCCACCCACGCCCGCCGAGGTCGAGCGCATGCTCGTGGTCATGCAGTGGGTGCAGTGCCTGCGCACCGATCAGCGCAAGCTGGTGTGGATGCGGGCCGAGCGGTGGCGTTGGCACGATATCGGCAAACGCTTCGGTGTGGCACCCCGTACCGCGCAGCGCCACTGGGAAGTCGCAATCCAGGTCATCACCGACCATCTTTCGCAGGGAGGTTGATAGACGTTTCGAGGTGCAGCGAAGCAGCGCCTGCCAATGCGGACAGATGCGAAAGAAACGCGATTTTGAGGGTGTCGCGTTTTGCCCGGATTCACGATAAATTCTGTCTACGGTCGCGAGAGATGCGTCTCCGACCACATCAACTTCAAGAACCCGCCCGGTGGCCCATGTGGCATGACCTGGCGGGTTTTTCACTTCTGGTCACCCATGACGGCGACCCGGTGCTCACCTGGATGGCCAGCAACGTGGTGGCGCACCTGGACGTCAAAGACAACATTTACCCACGCAAGGAGCGAGCAGAAAACAAGATCGACGGCATCGTGGCACTGATCATGGCGCTCTCTCGGGCTATCAAGCCCGGGGAGAACGTGGTGCTGGGATCCGACTACGAATTGATGCTGCTCTGATCTGATGGGACTACTGAGCTTCTTCGACCGATTTCGGGCGTCCAGCGATGACCGCTCGGCTTGGGGGGACTTCTGGTTTGAGCCCGTATCGGCCAGGACATCCAGTGGCGTTCGCGTCACCCCCGATGCATCACTTCGACTCTCGGCGGTTTATGCCTGCGTGCGCATTCTGTCCGAGACGATGGCGTCTCTTCCCATCGTGCTCTATCGAAAGCGGGCCGATGGTGGAAAAGACCGGGTCACTGATCACTGGCTGCACACTTTGCTTTGCCGCCGGCCCAACCGGTACCAAAACCCGTTCGAGTGGCGGGAGATGCTGCAAGGCCATCTGGCCCTGCGCGGCAACGCGTATTGCCAGATCATCACCAACCCCCGCGGTGAGATCGTGGAGTTGGTGCCCATCCATCCTGACCGGGTGCGCATGGAATTGCTGCGCTCAGGAGAATTTCGCTACCGGGTGACAGATCGATTTGGTGACGAAGCAGTCCTTCCGCGTGGTGATGTCTGGCATCTGCGAGGTCTGTCTTCAGACGGCTTGATGGGCATGAGCCCCATAGAGCTGGCGCGGGAGAGCCTGGGAATGGCCTTGGCTGCTCAGAACTACGGTTCACGGTTTTTTGCCAATGACGCCAATCGTAATAAAAGACTTTCTGACAATCGCGCTGCAATTTCCGATAGTCAATGTCGATTGGCTTGCCGAACCAGAACGTTCCCACCTCCTTTAACGTTTGGCGAAGTTGCTCGCCATCGATAAACAGATAGTGAGTCTGATGCGGTCCGCTGTACCCTTGCGATATACCCATGGTCACTCCTTGGTCGAAGTTTGATACTTCATCAAATTAGATCTCAATATATCATCATATTGATGATATGATTCACGCAAAATAGGTCCATGCATCCAGCAAAGGTTATTACAGGCATGAAAGCTCAGCGCGTCGAGAACTTGAGTCACGCCCAGCGCGAGCGACTGGC
>Ga0228702_1001898_pt1 | contig 12604 bp, 14 predicted proteins | sample McNCre217_Aug_MG_2_FD_178018 | JGI IMG/M metagenome (GOLD analysis project Ga0228702, IMG submission 178018) | Freshwater microbial communities from McNutts Creek, Athens, Georgia, United States - 20-17_Aug_MG | ecosystem: Environmental > Aquatic > Freshwater > Creek | place: USA: Georgia... | reverse complement strand
CACAAGCAACCATGTCTACCGAGACCAAACCGACCATTCGCCTCGTCAGTTGGGCGGGGGCAACCAAGACCTCCAAGCGCGACGCCTACCTCGCCTTCGCGAGATGGTTGGACGCAGAACACGGGGACGACGAGCAGGAGAAACTGATGCGCCTGATGCTGGCGACACACAAGAAGAACGATGCGTCCAAGGCGTATATGGAGACCGCCTGCTGGATAGTCCTGATGCGGGGCGAGGAGGTGCTGTGCGTCGGGCAGTTCCACAAGGCGAACACGCTGACGACGCTGGTGACGCCCAAGTCGCACCGCGGGAAGGGTTACGCGTCAATGCTGATGAAGTGGTTGTGGAAGACGCTGGGCGAGAACGGAGCCTACGCCATCTGCCCTGCGGAGAAGCGGATTCTCCCCTTGCTCGCACGGCAGGGGTGGACGCCCGCGGACGCCAAGACGAACAGGGACGGCACACTGGATACGATGCCCGAGTGGGTGAAACCGCATTACGCCCGCGGGGGCATCGGTCCCGCGTGTGCGGCGAACCTTGCTCGGCAAATGGCGTTCCTGAGCTGGCTGGAAGACAAGGCGGGGACGAAGGTGCCGGCGGTGCCGGCGTAGGCGTGGGATAGGTAGGTAGAGTAGGTAGAGATTAGGTGACGTCGCGCGAACCCGCGCGTTTTTGGGGTGAAGGCAAAATGCCCGCAGACTACAACCACGACCCGATTGGGTTTCTCGCAGAGACTCTCCCGCAGATGGAGAGCATCCATCGCACCGTCGTCTCCGTGAGTCCCCGCAAGTGTAAGGACGGGACCCGCAACGTCCAGACAACCGCCGCCGAGGAGGACTTTGACTGGTTCACGGACGAGATGAAGTGGGCGCTTGGCGACCTCGGGATGTATTGCGTAGACCACGAGGCGAGCCCCGCGATGCCCTTTGGCGATACGCACGAGTTTGAGGCGGAGGTTGAGGACAACACCCTTCTCGTCACCGTGACGAAGGTGACGAACTTTGTATGGTTCGTGGATGTGATGTGGGATAAGTATGTGGCTCCTCGCGCAGACGACCCCGTCGTGCGGGCAGTAGAGGCGACGGCGGAGACGACGGAAGACCCAGCGTAGACGACGCAGACGACGTGGTAGAAAACGGATGCGTTCCCTCCGAAGAAAGAGGAAGGTGTCCCCGACCTCCACAGCAAGCAACAATGCCTCTCCCTCGCAAAGAAGCCTACAAGAGCCTCTGCGCTCACGACGACACCCTCTCCGTCGTCCTGGCGGAACTTCACAGAGCCAAGGTGCTCGGCGATGCCGACATCAAGACCATCGTGGGGGAACTCGCCATCAACAACATCGGCAACCTCCCGCCGGAACTCCTCAAGAACAGCGAGGCACGCAAGCGGGTCAACAACACCCTCGTCCGAGAGGCGAAGGTCGTGGCGGTTCATCCCCGTCGCAGGACGGACCGCCCCGTGGGTCTCTGCTACAAAAACGCCTACGAGGAGTTCGTGGAGACGGGCAACCCGATTGCCTACGGCTGGATTGACGGCAGAACCTACCTTCAAGATTACATGGTGCCCTACATCCCGCACGCCTTCAACTACGACAAGGCGACAGGGCAGTATTACGACACCACCAACTCTATGCCCCGTCCAGGGCAGAGCGCGACCATCGCCTTCCTCGTCACGGACCGCCTCCAAGAGGTTGCGAACAAGGACGTCACGACACACAGGGCTGGGACGGCGCTGGATAAGACGCTCGGCGGTTGGGTGTTCCTCTCGCACAAGGACAAGACCTACGTGATGCGGGGATGGAATCACAGCGACTTTGACGCCGAGTTCCGCCCGTGTTACACGACGCTGGAATTCGTTGAGGCGGTGTAGAGAGAGAGGGACTGGGGCTCTTACTTCTGCGCGGAAAAACGGATGGAACTTTTCCCATAGAGAGAACAGGAATGCCGAACGCAGGGTCTATCTGGGATACGAACACGATGCGCGCCGTGGTTGCCGACTGGTATGGGCTCACGCCGTCGCAGATGCGAATGGTGATTCAAACGCGCGAGGAGGAGATTGAGGTGTTTGAACGCGACCACCCCGAGTTGGCGCCCTCCCTCTGGGAGTTTGTGAACCACCCCGTTCGGCAGGTCTTCCTCTGGGCGCGGAGCACCGACGTAGACATCCTCGTCTGGTGTGAGGAGAGCCAGAGCGCCAAACTCATTCAGGACATCTGCTTCAAGGATGACTACCCTGACGATGTGGCGTGGCGCAACGCGGTCTTGGAGATTGTGAAGGACAGGAACCGTCGGGTTTGGATGGTGTTTCACGTATAGACGACAGACGCGAAAACGGAACGATGTGGGGTCTGGAAGACGGGAGACACTGACGAAATGGGACTCACGACCTACCGCGTTGTTGCCGAGATGTGTAAGACGAGGCGCTGGGCGTTTCAAGAACTTGCCTTGGCGGGCTGGTTCATCATTGAGGGGCGGAGAGCCTACTGGGATGAGATGACGGGAGAGTGGTTGATGAAGGACAAGGAGTTCCTCCGCGAGATGAACGCTGCCTTCACTGCGGCATTCGTTAAGTTGACGCGGGCATAATCTTTCGGGGGCGACCTCCACGCCTGCTATACCCGCGGGCTTGCGTGCGGAGGCGATGGTCGTTGGCGCAGACAAGGTCACACTTCAAGAGCTCGTCTTGGAACACGCCCAAGGGAGCATAACAGAGGCGGCTGACCTCGGTGGATTTTGTGCTGGCGTCCCGATGGTCGTAGTCAAAGGCAACCGCATTCGCGAGCGTCACCTTCATCCCGCAGTCCACACATTCTCCGCGGTCCAACTTGGATTGGAGAAGACGAGACTTGCCGGGTTCGTAGTAGGTCTTGCGGAAGCAGTCGCGACAGAGGCGATGGGACTGGGTCTCATAGAACTGGGTTTGGTCGGTGGTGAGGCAAAGACGGCACGCACGCATTATTCTCTGGAGAGAAAGGAAATGCGCGTCCTCTCTCTCTTTGACGGAATTTCCTGTGCGCGAGTCGCACTGGACCGAGCGGGGTTGCCTGTGACCGAGTATCTGGCGAGCGAGATAGACCCGAAGGCGATTGCGATAAGCGCGAAGAACTACCCAGACATCGTGCGTCTGGGCGATGTGCGGGAGGTCTGTATGTCCCACCTGAAGGGACCGATTGACCTGCTCGTGGGAGGCAGTCCGTGCGTTGACCTCTCCATCGCGAAACAAAACCGCAAGGGTCTTGACGGCGACCAGTCCTCCCTCTTCTGGGAGTATGTCCGCATCTGGGAACTTCTCCGTCCCAAGTGGTTCATCTTGGAGAACGTGGCGTCCATGCCGAAGGCAGACCGCGACATCATCACGAAGACACTGGGCGTGGACCCTGTGATGATTGATGCGTCGTTAGTCTCGGCGCAGACGCGCAAGCGGTTGTTCTGGACGAACATTCCTGGGGTGACGCAACCCGAGGACAGGGGCATTCGGCTGAAGGACATTCTCCAACCCGACGGCGAGGTGGACGAGAGTATGACGGTCAACGGCAAGTCGTTCTGCTTGACCGCAACCTACCACAAGGCGGGGACGAGTGAAGCAGAGGTTCAGCACAACCGAGAGAGAGGGCAACGCACAATGGTCTTCACCGCAACCGCCCAGACGGGACGCAACCCGACCAAGAAACTCGGGTATGTCGGAGAGCACGACCATCAGGCAAAGCGCGTCTACGATGACGAGGGCAAACTCCCTGCTCTCAATGTCGTCTGTAACAGTCTCGTCAAGGTCGGACACATCGGAAACACGGACGGACAAGCCAATCGGGTCTACTCTCCCGAGGGCAAGTCGGTCACGTTGTCGGCGAACGGCGGGGGGTCAGGAGCGAAGACAGGGTTGTATGCGGTGGGGCAGGCACACATCCGCAAACTGACGCCTGTGGAGTGCGAACGCCTCCAAGGGTTGCCCGACGGGTATACCGAGGGCGTCGCCAAGACGCACCGCTACAAGGCACTCGGCAACGCGTTCAACGTGGACGTCGTCGCCCACCTCCTCCGGGGGGTCGTTTTGGGATAGGTTCTGTGCGTTGAAAACGGATGCTCTTTTCTCTGGGAGAGAGACAAGCACAATGAGCCAGACAGAGACCCTCACGACCACTGCTGCCGGACAAGACGTTGCCGTCATCAAGACCGAACGCTTTGACCCCGACGTCGCCCGCCGTATCCTGGAGAGTCGGGACATCAGCACCGAGGAGCGTGCGGCGGTTCGCAGACTCTTCAAGAACCGCAAGGACGGCAACAAGCACGAGACCCGCTACAAACTCGGCAAGGACATCAAGCACGAGGACGTCGGGCGGTTCCACGCGGTCGCGGGGGAAGGTCTCCAGAGTCTCTCGCGGGACTGCCGTGCGGCACTCGCCCAGCGGTTCTACTGGGACGTGGATATGTGGAACGCGCAACCCGTTCTGCTGGAGCAACTCGCGAAGAAGCACGGATGGGCGTGTCCGGTCCTGACCCGCTACAACGCCGAGCGTGACGACCTCATCGCCGAACTGATGAACGATGCGAGCATTGACCGCTGGGAGGCGAAGGAGAAGGTGTGTCGTCTGATGTTCGGCGGGTCGGCGAGCGGGATGTCGTCGTTCTTCGTGAACGAGCTTCAACCCGAGGTCGGTGCCCTGATGCGGAACATCTACAAGGAGTATGCGAAGACCTACCCGTCCTCGGCACGGCGCGGGGAGCGTGGACTGATGGCGATGGTGCTTCAAACGATTGAGCGTCAGTGCCTCCTCGCGATGGACGTGGCGTTCACCAAACTGGGTCGGTCTCTGGACGTCTACATCCACGACGGCGGACTGGTGCTGAAGAAGGACGGGGAGACGAAACTGCCCGAGGAGGTGCTCCGCAAGGTGGAGGCAGAGGTGCTGGAGAAGGAGGGGTATGCCGTTCGGCTGGTCGTGAAGGAACTGAAGACGACGCTGGTGCTGGACGAGGACGAGGTGGTCTATGTGCCGAGTGATGTGGTCGTGGACGATGCGTTTGCGGCGCAGACCTACGCGAAGCTGATGGAGGACAAGATTGTGCTGGACGGCTCGGTCTGGGTGTTTGACGACACGCGTGGGCTCTGGACGACGGACGAGACGGTGCTGAACCGCAAGATGGCGGTGGACTTCCGCGAGCAACTCATCTTCCGTCAGCAGAAGGACAGCAAGGTCGTCGTCTACAACTACTCGGGCGATGTCGCCCATCAGGACCGACTCCGGCGTGCCCTGCCGACGGTGCTGCCGGACCAGAAGGGTTACTTCAAGGACCGCGTGGAGAGTTCGGTGGACAAGCTCCTCTTCACCAACGGCATCTACGACTTCAAGACGGGGGCGTTCACCGAGGGGTTTGACCCCAAGGTCGTCTTCTTCGGCGGTGTGCCTCGTCCCTTCCCGACGACGCGAGACCCAGTGGCGATGGAGTATGTCCGCAAGGTGTTCTTCCGTGACCCGTTCCAGAACCCGGCGGTCGGCGATGCCCTGCTCCACTGGGTTGCGCGTGCGATTGCCGGACACTACGAAGCCAAGAAGGTCATTCTGCCTTACGGACCCGCCAACTCCGCCAAGGGAACCCTCTGTAAGCATCTCGGCACGACCTTCGGTCCTACGCTGTTGGGCTCCTTCACCGGCGACTCGCTGTTGATGCGGACGGGAGACACCGAGGCGACCAAGGCGCTGTCCTGGGTCAAGCCCATCTGCGACAAGCGCATCGCCTACTCTAACGAAATCACGGTGGACCCCGCGAAGCGCCGTCCCATCAACGGCAACCTGCTGAAGACGCTGTCCGGTGGCGGTGACGACATCACCCTCCGCACGAACCATCGTGACGAGCAGGAGGTCATCAACAAGGCTCTCCTCTTCATCTTCGTGAACGACCTGCCGGACATCTCACCGGTGGACGGTTCGGTGCGTGACCGCCTCGTCACCATTCCCTACACCTACTCATTCGTGGACGCGCCTGTCCTGCCCTGCGAGAAGAAGCGGGACCATACCATCAGCCGGACGCTGAAGACCGACGCCCACCGCGACGCGACCATCCATCTCGTCCTAGATGCGATGAAGGCGTGGGACGGGCAACCCTATGTCCTGCCTCCCGAGTGTAACGCCCTGAAGGACGACCTTGCCCCGATGACCGACCTGCGGGAACTCCTGAACGAGGAGTTTGACTTCACGGGCAAGGAGGAGGACACCGTCCCGACCAGCGAACTGCTGGACTTCCTCCGGTCCAAGCGGGTAGACGGCAGTGACCGCAAGTTGGGCGACCGCCTGACCCAGATTGGTCTGCCGAGTGTGGTGATGCGTGAGGGGCGCAGGACGATTCGGGTGCGGACGGGGATTCGCAGGGCGGCGTAGACGAGCCCCCCGGGCGAGGCGTGTTACGGATTGATGTTACGGATGGTGGGTCAATCCGTAACACTCGGCGGGTGACCTGATTAGGTCAGGACGCGGAGGAGGAGGGCGTGTGCTGTAGGTAAGGGAGGGACGTGTTACGGATTGTCCGGCAAAAGTCTCTCCGGAGGGTCGCGAAAACAAAACGACCTCGTTTTTTCGCGTCGTTCGTTTTTTGTCGCTTGGGGAGTTAGGGGGGGTGTAACCCGTAACCCGTAACACTCTTATCTGAAAAAAGAAGAAGAAGAGAAGACCCTTACCTATTTCGGTCACCCTGCGAGTGTTACGGATTGAGTCACCCAATCCGTAACAATCCGTAACATCCGTAACACACGCATCCCAAAACGAGAGTCTATGGGGTCGTCACCCCCACACTCTCCATCCGCACAAGGGACGGCAGAGCAGCCCGTAGCGGGTTCTCTTGGAACACCACAATCTTCTCCAGTCCATTCGTCTCGGGAGGGTGGCTGATGTCGGTGACCTTGTCGTATGCCTTCTTGTAGTCCGCAATCACAATCGCGGGCACCAACGGGCTAATCTCTTGGAGTCGGTCGGTCGCATCTCGGACATACTTGAGAAGTTCGCCGGGGGTCTGGCGTTGGTCTCGCGGCAGCGACATCTCAATCTTGAGGAACCGATGGAGTCTCGCATACTGGATGGACGAGAGGCGGTGTCCTTCCGCACGCCTCGCCCACCCGAAGTAGGTGCCGATGGTCTGGAAGACGGAGACAATGAGAGAGCACACGCCCAGCACAACGGACGAGGTGACCTCCTGTCCCGCAAACAAACTGGTGCTTCCCACAGAGAGGAACCCCGTGACCGAGGACACGACAATCACCGGCATCTCAATGAAGGTCTTGCGGTGCGAATACAGCGCCTCCGCGTTCTTGTGAAGCAGTGAGAGTCCGTGGGCTTGTTCGCCCTGCTCTACGAAATACTCCTCCAGTCGTTCGTTCCACGTGACGTCCGCGAGCTCCGTAGACGACATTTGTTTCCCAGCAAGAAGACAAATGGACGCCCAGCTCATTCAGGCGGGTCTCTCCAAGGTGGAGAAGGGAAGAGCTCGTGCGAAGAAGGCGTATGAAGGGATGACCGAGGAGCAGAAGGCAGACCGACGCGCCAAGCAGGCGGAAGCCGCGCGGAAGAAGCGCGCAGCCAAAGCGGAAGCTACCAAGGCGGAAGCTACCAAAGTTGAACCCAAACCGAGCGTGGGAGCAGGCGCGGGTCCCGCACCCGCACCCATCCTGTCGCGGACGCCGATTGAAAGTGAGAAACAGCGTCGGGAGGATGCCCTCGCTGCCGCGAACCCAGAGAAGAGCCCGCCCAAACCGAAGGGACATTTGGAACGCATCCTCGCAGACCTTCGTGAGAGGGGGTGGAAGACCGAGAGGGGATTGGCGAATACAAACCCCACGCCTCCGGGACCAGGCAGGAACTTCCCCAAGACGGCGGGCGGGTCTTTTGTAGACTACGCCCACAACGCCCCAGAGGTGGTGAAGGCGGAGAAGGAGATGCTCCTTTTGGTTATGCCTGACGGACAGACGGCGTGGGAGATGCCGGACGGGGACTTCGTCAGCAAGCGCAAGTTCAAGTTCAACAGGGCTTACTACCCGAAGGATAAGTATGCGTTCGGGCACGGGGACCGATGGCTGGAGGTCTCGCCGAAAGAACGCGTTGAATACGAATACGACGGTCGCATCTACACGACACCCTCCACGATGCCGGAGCATAACCACTTCACGCTCAAGTGGGCTCCTGAACCCGGAGACGATGAATACACAACGTATCTCTTCACGATTCTCGCAGACCCTCCGGTCAAGAGGACGGAACCCCCACGGAAGGAGGAGGAGGACTTGACGACACAGATGCGCTCGCTCCACATCAGTGCTCCGTCCCCGCCCCCGCCTCCGCGCGTCAGGAACGTGGAGGAGGAAGCCCGGATTGCGAAGGCGATGGAAGAGGTGGCGGCGAAGCTTGGATGGGGACAACGTCTCCAACTCACCGCCTTGGAGGCGGAGTATCCGCACCTCGTCGTCCCCACGCTGGCGACCCTGCCCCCTCCTCCCAAACCCAAACCCGAACCCGAATCCTCGGTCAAGAACGCCTTGAAGCTCACGTCCGTCCACAAGAAGCACCTGAAGAAGATTGCGAAGGAGTTGAACCTTCCTGAACCCGACACCGCCCTCTTCAAGCGGTTCGTCACCTACGCCAACGCGATGACGGAGTCCCGGTGGGGACACAAGCCCCTAGACGAGCACATCCGAGACTTCTTCTCTGCCTGAAGAACAAATGCCCGGTTACGTCGTCCAGAACGTCAGTCTGCGTCGGGACAGGTTCAGCAAGGGGGAGGCGATTGACTGGGTCCGCAAGCACCACTACCACCCTATCAAACCCGTCCACGTCACCCCCCACTTCTACCAGTTTCGCCTCGTGGACCCCGAGCGCATCAAGGGTGCCCGGTTCCGCACCGTGGACCTGGGACACGACGGACACTTAATTCTCGCCTATCTCTAATGGAACTCCACCGCGCCACCGACGGCAAGCACAAGTGGGTCGCCGAGTTCGCAGACGGCACACGCGTTCCCTTTGGGGCAGTCGGCTACAAGGACTATACCCAACATCACGACAAACTGCGTCGCGCCAACTACCTCACACGGCACCGCACGACGGAGAACTGGAGCAACCCGAAGACCGCGGGCAGTCTCAGTCGCTGGATTCTCTGGGGGGACAGCACCTCCCTTCACGCAAACCTCCAAGCGTTCAAGCGCCGATTTTCTCTCGGGTGAGATACAAATGAGCTTCATTGGCGTCCAGATGGCGAAGCGACTTGGCGCAGCGGGACGGATTGAGGAAGACACAGACCGCGCGGTCACCGTCCGCCCGTCGTCTACCGCCCTCCTCTCCGTAGACAGTCTTGACCGCGCGCAGTTCGCGGGGTCTGGAACCTCCACGAACTTTTCCATCAACAAGAACCAGTCGCTCTTCAACGGCTTCTTCACCCGCATCGCACTCAACGAGCTTGTGCTGGACTGGTGTATCCCGAACGTGTCCGCAGCCTACGAGCCTGCGAACAACAGCATCACGGTGGACCTTGTCCCCGGTCCGGGCTCCTACTCCGTCACCATCCCCAGTGGGAACTATACGGTTGCCGAATGCTTGGACGCGGTTGTCCGCGCGCTCAACGACCCCGGTGCGTTTGGTGCGGGTGCGTTCGTCATCCACGATGCTTCGGGAAGCCCCTACTCTGCCACCGTCGGGGGTCCTGCGTATCTCCACAGCACACTCGGGAACTTCTCGGTTGTCGCTGGTGCGCTCCAAGAGCAGCTGGATATTGCGCTCGTCCCCACTGGCGCGAATGATTACGAAATCACCTGTCCCAAGCTCCTCCCCCTCTACTACATTGACTTCGTGTCCCCGCAGCTGACCTACAATCAGGACCTCAAGGACCAGACCACCAGCACCGTGGTGCGGGATGCCCTCTACCGCTGGGTCTTCGCCTACGACAACGGACCGATTCCGCTGGATAAGTATTCCTACCCCATCCTCCAGGGCTACAAGCCGTTCGTCGCGCGTCGCTACTTGAACTACCCCAAGCAGATTCTCTGGAACTCCGCGATGCCTGTGGGTCAGCTCACCTTCCAGGTCTACACCAGTTATGGCGAGCTGCTGGACCCGACCGAGTTTGAAGGGGAAGTGGAGTTCCAGATGTCCCTGCTCTTCAGCGAGAACTAATCTCCTCCCGAAACAATGACGAACCGCACCGCGTTCCTCCGCAAGCACGGACTCCCGCCCGACACCAGCCTCTCCCTTGCCGAGGTCGCGTCCTACGCCCAGATGCCCGTGGCTGCCCTCCGGAAGGTCTATCAAAAGGGTCTGGGTGCCTACCACACCAATCCTGAATCGGTCAGGGTCAAGGGCACATTCAAGAAAGATGCCTCGGTCCCGCTCTCACGGAAACTCTCCCCCCAGCAGTGGGCGATGGCGAGAGTCTACGCGTTTGTGATGCGGACACCGAAGGTCTTTGGAAAGGCGGACAAGCATATCGCCGAGGAGTTCAGGCTACGATAGTCGCCAAGGGTTTCATTTCTTTCAGCATCGCAATCTTGGCGTCCCGAGATACGTTCAGGTCCAGCATCGCCTCACAGAGGCATCGCCATCGCCATTCCCGATGCTTGAGTGTTTTGAGATGGGTAAGACGCATAGAGGGGGTCATCGCCGACTTGCCCCCGCACGCACAGGGTCGGCTCTCTCGGTTCGTTCTATAGGGTTCCATTGCGGTTTCTGGAAGAAGTTGTGTAAGTCCCGTAGACACGAACCATCACGTGTCGGGGCGTCCGCTTGACCCATCGCCGGCGAGCCCACGGGGGAATCTCAATGCGTCGCCAGAGGTCCATTACATCTTCTTCCCCATTTTCTTCTTGCCGTGCTGAGCCATCCCGTAGCCGGACTTGGCGCCCGCGTAGGGGACGCCCACCGCCATCTTGCTCGCCGTCGCGTCCTTCTCGTGGACGGGGTGGAGCTCGGGCACGTCGCGCATATGCGTCGGCACCGTCGCCGCAATCACCCCCTCCATAATCGGGCGCTCGCGGGGCACCCCCGTCGTCTGCGCCACCAGCTTCTCCAGCGACTTCATATGCGCCGCCTTGGGAGAGTTCATCGTCGTATCCTTGAGGATGCCCCCAAGGACGATGCCGCCGCCCCGCTGGGAGGAGACAATATCTTTGGAGCCACCGTGAGCGCGAACCATTGCCGAGGACATCTTTGTTCTTCCCCCGAGAAACTTTCTCTCCGGAGAATACAAAATGGAGTCCTCGCTTACTGAATCCGTCCAGCAGCTCGTCCGCCCCGGCAAGTGTGTGGACCTGTATTACCCGGACCCTGAGACCGCGCATAAGGCGTGCTTCCGGACCATCCAGAACACGCGCTACATCCAGCAGTTCCAGTCCCTCGGCGCGGGGTCGTCCACGTTCACCATCCCGCCGAACAACGGCATCCAGGACATCATCCTGACCCTTGAGCTTCCCGCCCAGGGCGAGTCCGGCGTGAGTTACTATGGTGCGGCTCTCCCCGCCTCATGGGGCTACGCGCTCATCAAGCAGGTCAGCTTCCGCTACGGTGGCTCGTCTCAGTATTTCCTGAGCTCGCAACAGCTCCTCCAGGCAGCGCTCCGCAAGACCTCCAACGGGTCCCAGCGTGACGACCTCTTCAACCTCGGAGGCACGGCTGCGGCTGCCGGTGCTGCGGCTGCGGGTGACTTCGCCACTCGTCAGCGGGCGTATGTCTGGCTCTCGCTCCCGCACACGGTCCCGACCGCGGACGGCAAGCTCCCGCCTCTCCCCACCGACCTCCTAACTCAGCAGGTTCAAGTGACCGTGGAACTCAACCCCATCTCCTCCATCTTCTCCACCGCCACCGGCGCTGCGGGCACCGTCCTCCCCACCTCCCTCACCTTCGCCGAGTTCCAGGTTCAGCAGATTATCCTTGAGAACCAGGGTGACGCGCTCGCCCGTCGCGTGGATATGACCTCCCACGCCCTCTCCTACCCCATTGAGTTCATCCAGCAGGAGGTCGTCATCCCGCTCCAGGACGGCGTTGCGAACCAGCCCAAGTCCCAGGCGGTCACACTCACGGGGTTCAGGTCGGGTGAGGTTCGCAATATCCAGTGCTGGATTACCAAGGACGGCGACACCTCCGGCAACATCAAGAACCCGTGGAAGTGGATTGCCCCCGAGGACATCCAGATGACCTACGCCGGCGAGATTTATGCCCGCTTTGATAAGGGTTCGTCTGCCCTCTGGAATCTCGTGAACGGTCGCCAGTCGGCTGCGGTCAATGAGGTGCTCGTCGCCGATGGTGCGGGTGCGTGCTCCGTTGTGACGCCCTACCTCGCGCGCTGGGTGGAGCTCCCGTTCGCCCAGACCTACGAGGACCTCACCGCCCACTCCACCTACACCGCGGGGAAGGCTATTACCAACGGCATCATCAACCTGACCTTCAACGTCCCCGCGGACCCTGATATGGCGGATATGAAGCTCCACGTCTCCTACAACTACAACGGCGTGCTGACCTTCTCCCAGGGCACCTGCGACTATGTGATTTGAGGCGGATTCCGCATCACAACAACCATCAACGGCTTGATGTAGCCAATAGAGTTCGGGTCATCCTCACTCCCATCATCCTTTCCAAAGCGGAATC
>Ga0228702_1001896_pt1 | contig 12616 bp, 11 predicted proteins | sample McNCre217_Aug_MG_2_FD_178018 | JGI IMG/M metagenome (GOLD analysis project Ga0228702, IMG submission 178018) | Freshwater microbial communities from McNutts Creek, Athens, Georgia, United States - 20-17_Aug_MG | ecosystem: Environmental > Aquatic > Freshwater > Creek | place: USA: Georgia... | reverse complement strand
TTGGCTCCTGATGCATGCCATCAAAATCGGCGGATTTGACCTCGAAAAATACCGCCCTAATTTAGAAAAAGCGTTTTATCATGCGCTGGATCATGGCATCGACTGGGAACACGGGGGCGTCTACGTCGAAGGCTCGCATACGGGCGAAGCGACGGATTACGAGAAAGAATTTTGGCAACAAGCCGAAATGCTAATTGGGATGTTAGATGCCTATCAATTAACAAAGGATAAACGCTTTTTGGAGGCCCATCAACAGGTGCATCGCTTTGTCTTCGACAAGATGATTAACCGCAATACAGGTGAATGGTGGCCGCTGATGACCCGAGAGGGTGAACCCATTTGGCGACACATGGCGCATAATTGGAAAATAAATTACCATAATGTTCGTTCGATGATTCTCTCCTATGATAAACTAGGCGAATGCAACACATGAAAAAATTAGGCATTTTACTTTTGATTTCTTTTCACACGTGGGCCCAGACACAAGACCCTTCTGTCCTATTTTTACGCTATTTTTCTAATCAGAATCAACGAATTGAAATCAAGCGAGATACCTTGTGGGTGTATTGGTTTGAGGCTGCAGACGAAAAAAATCCGCTTGAATTTCGGGATACAAGCGCCATTGATTTACGACAAATCGCTGAAGTGAAAATAATCAAAGGGAAAAATGCTGCAGGCCAAAGAGGAATTGGCTTACAAATTTATCCATTTGAAGCACGTAATGAGAATCGGAAAACTTCGAGTCAAACAATTGAAGCTCAAAAACTAAATCAAACGAACATAGCTTCAGTCGCTCAAAAATTACAAGGTCAGGCTTCAGGTGTAGTCGTCGGAAATGACAATTCCCCAGGCGGTGGCGCTATGGTCCGTATTCGAGGTATCGGATCCATCAATGCCAATAGCCCATTATATGTGGTAGACGGAGTGGCACTACAAGGCAATATTAATTCAATTAATCCCAATGATATATCAAGCGTCCAAGTACTGAAAGATCCATCACAAACAGCCATGTATGGAGTGCGAGGGGCTAATGGGGTGATTGTAATCAATACCATTAAAGGGCTTCCAGAAAAATTTGACTTGTCACCTTTAACCGTATTACCTTTAATAATTTGGAGCTGGGGACCCATTAGTTCGGAAATGCATCAAAAAAGAGCTGAAAAAGCCATGAGAACTTGGCTACTTGGAAAATAAAAAAGCTCATCATTACGATGAGCTTTTTTTGTGTTGACCTACCAGGACTCGAACCTAGAAAACCAGAACCAAAAACTGGTGTGTTACCATTACACCATAGGTCAATACCAATTGTGATGCAAAAGTAAGTCCTTGCTCCCAAAAAATCAAACATCGCTCTAAAAAAAACGAAATTTTTATACGTCGCAAAAACTAAGTCCTCATTATCAACGAATTAAACAAGCTCCATAGAAGCCACAATTGCCTCTCCGTGAATTTTCTTCACCAATCCTTGCAATACTTTGCCAGGACCACATTCGATGAATTCGCTCGCACCCAGGGCAACCATGGTTTCGACCGACTGTGTCCAACGAACTGCGCCGGTTAACTGAGCAATTAGATTAGCCTTTATTTCTGCAGGATCTTGCGAAGCTTTGGCATTCACATTTTGAACAATTGGACAAATAGGCTTCAATACCTCTGTCGCCTCTATCGCCGCCGCTAATTCAACACGCGCCGGCTCCATAAATGGAGAGTGAAAGGCACCACCAACAGGCAAAGTCAAAACACGCTTCGCTCCTGCCTCTTTCAATTGCACCCCTACTGCCTCAATTCCTTCAACCGAACCCGAGATTACCACTTGACCTGGACAATTATAATTTGCCGCCACAACGGAAGGACCATATGCAGCACAAATTTCCTCAATCGTGGCATCAGGTAATCCCAAAACTGCCGCCATGGTGCTCGGCTGAATTTCACATGCTTTCTGCATAGCCAACGCACGCTTATACACTAATTGCAAACCATCTTGCCAAGCTAAACCTCCTGCGGCTACCAAGGCTGAAAATTCGCCCAATGAGTGACCTGCCACAACAGCTGGAGCAAAATCTTTTCCCAATTTCGCAACTAAAACAGAATGCAAATAAATAGCTGGCTGAGTTACGCGCGTTTGCTTTAACTCTTCTTCCGTTCCCGCAAACATAATTTGAGAGAGCGAAAAGCCCAATATAGCATCCGCCTCATCTACAATGGATTTGGCAGCAGCGTAATTTTCATAAAGATCCTTCGCCATTCCTGGAAATTGAGAACCTTGACCTGGGAAAACATATGCTTTCATTTGTTATTTTTTTTATAATTTTGACTTAAATTCAAGAGACAAATATAATCAATGTGGTTAGAGATACCATTTTGAAACCTAATTATACAAATGAATAAATTCATTCATCTTTTCTTTATATCGCTTCCTAGCTTCATTTTACTCCTCGCTTGCGAAACTCAAAACATTGAGCCGCAAGTTGTCGAAACCGGAACTAAAGTCACCTTCGACATCGCAAATTGCCGAAAATTTGTTCAAAGAAACAACAACAACGAAGGTGAGGTGTACATTACTGGAAGCACCAATGCGTCATTTACGAAGGCAAAAATCAAATTCAAAAACTTCTTAGGTGGCCAAGAGACCGGTTGGCTCCCACTGACCAATGATGGTGGTAATAAATTCAGCGGCAGCTTTGTTTTAAAAGGAGGAGGATATTATCCCCAAGTAGTCATCGAGAATGCAAATCAGATTTTGGAAGATACACTGATGCTTTGGAACTTCAAAGTAGGGGAAGTCTTCGCGGTTATCGGACATTCCCTTGCAGAAGGTCAAGATCCCTACAACATCGACAATTTCGACAAACAATGGTGCGAAGTGATTACCTGGGAAGGGGGAAGAAATGCTTTTTGGGGCCGACTAGGCGACATACTCAAGACTCGGTTAAATGTACCTATCCGAATTTATAATACGGGAATCGGAGGATCCAGCTCATTGCAATGGGGGAATTCCGCCTGGGGCCTCCCCTTTGAAAGCCCAATCTTTGATTGGAAACTTCGCTACCCCTATCAATTTTTTGAAAATAGAATTTTAAATGATTTTCAAAAAACAGGCTTACGTGGTATTCTCGTCATGCACGGCGAAAATGACATCAACCTGACCGAAAATGAAATTGTAGACGGCACAAAACTCTACATGAAAAAAACAAGGGAATTACTCAACATGCCCGACCTTACTTTTTTTGTTTCTAAGTGTAATCGAGGAACCGATAATGAAAAAGAGGTCAAAGTGCGAGCAGCACAAAAAAGAATTTTAGCAGAAATTCCCAATACCTTGGTTGGAGCTGACTTACAATCATTGACAGAACCAACCTTCCGGTATGACGGAACGCACTTTAATTTCAAAGGGATTGAATTTGCGGCAAATAAGTGGGGAGAGTCACTGCTTGATGCTTATTTTACAACGGTAAAACCCCTCGAAAGAAGTAAATGATACCCAATATTGTTCTATATTATAATCGATTCAATCAAAAGATAGAAAGCTTATTTAATTCCAACTTAGATATAGCTAAGCTTTCACTGATTCTATTCATCTTTTTTTCTTTCCTTTATTTCCCTGAAATCATCATCAAACGGGCAAATAATTCTTGGTCGATACAAGACCAAAGTGTTCAACATTTCGTTAATGAAAAAATACAACATCCACTACAGCCAATTCTACGACTGGATATAGGTGAGCATCTCAGTAAACGTGAATTAAGACTTACGCCCTACATCATTGGAAAAACGTTTCACATCGAGGCTATCAAATTATTTTATTTACAATCCATCCTATTATTTCCCCTATTCATATTCCTGTGCCTCAAGACCATTTATCAAGTTAGCCAAGATCGTGTTATCGCTTTTTGGGCTACGCTTGCACTCTTGTTTTGCTATCCGGGACATTCCTTTACCTATGATACATATTTTTTTGATTCCTATGCCTACATCGGTCTAATTGCCGCATGCTATTTCCGAAATCACTGGAGTCTTATTCCCATTTTACTAGCTACGTATTTTGTTGACGAACGCAGTGTTGTTCCCTCTACATCGATATTTATACTTAATAACCTGCTTGGACCAACAGCAAAATCAGGTGGTTTCTCAGCAACAATCCTACGAAATCACACCTTCTGGAAAATAGCCTTGGCGATTTTTCTCTATTGTATCATTCGATTTATCTTGTATTTCAATTTCGAACTTAATACGCCTATTGGACATGGCAGTGGTATACGCTTATTAACCGCCCTGAGGTTCAAACTCAAACTACCTGCGGCCTTGTTCTCAGCACTTAAATTAAACCTGATTTTGATTTACCTAGCCTTCGCTCAGCTAATTAAAGTGAAAAACTGGATTCTTACGAGCGCATTCAGCATTATACTAAGCATTATTTTATTTGTATCCACGGCGGTAGAAGATGTCACAAGAAGCCTAGCCTATGCATTTCCTCTTTTACTCATTTACTACCTTTTCTTGAGTCAAGACACTACAGATTTTAAAAATAAGCGCTTATTTATCTGCGTGATAGCCTTAATAAATCTACTTCTACCTACCTATACGCTGTTATTAAACCTTTATCATATACCCTTATTCGACTGGGTTAAGCTCTTTTAATCACAACCCACAAACATCTGATTTCCGATTCCGTGCCACCCAATCATAGCCACGGTCCAATAAAGCATCAGGCAATAAAAAGATTAAACGCAAGGGCTGCGCAAACCATCGTGCTGTACGCAAGACCTCCGCGACAGCCTGTGATTTGATATACAACCTTCCTGCTGAAACAACTTTGATGCTATCAATAGACCAAAAAGAATTCGTTGACCAAAGCAGTAAAACTTCTTCCGAAACGCCATCCAAAGGCACAATATCCAAACTGGGCTTACATAAGCGACGCAATACGTTGGACGCCCAACGGCAAAAAGAACAGTCTCCATCGATGATTACCAACATCCTTATTTAACCAGCTCAAGCCAGCCTTTTAATTGTTTCTTTGCCTTCGTTGCATCGACTACATCAAATTCTACATCAACCAAATAGAAATAGGTTCCTGCTGCAAGCGCCTGTCCACTCATCGAACGGCCATTCCATCCAAATCCACTCAATGCTCCGGCATATTCATAAACTAATGCACCATATCGGTCCACAATTTTGGCATTTACCTGTTTTACAAAACGAGGACAATACATGGCTTGAAATACATCATTCTTGCCATCGCCATTCGGACTAATTAAATTAGGCAAATCGAAAGAAGGACAATTGTCCACGCATACAACATTACTCTTCGGGCTTTCTACACCGGAAACATTCACAGCCACAACATAATAACAAGCAATGTGCGATAATAGATTCTTATCGACATATGATTGGGTTTCCGTCTCAGCCAATTTAACGAATGGGCCAGCTGCCGACTTAGCACCATATACGCGATACTTTTCAATAATAGGATCGCAAGTCCCCGAAACAACAGGCTTCCACGTCAATGCATTTGACACGGTTATGGATTCACAGTTGGACGTTTGAATGCCACAATCTGGCACAGTCACCTCCAAAATAGGCGCACATGGCGGATTCAAAACCGCCAAAGGTTTTATGCATACCTTTTGAGAAGCATTTTCAATACGCATAGCCGGAAGTCCTTCCCCATATCGACCCACCGTCTGCACATAGTAACAATACGTAGAATCTGGAGAAAGGGAAACATCTAATTTCCCATCTGCCGGAATAAAATCGGTCCCTATATCGGTAAATTGATAGGTACTCGGCCCAGCAACCGACACATCCGAAATCTGATTAAACTTGCCCGACCCTTTATACGTTTCGCGGTAAACGCGATGCACCTGAAAGTCATTCGACCAAGGCACGATAGCGGTCCAAGTTAATTTAACGGATTTAACTGCCGACTGTGCTTGTAAACGCACAGAACTCGCCGGCGTTGGGCTATCCAACAATTTCAATGTTCCATTCGAAGTATAATAAAAGTCCACCTGGTAGCGATAAGCCTTATCTGTTGTATTTAAAACTTTATCGATCAAAAGGGTATCCGAGGTAACCCCCACTTCCGCAAATTGCGTCCCCGTTTGGCCCTCAGCACGCTTCAATCGATATTGATAAGGCGCCTTGTAAACGGAGGTATCTAATTTCAAAGGTGTCGTCCAACGAACCTGAATTTCCCCTTGAGCCACATCCGTTTTCAATACACTCGCTTGCGTCATTAAAGGAGCCGTAGATGGAATAAACGCACAAACCGATTCAGACATGGGACTGTAATTAACAAGCCCTTTCGAATTTTGAAATTCTACCACCAAAACATACGAATAATTGGTATTCTTCAATAAACCCTCGCCCCCATTCCTATCCGTAAATGTCGTTACATCAATTCCTACTTCCCCTATTTTCATAAAACCCGTCGCCGTCATTCCCGTGGCACAGCTAGCATTTACCACAGGACTACAAGCACCTGTCCTTCGGTAAACAATTGTTTTGGCACCCGGCAAAGCACAGGTAAACGAATTCCAGGTCAATAATGCATTCGTACCTTGTAAAACAACTTTTAAGCCTTTAGGAGCAGGCGCAATGATTTGAATCTTCCAAAGTTTTGAATCCACTAATTTCAACCCATTTCCAACCGTTAGCGGCGGATTGTCCTCTACTTTAAAAAGAACATCATAGGTTTCCTTGCGGATATGTTGGCATGCCGTCTGCCAGCGAAATGTCGCCTTCGCAGGCGAATTCTGTTTGGCAATCGAAGCAAAAGTGGCATAAGGTTGTTTGACGGCATAAACCGTATCCATTGCATACACATTACCAAAACTATAAATTGTCAAAGGATCCACACGCCCCGTTTTCGATGGGACATCAATGGCCGTAATGCTTTCATTAATCAAAGCACCCGCCTGCACACAAACATCCGGCGGAACAGTTAATTTAGGCGCTTTATTATCCACATCCTTCACCTCAATTTGCATATCACGAACTGTCTCAGAAATCTTCACCCCATTTCGCCATTCCTCGATAATGAATGCACAATTGTATAAACCCAATTCTTGTGGAGCATCCCAAATCAAATCACCGTTTAAGGGATTAATCGTAAAACTGGATGGCAAAGCAGAAACTTCGTTGGGTTGTCTAAAATTAGGAGCTGTAATCCCCCGGCTCGCAGGATTACATGTCTCCGAATCACCTGTACGTGAAACAGACAAGCGATAGGCCAAACTATCCCCTTCCGCATCCACCGCATTGGGGTTATGAATAAACGGTTGGCCTACGACAGCTGTTAAATCAACCGCAGGGTTTAACAACAAAGGCGTTGAATTTTGGCCTAAACCAGAATTGATGGAAAATATGGTCTCAACATAAAAAGGGACTTCGACAGAACGCGTCATGTTGCGAACCCCATCATTCCGATTCGGTATCGCGACCGACACTTTATAAAACAGCGCAGGAGCGGGATAGGTATATTCTACTTTATATACATTTTTGAGAGTTCCATTACCAATATCGACAGGCGTTCCGCAGCAACGTTTGGCCTTAATAATGGCTGATCCATCTCCGAAACAAAAATTAACATCAACCTGATCTTGATTCGCCCGATTATTCTCGGTATAGGTAGTTAGCGTAAATTCATAAGTCAAGGTTTTATCCGAAATACGTCTTACCGTAATTTCACCTCCCTTTAAGTGCGTAGCCCAAGCAGCACTTACCGAAAAAACGAGCATGAAGATGATTAAAATATATTTCCGCATAAAACATTTGTGTCAGCTAGCAAGTTACTAAGGCAAAATTAAAATCGTAAAAAAAACCATTTTTTTACGCGATTAATTTGATTGACAAGCGATTGGATTGTAGTTTTGAAGGCTAAAATTCAGTAGCACAGTTCAACTTGTTCAATCGCTCTGAATGTTTTTACCTAAATCTAATAACCTAATTTATGGCTTGGCTAGCAAAATCTCTTAATTCATCCCTTGGAAAAAAGCTTCTCATGGCAATTACAGGCCTATTTTTGATTAGCTTCCTATTAATTCACTGCGGTTTGAATGCAACCATCTTCTTGAATGATGGCGGTGTTACATTTAATGAAGGTGCTGAATTCATGGCACATAATCCCATCATCCGTACGATGGAAATCGTTTTGTTTGGTGGTTTATTGCTGCACATCTTCGACGGTCTTCGCCTTTGGTTAGACAATAAAAAGAAACGCCCTGTCGCTTATGCCGTTGTAGACGGAGCGGCTAACAGCAAATGGTACTCTCGTTCCATGGGCCTTTTAGGAACATTATTGTTATTGTTCTTAATTATTCACCTGAAGCATTTCTGGTATTTCTCTCGTTTAACGAACAATTTGACAGAAACACATACGTTGTACAACGAAATGCAAGTGGTATTTGAAAGCCCAATCGTCGTTGCGATTTATGTTTTAGGATGTATTTCTTTAGGCTATCACTTATTACATGGTTTCCAAAGTGCTTTCCAAACGATTGGTTGGAATCACCCAAAATACACACCAACTATTAAAGCTATTGGTGCTATTTATTCGATCATCATTGCTGCTGCTTTTGCGGCAATGCCAATCGCCTTCTATTTTAATTTGATTCAATAATTCCTCAGCCGATACGATTATGACAAAATTAGACGCTAAAATTCCAGAAGGTTCGCTGGCCGAAAAATGGACCAAGTACCGCTCAAGCGTACCTTTAGTTAACCCAGCCAATAAACGTTCACTTGAAATTGTGATCGTAGGTTCAGGTTTAGCAGGTGCCTCTGCAGCAGCCTCGTTAGCTGAGTTAGGATATAAAGTAAAAGTATTTTGCTTCCAAGATTCTCCTCGTCGTGCGCACTCAATCGCTGCACAAGGAGGTATCAACGCTGCCAAAAACTACCAAAATGACGGTGACTCCGTTTACCGTTTATTTTACGATACGATCAAAGGCGGTGATTACCGTGCACGTGAAGCAAATGTTCATCGTTTGGCAGAAGTGTCAGGAAGTATTATCGACCAATGTGTTGCACAAGGTGTTCCATTTGCTCGTGAATACGGCGGATTGCTTTCAAACCGTTCATTCGGAGGAACGCAAGTTCAACGTACATTCTACGCGGCGGGACAAACAGGCCAACAATTATTATTGGGCGCTTATTCAGCCTTGCAACGCCAAGTGGGTATGGGCAATGTGAAAATGTATACCCGTCACGAAATGTTGGATGTCGTTACTATTGACGGCAAAGCGCGTGGAATTATTGCACGTGATTCAGTGACTGGTGCGTTAGAGCGCCACTTCGGACATGCTGTTTTGTTATGCACAGGTGGTTACGGAAACGTATTCTATTTGTCGACAAACGCCATGGGATCGAACGTAACAGCAGCTTGGAAAGCGCACAAGAAAGGTGCCTTCTTTGCTAACCCTTGTTACACACAAATTCACCCAACGTGTATCCCGGTTTCAGGAGATCATCAATCCAAGTTAACTTTGATGTCGGAGTCACTTCGTAACGATGGTCGTATTTGGGTTCCAAAGAAACAAAACGATAATCGCAAAGCGAACGAGATTCCTGAAGACGAAAGAGATTACTACTTAGAGCGTCGTTACCCTGCATTCGGTAACTTAGTTCCACGTGACATTGCATCTCGAGCAGCGAAAGAGCGTTGTGATGCAGGTTACGGAGTAGGAGCATCCAAAATGGCTGTTTACTTAGACTATGCCGCAGCGATTATCCGTTATGGTAAAGCAGAAGCAAACAAAAACAACATGCACAATCCATCCGATGAAGAAATTCAGGCGATGGGTAAAGCAGTCGTGAAAGAGAAATACGGCAACTTGTTTGATATGTACAAGCAAATCACGGGTGAAGATCCGTACGAAGTACCGATGCGTATTTATCCAGCAGTTCACTACACGATGGGAGGACTTTGGGTTGATTATAACTTGATGACAACCGTTCCAGGATTGTATGCATTGGGTGAGGCCAACTTCTCTGATCATGGTGCTAACCGACTAGGAGCATCTGCCTTAATGCAAGGTTTAGCGGATGGTTATTTCGTAATTCCTTACACCATTGGTAATTACCTAGCATCTGAAATCCGTACGCCAGCCATGTCGACAGATTCTGAGCCATTCGTTGCAGCTGAAAAAGAAGTTCGTGATCGTTTAGAGACGTTGATGAACATCAAAGGATCGAAACCGGTGGATTATTTCCACAAGCGTTTAGGTAAGATCATGTGGGATGAGTGCGGAATGGCGCGCAATGCAGAAGGTTTGAAAGCATCTATTAAGGAGATTCAAGCTTTACAGAAAGAATTCTGGTCAGATGTGAAGATTCCAGGTGAGATTGATAATTTAAATCCTGAATTAGAGAAAGCAGGTCGCGTGGCCGACTTCCTAGAATTAGGTGAATTAATGTGTATCGATGCCTTGGATCGCAACGAAAGTTGTGGTGGTCACTTCCGTACGGAATACCAAACTGAAGACGGGGAAGCCCTTCGTGATGACGAAAACTATGCTTACGTAGCGGCTTGGGAATACGAAAAACAATCGACTTTCAAACTTCACAAAGAAGAGTTGAAATACGAAAACATCAAAATTGCTCAAAGATCTTATAAATAATTCGATACAATGGAAGGACATTTAAACCTGACACTCAAAATTTGGAGACAAAAAAATGCTAACGTAGCTGGTAAATTCGAAACTTACCAAGTGAGTGGCATCTCCACAGATATGTCATTTTTGGAAATGATTGACGTGTTAAACAACCGTTTGATCGAAGAAGGAGATGATCCTGTAGCTTTTGACCACGATTGCCGTGAAGGTATTTGCGGTATGTGTTCGATGTACATCAACGGCCGTCCACATGGACCGAACCGTGGGGTTACAACTTGCCAATTGCACATGCGTTCTTTCCAAGATGGTGAAACCATTACGGTTGAACCTTGGAGAGCGAGTGCTTTCCCGGTGATCAAGGACTTAGTGGTGAATCGCTCTGCCTTTGACCGCATCATCGCGGCAGGTGGTTTCGTTTCTGTGAATACAGGAAATGCACAAGATGCTAACAACTTGCCTATTCCAAAAGAAGATGCAGATGATGCTTTCGCTGCAGCTGCTTGTATCGGATGTGGTGCATGTGTTGCCGCTTGTAAAAATGCATCTGCGATGTTGTTTACATCCGCTAAAATTTCACAATTAGCATTATTACCTCAAGGTAAAGTAGAAGCTGCGAAACGTGCTGAAGCGATGGTCGCTCAAATGGACGAAGAAGGTTTCGGTGCTTGTTCTAACACAGGTGCTTGCGAGGCTGAATGTCCTAAAGGCATTTCGTTAGAGAATATCGCTCGTATGAACCGCGAATTCTTCTCTGCTACCTTTTCTTCGAAGTAAAACTTAATTTGATAGCCCCTGAATGCAATTTCAGGGGCTTTTTACGCCCTTGTTTTTAGAACCCACCCATTCCAAATCCAATCAGAAATCTCCTGCCCTCGGCTGGATTGAAGTCGTTTGCGGCTCTATGTTTTCTGGTAAAACGGAAGAATTAATTCGCCGACTGAAACGTGCCAAAATCGCCCAATTGCGTGTAGAGATTTTCAAACCCGCATCCGATACACGTTACCACGACGAAGACATCGTTTCCCATAACCATAATTCGATCCGCTCCACGCCTGTTTTAAGTGCAAGTGAAATACTTTTATTAGCGGGAGATTGCGATGTTGTGGGTTTGGATGAGGTACAGTTCTTCGATGACTCCATTGTAGAGGTCGTAGATACCTTGGCCAATCAAGGCAAACGAGTTATTATCGCAGGTCTTGATATGGACTTTAAAGGGAACCCATTCGGTCCTATGCCCAAATTAATGGCCATTGCTGAGTATGTCACCAAAGTTCACGCTGTCTGCGTACATTGTGGTGCCGTGGCACATTATTCTTACCGCATCGTAGACAAAGAAGAAACGGTATTACTCGGTGAAACAGAATCCTATCAAGCACGTTGTCGGGCTTGCTTTCATGCCGAGATCTAATCATGCCCAAAGACCCTCATTTCAAAAAGGTATTCCAACGAATCAAGGCGAAAAAGCCGAGGGATTTGGATATGCAGTTTGAGAAGGCGCATGAACAAGTCTTTGAAAATTTGGATTGTTTGACATGTGGAAATTGTTGCAAGACCACAAGTCCCATGTGGAACGAAACGGATATTCAACGCGTTGCGCATCTATTGAAAATGAAGGTAGCGCAATTTCTTGACCAATACCTAATCAAAGATGCAGATGGCGATTGGGTCTATCCAGCGGCTCCATGCCCCTTTCTCACTTTGGAAGATAATACCTGCCAAATTTACGAACACCGACCAAAGGCTTGTCGGGAATATCCCCACACCGACCGCAAAAATATGTTGGGCATCATGAATCTCACTCAAAAGAATGCGGTCATCTGTCCAGGCGTTGCCCAAATCATGGAAAAATTGGAGCGAATTTACAATTGAGCCTCTTTTGATTTGAAATTCACGGCAAAAATCGACAAATTCGTAATTCAATCAATACATGTTTATGGCAGCAGCAGAATATTTAGGAATTGACGTAGGTGGTACCGGCGTTAAAATGGGAATTGTTCATT
>Ga0228702_1001894_pt1 | contig 12622 bp, 12 predicted proteins | sample McNCre217_Aug_MG_2_FD_178018 | JGI IMG/M metagenome (GOLD analysis project Ga0228702, IMG submission 178018) | Freshwater microbial communities from McNutts Creek, Athens, Georgia, United States - 20-17_Aug_MG | ecosystem: Environmental > Aquatic > Freshwater > Creek | place: USA: Georgia... | reverse complement strand
GCGGTCTCATCGGCGTATTCGTAAACACCCGCGACATGTCGTTCGCGGTTCACGGCATCAGTGAACTCAGTTTCGCGGGTGCATCTTTCGCGCTTTTGGCGGGCACCGATGTGGTGCTCGGCTCGGTTATCGGTTCGCTGGTAGCCGCCGGTCTCATCGGGGTGCTGGGCGCAAAGGCCCGCGAGCGAAATTCCATAGTTGCCGTGCTCATGCCGGCCGGCCTGGGTCTTGGCATCTTGGCGATCGCGCTCTATAAAGGCCAGGCAGCCAATAAGTTCGGTTTGCTTACCGGCCAGATCGTCGCAGTGGACCAGCCGCAGCTGGTCTGGCTCGCAGGAATCTGCCTGTTCATCCTCGTCACCCTGATTGTGGTCTGGCGACCGCTTACCTTCGCGAGCCTCGACGCCGATGTGGCTGCCGCGCGCGGTGTCCCGATCCGCGGTCTATCAGTTGTGTTCATGCTGCTTCTCGGCCTAGCCGTTGCCGCGAGCGTTCAGGTGGTCGGCGCCCTGTTGGTCTTGAGCCTTTTGGTGACCCCGGCCGCTGCCGCCATCCGCGTGACCAAGTCGCCTGTCTTGGTCCCTCTTCTTTCGGTGGCCTTCGCGCTGATCGCTGTCCTCGGCGGAATCCTGCTCGCCCTAGGCGCAGGCCTTCCAATCAGCCCGTATGTGACTTCAATCTCGTTCCTAATTTATTTGGTTTGCCGCATCATCGAATGGGCAACTAAAAACCGCGGAGAGAAAGCCGAGGTGGCGGCATGACCGTAAAGCGCAATACCTGGCAGAAGGATGCCGTGCGTCACGCGCTGAGTGAGGCCAAGGGCTTCGTGAGTGCGCAGGATCTGCACCACGTTTTGAAGAACCACGGCAGCACCATCGGGTTGGCCACTGTTTACAGGACGCTCGCAGACCTTGCCGCCGCCGATGAAGCCGACAGCCTGCAGTCGACCACCGGCGAAACGCTTTTCCGCGCCTGCGGTGACGCCCACCACCATCACCTGATCTGTTCGGAATGCGGCACAACCGTTGAGATTGCGGCATCCGAGATTGAGACTTGGGCCAACAAGGTTGCCTCGCAGCACGGGTTCAGTCAGGTGAGCCACACAATTGAGCTTTTCGGGGTGTGTCAGCAATGCAACGCGCCGAAATTAAGCGAAAATATCGGCCTAGTTTAAGAGCAAGACTTGCTTAAGGCTTGTAACCTCGCCTAAACTTGAGAAGTTGCCCTTGCGAGCAACCACAAACTTCAAGCTCTTTCCCAATCGGGTTATTAGGGGCTTGCCCCCAAAAGGAGACGAAATGGCAGCTGTTTGCCAGGTAACTCAGACCACACCACAGTTTGGTCACAACGTTTCGCACGCTCAGAACAAGACCAAGCGTCGTTTCGACCCAAACATCCAGAAGAAGACCTACTTCGTGCCTTCGTTGAAGCGCAACGTAACTCTTACCCTCAGCGCACGTGGCATCAAGGTTATTGATGCACGCGGCATCGAGGCTGTAGTTGCTGAGCTTCTTGCTCGTGGCGAGAAGATCTAAGGAGATCCCGAATGGCTAAGAAGGACAAGGACATCCGTCCGATCATCAAGCTGAAGTCGACCGCCGGTACTGGTTTCACTTACGTGACCAAGAAGAACCGTCGCAACGACCCAGACCGTCTAGTACTTAAGAAGTACGACCCAGTTGTGCGTCAGCACGTTGAATTCCGCGAGGAGCGCTAAAAATGGCAAAGAAGAGCAAGATCGCTCGTAACGAGCAGCGCAAGGTAGTTGTAGCTCGCTACAACGACCAGCGTCTAGCCCTAAAGAAGGCGCTAGTAGACCCAAACAGCACCGACGAGCAGCGCGAAGCAGCACGTCTAGGCCTACAGAAGCTTCCAAAGGATGCATCGCCAGTTCGCGTACGCGGCCGCGACGCAATCGATGGTCGTCCACGCGGATTCCTCGCCAAGTTCGGCGTATCGCGTGTTCGCTTCCGCGACATGGCTCACAAGGGTGAGCTACCAGGTATCACCAAGTCTTCTTGGTAATCCCAAAAACTTTGAAAACCCCACCGGTTCGGTGGGGTTTTCGCTTTAACGAGGGTTTTGGTTGAGCCCTGACACTCCCGAACCCAGTTTCTTGCCGAAGGTTTGCACGGCAGACATTCGTGCAGGTTTGTTAGGTGCATAGCTTTTCAGGTTCGCGCAATAAATTCGGCTAACCGAATTTCAAAGCACCAATCCTAAGCGTGCAGGTTGCCAGCAATCGTGCACACCCGTGCAGTTGAGATTGCACCCAGTCGCGTCCGTCAAAATACGAGTCACGAATAACTTTTCCCGTTGATACCTTGACCAGATGTTAGGCGCCGCCTAGCAACAACAAACATCAACGGGGGAATAATGAATAAAACACCGTCCACGGGTTCAAAAGCCAAATGGAAATCTAAAGCAATCGCATTAGGCTTTGCACTTACTTCACTGATGGCCACCTCAGGTGCTGCAGCCCAAGCTGTAGAAACGAACACAGGCATTGGTGTCGAAACCGCGTTGGCAGCAGTTACATCAATCAACGACACGAGCCAGGCCAATGATGTTCTAAAACAGGTGGCAGAAGTGGCGACTGATGCCCAAGGTATTAGTGCGATTGATGCGAAGGTGTCAGGCGTATCGATAACGCTTCCAACCGATCCCTCAAACTCAGTCGTGATGCAATCGGCATCAGGCGTAAGTCTGTCAATCGACCTGCCCAAGGGTGAGTCTGCGGATAACAATGTAGTTTTACAAACCGGTGCCGTCGCCTATGATGCAAACGATGGGAGTTCGACAGCAGCGATTGTGAAAACCGATGGAAGTATTCAATTCTCCACGGTGATAGAGAATGAACATGCACCGAGCACATACACCTACGATTTCAGTTCGTCAGCTACTTTGACATTTACTGTGGACCCACAGACTGGATCAGTATCGGTCACAGATACGAACGGCAAGTGGGTAGGTGGCATTGCTCCGGCATGGGCAATGGACTCTAAAGGCAAAAAGGTTGAAACTTTCTATACCTTAGAGGGGTCATCGCTAACACAACATGTCGATTTCACCCAACCTGGTGTCACGTTCCCTATTGTTGCTGACCCCTGGCTCGGTATGACATTGGTAGACCACACTTCGTGGATTTCCAACCCACCGGTCGGTCCTACGTTGCAAGTTTTCCCAACACCATTTGCCCGCAGTCAAGGGTTTATCAGTACCCCGGTTAATCCGGTTTCGATGTCGATTTTTGAATCGTTCTGGACTGAAACACTCTCTAAAACGGCTACAACGGGCCATCCAACGGCCAACACGGGAACGATGTACGTGCAACTCGCATGCCACTTCTATTTCGTTTCCAAAGTTGCTCCAAACAAACCGAGCTACAACCTCGATACAAACCGCCCATACCTTCCACTTTTGGCTTTGGCAACTGTGAACTGTAATGCTTAATCAAGGTTTGAAAGGTAAAGACCAATGAACACTAGTTGGAAAGCCATGCTGGGGGTTGGCATCCTCGCTCTTGGAATTTCATTATGGGCATTCTCGCGATTTTGGCAGCAGGCAATGCAGTACAACACCATTTTTGTGGGAGCTACCGAGGCCGATGCGGACTACATGAGCATACCGACGAGGTATGCATATGATGTCCCCCTGAATATTTTCTTATTCGTTACATTCCTTTACATCGGCATATTGGCGACATTACAGGCAGTAGCGTCTAAGAGGCATTGGCGAATAATTTCACTGGACATTTGGATGTCTGGCCTTCTCATAACTGGGGGTGTCGCCGGTATCCTATTTGCATTCCCATCCCTGTACGCTTCCTTGGGATTCGGACTAACCTCGCTGCTTTTAGGTTTGCTGAATTTACGCCAAGCTCTCAAATCGCGAAGCTTCAGTTTGTGAATTCATGTGGATACTAATCCCTAAGGGTTCGCTACCAGGTATCACCAAGTCTTCTTGGTAATCCCAAAAACTTTGAAAACTCCACCGGTTCGGTGGGGTTTTCGCTTTAACCGGGCTTCGCAACGGCGCACTGGACACGCCCGCAAACTCATGTGTCCCGAATGTATGTACGGCATACATTCGAGCAAGAACGCAACCTATCCGGATTGGCCAACCTGGCCAGTAGTTCGGCAAACCGTATTTTGTACTTTGGTTTGAAACCTTAATTCCCCGAGAAAGCTTTTCTGGCTGATCTACACAAATTGCACGCCATCGATGTCCCAGAAAAAGTCGTCAAAACAGCCTTGTCCCGTTGATACCTTGACCTGGTGTTAGGAGCCGCCTAACAAGCAAAAGTATCAACGGGGGAACAATGTTTAGAACATCAACCATGGTGTCGAAAACCAGCTGGAAATCAAAAACGCGCGCCATGGGTGTCATCGTCGCTTCACTCATTTCCATCTCGGGGCCGGCTGCCTTCGCCGAAGACACCAGCTCAGGTATTGGTGTGCAAAATGCTTTAGCCTCGGTCACCTCGATCAACGACACCAACCAGACAAATGACGTTCTAAAACAGGTCGCAGAAGTTCCGACAGATGCCCAGGGTATTAGTGCAATAGATGCAAATGTGTCGGGCGTATCGATAACGCTTCCAACTGACCCCTCTAACGCAATCGTGATGAAATCTACTTCAGGCGTAAATTTGTCGATTGAAATTCCCAATGGGTCATCTTCGGATAACAATGTAGTTTTACAGAACGGGGCCGTCGCATATGACGGAAACGATGGGAGTTCAACTGCGGCGATTGTGAAAACTGATGGAAGTATTCAATTTTCGACGGTGATAGCGAACGAAAATGCACCGAGCAAATATTCCTATGATTTCAGTTCACCTTCTGCGCTGACTTTGACTATGGACCCACAGACTGGATCGGTATCCGTCATAGATGCCAACGGAAAGTGGGCAGGCGGCCTGGCTCCAGCATGGGCATTGGACTCAGACGGCAAAAAAGTAAAAACTTTCTACACAGTAGACGGGTCATCAGTAACACAACACGTTGACGTCACCCAACCTGGAATCACATTCCCTGTAGTCGCTGATCCTTGGCTTGGTATTACTCTTGTGGACCATACTTCGTGGATTACCAACCCACCAGTCGGGCCAACTTTGCAGGTTTATCCAACCTTGTACGCTAGGCAACTTGGCTTGGTTAGTGACCCATTGTCAGGGATATCTCAGTTAGTCGCGGATGCATTATGGTCGGAGATGTTATCGAAGACCGCAACTACTGGGCATCCTGCGGCGAATACGGCAACAATGAAAGGTCAATTGCTATGTCACTTTTATTTTGTTGCCAAGGACGTTCGTCCAAATATCATGGGTATTTTGAAACCATCATGGAATTTGGACAGCAATCGGCCAGCTGGAAACCTGGTCCAATTACTCCTGTCCGGCTGCAACATCTAGACCATTGTTGAATCACAACCATGTCCACCAGTATCGAGAGTTGAAGAATGCGTAGACAAAGCGTCAAGTGGGTCGAGTTGGTATGGTTCGCAGCCGCTGTTTTGGCTCTAACACCTGTGCCGATGTTCTTAAAAGAGTATTTCTATGCTGGTCGAAAGTACGGCTTGGCATATACAGAAGGTTTAGATAATGGCCACTTGGTAGTCCTCAGACCTGAGTGGCTAAGGTCCATGGAAGTGGTTCCACTACTTGTTTACCCTCTTTTGTTCTTAGGCATTGTTTTTGTGCTGATTGGCGTTGCTACACGTCTGCAGCTAAATGTTTGGTGCGTTGATTTCTGGGTAACTGTGTTCGCTCTTTCAGTAGCTCTTCAGGTGACGCTAACGTCAACGGATTTTGCGCAACCAATATACGGATTCTTAGGTGCTGTAGTGAGTGCCATTTCGTTTAGACGACTGGTCAAGAGAAAGGGCACAGAAAGTCAGGCAAACTCAGGGTTGAATCAGAATCCCGAGTAAGTTCGGCGCTATCTAGATCAGAAAACCCCACCCATTCGGTGGGGTTTTCGCTTTAAGCCAGACTTCGCATCGGCGTATTAAAACATTCAACTAAAACGCCAAAACCTTCAAGTAAAACCAAAATCCGCGTGAAATAAGGGCAAAACGCCCAATTTTGCTCGCAACACACCGACACAAATGGCTATTTTCCGGTGGCGCGATGCTACTTTCGAAAGGACGAAACGTCATTACGTCGAAGGTTCAGGAGGACCATTATGTCGCTTAACAAGAGTGAACTAGTAGAGGCAGTTGCAAAGAAGACCGGCGAGTCGCAGGCAGCTGTAAACCGCGTTGTAGACGCACTGTTCGAGACCATCGCTGGCGAAGTTGCTGGTGGCGGCAAGGTTAGCATCCCAGGATGGCTATCGGTTGAGAAGGGCCACCGTGCAGCTCGTACCGGTCGCAACCCACAGACCGGTGCAACCATCAACATCCCAGCTGCAGCAACCGTAAAGGTTTCGGCTGGTAGCAAGCTAAAGGCAGCAGTTAAGTAATTAACTTCTAGCTAATAGGGTGCGGTGTCCTTCGGGGCACCGCACTTTTGTTTTAACCACATTGCCTGCCCAACTGGAGCCAACATGTCCGGGGCGGCAATAGGCTTAACAGGTGACCACAACCACTCCAACCCCATCGTCTTCGCGCGCTCTGCGCGGTGGGCTACTGCTGCTTGCGGCGATGGTTGTGGCATCCGCAGTTGGTCTCGTTATCGGCAACGCAGCGGCACCTTATGTGCTCTCCGATCCCGGTCCGATTGTGCGCTGGGGGCTGCCAATCATCCGCGGAGTAACTGACTTCGCAATGGCCACCGCGATTGGTTCGTTGGTGATGGCCGTGTTTGCTGCCGGCGATGGCACCTGGCAGTTGCGACGCCTGCTGAACCTAGCGAGTTTCTCGGCTGCAATCTGGGCAGTGTTCGGCATTCTGACCACGGTATTCACCTATCTATCGGTCACCGGACTAGCGTTTTCGGCATCCGATTCTTTCGGCGCGGGCTTCTGGATGTTCGTCAGCCAGATTGCACTTGGTCAGTCGCTCGCGCTCAACGTTGCATCGGCAGCGGCCACCTCGGTTTTGGCGCTCACTTTCACCCGACTTCGCGGCAGCCTAATCACCACTGCAGCCGCATTCGCGGGACTGGTTCCGCTCGCGGTTAGCGGTCACGCGGCCGGCACCAACGGTCACTCGATGGCCGTGAACGCACTTGGTCTGCACCTCGTAGGTGTGAGCATTTGGGTTGGTGGCTTGATGGCCCTACTTGCACTTGGCAAGGGCAACGACGAAACCGAAACCCGCGGCATGGTTCAGCGCTATTCGAGCCTCGCGCTCTTCGCTTACGGCGTGGTTGCCGTCTCGGGTATCGCCTCGGCCACAGTTCGCCTGAATTCGTTTGCCGAACTGGTTACCCCGTATGGCCGCATCGTTGTTCTCAAGAGTTTGATTCTGCTCGTGCTCGGTGGCTTTGGGGCTTGGTACCGTCGCAGCCTTATCAATGCCAAACTGTTGAGCTTCTTCAAACTTGCCGTGGTTGAAACCGTGCTGATGGGTGCAGCGATGGGCCTTGCCACCGCGCTCGCGCACACCGCACCGCCGGCTCGCAATGTAGACCTCAGCAACCCGACCCCTGCGCAGATTCTCACCGGCGAAAAGTTGCCACCGGAACTGACCACCCTGCGTTGGATCACCGAGTACAAGATCGACCTCATCTGGTTGCTTGTTGCGGCCTTCGGTATTGCGTTCTATCTCTGGGGCGTTGCCAAGCTTCGTAAGCGCGGCGATGCCTGGCCGGTTATCCGCACAATCAGCTGGGTATCTGGCATGGTTCTGCTGGCTTGGATCACCAACGGCAGCATGAACGTTTACGAGGGCTACCTCTTTAGCGTGCACATGATTTCGCACATGTCGCTCACTATGGCCGTCCCGTTGCTTCTGGTTCCGGGTGCGCCGATTACCTTACTCAGCCGTGCGGTAGCGAAGCGCCAGGATGAGTCTCGTGGCGTTCGCGAATGGGTGCTCTGGGGCGTGCACACTCCTTACGCGCAGTTCATCTCGCACCCATACGTTGCGGGCATCAACTTTGCGGCATCGCTCGTCATCTTCTACTTCACCCCGCTGTTCGGTTTTGCTGCTCGCGACCACCTCGGTCACGAGTGGATGATCGTTCACTTCCTCATCACCGGCTACCTGTTTGTGCAGTCGCTGGTGGGCATTGACCCGGGACCAAAGGCGATGAACTACCCGGTACGCCTCATGATTCTCCTTGGAACCCTGACCTTCCATGCGCTGTTCGGGCTAAGCCTGATGCAGGGCAGCGGCCTGCTACTTGCCGACTGGTATGGCGCGATGGGTCGAACCTGGGGTCAGCCGCCACTGATGGACCAGCAGACCGGCGGTGCCATCGCATGGGGTATTGGCGAGTTCCCAGCGGCGTTTCTAACCCTGATGGTTTCGGTGCAGTGGGCGAGGTCGGACAGCCGTGACGCCAAGCGCCTCGACCGCGCTAGCGACCGCGGCGGCAATCAGGACGTTGAGGCTTACAACCAGATGCTCGAGCAGATTGCACGGCGCAGCGCGGCCGCCGAAGAGCGCCGCAAACGAGAACTTGAAGCAGACATTTACGACACGGGAGCTGCGGGCGCGGGTGCGGATTCGGGCTCGAGCTCGGGCGAAACTGAGGGGGACGGCAAGTGAAGGTAGTAACCCTTAGCGACGAGCAGCAGCAACTATTCGAGTACATCGAGAGCACCGAGAACAACATTTTCGTGACCGGTCGCGCCGGTACCGGAAAGAGCACGCTTCTTACCCACCTGATTGAGAACACTAAGAAGAAGGTTGCCGTCTGTGCGCCAACCGGCGTGGCCGCGCTCAACGTTGGTGGCGCAACCATCCACTCGCTGTTCGGTTTCCCGTTCGGCATCTTGGGCACCCAGAATCTTCGTCACCACCTGAGCCGCAACAAGCGCGAGGTCTTGGCGGCAATCGACTGCCTCATCATCGACGAGGTTTCGATGGTGAACGCAGACATGATGGACGCGATTGACACCGCGATGGGTATTGCCAAGGGCCGCCCAAAATTGCCTTTCGGTGGCGCTCAGGTTGTCATGTTTGGCGACCCGTATCAGCTCGCGCCGGTACCGGGTGGGCCGGAAGACCGCGCCTACATGGCCGAGCATTACCAGAGCAACTGGTTCTTCGACGCTCACGTTTGGCGCAAGGATTCGCTCGAGCGCTACGAGTTGAGTGAGATCTTCCGCCAGCACGACGAAGACTTCAAGCAAATCTTGAACGCCATTCGAATCGGCCAGGCTAACCAGGAGATGCTCGACGTAATCAACAAGGCCGGAAACCGCTGGCCACCCCACGACAACGTCATCCGTTTGGCGACCACAAACGATGCCGTGAACAGCGTGAACTTCGATCGCCTAGCCCGCATCGACAACCCATCCAAGTTGTTCCACGCTGGATTCAGCGCGGGCGACCAGAAGGCATTCGGCAATACTCTGCCGGCCGAACCGGTGATTGAACTCAAGGTTGGCGCGCAGGTTATGTTCATCAAGAACGACGACGGCAACAAGCGCGGCAAGGATGGCATCGCCCTCAAGCGCTGGGTGAATGGAACCATCGGCACCGTGGTCGAGCTGCCAAGTTCGGGCGGCGTTGTGGTGGAGACCGAGGATGGACGCCTCGACGTTGGTGTAAGCATCTGGGAAAAGGTGCGCTACGAGATTGACGAGCAGTTCGACGAAGTAACCGGGAAGGTCAAGGAAGTGCTCGTGGCAGTTCCGGTTGCCGAATACCGTCAGATTCCGCTGCGCTTGGCATGGGCCGTGACCGTGCACAAGAGTCAGGGTCAAACCTACGATGAGGTGCAGATCGACATGGGTCGAGGTGCATTCAGCGCGGGTCAGACCTATGTTGCGCTCAGCCGCGTTCGCGCACTCGAGGGCCTTTACCTCACCCGAGCAATCCGCATGGCCGACATCACCGTGGACCCTGCAGTGGTTCGCTTCATGAATGGTGGCCGCGAGCCGCTCGAGGACGAAATCTTCGACTAACCATCGGCGACCTAACAAAGGTAGATTCAAGGTATGAAGTCAGTAGCCAAGCTCGTCGTGGGTCGCAGCAAGACCGTTCTCTTCGGTTTCCTCGCGCTCATTCTCCTCAGCACAATCTGGGGGTTCCAGAGCTTTAGCGCTCTTAAGTCCGGCGGCTATGACGACCCAGGTTCAGACTCCGCCAAGGTCACTCGCGTACTTCAAGACACTTTCAAAGAGGCCCAGCCAGACATCGTCATGGTGGTCGACTTCAAGAATCTTGCCGACAACCCAGACTCGGTCAAAATCGGTCAGGCGCTGCGCATGTCGATCGCAGGTGAAACCGGCGTAAAGCGCGTCACCAGTTACTACACGCTGCAGTCGCCATCCTCACTGCGTTCAACCGATGGCAAGGCCGTCTACTTCTTCGCCTACTTCGATAAGAACGCGAAGTCGAACGACGTTGCCAAGAACCTGATTGCCAAGTACGACGGTTACTTCCACGGCGCTCGCGGCCACGTTCTCGGCTGGGCTGCAACCAGTTACACCATCAACTCATCGATCTCGAGCGACCTCGCAAGAGCCGAGTCGGTCGCGGTGCCAATCGTCATTGTGCTGTTGTTGTTTGTCTTTGGCTCGCTGGTCTCCTCAGGCCTTCCATTCCTCGTTGCTGCCATCGCAGCGCTCGGCAGCTTCTTTGCCATTTGGCTGGCAACCCAAACCGCAGACACATCGGTGTTCGCAATCAACCTCATCACCGGTCTGGCGCTGGGTCTCGGCATTGATTATGCGCTGCTTATTGTGAACCGGTTCCGCGAGGAGCGTGCCGCCGGTAAGAGCGTTGAAGACTCCGTGTTCACCACGGTTATCACAGCGGGCCGAACCGTGTTCTTCTCGGCACTGACTGTTGCCGTTGTCATGCTCGCTCTCAGTTTCTTCCCGCAGTACTTCTTGCGTACCTTCGCAATCGCCGGAGTGAGCGTGGTCGGTTTCGCGATGCTCGGTGCCATCTTCGCTCTGCCTGCCGCGCTCAATCTGCTTGGCGACCGCGTCAACAAGTTCAAGGTGCTCAAGGGAGACCTTGCGCCTAAGGACACCGGTCTCTGGGAGAAGATCAGCCGTTCGGTCATGCGCCGGCCGCTGCCAATTTTGTTCATCGTTTTGGTTCTGCTCGGTGGTCTAACATCGCTCGCTGGCACGGCCAGCTTCGGTCAGGTTGACGATCGCATCCTGCCAAAGCAGAACTCTGTGGCCGTGGCGAGCGACCTCATTCGCAACCGCTTCAGCGGTCGCGAGGGTTCGCCAATCGAGGTGCTGTTGCGCAACCCGAGCCAGAACCAGTTGATCAACTACACCAATGCACTCAGCAAGGTTGGGCACATCATCCGCGTGCAGAGCCCTATGGGCATCACCCAGAACGGCAACCTAGACCCTGGTTACGCGCCTTACTTTGCAAGCTATCGCGCCGACGGCTTCGTTCGCGTTCAGGCGATTGGCGATGTTGAACCGCGCTCAACCGCCGGCTTCGACCTCATCAAGCAGGTGCGCAAAATCGACACCCCAATCGCATACGTGAAGGTCGGCGGTTCGGCCGCCACTTACACCGACTCGCTGCTCGGCATCAGCAACAATCTGGGCAAGGCCCTCGGTTGGCTCATGCTCGCAACGCTCATCCTGCTGTTCCTGTTCACCGGATCGGTCATCCTGCCGATCAAGGCGGTAATCCTGAACGCGCTGTCGCTCGGTGCAACCGTCGGCTTCCTAACCTGGGTGTTCCAAGAGGGACACCTGCACTGGTTGGTCGGCCCGTTCCAGGTCACCGGCTCAATCGACTCATCGACGATGGTCTTGGTCATCGTGATGGCGTTCGGCCTGAGCATGGACTACGAGCTGTTCCTACTCAGCCGCATCAAGGAAGAGCACGACAAGGGCCGCTCGACCATCGACTCGGTGAGCTTCGGGCTTCAGCACTCGGGCCGAATCATCACCACTGCCGCCGGCGTCCTCGCGGTTTCGTTCTTCGCCTTCAGCACGTCCGGAGTCAGCATCATGAAGCTGCTCGGACTCGGTGTTGCCTTCGCAATCTTGCTCGACGCAACCGTGGTTCGCGCGCTTTTGGTGCCGGCTCTGATGCGCCTGTTTGGCGACCTAAACTGGTGGGCTCCAAAGTGGCTCAAGTGGGTTTACAACAAGGCCGGTTTGGCGCACTAGCTAGCGGTTTTGCGCGCCACAAACGCGCTATTCTTGAACCATGCTTATGTCAGACCGCGATATTCGCGCAGAAATCGAAGCCGGCCGTATTGGCCTAGACCCGCTTAACATCGACTTGATCCAGCCATCAAGCATCGACGTGCGTCTGGACCGTTTCTTCCGCCTGTTCGACAACCACAAGTACGCGTTTATCGACCCTCGCGAAGAGCAGGCCGACCTCACCCACTTCGTTGAGGTTGCCGCCGACGAGGCATTCGTGCTGCACCCAGGCGAGTTCGTCCTCGGAAGCACCTACGAGTTTGTAACCCTCCCGGACAACATCGCGGCTCGCCTCGAAGGTAAGTCGTCGCTCGGTCGCCTCGGTCTTTTGACCCACTCGACCGCCGGTTTCGTAGACCCAGGCTTCA
>Ga0228702_1001887_pt1 | contig 12641 bp, 23 predicted proteins | sample McNCre217_Aug_MG_2_FD_178018 | JGI IMG/M metagenome (GOLD analysis project Ga0228702, IMG submission 178018) | Freshwater microbial communities from McNutts Creek, Athens, Georgia, United States - 20-17_Aug_MG | ecosystem: Environmental > Aquatic > Freshwater > Creek | place: USA: Georgia... | reverse complement strand
AGCCACATCAGGAACATCGTGCCGCCAACCAGCGTGATCACGCAAGAAATCACGAAGAACATGCCCGGCGTGTGCGCAAGGCTGCCGGCTTCGATTGACTTGGCGATACCGAAACCTTGGAAGGTTGCCAGAAAGACGGTCGCATAGCGCGTCCACTGGTTCATCTTCTTGCGGCCCTGATCGCCTTCTTTCTTCATCTGTTCCAGCGCCGGAATCATCGACGCCAGCAACTGGATGATGATCGAGGCCGAAATGTAGGGCATGATGCCAAGCGCGAAGATACCCATCCGCTTGATCGCGCCGCCGGTGAACATCGACAGCATGCCGCCAATGCCTTGACCCGCGTTGTCCATGAAATTGCGCAGCGCGGTGCCGTCAATGCCGGGGACCGGCACATAGGTGCCAAGCCGATACACCATCAGCAGCCCAACGGTGAATAAGATGCGCTGACGAAGATCAGTCGCCTTGCCCAGCGTACCCCAGCTAAGGTTCGCCGCCATTTGCTCTGCAGCAGATGCCATGCCCAGTTCTTTCTGCGTAAGCCCGTTATGGGAAGCGCCGCCAAACCGTTTCCGGTCGGCGGCGCGGGAAACTTGAAGTTATGTAAGCGGTCCGTTGACCGCTCACAACCTCTTATTGCGCTTTGCGGACCGACTTGCCGTGCGGCTCCAGCACCGGAGCAACAGTCAGCGTGCCGCCAGCAGCAGCAACAGCTTCAACTGCGGCAGCCGAAGCGCCCGACACGTTCAGTTTCACAGCCGACTTGATCTCGCCCTTGTTCAGGATGCGGATACCGTCGCGCTTGTGACCGGTCAGACCTGCGTCAACCAGCATGTCTTCGGTGATCTCTGCCTTCACGTCCAACTTGCCCAGAGCGATGAACTTTTCGATCAGGCCCAAGTTGATGACTGCGAAACGCAGTTGGTTCGGCTTGCTGAAGCCACGCTTCGGCAGGCGGCGATACAGCGGCATTTGACCGCCTTCGTAGCCGCCAATAGCGACGCCCGAACGCGATTTCTGACCCTTGATACCACGGCCAGCGGTTTTGCCTTTGCCCGAACCCGGACCACGCGCAACACGCTTTTGCTTCTTGGCGGCGCCGGGGTTGTCGTGCAGTTCATTCAATTTCATGTCGCATACTCCTATGCCGGAACTGCCCAAGCTGCGACGGCGAGGACAAACACGGCGGATTGTTGATTCTTGTGGCGATAGGGAGCCACCGGGGGCGTATAGAGCGCCGCCCCCGATAGATCAAGGCGCTTAGGTAGCCTGCTGACGTGTGCGCCAGAGCTCCGGTCAGAAAAGCTTATTTTTGTACGTCGTAGGTAACCAATTTACCCCGTGTGGCAAACATCAAGATCGCCAGAACGACGGTGCCCAAGAACCACACGAACCACCCACCAATGGCCAATATGCCACCACCGATAGCAGCCCCGGCTTGGCACGCAGCGGTGTTCGTAGAGTCAGTGGCTTGCGCTGCACACTCTGACGACACTTCACCTACTGCACCAAAATTAGCGACGACAAGAGCAACCATCGCAAGCTGAAAGAGCCAAAATACGATCTGCCAAACACGGCCAAAAAAACCACGTTGATGCTTTGTTACTTGGGCTTTAACCAATTTCACCATTTGAAACTCTCTTAAATGCTCGCAATACGCGACTACAATCTGCGCGTTCCACTTAAGCGAAAGCCTGTCGCCTCAGCAAGGATAAACAAGAAGGGCATAGGGTGGGTGAACCGCACCGACCCTATGCCCTTTTCTTGGGGGAGGGCGCCCCCTTTAAGACAGCTACCTTACGCCCCTGCAGGCCAGACAAACTCGGGCCGAAGGCCTTCGAACACTGGCCGGCCGTCGTGGGGTTTTTCGTAGCCCTTCGTCTCATCCCAAAACGCGTGGTAGCTGGCCTTCGGGAAGGCGGCGTCATCATAACCCATGACGTTCGGCACCGCGACGCGGATGCGCTTTTGTTTGTCGTCCAGCATCAGCACCGCGCCGCAATCGGTGCAGAGGCAGATTTCCAGCGGGCCATCGGGGTTGTTGGCATTGAACGGCACACGCTTCATCTTTTCGGGGTGGTCGGCCTTCAGGTCGGCGTAGTTGAAAAAGGCGACATGGGTGTGCTGCTGACCGGTGACGGATTTGCAGACATTGCAGTGACATTCATGGTTATCAATCGGTTCTGCGGCAGCGGTCACATGCACATGCGCGCAGCCCCCGGTATATTTTGCGGCCATACTATCCTCCCTTAAATCGCGCCCGTTTTGGGGCGCATGCGGCAGACTAACACGGGTTTTCGCGCTAGGAAGATTCGTTTCATCGCCCGCGTATAGACACTGCGCGGCAATCCGGCGTATCTGGGGGCTTGCTTGCACAGGGGCGGGGCAGAGATGGCCGTAGACACCAATTATCGCGCAGGAATCAAACTGCTGTTCAAAAACGAATGGGGCAGTTTTGTCGCCACCTTTGCGCGGTTTGAATATGCGCTCAAGCGGGCGGGCTATCTGAAATATGAAAAGCTGGGGGTTTCGGCCGAAGCAGGTTGGGCTGGCTTTGCCAAAGACCTGGGCGATGACTTTCTGGAAAAGTGCCGCGCCGAGCCGAGTTTGGCGGTGCTGTTCCTGCATCCGCCGCGTCTGCTGAAGGTCGACAAGGATCAGGCGGTGTCGTGGAAGAAAGCCCGCGCGGTGAACAGTGCGGCGGATTTCTTTGCGGTGATTGGGGATGTGCAGAACGGCCTGTTCCACGGCGACGAACGGGTGCATGCCGACCGCGATGGCGATCTGATTTTGGCCGCGCAAGACGCGCTGGATCTGGCTTGGGCCTGCGCGCTGCGGAAAACCGACAACGCAAAACTGCTGCGGTTTTGCGAGGCGTTCCGCTTTAGCCAGTAGGCCGGCCCACCATAGCACGACAGCATGAAGCCCGCGTAACCGCTGTTACACGGGTTTTTCCTTGGCCGCAGGGGTTTGGCGCCCGCCCATTGAACCGCAAACAAAGCAGGCCCGCAAAAGCAAAACGCCCCACCTTTCGGCGGGGCGTCTTATCACGAACAGATGTCAGGGCTAACCCCGAACCTGCTTAGCCGCGCTCTTCGATGATCGTCACAAGATGCGAGATCTTGCGGACCATGCCACGAACCGAAGGGGTATCTTCCAGTTCACGGGTGCGGTTCATCTTGTTCAGGCCAAGACCTTTCAGGGTCGCGGTCTGGATTGCCGGGCGGCGAGCGGCCGAAGCCACTTGCTTGACGACGATGGTTTTCTTCGCGGTCATGATCAAGCCTCCACGGTTTCAGCAGCGGGCTTGTTCAGGATCTCTGCAACCTTCTTGCCGCGGCGAGCCGCAACCAGACGGGGCGAGGTTTCCTGCTTCAGACCGTCGATGGTGGCGCGGATCATGTTGTAGGGGTTCTGCGACCCGATGGACTTAGCCACCACGTCTTGCAGGCCCAACATTTCGAACACAGCGCGCATCGGACCACCGGCGATGATACCGGTACCGGCAGCAGCCGTCCGCATCACCACTTTACCGGCGCCATGACGGCCTTCCATGTCGTGGTGCAGGGTGCGGGCGTCTTTCAGCGGCACGCGAATAAGCTGGCGCTTTGCCTGCTCGGTCGCCTTGCGGATCGCTTCCGGAACTTCCTTTGCCTTGCCCTTGCCGAAGCCGACACGGCCCTTCTGGTCGCCTACGACCACAAGCGCTGCAAAGCCAAAGCGTTTGCCGCCCTTGACGGTTTTCGACACACGGTTGATCGCGACCAGACGGTCAGCGAATTCCGGGGTTTCTTCCGGCCGGTTGTCGCGACGGTCATTGCCACCACGATTATCCCGACGGTTTTCACGTTCTGCCATTTTTCAACTCCTCAGAACTTCAGTCCGCCTTCACGGGCAGCATCGGCCAAAGCCTTGATCTTACCGTGAAAGAGGAAACCGCCGCGGTCGAAGTAGCACTCTTCGACGCCGGCCTTAAGTGCCCGTTCGGCGATCGTCGCGCCCACTTTCGTGGCCGCTTCGACGTTGTTCTTGCCAACGAAGCCCAGCTCTTTTTCCAGAGTGGACGCCGCTGCCAAGGTCACGCCTTTGACATCGTCGATCAGCTGAACGCTGATGTTTTTGGACGAGCGGTGAACGGACAGGCGCAGGCGCCCGTGCGAAGTCGCTTTGATTTTGTTCCGGACGCGCTGGCGGCGCTTGAGGAACAGCTCTCTCTTGTTGTTCGCCATGATTGCGTCCCTTACTTCTTCTTGCCTTCCTTGCGGAACACGAACTCGCCCTTGTAGCGGATACCTTTGCCTTTATAGGGCTCGGGCTTTTTCCACTCGCGGATGTTCGCAGCGACCTGACCAACCAACTGTTGATCAATGCCTTCCACAACGATTTCAGTTTGCTTCGGAGACGTGACAGTCACGCCAGCCGGAACGTCGAAGTTGACTTCGTGGCTATAGCCCAAGGACAGCTTCAGAACGTTGCCAGCCATCGCGGCGCGGTAACCCACACCTTGAATTTCCAGCTCTTTTTTGAAGCCATCGGTCACGCCGATCACGAGGTTTTCAACCATCGACCGCGCCATGCCCCACTGCTGACGAGCGCGCTTCGAAGTGCCACGCGGGGTCACTTTGATTGCGCCTTCGTCCATCGTCAGCGTGACGTCGTCGGTAGCGGTGAAGCTGCGGGTGCCTTTCGGACCTTTCACTTCGACGGTCTGGCCAGAGATGGTCGCCGAAACGCCCTTCGCCAAGCCTACGGGTTTTTTGCCAATACGAGACATACCACCCTCCTCAGAACACGGTGCAAAGCACTTCGCCGCCAACATTGGCAGACCGTGCATTTGCATCAGACATGACGCCTTTCGGCGTGGAGACGATCGAAATACCAAGGCCGTTACGGACGCTCGGAATTTCTTTGACGGACATGTACACACGACGGCCCGGCTTCGATACGCGCTTCAGTTCGCGGATCACAGGGGTGCCTTCGAAGTACTTGAGGCTGATCACCAACTCGCCCTGACCATTGTCGGACTTGTTGCGCTCATAGCCACGGATGTAGCCTTCGGACGCCAGCACGTCCAGAACCCAAGCGCGCAGCTTCGAAGCAGGGGTCGACACGGTCGACTTGCCACGCAGTTGTGCGTTGCGGATACGGGTCAGCATGTCGCCGATCGGATCGTTCATCATCATTTTCTGAACCTCCTTACCAGCTCGACTTCACCATGCCCGGGATCTGACCAAACGAGGCCAGTTCACGAAGCATGATCCGCGAGAGTTTAAGCTTGCGATAGAACGCATGCGGGCGGCCCGTCAGCTGGCAGCGGTTGTGCAGCCGGGTGGCGGACGAGTTACGGGGCAGCTCTGCCAGTTTGATGGTCGCCTTGAAGCGCTCTTCAACCGGTTTCGCCTGGTCGTTGATCACCGCTTTGAGAGCAGCGCGCTTGGAAGCGTGTTGCTTCACAAGTGCGGCGCGCTTCACTTCGCGGTTCACCATGGATTTTTTTGCCATTGTCAGGTTCCTCGCGCGATCAGGACGTGAAGGGCATGTTGAAGTTCTTCAACAGGCTCTTCGCTTCCGCATCGGTCTTGGCGGTGGTGCAGATGATGATGTCCATACCGAGCACTTCATCGACTTTGTCGAATTCGATTTCGGGGAACACGATTTGCTCTTTCAAGCCCATGGCGTAGTTGCCACGGCCATCGAACGAGGTCGGCTTCACGCCGCGGAAGTCGCGGACGCGCGGCAGAGCGATCGTGATCAGACGGTCGAGGAATTCATACATCCGGTCGCCACGCAGGGTAACCTTGCAGCCCAGCGGCATCTCTTCACGAACGCGGAAACCAGCGATGCTGTTTTTAGCGTGGGTGATGACAGCCTTCTGACCAGCAATAGCGGTCATCTCTTCGGCAGCTTTCTTGACCTTTTTGGTGTCCTTGACGGCTTCACCAACGCCCATGTTCAGGACGATCTTGTCCAGACGCGGGATTTGCATGTCGTTCTTATAGCCGAATTCGGCTTTCAGAGCGGCGCGCACTTTGGCGATGTATTCAGCCTTCAGACGCGGGGTGTAAGTGGCTTGATCCAACATCAGATGGCCTCCCCAGTGGTCTTGGCGAAACGAACCTTCTTGTCGCCTTCCATGCGGAAGCCAACGCGGGTTGCTTTGCCGTTCTTGTCCAGCAGTGCCAGGTTCGACAGGTCGATCGGCATAGCTTTCGCCAGACGGCCACCCTGAGAGGTTTGGCTTTGCTTGGTGTGACGGATCGCGACGTTCACGCCTTCAACAACTGCTTTGTTGGCGCCCGGGTTCACCGACGAAATTTCGCCTTTGGACCCTTTGTCTTTGCCAGCAAGCACGACGACGGTGTCGCCTTTTTTCAGCTTAGCAGCCATTAAAGCACCTCCGGAGCGAGCGAGATGATTTTCATGAAGTTCTTGGCGCGCAGCTCACGCACAACCGGCCCGAAGATACGCGTGCCGACCGGTTCACCCTGGTTGTTCAGGATGACAGCAGCATTGCGGTCAAAACGGATGGAGGTGCCGTCTTCACGACGAACTTCCTTAGCAGTGCGAACAACAACGGCCTTACGGACGTCGCCTTTTTTCACACGGCCTTTCGGAATTGCTTCCTTGACCGACACCACGATGATGTCGCCCACGGATGCATAGCGGCGGTGCGAACCGCCCAGAACCTTGATGCACTGAACTCGGCGAGCGCCGGAGTTATCAGCAACATCCAGATTGGTCTGCATCTGGATCATTTGGTTTCTCCCGACCTTTGGGCATCATTGCCCAGGGTTTCGTAACAGGATGGACGGAAAATCGGGCTCACGCCTCGACCACAACCGTCCAGCGTTTGGTTTTCGAGATCGGCGCGCATTCTTCAATGCGAACGCTGTCACCGGTCTTGTAGGTGTTGTTTTCATCGTGAGCGCGATATTTCTTCGACTTACGAACGGTCTTTTGCAGCAGCGGGTGCTTGAAGCGGCGTTCCACCAGAACGGTGATGGTCTGCTCGTTCTTGTCCGAGGTCACGACGCCTTGCAGGATACGTTTCGGCATGGGTCTACTCCTCAGTTCGCAGCCGCTTGCGCGGCTTTCTGGTTCAGCACGGTCTTGATACGCGCAACGTCACGACGGACAGCACGCATACGGGCGGTGTTTTCCAGTTGGTTGGTCGCAGCTTGGAAGCGCAGGTTGAAGGCTTCTTTTTTCAGCGACACCAGTTGCTCGCGCAGCTGGTCGGGCGTTTGGCCCAGCAGTTCTTTGGCGGTCATGCGCCTTTTCCTTTTTCAATCACCAGAGCGCCCCTGCCACGTATGCAGGGTTACACTGAACCCGGTGGATCAATGATGAACCGCGATTCCGAGTCGCCCCGGAGCCGTGGATAGGGCCGTATAGGCGGAAGTGGCGGGTAGGGCAAGCGCGAAGTTTTATTGGCTGAAAACTGCCCAAACCGTGTCGGTCGCACTGCGTCTTTCTAACGAAAAACCCCCGCTGTTTCCAGCGGGGGTTTATTCTTAACTAGGTCACGGTCTGCGCGTTTCTACAAAACCCGCTAAGCCGTGTCGATTTCTGCGCCAAAGCGCAAAAACCTTACCAGTCTTCGCGTGCGACGACGCGGGTGGTGACCGGCAGCTTCATCGCGCCCAGACGCAGTGCTTCACGTGCGATCGATTCGGCAACGCCGTCGATTTCAAACATGATGCGGCCCGGCTTGACCTTGGCTGCCCAGTAGTCGGTCGAACCTTTACCTTTACCCATACGAACTTCGGTGGGCTTGGACGAGACCGGAACATCCGGGAAAATCCGGATCCAGACGCGGCCTTGGCGTTTCATGTGGCGGGTGATCGCGCGGCGAGCCGCTTCGATCTGACGAGCCGTCACACGCTCTGGTTCAGTGGCTTTCAGCGCAAAGGAGCCGAAGTTCAGCAAGAAGCCGCCCTTCGCTTCGCCGTGGATACGGCCCTTGTGCTGCTTGCGGAACTTAGTCCGTTTCGGTTGCAACATCTTCTTCTACTCCCTTACGCGCGTTCGCGGTCGCGGCGAGGCGAACGCGGTGCTGCGCCTTCTTGCGCTTCGGCAAGACGACGATCATGGGCCTGCGGATCATGCTCAAGGATTTCGCCTTTGAAGATCCAGACCTTCACCCCGATGATCCCGTAAGGGGTCGTGGCTTCGGACAGAGCATAGTCGATGTCAGCGCGCAGGGTGTGCAACGGCACACGGCCTTCACGGTACCATTCGGTCCGCGCGATTTCAGCGCCGCCAAGACGGCCACCGACGTTAACGCGGATACCAAGGGCGCCCATGCGCATCGCGTTCTGCACGCCACGCTTCATAGCGCGACGGAAGGACACACGACGTTCCATCTGCTGTGCGATCGACTCGGCCACCAGCTGTGCATCGACTTCGGGCTTGCGCACTTCGACGATGTTCAGGTGCAGTTCCGACTTGGTGAACACGGAAAGCTTCTTGCGAAGACCTTCAATGTCAGCACCTTTTTTGCCGATGATCACGCCCGGACGTGCAGTGTGAATGGTCACACGGCACTTTTTGTGCGGACGTTCGATGATGACGCGCGACACGCCAGCCTGCTTGCACTCTTCATGCACGAAAGCGCGCATTTTGAGGTCTTCAAGCAGAAGATTGCCGTAGTCTTTCGATTCAGCGAACCAGCGGCTGTCCCAGGTACGGTTGACCTGCAGACGCATACCGATCGGATTGACCTTCTGACCCATTATGCAGTCTCCCCGACTTGACGGACCTTGATGGTGATTTCGCTGAACGGCTTCATGATCTTGCCGAACCGGCCACGAGCACGCGGACGGCCGCGCTTCATCACCAGGTTCTTGCCGACCCAGGCTTCGGCAACGATCAAGCTGTCGACGTCGAGGTTGTGGTTGTTTTCCGCGTTGGCAATCGCCGACTGCAGGCACTTCTTCACGTCACCGGCGATGCGGCGCTTCGAGAAGGTCAAGTCGGCCAAAGCCTTTTCAACCTTCTTGCCGCGGATCAGGCCCGCAACGAGGTTCAGTTTCTGCGGCGAGGTACGCAGCATACGGCTGATCGCCATTGCTTCGTTGTCCGCCACGCGACGGGGGTTCTTTTCCGTGCTCATGGCTTACTTCCTCTTGGCTTTTTTGTCGGCGGCGTGGCCGTAGTAGGTCCGGGTCGGCGAATATTCACCGAACTTTTGACCGATCATTTCTTCCGTCACGTTAACCGGGATGTGCTTTTTGCCGTTGTAGACAGCAAAAGTCAGACCGACGAACTGCGGCAGAATGGTCGAACGACGCGACCAGATCTTGATCACTTCGTTCTTGCCCGACGCGCGCGCAGCTTCTGCCTTTTTCAAGACATAGCCGTCAACAAACGGGCCCTTCCAAATAGAACGTGCCATGGATTAGCGCCCTTTCTTCGCGTGACGCGACCGGACAATCAGTTTGTCCGAAGCTTTGGCCTTACGGGTCTTGTTACCCTTGGTGCCTTTGCCCCACGGGGTCACCGGGTGACGGCCCCCAGAGGTACGACCTTCACCACCACCATGCGGGTGGTCGATCGGGTTCATCGCAACGCCGCGAACGGTCGGACGAACGCCTTTGTGGCGCATACGACCGGCTTTACCGAAGTTCTGGTTCGAGTTGTCGGGGTTCGACACGGCACCGATGGTGGCCATGCATTCCTGACGCACCATACGCAGTTCGCCCGACGAAAGGCGGATCTGAGCGTAGCCACCGTCACGACCAACGAACTGAGCGTAGGTGCCAGCAGCGCGGGCCAACTGGCCGCCCTTGCCGGGCTTCAGCTCGACGTTGTGAATGATCGTACCGATCGGCATGCCCGAGAACGGCATGGCGTTGCCCGGCTTCACGTCGGTCTTGGCGCCAGCGATGACGGAGTCACCAATGGCAAGACGCTGCGGAGCCAGGATGTAGGAGAGTTCGCCGTCCGCATAACGGACCAAAGCGATGAATGCGGTACGGTTCGGATCGTATTCGATCCGCTCGACGACCGCTGCAACGTCGAATTTACGACGTTTGAAATCGACAACACGGTACAGACGCTTAGCGCCCCCACCTTTGTGCCACATCGTGATACGTCCGGTGTTGTTCCGGCCACCAGTCTTCGTCAAACCCTCGGTAAGGGCTTTGACCGGACGGCCTTTCCACAGCTCCGAACGGTCGATCAGAACCAACCCGCGTTGGCCAGGCGTCGTCGGCTTATACGACTTAAGTGCCATGCTTTCTGTCTTCCGTCAGCTAAAGGGCCCGATAGTTGGGACCCAAGGTTATAGGGCTCCGTAGATCCCCGAGTGTGGGCCGTTGCGGTAGGACCGCCGCGACCCGATTCCTTAAAAAATCCACGGCCCCGGAGAACCGGGGCCGTGAGATTCGCTGCCTATTATCAGAGGCCGGTGGAAACGTCGATAGTGTTCCCAGCTTCCAGCGTCACATAGGCTTTCTTCTTGTCGCTACGCTCACCAGCGCGGCCACGGAACTTCTTGGCCTTGCCTTTGGTGATGGTGGTGTTGACCGCCTTCACCTTCACGCCGAAGATGTTTTCAACAGCTTCTTTGATCTGAGGCTTGGTTGCATCCATAGCGACCTGGAACACCACCGCGTTGTTCTCCGAAGCCATGGTGGCTTTTTCGGTGATCACGGGCTTTTTGATCAGGTCGTAATGTTCGGGTTTCACGCTCATTTCAGACGAGCCTCCAGAGCTTCGACACCTGCTTTGGTGATCACCAGGGTGTCACGCTTCAGGATGTCATAGACGTTGGCGCCCATGGTCGGCAGCACGTCGATGCCTTCGATGTTGCGAGCAGCCAGCGCGAAGTTCGCGTCAACAGCAGCGCCATCGATGATCAGCACGCGCTTCCAACCCAGTTCCTGGGCGTGTTTGGCCAAGGTTGCGGTCTTGGCTTCGGCCATGGTGGCCGCATCCAGGATCACCAGCTCGCCTGCTTTGGCTTTAGCCGACAAAGCATGACGCAGACCCAAAGCGCGGAACTTCTTCGGCAGGTCGTGTGCATGGCTGCGAACGACCGGACCTTTGACCACGCCACCGTGACGGAAGATCGGAGCTTTCTTGGAACCGTGACGAGCGCCGCCGGTGCCTTTTTGCTTGTAGATCTTCTTGGTCGAGTAGGACACTTCTGCGCGGGTCAGCACCGAGTGGGTGCCAGCCTGAGCGCGTGCACGCTGCCAGCGCACGACGCGGTGCAGAACGTCTGCACGCGGGTCGAGGCCGAACAGAGCTTCGTCCAGGTCGATGGTGCCGGCTTTGCCGCCGTCAAGTTTGATCACATCAAGTTTCATGCTTCACCCCCTTCAGCTGCAACAGGTGCAACCGAACGAATAGCCGCAGGAAGAGGCAGACCAGCCGGTGCTGCTTTCTTCACGGCGTCCTTGATGGTGACCCAGCCGCCCTTGGAACCGGGGACCGCGCCTTTGATCATCAGCAGACCACGTTCTGCGTCGGTGCGAACAACCTGCAGGTTCTGCGTGGTCGTGCGCACGGCGCCCATGTGGCCAGCCATTTTCTTGCCTTTGAACACCTTGCCCGGGTCTTGGCACTGACCGGTCGAACCGTGCGAACGGTGCGAAACCGACACACCGTGCGAAGCCCGCAGACCGCCGAAGTTGTGACGCTTCATGGCACCGGCGAAGCCTTTACCAATCGAGGTCCCGGCGATGTCAACGAACTGACCTGCCAGATAGTGGTCAGCGGTGATTTCCGCGCCCACTTCGATCAGGTTAGCCGGCGACACGCGGAATTCGACGATTTTGCGCTTCGGCGCAACGTTCGCCTTGGCAAAATGGCCGCGCATGGCAGCAGTGGTCCGCTTGGCCTTGGCCACGCCAGCGCCGAGTTGGACAGCAGTGTAGCCATCCTTGTCAGCAGTGCGTTGTGCCACGACTTGCAGGTTGTCGAGTTGAAGCACGGTCACCGGAACTTGGGTGCCGTTCTCCAGGAACAGCCGGGTCATGCCCAGCTTCTTTGCGATAACGCCAGAGCGCATGTTTCTATGCCCCCTTAAACTTTGATCTCGACGTCCACGCCAGCGGCGAGGTCGAGCTTCATCAGCGCGTCAACGGTCTGGGGGGTCGGATCAACGATGTCAAGAAGACGCTTGTGCGTCCGGATTTCCCACTGGTCGCGCGACTTCTTGTCGATGTGCGGACCACGGAGAACCGTGAACTTTTCGATTTTGTTCGGCAGCGGGATCGGACCGCGCACGGTAGCGCCGGTGCGTTTGGCAGTGCTAACGATTTCCTGCGTGCTGGCATCCAGAACGCGGTAATCGAAGGCCTTCAGCCGAATGCGAATGGTTTGACCTTGCATTACTTTTTCCTTCGGAACGTAAGATGGGCAAAAGCACCCATCCAATAGGTTCACATTTGTGTATGGTCTGCGGCGCGCCCCGGAAGGCGCGCCGCGTGTCCTTATAGTGTGCGAGCCCCTTTGAAAAGGGGATTCGCGGGGTCTTTACTCGATGATTTTCGAGACGACGCCTGCACCAACGGTGCGGCCGCCTTCGCGGATGGCGAAGCGCAGTTTTTCTTCCATCGCGATCGGAGCGATCAGCGAGACGTTGAACTTCAGGTTGTCGCCCGGCATCACCATTTCGGTGCCAGCCGGAA
>Ga0228702_1001885_pt1 | contig 12659 bp, 12 predicted proteins | sample McNCre217_Aug_MG_2_FD_178018 | JGI IMG/M metagenome (GOLD analysis project Ga0228702, IMG submission 178018) | Freshwater microbial communities from McNutts Creek, Athens, Georgia, United States - 20-17_Aug_MG | ecosystem: Environmental > Aquatic > Freshwater > Creek | place: USA: Georgia... | reverse complement strand
TGCCCTATAAAACTGATTCACGGATTAGGCTCATTGCAACTACTTCTAAGTCACAAATGAAGGTTGCACCGGGCCTGCAGCCGATGAGCGACATCATTCCAGGATTTGAAGCCGTTACCTTCTCGGGCCTTTTCGCCCCAGTTGGAACCCCGCCTGATGTCATCAAGATTCTCAACCAGACGATCAACGCTGAGTTGAAGAAAGGCAGTTTCTCGCCAGCCGTCGAGGACGTTGGAGCCGAGCCGAATGGGGGAACTCAGGAGGAATTCCGTCAGTTCGTCAGTCAGCAATACGACCAGTGGAAGAAGATTATTGCCGATACAGGCGTCACTCCGGAATGAGACCCACTATGAAAAAAAATTCAGACACGGTCGTAAAGGTATTGGTGCCGATCGGTGCACTCGGGATGGGCGTTGACCAAAGCGACGTCGACGCCGGTATTGCACAAGGTGCACACGTCATCGCCTGCGATGCAGGTTCGACTGACAGTGGCCCCGCCTACCTTGCTACGGGTCTTGCAAAGTATTCGCGTGATGCGGTCAAGAGCGACCTAACGATATTGATGCGAGTACAGGCAGCTGCCAAAATTCCGCTGCTTATTGGATCATGCGGAACCTCAGGGAGCGATCAAGCTCTTGATTGGACACGCGACATCGCGTTGGAGATTGCCGAAGAGTTTGGCCTTACCCCGCGCATCGCATTGCTCTATTCCGAGCAAGATCCGAAAAAAATCGCTTCGCTTGCTGAAAGCGGAGAAATTTCGCCTCTTCCCCCGCTTGAGACGAGTGAACCCGAGCTGTTCCGGAGCTGTGATCACATCGTTGCACTGATGGGGCCCGAACCGTACATTGCCGCAATCGAAGCTGGAGCGGACATTGTCCTGGGCGGGCGTACAACTGACACGGCAGTGCTTGCAGCTGTGCCGCTGATGCGAGGCGCAGGGAGCGGGCCTGCATGGCATGCCGGAAAGATAGCCGAATGCGGTGGGCTTTGTACGATCCGCACACGCGAGGGCGGGGTCATGATCAGTGTTGGTTCGGATCATTTCGACGTCGAACCTCTTCGTCATGGAAACCGATGCACCGAGAACACTGTTTCGGCGCACATGCTCTATGAGAACAGCGATCCATTCGAACTGCACGAACCGGGCGGAATACTAAAGGTCGCCGATGCCAAATACGAAAGTTTGGACGATAGGCGTGTCAGAGTCACGGGCTCGAAATTCGTAGTCCGGCCTTACACCATGAAGCTGGAGGGCGCTGTAGGCTTGGGCTTTCAGACAATCATGTTGGTCGGCATTCAGGATCGTAAAGTTTTGGCAAATGTAGACATGTTCATTGATCGCATGCACAGCGTATTGGTCGCTCGCGTAAATGCGACTATGGGCGCACGGGTCGGTCAATTCGACATTTCGCTCAGGCCATATGGCTGGAACGCAGTCTGCGGCCTCCCAGTTGAACGGGAAAATTCCCCGGCTCGTGAATTGGGCTTATTGTTTGTCGCGACCGCAAAAACGCAAGAGCTGGCTACGCAGATTGCTAAGACTTGCAACCCGTGGCTTTTCCATTTACCGGTCAGCGACACCGACGCAATGCCGAGTTACGCGTTTCCGTTCTCCCCTGCAGAGATTGAGCGCGGGCAAATCTTTGAGTTCAAGCTAAATCATGTTGTTGCAGTTTCTGACTGGCGCGATTTCGTCAGGACCACAATGCTCGACTTGGAGGTCACCTGCAATGCCTAAAGTAAACGATGTTTGCCGTTATATCCGTTCGAAAAATGCAGGCCCGTTCTGGATCACGCTGGATCTATTTTTTACCGACAAGGAGGCTTATGAGGAATTTGCATCTGCGCCACATCTGCAGCCGAAGTCCATTGCAGCGCTTTACGACGTTGACGCATCGCTAGTCAAGCATTTTCCAGTGCCGAATTTGAACGTTCTAAAAATTTCGTTTCCGCGTCATGCGCCGCAGGGTGGAGCAATGGAGCGAGATATGCACGGCGGCCAGCAATATGTCCGCTTGCTCGACGTCGAATTGTGAATCACGTCTATCTAGGACACGTCATGAAATTCAATCGAAGACACGTCCTTTGGCTTGCTGGCGCCATGCTTATGTCCGCGCATCATTCGGTATTGGCTCGAAGTTCGTATCCGAGCAAGCCGGTGAAGTTCATCGTCCCTTTTGCAGCGGGCGGTGGCTCGGATACTTACGCCCGATTTATTGCCCAGAAGCTCAATGAAAAGCATGGGTATATGGTTATCGTGGACAACCGGCCAGGCTCAGGTGGAAACCTCGGAGCTGAGTTGGCACTGCGCGAACCTGCGGACGGCTACACGTTCCTGGTGATTTCGGGAAGCTATCCGCTGAACGAGCTCTTGAACAAACCCAACTTTGATTCGATTGCCGCCATCGTACCGGTCGTGCAATTCACCCGCGAAGCCATCATGATGGCTGTAGCTTCGTCGACGCCGTACAAGAATGTGGCCGACTTTGTTGTGGACGCGAAGAAGCATCCCGAAAGGGTTTCATTTGGCTCTGCCGGCGCAGGCAGCCTATCCCACGTTGCTGGAGAGCTCTTTAATGCGCTGGCAGGCTTAAATATCGTCCACGTTCCTTACAAGGGCACAGCGGCGGCCCTGACTGACCTCGCTGCTGGTCAGGTCCAGGTGGTCACGAGCGGCAGCAGTTCATTTGGCCAGCTTGCGAAGTCTGGCAAAGTGCGGCCAATCGCGGTTGCGGCGCCCGCTCGGTTACCCTCGCATCCGAACGTGCCGACCTTCGCTGAACAGGGCTTCCCAAATTACCGTGCCGACCTATGGCACGGACTTGTCGCCTCGAAGTCAACGCCACCAGCTGTCGTCCTAAAGGTTAACGCCGACATCAATGCTGTGTTGCGGCTTCCGGAAACTCAGCAACGGTTCGCGATCGACGACGTATCTCCTGGCGGTGGAACACCGCAGCAGTTCGGAGAAGTTATTAAACAGGATATTGAGCGGTGGCGCGCGGTCATCCGCAAGTCCGACATCAAGATCAACTGAATCCTTAGCGACCCTGGACCAACGTTGGCTGCGAGTGGCGTCTTTGGACCTTGTACTTGCGATGACCATTCGTGACTCCTTCGGTACGGCTCCTATCATTTCGCATAAAAAGGGAGCAGTCGTCGGAACTGCGAGACCGCACAGCCGTAGCCCAAAGTCCGCTGTACCTCTCAAAGCAGCCATCTGAGCCGTTATTGCTCGCCAATGTAAACGTGCGCTTGATGACGGATAACGCGAGTACGCGCCAGCCACTGCTGTTTGCTCACGCTGCTTTGTCGTCACTCAAGACAGCACTGAGACCGTCGGCAATGGGTCGGATGCTGCCGTCTAGATGCCCGCAGCGATGGTCCGCCTCCAGCCTTTAGTCGACTTTGATTGCGCATGATTTTGCCCAAAACCCCAACCTATAAATCCATCAAAACCATCAAAACCATCACCCCATCACTTCACGATCCTCTCCCCCAAAAACAAAAACCCACGGCTTTCGCCGTGGGCCAAATGAACCCGCCAAGGTTCAGGAGACAACTGGTTGTGATCAGAAAGCCTGATCCGCTGTGAAGGTGATGCGATGCAGTTTGCGGTGCTGCGGAAAGTAGTCGCCTACAGCGTAGTGTTGGGTGGACCGGTTGTCCCACACGGCCAGGGTGTTGGGCTGCCAACGCAAGCGTGCTTGGTATTCGGGCACGGTGATCAGCGCATACAGCTGGGCCAGCAGCGCGTCGCTTTGCGCACGTGGCAGGCCTTTGATGTGGCTGGTGAATGTGGGGTTCACATACAAAATCTTTTTGCCGGTGACGGGGTGCACGCGCACCACGGGGTGTTCCACCGGCGGGTATTTGGCGCGGGCCTCGGCCAGTTGTTGTCCGCTGCTGTCTTTGCCCAGCAAGTATTCGGTCCAGCGACTGATCTCCCAGGTGTGCACAGCGGTGAGTGTTTCCAAATAGGCCTTGAACTCGGTAGGCAATTGCTCATAAGCGGTGGTCAGGCTCGACCAAATGGTGTCGCCGCCGCTGGCCGGGATGACTTGTGCATACAGGCTGGTGCCCACGGGCGGGTTGTCGCGCCAGGTGATGTCGGCGTGCCAGTTGTTGGCGGCGCTGGGGCGCTCGGCGGTGCTTTCCACAATCTCGATTTCGGGCTGGTTTTCAACCCGGGGGAAGAAGGCTTTGACTTCGTTCACATGGCCAAAGATGCGGGTGAACTCCACCTGTTGCGCGGGCGTGATGTTTTGGTCACGGAAGAAGATGACTTCGTAGGTGGCCAGTGCTTGCTGGAGCTCGCTTTTGGCGATGTCGCTCAGGGGCTGCGAAAGGTCAAGCCCGTGGATGGTGGCACCAATGGTGGGGGTGTAGGGCTCGGCTACAAATGTTTTGTAAACCAGTGGCAAGTCGTTGAGTTTGGACATCTCGTGTTCCTTTCTTGATGAGATGGCTCTACCTTAAAAACCATTGGCGCTCAGGTCAAAGAAGCTTTTGGCGCATGCTTATCCGGAAATCAGCGCTGCGTTTTCTCATGCCACTTGCTTCCTTGTGCAGGCGTGTTACTCGCCCAAGAATGCCAGTCCCCTCACTTCTTCGACTGGACAGACATGAGCAAAAAACAACTCCGCTTGGGCGCTTTCATCATGCCCACAGGCCACCACATTGCCGCCTGGCGGCACCCCGGCTCGCAGGCCGACTCGGGCATCAACATTGACCACTACATTGATGTCGCGCAAACCGCCGAGCGCGGCCTGTTTGACCAGGTGTTTGTGGCCGACAGTCCTGGCATTTGGCACCAGGGCGATGACGAGTCGTTCAACCGCCAGGGGCGCGTGTCGCACTTCGAGCCGGTCACGCTGTGGGCCGCGCTGTCTGCGGTGACCAAGCACATTGGCTTTGTGGCCACGGCGTCGACCACTTACGAAGACCCGTTTTTGCTGGCACGCAAATTCGCGTCGCTGGACCACATCAGCAAGGGCCGCGCCGCCTGGAACGTGGTGACCACCAGTGCCGAGGCGGTGTATGGCAACTTTGGGCTGGACGCGCACCCCGACCCGGCCGCGCGCTACGAACGCGCCCACGAGTTTGTGGACGTGGTCAAAGGCCTGTGGGACAGTTTTGAAGACAATGCCTTCAGCCGCAACAAAGAGACCGGCGTTTACTTTGACCCGCAAAAGCTGCACAAGCTCAACCATGTGGGCAAGCACCTCAAGGTATCAGGCCCACTCAACATCGAGCGGCCACCGCAAGGCCACCCCGTGATCGTGCAGGCAGGCTCCAGCGACGACGGCAAGGAACTGGCCGCTGCCACCGCAGAGGCGATCTTCACCGCCTGGACAAGCCTGACCGAAGCGCAAGCCTTTTACGCCGATGTGAAAGGCCGCTTGCCCAAATACGGCCGCACGCCCGACCAGCTGCTGGTCTTGCCCGGCATCTCGCCCGTGGTGGGCCGCACGCAAGAAGAAGCCGACGCCAAATGGGCTGCGCTGCAAAAGCTGATCCACCCCTCGGTCGGGCTCGGCACACTGGCCCCGTTCTGGCCCTTGGACGAATTGCAAAAGTGGGACCTGGACGCCCCACCGCCTTACTACCCCGAGCCGCCCAAGGGCATCAACAGCCGCGCCCATGTGGTGATCGAGCTGGCCCGGCGCGAGAAGTACACCATCCGCCAGCTCTACGAATACCTGGCAGGGGCGCGTGGACACCTGGTGGTCGTGGGCACCCCGGCCAAGATCGCCGACACGATTCAGGAATGGTTTGAAAACGGCGCAGCCGATGGCTTCAACGTCATGCCCCCCGTGCTGCCAGAATCATTGAACGACTTTGTGGACCTGGTCATCCCCGAGCTGCAACGCCGTGGATTGTTCCGCACCGCTTACGAGGGCACCACCCTACGCGAGAACCTGGGCCTGGCGCGGCCTGAGAGCCGGTATGCGAATGTGAAGAAGGTGGCTTGAATTTCTGTAGGAGCGACGCCCTCGTCGCGATGGATTGCCCGCAGTTTGCAAAGGCTCCATCGCGGCGAGGGCGCCGCTCCCACAGGGGCTCAGCCAGCGACCAACGCCTGCTCCACCGCCTCTCGTGTGAGGGTGGGGGCAAAGGTTTCGATGAAGCTGTAGGCAAAGCCGCGCAGCCAGGCGCCGCGCCGGATAGCCAGGCGGGTCTGGTTGATCTCGAACAGGTGCCCGGCATCCAGCAGGCGCAGGTGGGTGTCGCGGTCGGGGTCCACCGCGATGGACGCGACAATGCCCACGCCCATGCCCAGCTCCACATAGGTCTTGATCACGTCGGCGTCCATGGCCGTGAGCACCACATCGGGACTCAAACCTTCTTTGGCGAAGGCGTCGTCGATGTGCGAGCGGCCGGTGTAGCCGTGCTCGTAGGTGATGATGGGGAACTGCGCCAGTTGCGCCAGCGTCACCGGCCCGCTGTGCGCCAGCAGCGGGTGGTCTGGCGGCACCACGATGCTGTGCGTCCAGCGGTAGCAAGGCAGCGCCACCAGCTGCGGGTATTGCGCCAGCGCCTCGGTGGCCACGCCAATGTCGGCCTCGCCCGAGAGCAGCATTTCGGCCACCTGCTTGGGCGAGCCCTGGTGCAGGTGCAGCGACACATTGGGGAACAGCTGACGGAAATCGCGCACCACATGCGGCAGCGCATAGCGCGCCTGCGAGTGTGTGGCCGCCACCGACAACTGGCCGTTGAGTTTGGCGCTGAAGTCGTCGCCCACACGCTTGATGTTGTCTGCCCCGAGCAAGATCTGCTCTACCAGCGGCAGCAGCGCCTGGCCCGGGGGCGTGAGGCCAGTCAGGCGTTTGCCATTGCGCACAAAAATCTCGATGCCGAGTTCGTCCTCCAGCTCGCGGATCTGGCGGCTCACCCCGGGTTGCGAGGTGAACAGCATGTTGGCGACTTCGGTCAGGTTGAAGCCGCAGCGCACGGCTTCGCGCACCGATTTGAGTTGCTGAAAGTTCATGCTGCCACCGCTTGCTGAGCCCGCACGGCGGGGTGGACCGGGCGGCTCAGGCCCAGGTGATCGCGCAGGGTGCGTCCGGTGTATTCGGTGCGGAACAGGCCGCGCCGCTGCAGCTCGGGAATCACCAGATCGGCAAAGTCCTTGAGGCCATGCGGCAAAGTGGGCGCGAGCACATTGAAGCCGTCGGCTGCGCCCGTTTTGAACCAGTGCTCCAGCTGATCGGCGATGTGCTCGGGGGTGCCCACCAGCGTCCAATGGCCGCGGGCGCTCGCCACGCGCTCGTACAGTTGGCGAATCGACAGGTTCTCGCGGGCGGCGAGTTTGGCAAAGAGTTCCTGGCGGCTTTTCCAGCCCTCGGTCACGGGCAGGTCTTGCGGGAACGGGTCGTTGATGTTGTAGCTCGACAGATCGACGTTGCCCAAGAATGCGGACAACAGCCCCAAGCCCAACACCGGGTCGATCAGGCTTTGCAGTTGCTCGAACTTCTCTTGCGCTTCTTGCTGACTTCGGCCCACAAAGGGCGAGATGCCCGGCATGATTTTGAGATCGTCAGCAGTGCGGCCATGGGCAGGCAGACGCGACTTGAGCGAGGTGTAGAAGGCGCGTGCGTCTTCCACGGTTTGCTGCGCAGTGAAAACCACTTCGGCAGTGGCAGCGGCCAGGTCTTGGCCGTCGTTGGACGAGCCGGCCTGCACCAGCACCGGGTAACCCTGCGGGGCGCGGGGAGTTTGCAGCGAGCCTTGCACATTGAACTTGAGGCCCTGGTGCGCCACGCGGTGGAGCTTGTCGGTGTCAAAGAAGCGGTTGTTGGTTTTGTCGTGGATGAAGGCGTCGTCTTCCCAGCTGTCCCACAGGCCTCTGGTGATCTTGACGTATTCGTGGGCGATCTTGTATCGCTCGGCGTGCTCCAGCTGGTGCGGCAAGCCAAAGGCTTTGGCTTCAAACTCGCTGCCCGAGGTGACCAGGTTCCAGCCGCTGCGGCCATCGCTCAGGTGGTCGAGCGTGGCGAATTTGCGCGCCAGGTGGTACGGAGGCAAATAGGTGGTGGACACGGTGGACACCAGCCCGATGCGCTCGGTCACGCCTGCCAGGGCGGTCTGCAGCAGCAAGGGGTCAAAGGGGTATGGCAGTGCGTTGCGGGTGATCACATCGGCGGGGCCATCGCTCATGCCGACGTTGTCGGCAAAAAACACCGCGTCAAATTTGGCGGCTTCGGCCTGTCGCGCCCAGTCTTGCAGGGTGCGCAGAGTGGTCGATGCGGTGGGGTCCACATCGGGGTGACGCCAGGCCGCCAGGTGGTGACCGACGCCAAAGAAAAAGGCCCCCAGATGCAGTTGCCGTTGTTGTTTTTGTGGAGTCATTTTTGTTCTTTCACTGGGGGCCAGAGAGGATCAGCGCTGTTTGGTCACAGTTTCGCGATGGACACTTCGGTCGACTTGACCAAAGCGACCACTTCTGAGCCGACCTTGAGCGCCAGGTCGTCCACTGAGCGGGTGGTGATGACCGAGGTCACGATGCCCCAAGGGGTCTCGACGTCGATCTCGGAGACGACATCGCCACGGATGATTTCCTTGACCTTGCCCTTGAATTGGTTGCGAACGTTGATGGCTTGAATGGACATGGTTTTCTCCTTGAAAAGTCCGTTTAGAAAAAGTCATTCAGATGGCCCAGCGCAGGCCGCTGGCGGGGGTGGTGATCCACGAGGTGTCGACACTGGGCTCGGGGTCTTCGCGTTGCAGCACACGGTCGAGGATGCGTTTTTCAATCGCGGCAAAGCGGGCGTCGCCACGCGAACGTGGGCGCGGCAGGTCGATGCGTTCATCGAGCGCAATGGCGCCGTCTTCGATGAGGATCACGCGGTCGGCCAGGGCCACGGCTTCTTGCACGTCGTGGGTGACCAACAGAGCGGTAAAACCGTTGGCTTTCCAGAGGTTTTCGATCAACTCGTGCATTTCGATGCGGGTGAGCGCATCGAGCGCACCCAGCGGCTCGTCGAGCAGCAGCAATTGCGGGTTGTGCACCAGGGCGCGGGCCAGGGCCACGCGTTGGCGCTGCCCGCCCGACAGGCGTGCGGGCCACTCCTTTTGGCGGTCGCCCAAGCCGACTTGTTCAAGCACCTTGGCAGCAGCGGCTTGGCCCGACTCGGGCAGGCCCAGGGCCACGTTGTCGAGCACGCGCCGCCAAGGCAGTAAACGCGCCTCCTGGAACATGATGCGGGTGTGCTCGTTCAGCCCCTTCACAGTCTGGCCGTCGAGCAGCAAGTCGCCCTGCGTGGCGGGCTCCAGCCCCGCCACCAGGCGCAGCAAGGTGCTCTTGCCGCAGCCGCTGCGGCCCACGATGGCGACAAACTCGCCCGGTTCAATCACCAGTTCTGTGCCCTGCAGCACACGGCGCTGGCCATAACTTTTTCCCAAGGATCGGGCCTGCACGCGCACGCCGCCCTGCCCTGTGGATGTGTTGTGTTCAGTCATGTTCTTGTCTCGTTCGGGGATGTTCACTGGTAGCCGGGGTGCCAGCGCAGCCAGTACTTCTCCAGGCCTTTGGCAAACACGTCGGCCAGCTTGCCCAAAGCGGCATAGAGCAGGATGCCGACCAGCACCACGTCGGTCTGCAAAAACTCGCGGGCGTTCATGGTCAGGTAGCCGATGCCCGCTTGCGCCGAGATGGTCTCGGCCACGATCAGGATCACCCACATCAGGCCCAGCGAAAAGCGCAGCCCCACCAAAATGGACGACATGGCGCCCGGCAAAATGATTTGGCGGTACAAGCCCCAGCGCGACAAGCCATAGGTGCGCCCCATCTCGATCAGGCCAGGGTCTACATTGCGGATGCCATGGAAGGTGTTGATGTAGATCGGAAAAAACACCGCGACCGAAATCAGAAAAAGCTTGGCGCTTTCTTCAATGCCGAACCACAAGATGACCAGAGGAATCAGCGCCAGCGCCGGGATGTTGCGCACCATCTGGATGGTGGAGTCCAACAACGTTTCGAGCCAACGCACCGAGCCGGTGAGCAAGCCCAGCACCAGACCCAACCCTCCGCCAATGGCCAGACCCAGCAGCGCCCTGCCCGCGCTGATGCGCACATGCGTCCACAATTCGCCCGACTCGGCCAGCGCCCAGGCGGCGTCGACCACGCTCAAGGGCGCAGGAAGCACGCGGGTGGACAACCAGCCCAGCGTTGACGAGAGCTGCCAAACGATGACCAGCGCCAACGGCACAAGCCAGGGCAGCAAGCGCTTGGCCACGATACCCAAGAAGTTCAGCAAAGGCTGCCAGTCGATGGGGCTTGATGGGATGTTCACAGCCCAGGTCTGCTCAGCTGCTGCCAATTGGGCCAGTGCCAGGGTCCGATCACGCTCATTTTCGGGTGGGGCGATGTCCAAAAACAAATCCACTTTGTCCACCAAATCGTTGGCGGTGGTGTTCAAGCTTGTCATGCCGCTCTCCCTCAGCTTTGCGCCACTTTGGCTGCAGGCGGCACCACGGCATTGCCCATGACCTCGCCCACAGGAGCCACCTTGAGCTGCCCGGGTGCTTGGATGCCCACATGCGGGAACACCATCTCGGCAAACCGGTAGGCCTCTTCGAGGTGTGGGTAGCCCGAGAGCACAAAGGTCTCGGCCCCGATGTCCTGGTATTCCTTCAAGCGGCGCGCGATGGTTTCGCCGTCGCCCACCAGCGCGGTGCCCGCGCCACCACGCACCAGGCCCACACCGGCCCACAGGTTGGGGCTGATCTCCAGCTTGGCGCGGTTTCCGCCATGCAGGGCACGCATGCGCTTTTGACCTTCCGAGTCCATGTGGGCCATGTTGGCTTGCGCTTTGGCAATGGTGGCATCGTCCAGGTGCGAGATCAGGCGGTCGGCGGCGGCCCAGGCCTCGTCGTTGGTCTCGCGCGGGATGACGTGCAGGCGCACTCCGAACTTGACCTTGCGACCGAGCTTTTCGGCGCGGCGGCGCACATCGTTGAACTTTTTCTCGACCTCGGCAGGTGGCTCGCCCCAGGTGAGGTACAGCTCGACCTGCTCGGCAGCGAGGTCATGCGCCGCGTCGGACGAGCCGCCAAAGTACAAAGGTGGATAAGGCTTTTGCACCGCCGGGAACAACTGCTTGGCGCCTTTGACTTGGATGTGTTTGCCTTCGTAAGTGACTTCTTCACCCTGGAGCAGTCGCGTCCAGACATGCAGGAACTCGCGGGCGTGTTCGTAGCGTTCGTCGTGGCTGAGGAATGTGCCGTCGGCCTCCAGATCGGCCGAGTCGCCGCCCGCCACCACATTGACCAGCAAGCGCCCACCGCTCAGCCGGTCCAGAGTGGCGGCCTGTCGCGCGGCCACTGTGGGCGAGATGGTGGTGGGTCGCAACGCCACCAAAAATTTCAGCCGTTCAGTCACCGGGATCAGGCTGGCAGCCGAGATCCAGGAGTCCTCGCACGAGCGGCCCGTGGGCAGCAGCACACCGCCATACCCAAGCGCATCAGCGGCTTGAGCGACTTGCTTCAAGTAGGCATGGTCCACGGCGCGTGCGCCTTGTTGTGAGCCGAGGTATCGGCCATCGCCGTGCAGGGGGAGGAACCAGAAGATGTCCATGGTGTGCTTTCAGTGAGGATTCAGCTCAGGTCCACTGGCGCGGCATGCAGCAAATTGAGCTTTTTAGGGATCAGCTTCAGCTCATAGAAGGTGTCAGCAATCGACTGCTGCTCGGCCAGAATGTCACGGTTGACCAAGGCGGTTCCAAAGGCTGAGCGGCTGAGTTGAAGCTCGGTGATGGACTTGTCGAGGCCCAGCACAGCCGACAACTCGGCTGCTGCTGCCGATTTGTTTTTGCCTGCCCAGGTGTCGATGGCGTTGATCTCTTCCACAGCGACCTTGAGCACATCGGGATTCTTGGTGGCGAAGTCCCGCGAGGTGAAGTAATAGGCGCGGTTGTTGACAATGCCTGTAGCGTCGGCCAGCAGACGGGCGTCGAGTGTTTTTTGCGCGGCAGCGAGGAAGGGGTCCCAGATGATCCAGGCGTCGATGGCGCCTTTTTCAAACGCAGCGCGTGCATCAGCGGGCGGCAAAAAGATGGACTGCACATCGCTGTATTGCAGACCGTTCTTTTGCAGCAACTTGACCAGAAAGTACTGGACGTTGGAGCCTTTGTTGTAGGCCACACGCTTGCCTTTGAGGTCAGCCACCGTCTGGATGGGCGAGCCTTTGGGCACGATGATGGCTTCGAGCTTGGGGCGCGGCACGGTGGCACCCGCATAGACCAGCGGCGCACCGGCGGCCTGCGCAAAGATGGGCGGTGCTTCGCCCATGTCACCGAAGTCAATCGAGCCGACATTGAGCGCTTCGAGCTGCACGGGACCGGCATTGAACTCGGTCCAGGTGACGGTCACGCCCAGCGGGGCCAGGCGCTTTTCGAGCGTGCCCCGACCTTTGAGGATGGACAGCCAACCCTTTTGGTTGCCAATGCGCAGCACGCGGGGGGCTTTGTTTTGCGCCCAGGCTGCGGAGGTGGCCAGCAGGGCAGAAGCGCTGGCCGTGGTGGCCAGGAACTGGCGGCGAGAAATATCAGATGCAAAGGTCATGGTGAATGTCTTTCAGACATCAAGCGGCAAGGCTTCGCCCAAACCGCTGATGCGGGTTAAAGAAATGAGGGGGAGAAAGCGAGAGAGATGTGAAC
>Ga0228702_1001883_pt1 | contig 12662 bp, 13 predicted proteins | sample McNCre217_Aug_MG_2_FD_178018 | JGI IMG/M metagenome (GOLD analysis project Ga0228702, IMG submission 178018) | Freshwater microbial communities from McNutts Creek, Athens, Georgia, United States - 20-17_Aug_MG | ecosystem: Environmental > Aquatic > Freshwater > Creek | place: USA: Georgia... | reverse complement strand
TCTGGGGCATCCCAAAGTGCAATGCCGTCATGATGCTTAGTAGTCAGAACAACGTAGCCTGCCCCAGCTTCCTTGAAGCTAGCAAGCAAGGCTTGATAGTCCACGGTTGGGGTTTCCCAAGCATCAAGCAGGTCATCGTAATTTCGGCCTGGCCAGTTCTTTTCAAAGTATGCCTTGGCTGGTGACCCTTCGATGCGAATCGTGTTGTAAAACCATTCGGCGTAAGGGTTATGTGGGAACCAGGTTGAATCATCGATTGTGCCGAGCGCACCGATCGGCTCTGCCCATCCGGCCACCGAATATGCTCCCCAGTGAACGAATATCCCCAGTCGGCTCCGATCGAACCATTCCGGGGTTTTACGCGCATTGAGTTCGTCCCAGGCATCTTTGTCCTCGGGTCGGCTTGACGTTGTCGAATCCATTGCGGATCCTTCCCCTAATTTGAATGTTCAAATAATAGTATTCAGCCTAACTTGAACATTCAAATTACTCTAAACTTTGAACCATGGCTAGCAATAAAGACCTTCGTCCCCTCAGTCGAGAACAGCGTCTTCAATGGATGCAAATTGCTGCAATGATCACGCTCGTACCCCAGGCCCTGGATACTCAACTCAAACGTGACGCCGAAATTAACAGCTTCGAATACGGAGTGTTAGCCGCGATTGAAGATGCTCCGAATAGGCAAATCCAAATGTCAGCTTTGGCAAAATGGAGCCACGGATCCATCTCCAGACTCAGCCATGCCGTTTCCCGCCTTGCAAAGCAGGGATTGGTGGAACGCCTCGCCTCCCCCGATGGCGGCCGACGCACAGATGTGAAACTAACCAAGGCCGGTCAGAATATTTTGAACGAAGTCACTCCCGCCCACAGCAACGAAGTTCGTCGCCTGATTGCGGACAGCCTCAGTGCCGATGAGTTGCAAAACCTCGCGTCCGCTGCAAGAAAAATAGTTGAGAACATTGACCCCCAACTAATGGCATCCCTTCAAGTGCGACTTGACCTTTAAATGAATAGACCCTGCGAGCCTTTTCGGTTCGCAGGGTCTATTTCAAACTGGGATTAGGCCAGGCTTGCGTAAACCTCACGCATTAGCGCAGCGGTCTCGCTTGGGGTCTTGCCAACCTTCACGCCGGCGGCCTCGAAGGCCTCCTTCTTGGCCTGAGCGGTACCAGCCGAACCCGAAACAATCGCACCAGCGTGACCCATGGTCTTGCCCTCTGGAGCGGTGAAGCCCGCAACATAAGCAACCACTGGCTTGGTGACGTTTGCCTGGATGTAGGCAGCAGCCTTCTCTTCGGAGTCTCCACCGATCTCACCGATTAGCACGATTGCCTTGGTCTCAGGGTCTGCCTGGAACGCAGCAAGAGCATCGATGTGGGTGGTGCCGATGATTGGGTCTCCACCGATACCGATTGCGGTCGAGATACCGATTTCGCGGAGCTCGAACATCATCTGGTAGGTGAGGGTACCCGACTTAGAAACCAGACCGATTGGACCCGCACCTGCGATGTCCCAAGGGGTGATTCCGGCGTTGGACTTTCCTGGGCTGATGATGCCTGGGCAGTTAGGGCCGATTAGGCGGGTCTTCTCACCCTTGGCCACGTTGTAGGCCCATGCCTCTGCCGAGTCGTGCACTGGGATGCCCTCGGTGATTGCAACTGCAAGCGCGATCTCGGCGTCGATAGCCTCGATGATTGCTGCCTTTGCGAAGGCTGGTGGAACGAAGATAACCGATACGTTTGCGCCGGTAGCCGACATGGCCTCAGCAACGGTACCGAATACCGGAAGCAGGGTGCCGTCAACATCAACGGTCTCGCCGGCCTTGCGTGGGTTCACGCCACCAACGATGTTTGAGCCACCGGCGAGCATGCGGCGGGTGTGCTTCATGCCCTCGGCGCCGGTCATACCCTGAACAATGATTCGCGAGTTCTGGTCTAGAAAAATCGACATTTTATGTTTCCTCTCGCGCTTACTTGTTTGCCAACTCGGCGGCCTTGTCGGCTGCCTCGTCCATGGTCTCTACAACGGTCACCAGTGGGTGAGCGTACTCGGCGAGGATGCGACGACCCTCGATGACGTTGTTGCCGTCTAGGCGAACAACCAGTGGCTTCGAAGCCGAAGCGCCAAGGGTGTTCAGTGCACCGACGATACCGTTTGCAACTGCGTCACAGGCGGTGATTCCACCGAAGACGTTTACGAAAACGCTCTTGACCTGCGGGTCGTTGAGGATGACGTCAAGACCGTTGGCCATGACCTCTGCGCTAGCGCCACCACCGATGTCGAGGAAGTTGGCTGGCTTGACGCCGCCGTGCTTCTCACCGGCGTAGGCAACTACGTCGAGGGTGGACATAACCAGACCTGCACCGTTACCGATGACACCAACCTGGCCGTCAAGCTTTACGTAGTTGAGACCAAGAGCCTTGGCCTTCTCCTCTAGAGGGTCAACCTTGGCGATGTTTACAACCTCGCGCTCGCTGTGGCGGAAGTCGGCGTTCTCGTCTAGCGAGACCTTGCCGTCAAGGGCGAGGATGTTGCCGCTCTTGTCTAGAACAAGTGGGTTCACCTCAACGAGGGTGGTGTCCTCGTCCTTGAATACGCGCCAAAGCTGAACGAATACCGGAGCAACCTTGGCTGCCATGGCGTCATCGAAGCCACCAGCCTTGGCAATCTCGAGAGCCTTGTCTAGGTCGATGCCAAGCATGGCGTCTACCGGAATCTTGGCTAGTGCCTCTGGGCGCTCAACTGCAAGCTGCTCGATCTCCATGCCACCCTCAACGCTGCAAAGCGAGAGGAAGGTGCGGTTGGATCGGTCTAGCAGAATCGAGAAGTAGAACTCCTTCTCAATGGCCGCACCCTGGGCGATCATTACACGCTTTACAACGTGGCCCTTGATGTCGAGACCAAGAATCTTGCTGGCTGCTTCACGAGCCTCTTCTGGGCTGTGAACAACCTTGACACCGCCGGCCTTGCCGCGGCCGCCAACCTGAACCTGAGCCTTAACAACGACGGTGCCGCCGATCTTGGCTGCAGCTTCGGCTGCCTCTTCTGGGGTGTCTGCGATTAGACCCTGGAGTACTGGAACTCCGTAGGCCTCAAACAGGTCGCGTGCCTGATACTCAAATAAATCCACGTTTGGTCCATTTCGACTGGAATGAGAGGCTGAAAGCCTTTTAAAGTCTAAACCTCGCGATAACGCTGAAATAACAGGAGTGTGCTGAAAAAGACACTTGTTTAACAGAGGTTTACCAGTGAGCGGAAGGAAATCAGCTGCGGTAGGCGTCGACGCGGTGGGCTACCGATTCAACCATCACGAGTACCCGATCTTCCAGAATTTGATAGATCACTCGGTAATCACCTCGTCTAGCCGAGTAGTAGCCATCAAATGCGCCAACCAGCTTCTTGCCTACCCGGTGGGGATTCTCGCGAAGCGGGCCCAAAATGAAATTGAGGATTGCTGTGGCATAGCGAGCCGGAATCTCATTTGCGAGCGCCTTTTTTGCCGAACGAGTGAGCTCGATTTCATAGGTCACTGGAGATACTTACCGTTGGATTTCATTTCGTCGATGACATCCTGGAGTTTGAAAACGTCACCGGATTCGACCTCTTGTCGGGACCTGGCCAGCGCTGCCACCAGTTGTGGGTCAGCCATGATTTCTAATGTTTCGATCAGGCTGTCATACTCGTCGGCGCTCAAAAGCACTGCAGCTCGTTCACCATTCTTGGTGATGTCAAACCGCTCGTGGGTTTCTTGCGCCTCGGAAACGATCTTCGAAAATTCGGCTCGGGCCTCGGCCAGCGACAGCGTTCTCATGTACATAATTGTAGCCATAATCACTATTTTGGCCACGGCAAACTTCCTGCCGCGCAGGTTGATGCAATCTGTGGAACACGGGCATTGTTGCCCAGTTGATAACCAATCTAGAGAACGGTGATTGGCGCTACCTTGACCAGAAGCTTCTTTACACCCATCGAACCGAAGTGGATTTCGGCGGTCTGGCGAGGTGGCTTGCCGCTAACGGAGACAACTTTGCCCTTGCCAAAGTCGGCGTGCTCAACCATCTGACCGGCCTCGAGTTCGAGATCTCCGTTGTTGCGCACGCTTGAGATTGCGCCTGGGTAGACGGTCTTTGGTTTGTCACTTGGGGTGCCACCGTAACCGCTAGACGAGCCCAGCGAAGCGCTTGCCCCGCGGTAACCCTGCTGATCCGCGATGGATGGGCGATAGGCAGGAGCACCACGACCGGCACCAGACTCGCGCCACTTGATTAGGTTGGCCGGAATCTCGTTTAGGAAGCGGCTTGGGGTTGCGGCATCGGTCTCGCCGAAGGTGCTGCGGCTCATTGCCAGGCTGAGGTGGAGGTTCTTCTTGGCGCGGGTGATTCCCACGTAGAAAAGACGACGCTCTTCGGAGAGACCACCCGGTTCGATGAAGGCCATGCGGTGTGGCAACAGACCCTCTTCGATGCCGGTGAGGAATACCGCGTCGTACTCGAGGCCCTTGGCGGTGTGCAGCGTCATGAGGCTAACGGTTCCGGAGGCGTCGTCGAGGTCGTCGGCGGCGGCAACCAGGGCAACTTCGTTTAGGAAGTCTGGCAGCTTGCCATCCGGGTTGTTGCGCTGGAATTCGCGAGCAACGTTTACAAGTTCCTCGAGGTTCTCAACCCGGGCTTCGTCCTGCGGGTCTCGGCTGGCCTTGAGGGTATCGAGGTAGCCGCTGCGGTTGAGCGCCTCACGAAGCAGGTTGTCTACGCTTGCGGTTTCAATCATGCCCTCTAGGTGATGCAGCAGCGCGCCCAGGTCTTTGATGGAGTTGGTGATCTTTGGGCCAAAGCCAAGCTCTTCAACGTGGTCTAGAGATTCGCGAACCGACATCGAGTAGTTCTCGGCGAAGCTGGCTAGCTGGGTCTCAGTGGCATCGCCGATGCCGCGTTTTGGCACGTTAAGAATGCGGCGGGTAGCCAGGTCGTCCTTGCCGTTGGCAACGGCAACCAGGTAGCCGAATGCGTCCTTGATTTCCTGGCGCTCGTAGAACTTGGTGCCACCGATGACGCGGTAAGGCAGAGCCGAACGCACAAAAATTTCTTCGAGGGCACGGGTCTGCGAGTTGGTTCGATAGATGACGGCGATGTCTCGGTAGGACATGCCCTCGCGGTGAAGTTTCTGAATCTCGTCGGCAACAAACTGGGCTTCGTCGTGAGCGCTGTAGCCGGTGTAGCCAACGATGTGCTCGCCGTCTCCCGAGTCGGTCCAGAGGTTCTTGGCCGGGCGGTCGAAGTTGTTGCTGATTACCGCGTTGGCGGCAGAAAGGATGTTCTGGGTGCTTCGGTAGTTCTGCTCCAGCAGGATGGTCTTGGCACCTGGGAAGTCTTTTTCAAACTCTGAGATGTTGCGAATGTCCGCACCGCGGAAGGCGTAGATGGACTGGTCGGAGTCTCCCACTACGGTGAGCGATGCCGGCGGCATGATCTGGCCGGTGCGCTCGTCTACGTTGGCGTGCTCTGCTTCCAGCGGCATGGTGAGCTCGCGGATGAGGGCATACTGCGCGTGGTTGGTGTCCTGGTACTCGTCTACCAAGATGTGACGGAACTTGCGCTGATAGGCGGCGCGCACATCTGGGAAGTTGCGGAACAGGTGCACGGTCTCGGCAATGAGGTCGTCGAAGTCGAAGGCGTTGTTGCGGCGCAGCTCGCGCTCGTAGCGCTCGAAGATTTCTACCAGCATGCGGTGAACTGGGTCGGCGTTGTCGCCGGCGCGGGCAAACGAAGCTGAATCTGCCAGCTCGTTCTTTGCCTTGCTGATGACCGCCGAAACCGCGGCCGGGGTGAGCTTGTGGATGTCGGCACCAAGCTCTTTGATGAGGCGCTTAAAGATGGCGCGACTATCGCCCGAATCGTAGATGGTGAAGTTGGCGTTGTGGCCGAGGCGTTCGGCCTCGCGACGAAGGATGAGCACGCAGGCGCTGTGGAAGGTCTTGATCCACATGCCGCTGGAATCTTCGCCAAGCAGGTGACGAACGCGCTCGCGCATTTCGGCGGCGGCCTTGTTGGTAAAGGTGATGGCCAGAATCTGGCTTGGCCAGAGCTCTCGCTGGCTAAGGAAGTGAGCGATGCGGTGGGTTAGCACGCGGGTCTTGCCCGAGCCGGCACCTGCAACGATTAGCAACGCTGGGCCGCGGTGTTCTACTGCGGCGCGCTGCTGCGGGTTTAGCCCCTCAACCAACTGGCTAGAGCGGTCGAAGTCGTGGAGGGAGAATAGCTCGGTCATAACCTGCCAAGTTTACCTTTGGCAACCGACATCTAAAGTTGAGCGTCGACCACCGCACGGAACAGATCGGGATGATCGGCAAAAACGCCATCGGTGCCCAGGTCGATGAAGTGCTGGTAGTACTCATCCACGCTGTACTTCGCGGCCTCGGCACGTGCGGTCCAGGTGTAAACCAACAGCCCGCGATCATGGGCCCAGCCAACAATCTGGTTGGGTGAAGAGTACTGGGCCTTGTGCCCGTCATGATCTACGTGCTCAAACAGCAGCTCAACGTCAAAGCTGACGCCATCCACTTTGCCAACCAGCCCATCAAGCCAGGAGGGCACTCCCGCAGTGCCATCGGCTGGCATTCCCCAGCTCTCAAGCAGGTAGATAACCTTGCCGTACTTGCCTAGCTTTTGTTTCATGGCCTCGACCAACTCGAGGTGGAAGCTTTCAAAAACCAAGTTGATGCCACGGGACTGCCAGTTAGATTGCTCAACGGCGCGAGCAAGCGCAGCAACTGTGTCGTGTCCGATGCTTCTAAAGTGCACGCCGTGCTTTATTTCAAGAATCAGGGTCTTGCCATCGCAAAATGGCGAATTCAGCAGCTCTTCGATGGTTGGGATCTCATACTCGCCGTCGAACTTGGCACTTCCGGGACGCACATCCGGCATGCGCTCGATGGCTCGCAGAGTCTTGATCTCATCCAGGGTGAAGTCTTCACTGAACCAACCGGTAACCGTCCAAACACCATAGAAAGTTTGGGTGCGTTTGCGGTCCGCATATTCCGGGTGATTAGCCACGTCGGTGGTGCCAGAGAGTTCACTCTCGTGGCGAATAATCAGCCTGCCGTCTTTAGTGGGAACCAAATCGCACTCGATGGCGTCAGCACCCATCTCGAATGCCAGTCGGAAGGCTTCGAGGGTGTTCTCGGGGCGATAAGCAGACGCACCTCGGTGGCCAAAGACAAGCGGAAGATTCACTTTCCTAGTCTGATATAGATTTGATGGCATTGAACGCAACTTCACCAAAAATCCACCTAGGAGAATCATGTCAGTCCACTATCACCAGCTGATTCCAAACGTCTTTATGGGTGCGGCCGCCGATGTCCAGGACGCCGTTGCCAACGAAAAGGTGGACACCGTGGTGGACCTGCGTCACGAGTCTCAGGCCTGCGAGGCTACGGGCGAGAACATCAACTGGATCAAGGTGCCACTGGGCGACAACGCTCCCGGCGCAGAGACCGCGCTTTACAAGCAGGCCATCGATGAAGTGGTTGCCGCCAAGAATGCCGGCCACAAGGTGATGTTCCACTGCGGCATGGGCCGCGGCCGCACCGGAACCGTGGCAACTGGAGTTCTGCTGGAACTTGGCCTAGCCAAGACCGTGGATGAGGCAGAGGCGATGGCCAAGCAGATTCGTCCGCAGTTGACTCTGCAGAGCGTGCAGCGCGAGGCGCTGGAGCAGCTTTACAGCTAAATACTGAAATAAAAAATGGGCCAATGCTTTCGCATTGACCCATTTTTTATTCCCATTCAATCGTGCCGGGTGGCTTGCTGGTAACGTCCAGCACCACTCGGTTTACGCCCGCTACCTCATTGGTAATGCGGTTCGAAATCTTGGCCAGCAGGTCGTATGGCAGGCGGCTCCAGTCGGCGGTCATGGCGTCTTCGGACGAAACCGGACGAAGCACAATCGGGTGACCGTAGGTGCGGCCATCGCCCTGCACACCAACCGAGCGAACGTCGGCTAGCAACACAACTGGGCACTGCCAGATTTCGCCGTCGAGGCCGGCAGCGGTTAGCTCGGCACGAACAATTGCATCGGCCTGGCGAAGCAGGTCTAGGCGCTCCTTGTTTACCGAACCCACAATGCGAATGCCGAGACCCGGACCTGGGAATGGCTGGCGCTGAACAATCTCGTGTGGCAGACCAAGCTCGGCACCGATGGCACGAACCTCGTCCTTGAACAGGGTGCGTAGTGGCTCAACAAGTTCGAACTGCAGGTCGTCAGGGAGGCCGCCAACATTGTGGTGGCTCTTGATGCCGGCGGTTACGCCACCACCAGACTCAACCACATCTGGGTAAAGGGTGCCCTGAACCAAGAACTTGATTGGACGATTGTCGGCTTTGGCCTCGGCAATCAAAGCGGCCTGAGCCTCTTCGAAGGTGCGGATGAACTCGCGACCAATGATCTTGCGCTTGGTCTCTGGGTCGCTTACGCCCTCAAGTGCATCCAAGAACTTCTTCTCGGCGTCTACGGTAACCAGGCGAATGCCGGTGGCAGCAACGTAGTCGCGCTCAACCTGCTCGGCCTCGTCTTGGCGCAGCAGACCGTGGTTTACAAATACACAGATCAGCTGGTCGCCCACGGCCTTGTGAACCAAAGCTGCTGCAACGGCGCTGTCTACGCCGCCGGATAGACCACAGATAACGCGGTCGGTGCCAACCTGGGCGCGAATCTTTTCAACCTGCTCGGCAATGACGTTGCCCGAGTTCCAGGTTGCTGGAATGCCAGCGGCCTTGTGCAAGAAGTTCTCTAGTACGTTCTGGCCAAACTGCGAGTGCTTTACCTCTGGGTGCCACTGCACGCCGTAAATCTTGCGCTCGCTGTTGGCGAAGGCAGCTACCGGAGTGGTGTCGGTTGAGGCCAAAACCTCGAAGCCGGCTGGGGCTTCCATAACCTGGTCGCCGTGGCTCATCCAGCAGATCTGGTCGGCTGGCTGACCATCCAGGATCTCGCCGCCACTCTTCACCACAAGTTCGGTGGCGCCATATTCGCGCTTACCGGTTGCGTCTACGCGACCACCCAGGGTGTTGGCCAGGGTCTGGAAGCCGTAGCAAATACCAAGCACTGGAATGCCAAGCTCAAGGATGGCTGGGTCAAGCTTTGGTGCGCCGGCTTCATAAACCGACGATGGACCACCCGAAAGAATGATGGCGGCCGGGTTCTTGGCAGCAACCTCGGCGGCGGTCACGTTGTGGTGAACGATCTCCGAATAGACGTTGGCCTCGCGCACGCGACGTGCAATCAGCTGCGCGTACTGCGCTCCAAAGTCGACTACTAGTACTGGATTGTTCATTAGGCTGACTGTCCCTTCGAGCCCGAGATTTGAGCGGCGGCAATTTTGGCGTAGTGGCTTTCGGTGAAGAACGAAAGCAACGGAATCACACCGCCGGCAGCGATGATGAGGAAGCGGTTGAAGTTCCAGCGAAGCAGCGACCAAACTCGGTAGTCGCTGTAGAGGTAAAGCACATAGAACCAGCCGTGCACGATGAGGATGGCGGTTGAGATATTGAGGCCGCTGGATGGCATTGCGCCGGCCTCATTGCTGTGCTGCACAAATGCCAGCAAACCCTGAGGACCAAACGCCCAGAGGTCGTAGCCGATGCCGTAGCGAACGGCCATCTCTGCTACCAAAAGCACCAGCAGGGTTCCGGTGATGCGCGAGGCAACTTTATAGAGCTTGAGCGCGCCTGGAAGCGGTGATTTTGGGGTGGCCATGCATCAAGTTTACAGGGCGCTAGTGGAGCGTTGGAGTTGGCTCCAACAGTTGGTCGATGGCCTCAAACAGAGCGATGGCAGCCTGCTCGTCATCGGTGGCAATGCTCACCTTTAGGGTTTCACCCCGATGCAACCCGAGTGCCAATAGTCGAAGGTGGCTGGTGGCCAAAACCGGGCCACTGATGCGGTCGTGCGCAAATATTTCGAAGGCCGATTCTTTGGCTAACCGAGCCAACCGCGAAACCGGAACCGCGTGAAAACCGTTGGGATCGACGATGACAAATTCACGAGTGAACACGCCCCCACCAACCTTTCAATTCCAGTTATACGCCCTCAAGTTCGCGCTGCTGTGCATCCCGCACCAAACGCCACCACATAAAGAATGAGAACCCCATGAAGAAGCTCCACTCCAGGGCATAGAAAGCACTGAGCCAGTTGATCTGAGCGTTGGAAAGGGTCTCAACGGTGATCTTGCTGAGACCACCGAAGGAGTGCTGGGTTTCCAGCAGGAACAGTGGGTAGACGGCGGCCGCGTGGCCGGCAATGCCCAGGTTTGCCAGTTGCCCGGTTGCCAAGGATGTCAGCAGGCCGTGCTGAATTAGCTCGGGCCCCTCGCTTGGGCTCAGGCGGCCAAAGTATTGCCTTTCCGCAGCCGGTGTCGAGGCCCTAAAGGCGTCACGGGCTTGGTTTGCCACCGAGCGCTTAGCGGCGAACCCAAGCGTGATCACGAGGTCTCGGCCGCTATCGGTGTGGCCCATGGCAACCACCCAGTAGCCGGTGGTGCCGTCACGCTGAACTCGGTTTGAGACCACCCAGGCGCGGGCTGGATCGAGGGTGAGCGTGGCCTTAACCACGGTGCCCACCGCATTGTTTCGGGGCGTGACCCCAGGCCTAATCACCGAGTCGATGTTTGGCGCCTTAGCCATCTCGGTGGCGTAAGAGGTGTGGTTGTGCAGCGGCTCTTCGATGGCGCGGCCACCCTGCCACTGAGCCAGCAGCGCACAGATGGCGGCAACTCCCATGGCAATGAAAAAACCGCCCACCCATTTTGGTCGTCTAGCGACCTGAAACCAGGTGAGCGGCTTTGTCATAAGCGAATGTGTTTAGCGTGGCTGGTAAGGCGCAACTACAACGTGGGCACGCTGGAATTCGCGCACCGAACGGTAGCCGGTGGTTGCCATTGCGCGGCGAAGGGCACCGATGAGGTTGGTGGTTCCTTCTGCGTCCGAAGCTGGGCCAAGCAGGATCTCTTCGAGGCTGTGGCTCTGTCCAACGTGAACGCGGTTGCCGCGAGGCAGCTCTTCGTGCCAGGCTTCCTGACCCCAGTGGTAGCCACCACCAGGTGCCTCGTGAGCCTGTGCCAAAACCGAACCAAGCATTACTGCGTCGGCTCCGCAGGCTATTGCCTTTACAACGTCACCAGAGGTGCCAAGGCCGCCATCGGCGATTACCTGAACATAACGACCGCCGGATTCCTCCATGTAGTCGCGGCGAGCGCCAGCAGCATCGGCAACCGCGGTTGCCATCGGTGCGTGAATGCCCAAAACCTTGCGAGTGGTGCTTGCCGCACCGCCACCGAAACCAACCAAAACACCGGCTGCTCCGGTGCGCATCAGGTGCAGTGCGCCCTTGTAAGTTGAAGCGCCACCAACCATGACAGGCACGTCTAGGCGGTAGATGAATTCCTTGAGGTTTAGGGCCTCGGTGGTCTGCGAAACGTGCTCGGCGCTAACGGTGGTGCCGCGAATCACGAACAGGTCTACGCCTGCCTTGATTACGGTCTCCGAGAATTCGGCGGTTGCCTGCGGGGTTAGCGCACCGGCAACGGTTACGCCGGCGGCGCGAATCTGAGCTAGGCGGTCGCGGATTAGTTCTGGCTTGATTGGAGCCGAGTAGATCTCGCGCAGGCGAGGCACTACGCGGTCTGCTGCGAGCGTGCCAACCTCGGCCAAAAGCTTGGTTGGGTCATCGTGGCGAGTCCAGAGACCCTCGAGGTCTAGAACACCTAGACCGCCCAGCTTGCCGATTTCGATTGCGGTGTCAGGAGAGACCACCGAGTCCATCGGTGCTGCCACAACTGGAAGCGCAAACTTGTAGGCGTCGATGTTCCACTCGGTGGAGACGTCCTGTGGGTCGCGGGTGCGACGGGTTGGAACAACTGCTACGTCGTCGAAGGCCCAAGCGCGGTAACCGCTCTTGCCCTGACCAATCTGAATCTCTGGCACAGCTCCCCTTAGCGGCTCTGGTAGTTAGGGGCTTCTGCGATGCCCTGAATGTCGTGTGGGTGGCTCTCTTTTAGACCAGCCGCAGTGATGCGAACAAACTTGCCCTTGGCCTGTAGTTCGTCGATGGTCTCGGCGCCAACGTAGCCCATCGAGGCACGCAGACCGCCAACCAGCTGGTGGGTAACGGTGGCAACCGAACCGCGGTAAGCAACGCGGCCCTCGATGCCCTCCGGAACCAGCTTGTCTTCGCGAAGCACGTCGTCCTGGAAGTAGCGGTCCTTGCTGTAGCTCTGGGCCTGGCCGCGGCTCTGCATTGCACCCAGCGAACCCATGCCGCGGTAGCCCTTGAACTGCTTGCCATTGATGAACACAACGTCGCCAGGCGACTCATCGGTGCCGGCTAGAAGCGAACCAAGCATTACTGCGTTTGCGCCGGCAACAAGTGCCTTGGCGATGTCGCCCGAGTACTGCAGACCACCATCGGCGATCACCGGAACACCGGCAGGCTTGGCGGCCAGCGATGCCTGGTAAACGGCGGTGACCTGAGGCACACCAACACCGGCAACCACGCGAGTGGTGCAGATGGAACCTGGACCAACGCCAACCTTGACGCCATCGGCACCGGCAGCAACCAGGGCGGCAGCGCCCTCACGGGTTGCCACGTTTCCACCGATTACGTCTACGTTG
>Ga0228702_1001880_pt1 | contig 12676 bp, 9 predicted proteins | sample McNCre217_Aug_MG_2_FD_178018 | JGI IMG/M metagenome (GOLD analysis project Ga0228702, IMG submission 178018) | Freshwater microbial communities from McNutts Creek, Athens, Georgia, United States - 20-17_Aug_MG | ecosystem: Environmental > Aquatic > Freshwater > Creek | place: USA: Georgia... | reverse complement strand
TTTTTAATAAGGAAATCAAATTAATTCATTCAATGAAAAAAATTAAAGTTGCCATTAATGGTTTTGGTCGCATCGGTCGACTTACTTTCCGTCGTTTATTGGAAAAAGAAAATGTAGAAATCGTAGCAATTAACGATTTAACTGACAACGCTACTTTAGTACACTTATTAAAGTATGATTCAGTACATGGCCGTTTTAACGGAACTGTTACGTCTGATGCTGATAGCATTACTGTCAATGGACACGTGATTAAAGCTTTCGCTGAGCGTGATCCTAAGCAATTGCCTTGGGGTACTTTAGGAATTGATGTTGTTTTGGAATCAACAGGTCGTTTTATCGATCAAGATGGTGCTGGCCAACACTTAACTGCTGGTGCTCGTAAAGTAATTATCTCTGCTCCTGCGAAAGGTGATATTCCTACGGTTGTATTAGGTGTTAATGATGATACATTAACGGATGATATGACAATTATTTCAAACGCTTCTTGTACAACAAACTGTTTAGCTCCAATGGCTAAGGTTTTAGATGACGCGTTTGGTATCGAAAAAGGATTCATGACAACTGTTCACGCTTACACAGCGGATCAGAATTTACAAGATGCGCCTCACTCCGACTTACGTCGTTCTCGTGCTGCTGCTTATTCAATCATCCCTACTTCTACGGGTGCTGCTAAAGCTGTTGGTTTAGTATTGCCACACTTGAAAGGTAAATTGGATGGTAATGCGATGCGTGTTCCTACTCCAGATGGTTCGGTAACTGACTTCACAGCTGTATTGAAGAAGGAAGCGACAGTAGCTGAAATCAACGCTGCGTTGAAAGCTGCTGCAGATGGCCCAATGAAAGGAATCTTGGAATTTACGACAGATGAAATCGTTTCGATTGATATCATTGGTAACCAACACTCATGTATCTTAGATTCTAAGTTGACTACGGCGATGGGTAACCTAGTGAAAGTAGTCGGTTGGTATGACAACGAATTTGGTTATTCTTCTCGTGCTGCGGATTTAATCGCGCGCGTAGGATAATTTCAATTGCATATTGATTTTCAAAAAAGAGGCCTAGGCCTCTTTTTTGTTTTGTACCCTTGCATAGTTGATCGAGTAACCTTTATCATACCAAATTTTCTCAAAACGCGTCTTGATCCCGTGATGGTCCTCATTCCATTCCGACTCATACAAATTCTTCGTCTCCGCCAATATCGGTAAACCGTAAGCTCGAAATTGTTCCATCGAATAATCAAAGAAGGGTTCCGAATCGGTCTTTAAATGAATGATACCATTCGGCTTTAATAAATTCAGGTATTTCTCCAGAAAGAATGGGAATGTCAGACGCTTTTTCTCATCGCGGTCCTTCATTCGTGGATCCGGAAAAGTTATCCAAATCTCATCGATTTCGTTCGGGAGAAAAAAGTCCTCTATGAATTGAATCTGAATTCGTAAAAACGCAACATTGTTTAACTCCAACGAAATAGCCTCCCGACCGCCTGCTGCCAATCGATCACCTTTGACATCTACGCCTATAAAGTTCATGTCAGGGAATAGTCGACCGAGTCCATTGGTGTATTCTCCGCGTCCACAGCCTAATTCAACCACTAGTTTGTGATCGTTCTTAAAATATTCGGTATTCCAGGCGCCTTTACAGGCCGACCAGAATTCTTTGGGTGATTGAATAACATTTTCTAATCGCTCAGCCCATTCGTACTTATATGTTTTTTGTCTACTCAAAACGAATCATCAATTTCTGCAACCAAATAGGTGCTTCCTGTTACTAAAATAAAATCGGAATCGAATTCCCGGGCTATTTTGATCGCCTCATTGACATCTCTACTCAAAACTCCAGGTAAACCATGCGTTTCTGCCAAGTTTTTCAATTCCTCTGCCTTCAAGGCTCTCGGATTATGCGCGGAGGTAAATATATAGTTGGCTTCCTGCGGAAATAAGGCCAATACACGATGCAGATCTTTATCGGCAACCATCCCTAAAATGATGGTTAGATTGATTGAATTGAACTGGGCGACTTGTTCCAATACCATCCGAATTCCCGACTCATTATGTGCCGTATCTGCCACGATCCAAGGATTCTCTTGGTAGATCTCCCATCGACCGCGAAGGTTAGTGTTCGTCCGACAATCCTTTATACCCCTTAAAATATTTTCAGAATCCAAGGGAATGATTTTTAAATCCACCAATTGTTCACACCAAGCTATAACGCCCACCAAATTACGGGCTTGATAAATCCCACCGTAAGAACTCTGACATTCTAAAATACCCCATTTTTTCGTATTTAGGGACACATGCATTCCTCTTGGCACAGGTTTCTGACTAACAATCGACACTTCATCCGTTGCAAATCGAATGGGGGAATTCGTGGCTATTGATTTTGTTTCAAAAATAGCCGTCGTGTCAACTTGTTTTTCACTAATACAGATCGGAGTATTTGATTTTATGATTCCCGCTTTTTCGGCTGCAATCATTTCAAGGCTATCACCCAAAATATCTTGATGATCAAAACCGATGTTGGTAATTAAACATCCAATGGGATCGATAATATTTGTCGAATCTAGGCGCCCCCCTAAACCCGTTTCAATAATCGCATAATCAACCCCTTGTTCTTTAAAGTATTGAAAAGCCATGATAACGGTCCATTCAAAAAAACTGGGTCTGATTTCGGCCAATAAGGGCTGGTAAGTCATAAAAAATTCAACTATCCAAGATTTGGAAACCTCTTGTCCATTGACTTTTATTCGTTCTGTGAATGACTTTAAATGTGGTGAGGTATATAAGCCAACCTTATATCCATGTGCCTGCAAAATGGAAGCCATAAAATGCGAGCTACTCCCTTTGCCATTTGTCCCGGCAATATGTAAGGATTTGAATGATTGGTGTGGATTGTCTAATCGACTGGCCAACTGTTCAATATTCCCTAATCCGGGTTTATAGGCTTTTTTTCCTTCACGATGAAAGACCGGCAACTGCGCATACAAGAAGCTGATGACTTCTTCGTAACTCATCATACTTAATTGGTAGCCTTGATTCGGATGGTTTTCATACCGCTAGCACCACGTCTAATTCCATCACTTTTGGGCGTAAAACGTGCGTTTTTAATCAATTTTTTATATTTCTCAGCTAACGATAATTTCACATTGGTTCGATCAATTCGAATTTCTGTTACATTTCCTTTTTCATTGATACGGATAAAGAAGGTAATTTCTCCTGTCTCTGAGCCATTATCAATTCCTTTCAAGGAGTTTGCATCGAATGTCCATTCATCGGCTATTTTGCCCTCTCCATTTCCAGAGCCGGAGCCCTTTCCTGTTCCTCCGTTACCGCTTCCAGAGCCTGTTCCGTTACCCGAGCCTGTTCCTGTGCCTGTTCCCGAGCCTGAACCTGAAGAACCGCTTTTTGCTGTTCGTTTTCCCATCGTCAAACTTTGATCAATAACCGGCTCAGCTTCTTTTTCTACGGTAGGAATTACTTCCGGATTTTTTTTCACCGTAACCGTACTCGGTGCATTACTTGTAATGGCAGGAACTACATTCGTTTCCTCTTGCTTGGTTGTTTGGGTAATTTCCTCTTGCGCTTTAGGTTCCGGAGCGGGAGCCGGCGGTTCTTGCTCAAAGGTAATTTCACCCGCTTGGGCTTCCTCCATATTGGGGATTATTGGAGTCGGTGATTCATTCCAAATTTTAACTTGCCAAATCAATAGAAACAAGACCGTATTGATCAGAATCGTAATAATCAAAGCCTTGATTTGATTCTTTTTTTCAAAATCTCTCTGTGAATAGCTAACGCTCATAATGCTTATCTTTTGTAAACCCAAATGTCTAATTTCTTCTCTGTCTTTAACCGTGCCGCTGCAGCATAGCCTTCATTGAAATCGGCTACTTCACCCACACTCACTCGGAAATGCTCCTCTCCTGCTCCCTTTTCAAGGATTTTCACGTCCTCAAATCCTTGAGCCACTAATTCTGCTTGACAGATGGTAGCCTTCGCTTCCGTTTTAAAACTGCCTACAACCAAATAAATTCCTGATGACACAGGTGTTGCAAGCTCTTCCTTTAATTCGGCCGTTTTTATTTCCTTTGGGCTTACCTCCACCGGCTTCGTTAATTTATGTTCGTTGGCTTTTTCCTTTTTAATACGGATGGTCAAAGGACTAAATGAACTATTGACAAAACGAGAATTGGGTTCGGTCAAATAAAATGCAGCAATTCCACCGATAATAAATGCCAAAAGTACATATCCATAAAACTGTCCCTGATTAACTCTGTTGATGGGTTCTGGTTCTGCCATGGGTAAATCTTCACGCGATTTCTCAACAGGATTCGGAATTAAAACGGGTTTAGTTTTCTTTTGAACGATTCGTACCGGCATCAAACCGTATTGATTCAAGTCAAAATTAATTCCTTGCGTAGGCTCAAATTGCAATTGGCCAGAAGGGCTTAAACTAAAAACTCCAATTTTACCAAATTGAAATGTTTTTTCAGCTTTAATCGTCGTAGCTAATTCCTCCGAAAATTGACGAACCTCCGAAAATGCCTGCTTTTGACTAATACCCCTAGACCCAGACCATTGCATAGCTAATAATCCATCTTCAGATTGTAATCGCTCATTAAAGGCCACCCATTTTGATTTTGGAACGATTTGCTGGTCGTTATCAGTTAAATGGAAATCCCGATTGTTCAAAACAAATCCACCAAAATGCGGAATAATCACACAATCATGTGAATACAGTAAGTTCTCAATAAATTCGATCATTGGATTCATCATCGTCCTTATTAAAATGAATAGGCCACCCCAACGGTGTAGTTAAGCCCTTGATTTTTGTATTTAAAGTAGCGCTCGTAATTCTTACCTAATAAGTTATTGGCACTTACTGAAATGTTAAACTTCTTAGTTATCAGGTAGTTTACTTTCAAATTCAAATCGATAATATCCGGTAACTGATCCACCTGCTCTCCTAAAGACTTCTCAAAACGATAGAGTCCTGAGATATAAAAGACATCGGGAGATACAATGATTTTATCCTTGAAGGTAATCGAATTGGTGAATGATAAGTTCATCATCGGACGATGAATTGGCTTATCAATCCCAGCTAATTCTCCCTCATATACAATGTCTTGGTAAGTATTGAAGTCGTATTTTAAAATCGAAAGCACTTTATCAAATGTTTGATAGTTTACCTGCCCCGACATGTTAAATACCTTCGCAGTCTTCTCTGGTTTCGTATTTGAGTACACAATTCCGAAATTCGAAGGATCTGCTGTATTATTGACAAACATAGCTAGGTTGTTGTATTCTGAATAGCCGAATTTCAATTCAAAATCTAAATTACGCTCATTCGATCCCTTTAGACCTCCGTAGATATTCGAGCTTTGCGTCGTGTTTTGCAAATTCGGTGCGGTACGCGGCGCTAACCAAGTGTTCTCATTCGTGAATTGGTTATAGCTGTTGAAATATGTCTCTCCGCCCAATCCTACAAACACATGAAGGAAGTCGGTGGGTTTAAAATCCACCTTCAACAAGGGAAATAGTCGAGTCTTGTTTAGACCAAGGGATTGGTCTTTTTCATTCACAATGTTTAGCCCTCCTGTAACAGTTAATCGATTATTCTTGTATAGGAATGTAGGCTTCACGCGGTATAATTCCCGACGGTTATTGTCTTTCACTAACTCAAAGGTATTTTCAGACAAATTCATCTCCCCCGTTAAATACGCTGAGAAATTATCCGTTACATGTAGGATCCCATGCAATTTACTATCCCAAATCCATTCCCGACTTGTGTAGTTATTCGTCAAATAGTTTAACCCCGATGTGGCGATGTAATCGAACTTAGCGTCTTTCTTAGCATTCGAAATACTGCCTGAATAGTTAAATCGATTGTAAGCGATTTCTAAATCTTTAATCGCTGGGATGCTTGTAAACGCTTCTTCCGGACGTCCGTAATAATTATTCTCTGTTCGCTTGAAGCTGATCTGACCATCTAAAAAATAGTTGCCTGTGAAGGTTTTGCTATAGACTTTTGCCTCGTTCTCGTTCCGACTCGAATTACCCAAGCTAACAGGTCCCCGGCGATTTGCATCATGGTTGATGTATACCCCTTGAAACTGATTCTCTTTGGGACTAAATCCAAAATGTCCATTCAGTAAGGTATGACCATAATTACCTGCACCAATTTTTATCAAGTTCTTGAATTTGGGGCCAAAAGAGGAAACCAATTCATCCCCTTCTCGTGGATTAATGATGGAAGTGGTCAATAAGGTATTGCTAATCGCGTCCCATTTCCGATCAACAAATTCATATTTCATGCTCCGCCCTTTTTTCGAATTCTCAATTTCATTGAGTGGTTCAAAATTGCGTGAAATCTGTGGTTGCAAGACAATCTTTCTTTCCTTCTCCAAAATGATATCATCATTCTGGATATTTCCTTCCTTCTTGTCTTGAGCAAATAAAGACGCTGATACCCCTAGCATGAGTACACCACAAATGATTATTGGATTTTTTTTCATTTGAAATTTCATATTCGATTATTTAAGGGGTAAGCTTTTTAACGTTGTTTTGGCTATTTCAATGACCTCATTGTCGGTCGAGTTATCAATGACTGATTTTAAAATCGCTTTTGCTTGAGGAAGATTTTTCAATGTAACAAAGTTGGTCGCCAATAAAATATACGCCCGACCCATGACAGCATCCGATGCCTCAGCAAATTCGTTTTTAAACTTCGAGGAGATCATATCATTCGATTCTTTGACCTTACCTTCCTTCGACAACTGAACAGCTAATTGGTATTGTGCTTCTGCGCCAATATCTCCTTTGGGATCTAATTCAATCGTTTTATTCAACCATTCTGTTCGTAAACCCAAGCTTGTGCTATCAGAATAGGCTTCTGCGAGTCCTCGACTCATTTTTGCCTGTTCTTCTTTCGAATAAAGATTTAAGGATTGAATTTCTGTGATGACCTTACCTACTGAATCCAATAGTTTTGCAGCATAATAAGCCTTGAATATGTTATTGTAGGCATTTAATTGGTCTTCTACTTCGGTATTTTTGCTTGCATGTAAGCGGTAATAGCCAACCGATTCGACATAATTACCCATTTTGCTCTCCAATTCAGCAGCCCGTAAAATGGCCTTATTTAGTTGGGGATGGGCATTTTGCTCGATCACTTTTTTGTAAGCGACTAATGCCTCTGTGGAATCATTGATTTGATCTGCCGCATCAGCAATTAAGAAATAGGCCTCTACCACATTCTCATCATTCGGATATTTACTCACAAACTCTTTTAAAGCTGGAATCGCTTTATCGAACTTTTTACCATCGTATATACCTTTCGCTGCGCTGTATTTCAAATCCATCGCATCTGCATCTTCAACGGCATTCGTCGAACTCTGGTAATTCTCAAGTACCTGACTGAATTCTTCGGGACGGCCGACTTTAATTAGGTTTTCTTGTAATCCAATCAGGGCATCTTTCGCAATCTTATCGCCGGAGAATTCATTGATGATGCGTTTGTAATCTGCCAAAGCAAGCTCAAATTGCTCCGTATTCGTGTAAGATTGAGCACGTTTTAAAATGGCAGACGCTAAAAATTCACTTTTGGTTTTTGCCTCGATAATTTCCGTAAATCCAACGATAGCCTCTTTGTAATTATTCGCATTGAACAAAAGCAAATTCTCTTGATACAAGGCATCTTCCGCATATTTTGAATCTGGGAAACCAATCCGAACCTGTTTGAAAGCCTGACGCGCTTCAGCATCTCGATTCAAATAACTTAAAGTCATACCCTTTTGATACAAAGCATAATCTTTTTCCGTTTTCGCTACCTCAGCTGCTTGGCTGTAATAGGTTAAGGCATCCTGGTATTTACGCGAAATCAAATAAGTATCCGCCAAACGAATTAAGATTGTCGGATTATTTTTGGCATTCGGAGTCGCCTTTAAGCGATCCACGTAGGCCTTAAACAAGTTGTTAGCCTTCGTGAACTCTTTTGTGTTGAAATAGGCAAAGGCCAAACCAATACGCACCTGTTGGATGAAATCTTCTGTTTGTCCTTTTCCACTCAATAAGGGATTATACAAATCAATCGCCTCTTCGAACTTCTTTAACTGGCTCAAAGCTTCCGCCTTTCCCAAGGATGCCAAAGCCGTATAACGATCATTTTGGGCTGTTTCAATCGATTTATTGAATAATTCAATCGCTGTATCAAAACGTTCATCGTTGTATGCACGAACCCCTAAATTGTAACTTAAGGTTTGATAGGCTTCATTTAAACGCGCAGAACGTTTCGTTATCCCCTTTAAATAATTTAAAGCAATCTCAAGATTATTTGAATTAATAAAGGCGTCAGCCACTAATTCAGTCGCTTCATCCGCAAACTTACTTTTAGGATATTGTGCATTAAATGCCTGAATCTCTTGAATGGTTTCCGAAGCATGCCCTAAATCTAAATGTACTTTCGCGTGATTAAAAGCAGATTCTTCCTGAATAGCCGCATTAAACGGCATTTTTCGAGCTACATCAAAGGCATCCAATGTCGCCTGTAAATTGCCTGCATTTAATTGAGATAATGCTAAGGTATAGGCTGCATACTGACTTAACGAGTCCTTCGCTGCCAATAAGCCTTTTAATTGCGTTGCTGCCTCATTGTATTTTTTAGTCTTGTACAAGGAATATCCCAAACGATATTGCGAAAGAGGCACTATTTTTCCGCTACTCGCTTTGATCAATACCTCATAACTTTTCGCAGCTTTATCGAATTTTTCCAATTTAAACTGTACATCTGCCACTAATTGGGATAATTCATCCACGCGATAACCTGAATTCTTCTTCGCCAAAATAGGCTCCGCAAAATTTAATAACTCGGTAAATTTTGACTGGTTATTGTAACACAAAGCGACCCAATTGGCTATTTCCCGACGGTATTTGCTACTTCCCTCAGCCTTCATGAAATCCGGTACCGCATCCGCATAACGCTTATCATTAAACTGAATGATGGCCGCATAATAGGCTGCCGAGAATGAATATTCCTCATCCTGTTCCGTCTTGATGTCATTAAATACACTTAATGCTTCCGGGAAGTTTTTCAATTCATAGTAAGCAACTCCCAAGCGATATTTTGCCTCTAAATTCGTGTCAGATGATCGCGAAAGGTATTTTATCGCCTTCGCATAATCCCCATTCTCGTAGAAAAAGGTACCAATTCCACGTAATAACTTGACCGCTTGTGGGTGCTCCGGGTTATTCGCGACGAAACGCTCCGCAAGTATTTCCGCCTCAGGCTGACTCATGTACAACGCGCACATCGTCATGTAATACTCGGCTAATACCTTTTGTCCCGATTGCTCATTGCTCATCGGTTCAATACTCCCTAGGTAAGCATTAAACTCCTCGCGTGCTGCGACATAGTTTTTAGCATCAAAATATTCTTTCGCTTGACGAAAGTGCAATGTTTGGTCTTTGTAGATGAAGGTTTGCTGTGCGTTAGCACTTAAGGAAAGGCCCGAAATGAATAAGGCCAAAATCCAGCTTGTTGATTTTTTTGTAAGTCGCATTATTATTTGGTTACAGCATGCACATTTAATCAAAAATACGATTTTTCTTTTAAAATATTGTCGGCCAATCTGAAAATATTTTCGACTATTTCCATGAATAAATCAGCAATTCATAAAAGATATGGCGTATTTTTTTAATTTTATTCTTTCTATTTCATCTCACTAAAACGTAAACCTATGAATTTGAAGAAATTAGGTCTTCTAGGCCTTTTGTTCCTCGGTTTTAATCTGACAGCGGCACCGATTAAACACCTGATCCAAATGCCGAATCCCCAGTCTCATTATTTTGATGTGACGACAACCTTGGACGTTTCCAAAGAAAAGTCACCCTACATCGAATTGAAAATGGCCGCTTGGACGCCTGGCTCCTACTTGATTCGCGAATTTGCCAAGAATGTTGAGCAAGTTTCTGCAAAATCAGGTAGTCAATCCCTTCCTATCTCGAAAACTTCGAAAAATACTTGGCGAATTAACTTGCCTCCTGGACTTAAGTCGGTCGAGGTACATTATCAAGTCTATGCCTATGAATTATCTGTTCGTACCTCATTTCTCGATGATGCGCATGGATATATTAATCCTGCTAGTGTTTTGTTGTATGTCAACAAATTCGCTAAAATGCCCCAGGAACTTAGTATCGTTCCGCACAAAGACTTCAAAAAGGTTTCAACCGCACTGAAGAATGTGGGTGGATTTAATTACATCGCCAAAGATCTTGATGAGTTGATCGATTCTCCCATTGAAATCGGAAATCACCAAGTATGGAGTTTCAAAGTCAATAACATTCCCCATCAAATCGCCTTTTTCGGACAAACGAAAGTTGATTCCCTGAAATTCATTGCCGATGTGACAAAGATGGCCCAAACGGCGCAAAACGTAGTTGGCCAACACCCTTGCGATCATTACCTATTTATCATTCACAACATTCAACGTGGTACTGGCGGCTTAGAACACCTTTATTCTACCACGTGTTCGGTTTCTCGTTCTTCCTATGAAACAGTGAGTGGATACCAAGGTGTATTAAACTTGTTGGCGCATGAATATTTCCACCTCTGGAATGTGAAGCGTATTCGTCCAATGGCTTTGGGACCTTTCGATTACGAGAATGAAAATTATACGCACAACCTTTGGTTTTCAGAGGGAATTACCTCCTACTATGCCGATTTAATTAATCTTCGCACAGGAATGGTTCCTGCTGATGTTTATGTGAGCGAATTGGGTAAAGAAATTTCTGCCGTGGAAAATACACCTGGTAATCAAATTGAATCAGCCGCTTCAGCGAGTTGGGACGCTTGGATTAAATACTATCGCCCGAATGAAAATTCACGGAATTCGACCGTTTCCTATTATGACAAGGGTTCACTTTTAGGAGGAGTTTTAAATATGTGGATCATCGAAAAAACGAATGGGGCCAAATGCCTGGATGATGTTTTCCAATTATTGTACCAAAACTATTACCTGAAACAAGGCCGAGGCTTTACCGATGCGGAACTTGAAAATGCCTTTACAAGCGTGGCAGGTACTTCGGCTGCTGGGTTCTTTAAAGATCACATTTATGGCGTGAAGACACCCGATTATGCGGGTTTATTTAGCAAATTTGGGTACACTTGGACAGATGCTAATCAAGGTAAATCGATACCATTCGCGGGTTTTTCAGCTGCTTCAAACCGCGTTACATCGATATATAAAAATGGACCTGCTTTCATCGCCGGATTGAATGTGGGGGATGAAATCGTTTCGGTCAATCAAGCGAATTTTGCGGGGTTGGATAAGATGATGGCCGACAAAAAAGTAGGCGATCAATTACAAATCCTAGTAAAACGTGATGGATTGGAGCGAAGCTTTGAATTAAAGCTGGAGCAAACGCCTTTGAAGGCTTTTGAGATTCAATCGGTTGCGAGTCCTACGGAGGCGCAGATGAAACAACGTAAAAAGTGGTTGGCGCTTAATTAAGCTGCTTTCCCATCTCAGCATACATTTGCTGAAAGGTTGAAATAACGAATGTTTGAAAGGAGGAGCTGGTTGCCAGCTCCTCTATTTCTTTTTGGCCCGAAAAGTCCAACACAGAAAACTTATAACTCTGCTCTAATTGTGGCGTCTCGAATTTGAGAATGTATTTGGAATTCCATTCAAATAATGAGATGCGCATCTTTTCGTGCGGTATTTCTTTGATAAAATGCATTAGTCGTGGATGATTTTCACGCTTTGAATCACATCACCTTCACGAACTTGATCGATAACATCAATTCCTTCGATTACTTTACCGAAGCAAGTATGTTTACGGTCTAAGTGAGCCGTGTTATTGCGCGAGTGACAGATGAAGAATTGTGATCCACCCGTATTCGGTCCACGGTGTGCCATGGATAATACGCCACGATCATGAAACTGATTATTTCCCGTTAATTCGCATGGAATGGTGTATCCTGGACCTCCTGCCCCTGTACCATCTGGGCAACCTCCTTGAATCACGAAATCAGGAATCACACGGTGGAAAGTTAGTCCATCGTAAAAGCCCTTCTCCGCTAAATCAATAAAGTTTTTCACGTGAATCGGTGCGTCTTCTGTATAAAATTCGATTTTCATTAACCCTTTGTCGGTCAACATTTCTGCGTATGCCATCTTTTTTTAATTAAATTTGAACCACAAAGATAAATATTAAAATGAAATTGAGGTATCTCGTTCTCTTATTGTCTGTTCTTTTTGTTGCCTGTAACTCGGATGGGGATAAACAGGAGGCGACTAATTTTTTCCTACGTGGTAATGCCAAATACAAGGAAAAAGAGTACCACGAGAGCATCAAATGGTATACGGAGGCAATTCAAAAACAAGAACATTTCCCAGATGCCTTTTATAACCGCGGTTTAGTGTTTCAGGTTCTTGAAAAAAATGATGAGGCATTGGCCGATTTTAATACAGCCGTTGAACAGGACCCAGCCTTTGCTCCTGCACTGTATAAAAAGACAGAAATGCTTCAGACCCTGGAGCGCGTTGATGAGGCATTAACTTCTGCCCAAGTCTTAGTCAAAAATTTCCCGGATTCCGCTGCGAATTGGTCACTACAAGGTAACATTCAGTTGCAAAAGAGCTTGTGGAATGAATCCTTGGCATCCTATGATCGCGCATTAGCTT
>Ga0228702_1001878_pt1 | contig 12679 bp, 10 predicted proteins | sample McNCre217_Aug_MG_2_FD_178018 | JGI IMG/M metagenome (GOLD analysis project Ga0228702, IMG submission 178018) | Freshwater microbial communities from McNutts Creek, Athens, Georgia, United States - 20-17_Aug_MG | ecosystem: Environmental > Aquatic > Freshwater > Creek | place: USA: Georgia... | reverse complement strand
CATCTTCGCCCGTATCCATGATCACAAGATCAACCGAATCGACGAATTGCTGCCATGGAACTGGAAACACTTCGCTAGTCAGGCCGCAGCTGCCTGAATGGCGGTCCTTATCGGGCGGTTACGAAACACCGACGGGGTTCACGCACCGCTTACGATTTGGTTGCGGGGACAGGATTTGAACCTGTGACCTTCAGGTTATGAGCCGCCTGTCACGATCTTCCTAAACCATTATATTTCAGAGACTTATCTTTCAAGCCTTTGAAATAACGTACACTTTGGCCAACGCCCGACCTTTTTCGCCGTCATTCAACGGATCGAAACGTGCCCAAGACTGCGTTCACGGGTTGACTAGGCGTTGACAAGCCCGGGCGTACATTCTCCGATCAAACATCCAGATAGAGCGCGACAGCATTCCATTTGGGCGATGGGCCGCCGCTTGCACGCCTCTCACCAAACGCCGGTCGCGCAAATCAAAGTGGCGTTTAGCTCGAGTAGCGCCCAATGGGCAATTTGGAGTCCAACTGCGTCGGGATATATCGAACGACTGCCCGGATCTGCCGCTATGCAGCAACATGAATTTCAGTAAGCTTGAAGAGGTCTTGGCGGAAGCGCTCGGCGTACGGCGAGGCTGCCACCTGTTTGGCCAATGGACCTTCCCATGTCTGGGCGATCTTGTAGGCGTGTCTGATCTGCGAGAGCGCTATTTTTCCATCTGCCAAGCGCCACTTTGTTGTGGTCTTTCCGTGTTCGTCCATCGTCTCCAAGTGGAGCACGATATGCGTGCGCACCCTTTCCAATTCTGCTTCGAAGGTAGCCCAATCGCACTGGCATGCGGCGACTCGCTGCTCAAGCAGCTTCACTATCTCATCTACGGGTTTATGTTCCGCATGTGTACCGCTGAGAACGCCCGAGATTTTACCGTCTGCATGCAGGCGGTAGCTCGCATACTTGCACAAGGCTCCAGCGAACTGGCGTTCTATGATGGACGAAACCTTCAGTAGGATCTCTTCAGGATCCTTCTTGCCTATTTCAGCAAGCGTGGCCTGCTCAGCGATGTAGGCGATCACATCGGCCTGGCGGAACAAGATGTTCTCGGCCTCATGATCAGCTAGGAAAAGAACGCCATCCGGATCCTTCAAGGCAAATATAGCTCCGTCGGATTTCACGAATTCCTCGAAGCCATTGTTCTCAGCAACAGCGGCCTCACCATCAAGCAGCGCATAGATCCTCGAATTATCCTTGCGGTATTGAGCAACGAAGCTCTTGGCCGGCCCACAACCTTCGCCCTTCTCGGGTGGGGTCTCAAACTGGATGTATTCGTGAAACTTTGTTCCCACAATCGTGCGAAAGAGGTTCGCGTCACTATCGGACTCGACATAAACGATGACTTTGTTCACGTAACGCTGCTTAAGCGCTGTGGTATCTTTAATCGACGACAAATTCGGCATCAGAGAATATCCGTCTCGATCAGATAGCCACCTTTGATCAGGGAAGGCTCCTTCTTCTCGAATTCATAAAGATCAATGAGATCGAGGTGATGCGTAGTGAAAACTATGGTTATTGCTGGATAGGATCGCAGCAGATCCTTAAGCGCCTCAAACAGGCGGCTGAGCCACTTGGTGTGAAGATGGATCTCGATCTCATCGATAAGTACGATCGTGTTCGATGTCATATGAGTCAGCGTACGTGCTAAAATATGCAGCATGGCGCGTTCGCCGTGGCTGAGGGCATTCAGTGTATGCAACCCGTGCCTGGTCTTGACATAGGATCGTAGCTCCTCACGATCCGGACGCCCGATCCGCTTGTCAGGCGACTCTTTGAAGATTAGCCGGTTGACGAATTCCAGCAAGTCGTCAACGCGATGATCGCGCTTGTCGGCCTCAGGGGCGGTCGCAAGCCATTCCAGCCAAACTAGGACATTATCGATGGAGGAGCCCCAGTCCGGACCGTCAGAACCTAGGCAAAGCGCTGGCTGATAACCCCAGTCGGAGGGCCTAGTCACAGCCTCATGGCGGATAGGCGCAACCACTCGACGGTCGGCGGGAAAGTAAAGCACCGAAGGCAGATTCTGTGACAAGCCGAATAGCGCGGTGGGTGGGGCTTCGAGACCCTGTTTTATGGCTTGTAAAAGGCGAAGACCGTAGTCGTTCGAGCCCGCAGTGACGGAGCCATTACTGTCGAGGCCCAACTTGGCCCAAATATCGGTCGCGGCCAGACTCTCCAAATCCAGAGGAGAGAGTGGATCCAAAGGCTGCTCAGTGCCAGTCCAGAGTGAAAGCACCATGGTCTGTGAAATGCCGTCGACAACCCAAGACGCTCTCATGTCAATTTGCGCGCGCCCGTTGAAAGTCCCGTCAGCGAACTTTCCCCGAGGTACCGAGTTCATCAACCCATACAAGCCGAAGATCGCTTCGAGCACTGTGGTCTTTCCGAACCCGTTGGCCGCAAGAATCATGTACATGCTCGCGGCGTCGGTCGTTCTTGCCTCAGGGTCATCGGTATCAGCGCCGGTGATGTCGAAGGTCTGTCGGCCGTTACGAAATGGACCAAGACCGTCGAGCGTTACTCTGAGCAGTTTCCATTCGCTAATAATTTCGTCAGGCATTTTCACCCACCGCTCCACTGATGTCCGAGGACTGAATTCGAGGACCATGGGCACGCACTACAGACTGCCCACTGAATCTTACGAGCATGTCCCCCTTCCCGAGCAACTTCTCTGCCCCACCGTCGTCGAGAATGATCCGAGATTCGGACCCCTTCTGAACTGTAAGTGCGACTCTGCTGGGTACGTTCGAGCGCAACATTCCCGGAAATGTTGCCGCCTCTGGGCGCTGCGTTGCCAAGACCAAATGAATACCTGCAGACCGCGCTTTCGCGGCCAATCGGATCAACGGGACCTCAATCTCATCCGACTGCATAAACAGATCGCCAAGTTCGTCGATAACCGCCACAATTCTTTTCAAATTGGATCCTGCCGCTTGTGCCTCAGCTAGATCCCTGACCTCCAGCTCTGTGAAAACCTCCTGGCGCCGGTTCATTTCTCTAATGAGGTCATTCAAAGCTCGCAGGGCGTCGGCAGCCGAAGTGACGATCTCGCCTGTGATTAGGTTCTTGAGAGATTTGTAGGGCGCAAACTCAACGGCCTTGGGATCTATCAGCAGAAGGTCTGGAACTTCCGATCCGCATAGCAGCGACAAGAGGATTCCGTGCAGTGTCATGCTTTTGCCACTACCTGTGGTCCCGCCCAAGAACAGATGCGGCGCCGCAGCGAGGTCTATTAGCATTGGCGCGCCCAAAACATCTGTTCCGAGACAGATGGGCAAGCTCATATCTTCCGCTTCCTTGGACCGCAGTGCAGGTTTCAGTTCGCTCCAGTTCACTGCGCGCCACTGACTGGCGGGGCGTGGAATATCGACCCACACTTGGCGTTCTACTGCAGCGTTCGAGACGGTAGCTGCTCGGTCTCCCAAGCCTAGGCCAAAAGCGAGCTTGTCCTCTCCCTTCTTGAGTCGGCCTAGGTCATCCAACCCCGTGAGCTGGAACGTGAAACGGGTAAGTCGAGGACCTTGCGCAGAATGGATCAATCGGCCATCGACGCCCATTTCGGCCATTATGCTTGTGACTTGGTCACCCAATTCGCCCGCAAGTTCATCGCTTTCCGGCCCTTCGGTGAACATGTCTTGCAACAAGTAGCGGTTGAAATCGGTGCCTGCCGTCCATTCTGCTGCCAAGGTCGCAATCCCACGTCGGACGTGGCGCTGAAGACTCGCGTGAAAGGCACTGTCATCTGCGAATAGATCCTGCCCCTCATAGATAGAAATCATAGCACGGTAGACGTCTGAGTAATCTTCTTCGCCTTGCTTTGTTTCCCCTATGAGCTGAACAGGATGCATCTGAATGCCATTCTCCTGCACAGGAAGCACTGGATAAGCTTCTGGATCAGGGGCGCTGGACATCTGCAAGGAGCGCGCTAGTGCTAGGCGAGCTATTGTCCAGAAATCCAAGTCGGGACGCTGCCAACCCTCAGCCATTATCTGTTGGATAATGTTCTTGTCTTTTTCAGTGAGTTGAACTCGAGCGACCATCAGACCAATGACCCTTCTTCGACCGTCGCAGCGTCTCCACTGGTATTGAGGATGCGGAAGTGCGTCGCCACTTTTTCGGATAACAGCTTGAGCTTGCGCTCGTCGATCTCTGCATTCGTAGGCAGAATAATAACCTGTCGCGACAAGACCGGGTAATATGCCCTGAGTAGATGCTCCTGGTTTTCCCGGTCAATACGACCTAGTGGCGTGTCGATTATGACCGGGAAGTCGGTGTCAGCGTTATCCTTCATAGCCCAAAGCAATGCCGTAGCGGCCAGTTGCTTCATCCCGCTCGATAGGCTGGTACGACCAATTGGTTTCCCAGTCTTCTCGAAGAAGGTCAGTACGTAGCCCTCATCAATCCCAATGCGGTCGATCAAAGGGTGCTGGATGATGCGCTTGAACCTTTCGTTCAACATCGTCTCGAGCTCCGCCCTGGTCAGAGTCTTGATGCGTTCGCTGATCTCGTTAAGGGCTTTGACAGCCTTGAGGACGAAACGACTGTCTTCTGCAGCTTGGGAGACCTGATCCTGCGACTCCTCGAGGCGGCTGACTTCCGCCGCCCAACGTTTTTCCGCGTTTACGGCTTCCAACCGACGCGCCGTCCATACACCCTTTAACTGGTTTTGTTTGTCTATGCCTTGTTGGAGCTCTTCTACCTTGTTCGACACTTGACGAAATTCTTCCGCATTGCCGTTGGCGCCGACCTCAAGGGTGAACAGATTGCGCTTTATCTCCTGTACCGAATTGCCCAGACGATAGGCCTCAATAAGGGCTCGCGCCCGCACAGAACGAAGGGTGTCTCCGGCCACTGCCCAAGACTCAAAGCGACCTACGATACGTTCCAGCACCGCAGGGCTCACGCTGGCGAAGAGTCCTCCGCCGCCTTCGAAATGTAAGAGGCCGTGAATACGCTCGGACAAGAATGCAGAGAGCTTCGCGCCTTCGCTGTCCGACAAGGCCGGACAGCCCTCAGCAATCCAGCCCTGGAGCCGGTTGGAGATATCGTTGGCGAAATTCGCCTCGGAGCTTCCCGCGTGCGATATACGCGTCAGGATCTCACTCAGCGCTTTTCGGACCAAACCGAGGTTGGCGAGGATTGGGACGTCCCTAGGCAGCTCACGGACGATTTGATCGGTGAGTTGCGTCAGCTTATTGGTCTCGGACCGGAGTTGCTCTTCCAGAAGTTTGCGTTGGGCTTCGGAAGCGCCGGAACTGAGGTTCGCCCTTCGGATTTGGAATCGCCGCAGCTCGACACCATCGATGCTCAATAGGGACTCGATTTCCTCAAGTGCTTCGCGTGCCTCTACCTGCACCGTTCTGGCCTTGGCAAGGTTGGCCTGCGCTTCATCGAGAGCACGCCGCAGATTTGATTCTAGCCCACTGCGCTTCCGGTCACCTGAGAGGGCAACCAACTCGCGGGCAAGATCCTCGAGAAAGGTAATTTGCAGCAGCCGATTGAAATCCGCCTGATATGACCCAGAGCTTTCGGCAAGGCTCTTGATGTCTTCACCATCGAAGAAGAAGAATCGCACTAGTCGTGACGGTATGGTGTCTTCGAGGATGGCTTGTGCGGCTTGCGCAGTCTTTCTATCGCTGCCGCGCTGAATTACCACGCCGGTCGTGTAGTTCTCAGCTTCGACGGTCCACCACCGAGTTGCCGTCACCGTCTCCCCCAAGTTGTCCAGCCACGAGGCAACGATCTGTGCGGTGACAGGCTCACCGAGTGCTGAGGCTCGTCGACGGGCCTCTCGGTTGATAAGGCCCGTCCATTGAGAGCCATCACCCAAGACGTATTGAGGACCGGAAAGAATAGTCGGTGGAACGCCCACCTGACGAAATTCTGCAATGTCTGCACCGGTGAAAAGCAATTTCATGGCATTGAGAAAACTGGTTTTCCCCATGCCGTTGCGCCCCCAAATCAGGACAATGTTTTTGTCCGGAGTCGTGCCAGAAAAGTCAAAACTAGCTTCCTTGTAGGCGAAGATGTTCTCGAGTTTAACGCGGAGGAGTTTCATTGCCGTCCTCCGCTCTGTGCTTCTTCAATGCAACCTCGACGATAGCCGCCACATCACGCCGAAGATGAGGCCTTGCGCCCCAAGCTAACAGGTCTCCGTGTTGCGTCTCTAGTTCAAGCAAGGCCGCGATGAAGGATTGGTCGACTCCAACTTGTGCGCAAACCTCTGCAACGATGGCCGCCCTGCTATGAATGTCTTTCATGCAACCCCCTGAGCGTCAGTTTTGAACGGCTTTCCAAGCATCTCGTAATCTCAAGCCACCCCAAAGCGTTGCGACCGCAGCAGTTCATCGTCCGCAAACCCCTTGCGAGGAACCCAGATCGATTAGTTCGACGTAAAATGTGCTGCAGCTCATCGTTGGCATCAGGAATTCCTATCGAATCGGTTTCATTTCAAGAAGGCAGGCGAACGCTTCTTCGATTGTCTTTGCTCCTACTATCGAACGCGAGAACATTTCCATCCCGCGAGCCCAGTGGGCCGCAACCAAGTCCTGGAAGGCGCGCCGACTTAACTGGGTTTGACCACTGTGCTGCACTATGAGTGCAATCCAAAGGGTCAAGTCGGCCTCGTCCTGCCCGAAAAGGGTGTCACCCTTAATCGTCCTGCCACCGCTATCAGGGATTGGGCTTGGCACACTCGACTTGCGAAGTGACAGCGACAATGCCAACCGTGCAGGCTGATATCGGAAGGGCAGAGACAGTGCCTTCTGAATCCTCGAATTCTCGCTGTCGGCGGCGAAGGAGGTCCGAAAGTCAGCCCTCGAAATATCTCCGATCTGAAGCGTCGATGCGGTTTGGTTCATGCCGCTTTCCTCGGGAAATAGCCTTTCTCCACTACCGTCTCCCCTAGACCTCCTGCCTCTGAACGATAGACCAGCTGATGCTCCGAGCCGATACGGTGCGATATACGCTCATAGTACTGGCCGTAAACCTCCTCCGGCTGCGAGAGAAGGATTGTTTGCGAGTTTCTGTGAACGAAGTAGTCGAGCACGCGTTCCCGATGCACGGTGTCGAGACGCCCTAAGGGTGTGTCGATGACAAGTGGCAACGAACGGCCACCAAGGCTGCCAACAGCAGCAATCAGTGCCATGGCGAAGATCTGGTTTTCACCCGCTGACGCTTCGGTCTCGCGCAGGTTTCTTCCAAATGAGTCGAGCAAGGACACATTGCCATCTTCCGCGATCCCTACTGTCTGGACGACGCCCTTATGGGCGAGGCTGCGATAAGCCTCGGTCAACGCGTTCGCCAATTCTTCGTAGTGCTTCGGCATTGCTGAGCGGATCGAGTCTTGCAAGGCATTGACTAGCATCCGTGCTGCATCTGCACCGGTTCCGCCATGCCCAATCGAACGACGAAGCCCCCTGCGCTTGGTAAGATCCTGCTGCAGGGGTTCAATCTGGGCGTGAAGTTTACCGGCCACTTGATCAAGGCGACGTCGCCGCGCCTCTAGCTCGGCAATCCGCCCATTCGCGCCTTCAAGCTCTTGCACCAATTCGACCCGGTCCTTCTCCGCGCGCACGCGCTGCTCTTCCTGCCGGTCCATGTGGGCAATAGCGGCTGCAACCTCAGCGATACGGCGCGTCATCCGCTCTATCTCGCTGCGGGCCGACGACCTTGATCCTTCGATCAAGTCGTGTACCCGACGAGCATCATGGCCTTTGAGATATCCATGCATTGGATCCGGTGGAGCTTCCGCGCCGATCAAAATCTTCCAAGCCTCTTTGGTCCGACGTGCCATGTCCTCAAGTGATTGTGCGGAAAGTGGCGGTTGCGTCGCCTCTAGGGCAGAGATCAATTGGCGAAGCATGCGAGCATCTTCGCCCTCGGAGAAATTATTGGAGTGCGCCGCTGCATCAAGTGCATGCTCCACGTTGTCGAGCAGAGAGGTCGGCATCAAGAGAAATGGGAGCAGTCGAACACCTGCCACGAGGAGATCATGTCGAGCCGTCTGCAATTCGGCTTCCAGTTTCTTCCGCAGTTCCAGATCCGCGTGCCGCTCCTGGTAAGTACCGTCGCCGACCGATCCGATGGATTTCACGATCTCGTCCCTGCGTTTGCGCAAAGGATCCAACTCGCTCTCAACGCGTTCGAGATCGCTACGAGTGGAATCCAGCTCGACACTCAAAGTCGCTATTTGAGAGGACAAGGTCGCTTCGGCGCTATCGGCGATGACATCCTTTCCGCGATCACGGGCGTAGTCAGAAAGATCCTCCAACAAGGGTCTGATCGTGGCGACACCAAGTGCGCTCTCGAGACCGAAGCGTACCTGATCACCCAACTCTCTTTGCGCCAACCTGCGAATTTGCTCTCCATCAAACAGCAAGAAAGGCAGCATGCTCACTGGGGCAATACGGCGCTCAATCTCAAAGAATGCGAATTCGGCACTTGGCACATCGTTCGGTGGGCTGAGGATATGACGATCCTCTCCAATCCGCAGCACCAGTTCCTCGTCCTCTTGCACGAATGAGCCGTCGTCCCCGAAGTACCAGCGCCTTTCCACCTCGAAAGGTCCATCCTCCGTGTCCAGTTCGATTGTCACGGACATGTCGCGGTCGCCTCTCTCGAATGCCTGACGGTGCATGGCGCGTTCGATGGCTTGGTTGTATTCTGATCGCCTTGGGGTGGAAGCTTCGCCGTTCTCCCGGCTGAGCCGAGACCGGTCAAGATGCGCCCGGATGCCATAGATGCCTAGCGCCAATGCCTCTAGGATGCTCGTCTTGCCGTTACCATTGTTGCCGCCGATCAGTGCAACAGGACGATCAAGCGTCGAGGCGAGCTCGAAATCGGCTTTGCAAAGGGCTTTCCAATTGTGGAGGCGAAGTCTCTTGAACCTAAAGGGCCGCGGGGCACCAACGGCCCTCGGAGTCCACACTAGCGCAGTCCAATCGACCGACGATGCGAATATCTCATCGAAGCGATTGAAAAGGCGCCGACGGTTGCCTCCCGCGCCATGCAGGTGGCGAGCCGACACCAAAAGGTCCAGCCATCGGGTAACTCCGCTTTCCCCATTCGAGCCTGGTTCGCTCATGCCGATTCCAACTTAGCCATGGTAAGCGTGTCCTCTGCCCAAATGCGATTTATCACGTCAACCTCTGCGGCCGAGACCAGTGGCAAACCGACTTCTTCCTGTACGGCGTAAAGACGGCCTAGGATCTCTCGTCGTGCCTGAAGCGTGAAGGGACCAGGAATAAGTCGTCCTTCACCGACGAAGTTCAGCGTGCCGTTGCGTCTAGTGGCCATGCGCATCGTGCCGTCCTCGCGAATGGCCTTCAGCCAATCACGAAAATCCAGAAGTGGCTCTAGGTCGCCATATCCAGCCTCTATGAAGGATTCCGCGCTTTTATCTTTTTCGACGACTGTGCAAGTCCAGCAGCCAAAGCGTGACGATGCCGTGCCGCAGGACGGAGCCTCGGATTTGTCAGTCACTAACGGACATTCGCCGCCGCCGGCGTTGCGGTACATGGTCACGAGCTCACGGTGTGTGCCCCCCCAAGGTGGGGATGACTGCAGCAATGTCTGCCACACCTCGTCTGTAGTGAGATCTACAATCGGCTTGTACACAAAGCAGTTCTGTAGGCTGTTATGAGCATTGAGGCGCTGCCCGTTGTCATAGCGGGCAACGCTTCGCCGACGCTGAGTAGACTCAGCGCTCCGCACACCGAGCAATAGGATTGCTTCGCCTGAAGCCTGCACCTGCGTCTTGATATAGGTCGTTGTCGGCGCGATCTTCATACGATCAGTGCACCATCGAAAGACGCGACTGGGCGAAGGGTAACCACGACCGATCAAATTGACCCAAAACGTCTGCTCCACATCAGGCACCGTCTTTGCCACCACGACAGGAAGACGCAACGGCTCAACTGCGGATCGCATGCGCTCTAGGACCATGTCCAGATGGCTGGCGATAACGGGAGACTCGACTAGGGTGTCGTTTGCCACAACATGCACAGGGCGCTGGCGCTTACGGGGAGGCAGCGAGAGTAGCATCTCGAATACGAGTTGCGCCAATAAAGTGCTATCTTTACCGCCAGAAAACCCTAGGATCCATGGTATGGTGTGAGGCTGAAAGTACTCTTCCCGAAGGTCTGCAAGTATCAACCTAAGGCGGTTGCCCAACTGACCGACCTCTTCGTCATCGGCGATGGGTGTTGCTGTGGTCATGATCTTCTCCGAGTTGAGCGAAGCGCGAAGACCGCATGCTCGATTGCATCCGCGGCTCGTTCGATGTCGTCCGGCGTGGTGCCGTGGCCCAAGCCGATACGGACTGCGGTTTCTGCTTCCGGCCCGCTGAGGCCTAACGCGAGCAGCACGTGGGACGGCTCGAGCGTTTTGGCACTACACGCTGATCCCGTAGAAAGGGACACCTGTTCTTGTACTCGAAGAACGAGTGCCTCACCATCCACCTCTTGGAACCGGACATTCAGATTCCCCGGCAATCGCGCCTCCGCATCGCCATTCTCAATTGCGCCAGGCAGGGCAAGAAGACGTGATCGCAATCGATCACGGAGTCGCGCCACTCGGTCAGATTCCCGCGCCATGCTGGCGCTCCAAAGAGCGCAGGCAGCCCCGAAGCCGACACAGAGCGGTGCCGATAGTGTGCCGGACCGAGCGCCGCCTTCCTGCCCACCGCCCAAAAAAATAGGCTTGAGCTTAGGGCGCAGGCGACGAGAGACGAACAGAGCACCTACGCCAGAGGGTCCGCCGAGCTTATGGGCAGACAGGCTGGCCAAATCCAGAAGCGAGGCGTCCACCGGTCGCTTACCTGCGACCTGGGCGAGGTCGGAATGCAATAAAGATCCCTTAGCTCGAACTAAGCGTGAAATTTCTGACATTGGCTGGATTGAGCCAATCTCATGGTTGGCCCAAGCAATTGAGACCAAGCCCGTGGACTCACCCACCATCGCATCGAGCGCGACCAAATCGACCAGCCCAGATCGATGCACGGGGATCATATCGACGGACCATCCGATTTGCTCCATCGATCTCGCCTTTTCGATTACAGACGCGTGCTCGATCGCTGAAATAGCAATTCGATTCCGGCCGGATGCGAACAAGTGACCAGCAAGACCAGCAAGAGCCAAATTGTTCGACTCGGTTGCTCCCGAGGTGAAGACTACTTCGGATGTGCGCGCACCGATCAGTTCGGCAACTTGACGACGAGCCAGTTCAACGGCAGCGTGCGCTGCGCCACCAGCCATGTGCGTAGAATGAGGGTTCGCGTCGAATGCTGTGAATGCTTCAATCATGCGAATGAGCACGCTAGGCTCAATTGGCGAATGAGCATGATAGTCAAGGTAGATGGGGGCTAGAGTTTTCATTCCTCCACCAACGCGTTTGACAGCACGACGCCGAAACCCAGATGGGTGGTGATGAACAGAACCCCGTTGGCCTCGAAGGTTCGGATGATATCTCCGACCGTCCTCGGGGTTAGGGCTGTTGACCCTTCCTCAAACCTACCGATGGTGTTGACGCCCACCCCACACTTCTCTGCGGCCTGCGCTTTGGTCCAAGTCAAAAGAATACGCGCAGCACGCAAGTGCCTTCCCTGCACCTGCTCTGGTCTGGTGGTGACATAGTAGTTCTTTTTCACAGCCATGCGGGGACTCTGCACTCTGAAATTGTATTCCACAAGCCAAAAGGTACGAAATCACCCATCTTCTGAACACCCCGCCAGCTGGCGGGCGCTTACAGTGTTTTCCAGCGCCGGAGTGCCGCCAGAGACGCGGAAATTGGCTAGCCCCTGCACAGACGCTTTCCACTGCAACTTTGCCACGCAAAGGACATGACGATTTAATCCATTGAATTCTTTGCCCGGAATTCCCTCCCCCTCCCCAATTCCACCTTCCGCCTGTATTCCGGTCCCCGCCCCATGCTTCGACTTGATTATGGCGCGGGTCTACGCCTGTGTCGTCGGGCAAGGAGGCGGGATGGATGGTCAAACGACTGAAACTGAATGAAAAAACTCTGCGCGAGGCGGAGCCGAAGCCCGGCGTCAGCTATCAGATCTTCGACGCGGAGGTGATCGGGTTCGCCGCCCGGGTTCAGGCCTCGGGCGCGCGGACATTCACCATCGACTACCGGCACGCCGGGCGGCAGCGGCGGATGACCATCGGCCGCTGGCCGGAGTGGAGCGTCACGGCAGCCCGCGAACGCGCCAAGGAACTGCGCCGCGCCATCGACGAGGGGCAAGATCCTCTGGCCGCGCGGGATGAATGGCGCGGGGCCCCGCGAGTCATGGACATGATCAACCGCTACATCGCCGAGCATCTGCCTAAACTGGCCAAGACCAATGCGGGCGACCAGGTCTCGATGCTGAAGAAGATGGTGGAACCGGCCTGGGGCAACCGGCTGGTGACGGAGATCACCAAATCCGACGTCGCGAAGTTCCTCGATTTCGTGGCCGAGGGCCGCCCCCGCCCCTGCAAGACGAAGCCGAACAACCGGGCGCGGAAGTTGCAGGGCCACAAGCCCACGCCGAACGGTCGAGCGGGTCCAGACGCGGCCGAGGTCGGTCAGGATTCCGCGTTCGTTCAGGTCGGCCGCGATTTCGCTTTCCGACCGACCGTGTTTAAGGAAA
>Ga0228702_1001876_pt1 | contig 12697 bp, 8 predicted proteins | sample McNCre217_Aug_MG_2_FD_178018 | JGI IMG/M metagenome (GOLD analysis project Ga0228702, IMG submission 178018) | Freshwater microbial communities from McNutts Creek, Athens, Georgia, United States - 20-17_Aug_MG | ecosystem: Environmental > Aquatic > Freshwater > Creek | place: USA: Georgia... | reverse complement strand
ATCATTGAATTACGGGGTCAACGCCTGCATCGCTACCACGGCAACTATGACGATTTTTTAATCGAAAAAGAAGCACGCAAAGCTCAGCAGCTGGCGGCGTTTAAGAATCAGCAGCGTGAAATTGCTCACTTGCAAACTTTCGTCGATCGCTTTGGTGCCAAAGCTTCCATGGCTTCTCGCGCTAAATCGAAAGAAAAGCAAATCGCTCGCTTAGAGGAATTGGCCATCGACGAACCCGAAGATGAACTCAAAAAAATCCAATTTAAATTTCCTCAGCCTCCGCGATCCGGATTAAAGGTGGTCAACTGTGAGCATGTAAAACAGGCCTACGGAGAACATGTCGTTTATCAGGATTTAAATTTCAGTGCGGAACGCGGACAACGAATTGTTTTGGTGGGACCCAATGGAGCAGGCAAATCGACGCTCTTAAAAATTTTAGCGAATGTCGTGCCGATTCAAGGCGGTGTTCGCGAATTAGGGAGCAACGTGATTTCAGGCTATTTTGCCCAAAATCGCGTCGATAGTCTTAATCCTCAGTTAACCGTCCTCGAGAATGTGATGGAGTTGCGTACGGTGGATAATCGTCTGACCGAGCAACAAGCTCGCGGATTACTGGGAGCCTTTTTATTCCGCAAAGACGATGTCCATAAACCTGTGAAAGTACTCTCGGGCGGAGAAAAATCGCGACTCGCGTTGGTGCGCTTATTAGTCAACCCGCCCAACTTATTGCTGATGGACGAGCCGACCACTCACCTGGATATGGCTTCGATTGATGCTCTGATCCACGCTTTGCAACATTACGAAGGTACGCTCGTTTTTATTAGTCACGACGTGCATTTCATCAAAGCCATTGCCCAAAATGTTTTGCACGTGCACTCCGGACGACTCACCCCGTATGCTGGCAATTACGAGTATTACTTAGAAAAATCCAAGGCAACCAATGAACGGGCTGCATTGACGGCAGGATTTACCGATGGAAGACCCAAGCAGGAAACCAAACCGATGGAGAAAAAATCGCCAGCGTCGGGCACAAAACTCTCCTCTGCCGAATTAAAAAAACTACAAAAAGAACTGAATCAAGCTGAGCAACGCGTGAGTGAATTAGAGGCTAAGCAAAGTCAAATCATGGCCGACCTCAGTAATCCTGCTCTCTACACCCAAGGAACTAAGGTGAAAGAATTGAATGAGGAATTAGCGACGATTCAGGCGGCTTTAATAGAGGCGACGGCTAAATGGGAAGAACTAGCTACTCGGTGGGCGAATGTTTCACCTTCGGCTTCGTAAAAATTCTCGCACAAGCTTGGAGTTGCCTTCATCCTCTTGGCATGAAGAACTGGCTTCGTCTTACTTTGGCCTGCGTCGCAATGCTGGGATTGAATGCTTCGGCACAAAGTCAAAAAATCGGAGAGGACATCACTCAGGTAGCCCAGTCATTTGTCGCGTCACTGACGTCAGAACAAAAGGCTCAAACCGTTTTTGATTTCAGTAATCCTGAGCGCACCCAATGGAGTCACCGATCGCAATCACGCCTCGGTTTAACGCTCAAGGCAATGAATGCAGAGCAACGCCAGTTGGCATTTGATTTATTAAGAGTCACCCTTTCCGCTCGAGGTTTTCATAAAATCGAGTCCGTCCGTGAATTAGAAAATCTGTCGCCGAGCACTTCTGCTTCGGCCTACCCGAATCCACGTGACCCCGAACTTTATTCGTTAGCGATTTTTGGCACACCATCGACCTCGGGTGCTTGGGGTTGGCGTTGGGAGGGTCATCACCTTTCACAAAATTTTACGATGATTGATGGCCAGTTAGTTTCATGCACACCGTCATTTGTCGGAATCAACCCCTTCCGTCCCGCCAGCGGACAAGAAAAGCCTCGTGATTTCCCTTTATTGGACAACGAGCTTTCTTTTGGCCGAGCCTTGGCTCAGTCCCTGACTCCAGCACAACGTAAACTGGCCGTGCTAGCGATTGAAGTTCCGCAGGATATTATCACTCAGACCAAAGCCAAGGTGGAGACTTTGGATACCTATCAAGGAATCAGTGTCGCCGATTTAAATGCTGAGCAGAAAAAAATACTCGGGAGAATTATTGCTGAATATGTTGGCTTGGTGCGCACGGATTTTGCGTTGAACGAAATGATTGCCATCAGTGAAACCGCCGAAGAACAGATTTTCTTCACTTGGGTTGGTGGTACGGACGACAATCAAGAATGCTATTTTCGCATTCGTGGCCCCAGTTTCCTTCTCGAGTTAAGCAATGTTCAAGGTAACTCGAATCATGTGCATCTTGTTTGGCGAGACACGCAAAAGGATTTTGGATTTGAGGGACTGGCTGGGGGTAAGAAAAAATCCTCAGCTGATTAAGCCCTCCTCTTTTCAGAAATAATACCCTTCCCGCTTGCGACTGGTCTCCGGCGTGTTTGGATGGGGTATGGCTAAAACGCGCCCTTATGCCAATACCAATGCCCTCTGGGGGGCGATGGGCGTTCGTATTTTAGAGCGACTCGGCTTGAGTCATGTCGTGATTTCTCCTGGTTCGCGTTCAACACCTCTGGCCTACGCTTTTGCTGAATCTAAAAAAATTAAGTCTACGGTTGTTCTCGATGAACGTTCGGCCGGCTTTATCGCTTTGGGAATTGCCAAAGCGACTCGTTGTCCCGTGGCGTTGCTTTGCACTTCAGGGACAGCGGTAGCGAATTATTTACCCGCGGTGATTGAGGCACGCTTATCTGCTACCCCTTTACTAATTTTATCCGCCGATCGTCCGCCAGAGTTGCGTGATTGTCATTCGGGCCAAACCATCACTCAGCCAGGAATTTTTGGCAGCTATCCCGTGTGGTCAACCGAGGTCGCTGTGCCCTCTGCCCATTTACTGACCTACTGGCGTCAAGTCTTGGTCGATGCATGGCAACGGTCACAAGGCCCTCTGCCTGGCCCGGTACACCTCAATTTGCCCTTTCGTGACCCTCTTTCGCCCCATGAGAAAGAAAAGGGCTTTAAAATGCCCGCGGGCTTCAATGAGAGTCGTTTTACAACCCTACCGCCCTGTGGACAGGTTAACCCCGTGGTCACTCCTTCGGATTTGGCCAGCTTGCTTCCGGCATCCAAACGAGGAGTCATCGTGGTTGGGCCCCATGCGTTTGCTGACCGAGGGGAGACCACTCAAGCCCTGCTCGAACTTTCCGCCATAACCGGTTGGCCGATTTGTGCCGATGGTGCGGGCACTTTGCGAGGAGATGGCGCGAAGAGCGGACGGATCATTCATACTTATGATATGATTCTTCGGCAGCCAAAGTTCGCACGAAAACTTCGTCCGACGGTGGCCGTTTTCGTAGGTCCTTTACCCACCAGTAAAGTTTTACGAAACTGGATTAAAGAATCCGATTTGGTGGCTCTACAAATTCATCGGGCTGGTGAAAATGCGGATGCCACACATTCGCGTTGGACACGTTGCGATGCGCAACTCATCCCCAGCGGTAAAAAGGTTACTTCAGCGCTGAGTGCATGGACCAAGCAATGGCAAGCCGCACAAAAAATGGCCCAACGAAAAATCGATCGGGTCTTGCAGGTTAACTGGCCCTTTGAAGGAGGAATCATTCCCTTGCTTAATGAGGCCCTCAGCGAGTCTGATCGACTTTTTGTCGGCAGCAGTATGCCGATTCGTGATTGTGAATGGTTTTATCATCCCTCGGGTCCAGGCCCGGAGGTTTTAACCAATCGGGGGGCGAATGGTATCGATGGCACAGTCTCGACTGCGCTCGGGGCTTCGCTGGATGGGAAACATACCGTTTTACTTTGTGGCGATTTAACCTTTCTCCACGACTCCAATGCCTTACTTTCCGCTCACCAACATCCCAGTGATTTAACAATTCTCGTGGTCAACAATCAAGGTGGGGGAATCTTTAATCATCTTTCTGTCGCAGAGAAAAATCCCCATTTCGAAAAAATTTGGGCAACCCCGCAAAATGTCCGCCTCAGTCAATTATGCGCGGCGCATGGCGTGCGTCATCAAACCGCAGAAAATTTCGTTGAGTTAAGAAAACAACTGGAAACACGCGGTCGAGGAGTCCGAGTCATCGAGTTCTGGACGAATCGACAGAAAGATGCCTTACACCGCCTCCGCGGCTTTCGCTCCTAATTACTTAGCCCAGCCCCAACGCGGGGAGAATGGATGAAGAATGAAGAGAGGTTTACCCACGACATCCTCTGGCGGCACTTCTCCCCAACCACGAGAGTCGAAACTGTTCGCGGAGTTATCTCCGAGAGCATAAAAACCTTGGGTCACTTTATAGGGGACAGTCAAAGGTGCGGCGTAAGGTTGATTTCCGAGATCTGCCAGATAACCATAATAACCACGGGAAATAGCCCGCTGGCAATTAAGGGCCATCGGTTCTGGCGAGGTGACCAACTTGCCGTTTCGATAGAGCTTACCATCATCGACAAACAATTCATCGCCCGGTAATCCAGCGAGACGCTTAATATAATAATTCTGCGAAGGGTTGCCGAAGCGGTCACTCAATCCAGGAATTCGGTGAGTACGGAAGATAATCGCATCACCCGCTTCTGGGTTTACGAAATGATAAATTATGCGATTCGCAAAAACCATATCACCCGTCAGGACATCAAAGTTAAAGATTCGCTGCCCTTCTTTAACCTTCTTGCCCGTCAATAAAACTGTGCCACTGGGAGATTCGACGATGCGATTTTCGGCCATCGCTTTGGCGATGACTTTTTCCCAACGCTCTCCGTCTTGTCGCTGAAGTGGCATTTCCGCAAAATCGGGGAAGAAGGTGCGGAGCAAGACCGCATCGAAATTAAATTCTGCGGGTAGGGAAAAACTTTGTACCGTATTACCGATGACGATTTCTTGTAAGCTCGATTCACGCGAGCGCTGGCGGACGCGATACACTTTGGCTCGATCGTTATAACCCACAAATTCTAAGGGTATTTTAACTTCGCCACTCGCTTCAGCATTAATCAGGTAAGTCGAAGACCAATCGGTAATGTTATGCCAAATGAGCTGACCCAAATCAGGAGCGGGAGCCTCGGGCGAACGCACAACCGCCGTCTTCCCGTAATAAGTCGGCCACATCGAATTCGTTGGAATCTTAAAAGGCATGAGTAGCAGCCCCTTCACGGCCCCAGCGACAATGACAGCCATAACAATCATTTCTACAATATCACCGAGGAATGAGATGGGGTAAACCTTACCGCCATTTTTCACCAGCGCATGATGTAACTCGGCCAGAGCTTCATCGATTCCTTTGGCATCAAAAGATTTTTCCGAAAGTTGCTGACTCAACTTTTTTTCCAAATCCAACTGTACGGCAATCGCTTCGGCGGACAGGAGGTCGCCACGGTAAAGTCGAACGCGTTCCGCTGACTCCAAAAGCTCTTTGGCGGATTTTCGTGCCTGATGTTTTTTGGAAAAGTAGTGCAGGAACATGGAGACAAGGTCTCCATTTAAGCCGCTCGTAGCCTGATGGAAAGCGAAGAATGGCTAGCTTAACCTTCGTTCTTCAAAATCTTAATAAAAGCCTCTTGGGGTATATCGACTTTACCGATTTGCTTCATTCGCTTCTTACCCTCTTTCTGCTTTTCCAGCAATTTACGCTTACGGGTAATATCACCACCGTAACATTTTGCCGTCACATCTTTACCCACCGAGCCAATGGTTTCACGGGCGATAACCTTAGAGCCGATGGCGGCTTGGATAGCGACTTTGAAAAGCTGGCGGGGTAAAAGTTCTTTGAGTTTTTCGCAAAGAGCACGTCCACGTCCCTCGGCCTTGCTTGAGTGAACAATCGAGGAAAACGCATCAACGGGTTCATCGTTCACACGAATGTCCATCTTCACCAAATCAGAAGTCATATACTCACCCATTTCGTAGTCCATCGAACCATAACCGCGGGTGATGGATTTCAAACGATCGTTAAAATCGACGAGGATTTCATTGAGCGGTAAAAGACAAACCAAGACCACGCGATCAGCATCAATCGTTTCGGTCTTTTCACAGATACCCCGTTTCTCCTGAATCAGAGCCAGCATATCACCGATGCTCGTTCCGGGAATGTGGATATGTGCACGAATAGTCGGTTCTTCGATATGTTCGATGGCCGATGGGTCGGGCATCATTACAGGATTATCCAGAGTATGCATCACGCCGTCGGTGGTGAAGACCTTGTAAACGACTGAAGGGTACGTGGATAAAATATCTAAATCGTATTCGCGTCGTAAACGTTCCTGCACGATTTCCATGTGCAAAAGTCCAAGAAATCCGCAGCGAAAACCAAAACCGAGAGCCGTTGAACTTTCGGCCGTATAAGTCAGAGCCGAGTCATTAATTGCGAGTTTCGCTAGTGAGGTTTTTAATTTTTCATAATCAGCTGTATCCAAAGGATAGATACCGCTGAAGACCATTGGGCGAACTTCCTTAAAGCCAGGTACAGGTTCTTTCGCAGGATCAGAAGCGAGCGTAATCGTATCCCCTACCTTGGCGTCTGCGACCTCGCGAATGTTGATAACGATGTAGCCGACTGAACCTGGACCAAGTTCGTCTTGTGGCTTCATCTTTGGAGAGAAGATGCCGACTTCTTTAATCACTGAACGAACGCCATTGGACATTAACTCGATGGTTTGCCCTGGCTTAAAAGTTCCGGAGAAAACACGCACGTAACTGATGACACCTTTATAGGAATCGAACAGTGAATCGAAAACCAGAGCGCGAGATTGAGGGTAATCTGACCAACGTGGTGCTGGCACGCGTTTAACAATCGCCGCAAAAATATCATCGATACCAATACCTGATTTCCCTGAGGCTAAAACAGCGTCTTGTGCAGGGATGGTAAGGATGTCTTCGACTTGTCGACGAGCCTCTTCAGGACGGGCACTGGGCAAGTCGACCTTATTAATGACGGGCACGATTTCTAATCCTTGGTGCATCGCCAAGGTGGCATTAGCGACGGTTTGTGCTTCGACTCCTTGAGAGGCATCGATGAGCAAGAGAGCTCCTTCACAGGCGGCTAGCGAACGCGATACCTCGTAAGCAAAGTCGACGTGTCCAGGGGTATCGATTAGGTTGAGGAGATAATTTTTACCATCGGGTGCCGTGTAATTCATGGTCACCGGGTGGCACTTAATCGTAATTCCCTTTTCCCGCTCTAAATCCATTCCGTCGAGCAACTGCTCTTTCATCTGACGTTTCTCAATGGTCTTTGTATGCTCGAGCAAACGGTCAGAGAGCGTCGTCTTGCCGTGATCGACGTGGGCAATGATACAGAAATTACGGATGTGATCGAGAGACACGAGAAGGAGTAAAGTGTAAGGTTCTAATAGGACGCTGAAAGTGCGACTTGTCCAGCGTTAGCCTGCAAGAGTGGTTAGGCAGGAATATCCGCCAGTTCGTGCAAGGAGAGAATCGGTGCTTGGGGCGCAGTCCGCTTCATCATTCCCGCCAAAGCGCCACCCGGACCACATTCATAAAACTGCGTGATGCCCGATTCAGCTGCGGCTTTACAATCATCCTCCCATAGCACCGAGGAAACAACCTGCTTAACCAAAGCCGCACGCAAGTCATTGGGCTCCGAGAGCGTGCCACCTGTGGTGTTCGAATAGACCGTGACTTGGGGACGTTGGAAAGGAATGCTTTGCAGGAAAGCTTCGAATGCTTGGCGAGCAGGCTCCATCAGTCGGCTGTGATAGGCTCCCGCAACGACGAGTGGTTTAACTAATTTAAACGGACCAAACTCTTTTGCCCGAGCGACGGCTTGGGTAATTTTTTCGGATTCGCCTGAGATAACGACTTGGCCAGGACAATTGAAATTAGCGGCGTCGACGTCGAAAGCGGCGCAGAGTTTAAAAATGTCTTCGCGTGAACCGCCGATAACCGCGGCCATGGCTCCTTTGGTCTGGTCGCAAGCCATCTGCATCAATCGACCGCGCTCGGCGACAATTTTTAGTCCCGTTTCAAAATCCCACACTCCCGCCACGGCATAGGCTGTTAATTCCCCAAGCGAGAGGCCCAAACAGGCCTTAAGGTCGTTGAGTTTACCGCGTTCACGTAAAATTTGGGCGATGGCGTAACCTTGGACGTAAAGGGCTGGCTGGCAGACTCGGGTCTCAGTCAGCAATTCCGTGGGGCCCTCGAAACAGGCTTTGCGGAGGTCAAAAGGCAGTACTTTGGCGGCACGGTCATAGAGATCGCGAGCCGTGGGAGAGCCCTCGTAGAGAGACTTACCCATTCCAACAACTTGGGCGCCTTGGCCTGAGAACAGAAGAGCGGTCGACATAGCAAAATAAGGAGGGGAAATGCGTAAAAGGGTCAAGGGTAAGAGATAACAGAGAAAACAACCCTTTCCTTGACCCAAGTGGCCACTAAGCATACCCCATTGCCATTCTTTTATGCCTCTCGCCCTTCTTTCGGTCAGCGATAAAACTGGCCTACTTCCTTTCGCCCAAGCTTTGGTAAAAAACCACGGCTACAAACTCCTCTCGACTGGAGGAACTTCAAAAATGCTACGCGAGGCTGGGCTACCCGTAACCGATGTCAGCGACCACACGGGCTTCCCTGAAATCATGGAAGGCCGAGTGAAGACTTTGCATCCTAAAGTACACGGCGGATTACTTTGCCGACGCGATGCGGAAGAACACCTCAATGAAGCCAAAAAACATGGCATCGAACTCATCGACCTCGTTGTGGTAAATCTTTATCCCTTTGAATCCACTGTCGCTAAACCTGGCTGTCAGTTTGAAGACGCCATTGAGAATATCGATATTGGCGGTCCATCGATGTTGCGCAGTGCCGCGAAAAATCATGCCTCGGTTTCCGTGATTACCGACCCCGCTGATTACCCACGCGTCCTCGAGGCTATGGGTAATGCGAGCGCACTTACCGAATTACGTCGCGAACTTGCCCTCAAAGTTTTCCAACGCACTTCGGCTTACGATGCCGCGATTGCGAATTATTTAGAATCTCAAGCCCAGCCTGGTCTGGGTAATGTCTTGGGACTACCCGCCCGTTTTACGACCACCCTTCCTCTGGCCCAACGTTTACGCTACGGCGAAAACCCCCACCAACAAGCGGCGCTTTACGGATCCTTCCACGAAGCCTTCGATCAACTCCAAGGCAAAGAGCTCAGTTATAATAATATTTTAGATATCACGGCAGCCACTTACCTGATTGGGGAATTCGAGCGCCCCACCCTGGCTATCCTCAAACACACCAACCCCTGTGGCGTGGCTTCGGCCGATACTTTAGTCGAAGCCTGGCACAAAGCTTTTGCGACAGATCGACAAGCGCCCTTTGGCGGAATCATCGTAGCCAATCGCACGGTGGATAAAGATTTAGCGGAGGCGATTGCGGAAATCTTCTCTGAAGTCATTATTGCGCCTGAGTTTAGTCCTGAAGCCTTGGCGATTTTTGGTAAAAAGAAGAACCTGCGCCTCATGCGCGCCAAAGTTGGATTACGTGCCGACACTTTACGCGAAGTTCGAGCGGTGATTGGCGGGGTGCTAGTGCAAGACCGCGATCAAAAGCCGATTAATCCTCGCGACTTTAAAGTCGTCACGGAACGTCAACCCACCGCCGATGAATTATCGGCTATGCTTTTTGGATGGCGGGTCGTTCGTCACGTCAAATCCAACGCGATTGTCTATGCTGGCAAAGAACAGACGCTCGGTGTGGGAGCAGGACAAATGTCGCGGGTAGATTCTTCGCGCATTGCGGTTTGGAAAGCAGGCGAAGCTAAATTATCACTCGTCGGATCGGCGGTTTGCTCCGATGCCTTCTTCCCTTTCCCTGATGGCCTCATTGCCGCCGCCGATGCGGGAGCTACTTGTGCGATTCAACCAGGAGGTTCAGTCAAGGATGCCGAAGTGATTGCCGCAGCGAATGCCCGAGGCATGGCAATGATCTTCACCGGGATGCGTCACTTCCGCCACTAAGTTGGACGTCTCAAATTAATAAAAAACCCGCGTTAATCGCGGGTTTTTTGTTTTAAAGGCGAATGCCAAATTTCTCGAGTAAGCGAGCGAGGTCGTCGTCACTCTCGTAGAAAATTGTAATCGTACCTTTTTGACCTTTGCGAGTTACACTGACGCGCGTAGCCAAGTGAGAGGCCAAACGTTTTTGGGCGTCCTCCAAAACTGTTTTGGTTGTTTCGCGACGGGGCTTCTTGGTCGCTGTGCTGAAAGTCTTAACCAACGCTTCGGTGTCGCGAACCGAGAGGCCTTTTTCAATCACTTGGCGAGCGGCTTGTACACGATGTGCCGTATTTTCGATGGCCAATAAAGCCTTGGCGTGGCCGGCTGTAATCTGACCCTTGCTCAAGTAACCTAAAATTTCACGGTCGAGTGAGAGAAGTCGCACTAGATTCGCAATCGTCGCCCGTGGCTTACCTAAACGATCGGCCACAGCGTCCTGCGTCAGCGAAAAATCGCGCATCAAAGAAGCCACTCCGAGAGCTTCATCGACAACATTAAGGTCGGCGCGTTGGAGATTTTCCACCAAAGCAAGCACCGCACTCGAAGCATCACTCGCCTCGACCACACGTGCCGTAATGGTTTTTTGTCCGAGTTGCTTGAAAGCACGGAAGCGACGCTCACCAGCGATGAGTTCGTAGCCTTCTTTGATTTTACGGACCACGATGGGTTGCATGAGCCCTTCGGAGCGAATGGATTCAGCCAATTCTTTAATCGCAGCTTCATCAAACTCGCGGCGAGGTTGGCGAGGATTAGGAACGATTTGTGTTAAAGGGATTTCAATTAAACTCAGTCCTGGAGCAGCAGGAGCAGCGGGCGTGGCGGGAGCCGGAGTAGGAGTCGCGGGCTTTTGCACACCTGCTCCAATGAGAGAACCGAGACCGCGACCGAGGGGTTTTTTAGGAAGATTGGCCATGAAGATTATTGTGCAGGGGTGTCAGATTGAGGAACGAAAATTTCTACATCCGCTTTAAGGGCGGCGGGACTGGGAAGTTTGTTGGCTTTTAAAATCCATTCCGGCTTAGAATTGAGTTGTCGAGCAATCCGGGAAACACTGTCGCCGCTTTTCACCCGATAGGTTACCCCTGCATGCGGAATATCGGTTGGCAAAGCTTCAGCAGGAGCAGTCGATTCGGTCGCTGGGGTGGCCGAGTTATTAGCAGGAGTGCTGGGTGATTTTGTTTTTGCCACCGCAGGTTTATTCAAGGCTGTGTTCACTTGACGGGTAATTTCGGCCAAAGCGGCATTCACATCCGTCGTCTGTTGTTTTAACCGACGATCCACTTCATCGAGAATTTCTTTACGCTGGCGTGTATTCGCTTCGGTTGTCGAACTCGCTGGTGCTTTCGATGCTTTTTCTCGGGCGAGGCTTTCCCGCAAATCTTGATTTTCTAATTTTAATTTTTCGACCTCGGTTTTCAAATCAGCGATATCTTGCTGCATGCCTGCCAGCTGATTGGATTGAGCGAAGAGCGGAGTGAGTCCGAAAAAGATAAGGGCTAAACAATAGCGCATGAATCCAGCAAAAACATCTCGGTCGAAGGTGGCAAGGGACTAAGGATAGAGAAGTATTAACACCCCACCCTGTCGCTGGTGGCATTTTAGGGCTTCTGGGGGCCCATCGAGTCTCTTTCCATTCTCGCCCGAACCCCTATTCTCTCTCTAACGTGCAGACTCATGGCAAAAATTCTGGTAGCACTTTCGGGGGGCGTGGACAGCGCTGTGGCGGCTTTGTTGCTCAAGCGGCAGGGTCATGAAGTGCATACGGCCTATTTTCGGACTTGGATGAACGAAGAAGGCCTGCCTTTCCCTGGGGAATGTCCTTGGGAGGATGACATTCGCAATGCCCAAGCCGTGGCTCAGCATCTCGAACTCCCCTTTCGCATTATCGATTTAGTCAAAGACTACCGGGAGACCGTCGTAAACTATTTGGTCGAAGGCTATCGTCGCGGACAGACCCCAAATCCCGATGTGATTTGCAATCGAGATATGAAATTTGGGGTATTTCTCCGTCGAGCTTTGCAAGAGGGTTATGCAGCGATTGCCACTGGTCACTATGCTCGGCGACGGGAGAATGCGGATGGTACTTTTGATTTAGTCGAAGGCGTGGATACGCAGAAAGATCAATCCTACTTTCTCGCCCTACTTCGTCAGGAACAACTGGCCAAAACCCTTTTTCCTGTTGGCGAGTTAACCAAAGCACAAGTGCGTCAACTCGCACAAGAAGCGCATTTACCCAATGCGGTTCGCAAAGATAGCCAAGGCATCTGCTTCTTAGGTCAGGTTCCCATTCAAGCATTCCTCGAGAGACATATTCCAGACCGCGAGGGACCGATTGTGCGAGCTGATGGTAAAGTCATTGGGAAACATCGTGGCTTGCATCGTTACACGATTGGCCAACGCAAAGGCATTGGATTACCTTCCAATACCGATAACGAGTATTTTGTCGTCGTGAAAAAAGATTTTGCGACGAACACGTTGCATGTGGCTTTTGATCAACCTGGTATGCCAGGTCTCTATACCAAGGAAGCTCGGGCTAGCCATTTCAGTTGGGTGAATCGACCGATCACAACGGCCCAGGATTTATTGGTCCGTGTGCGCTACCGTGACCCTGCAACACCGGCACATTTTGATCCCCAACCCGATGGTTCGGCCCTTTTCCACTTCCACGAAGAGCAACGTGGCCTCGCATCGGGTCAGTTAATTGCGCTTTACCAAGG
>Ga0228702_1001873_pt1 | contig 12704 bp, 11 predicted proteins | sample McNCre217_Aug_MG_2_FD_178018 | JGI IMG/M metagenome (GOLD analysis project Ga0228702, IMG submission 178018) | Freshwater microbial communities from McNutts Creek, Athens, Georgia, United States - 20-17_Aug_MG | ecosystem: Environmental > Aquatic > Freshwater > Creek | place: USA: Georgia... | reverse complement strand
TCCCTGAGGGATTTTATTGGGACGGGAAAATTGGGACAACCCTGTTGTATAACCGAGCACTAAGCACAGCAGAGGTTCTTCAAAATTATTTAAATACAAAAGCAAAATACGGACTATGATGAAGAGGCAACTATATATCTATTGTCTTCTTTGTGGTTTATTACCTTGGGGATTGTTGGCGCAAATCACCACCAACAGTACAGGGACGGGTACGTTTACGAATACGGGCACATGGACGAGTCCGCAAAACCTGACGGGAACGGCGACCATTATGGATGGTCATACCGTGAACATTCCGAATAATATCAATCCCGTATATTCGAATAAAATCATCTTTTCAGGAACCGGAAAGTTAGCTTTAGCCGGAACAAACAGTAAATGGGTAGCGGCGACAATTATGAACGCGTCTCCATCGATGGAGTCTTTTAATCTTTCAACAAATTGGTCATCATCAAGCAATTGGGGAAACACTGCGTTTGGGCAAAGTTTAAATATACCTTGGATTGATTCGGGTACGAGCTGGTCGGCAGGAAGTGCCCTCAATTATACCGATTATTTACAATATGACCTAAAAAGTCCTCGCTGGATACAAGGCATCATGTCACAAGGTCGGGCAGATTGGGGACAATGGGTAACTTCAGCCAAAGTGGAAGTAAGCTTGGATAATGTTAACTGGGTCACGGCTTCTTCCAGTTTAACCTTGAATACAGATCAAAATACAAAAGTTTCGGCCAATTTCCCCAATGTCATGTATGGGCGATATGTACGTGTAACCCCCATGGCCGTATATGGGCATCCATCCATGCGCTTGGGCATTTTGTTGCGCGACTATTTCTTCAAAACTTGCAATGAGATTAAAACGAATTTTCCTCAAGCCACAACGGGATACTACCAAATTGATCCGGACGGTTCAGCAGGCGCGACAGCCCCAACGATTTGTTATTGCGATATGGACACCGATGGGGGTGGATGGACCTTGGTCTTGAATTATTTACATGCCGCCAATACCAATCCAGCTTTGGTTGTTAAGACCAATTCATTACCCTTGCAAAACTCAACAACCTTAGGAACGGATGAATCAGCTTCAGCATCTACTTGGGGGCATGTTTCGAATGCTTACCTGAGTGTCTTTCCTTTCAGTGAATTGCGTTTCTATGGCAAAACTTCTGCCCATTCAAGGATAGTGCATTTTAAAACTTCCCATTCGAGTACGATAAACTATTTTACCACAGGAATAGGTAGTGTGACAGGAATAGCGACGGCTGGAAATTTCACTACACTGACAGGCCATACGGCTAATATTCCTGCGAATTTGGATGGTTATTATACCTCTCAAGGTAATTATGCGATGACTGAATTTCCATTTTTTAAAGGTGCCGCGTACCATTGGGGAATTCGCGGAGGTACTTATCGCTGGGAAGTAGATGATTATCCTGCTAACTCAGCTAATAGTACTTTGCATCAAATTTGGATTAGATAAGTAGACGTTGGACTTTAGACTTTAGACTTTAGACGTTAGGAGGTGGACGGTAGAGGTTCGAAAGATTGAGACGCATGAAATGCGTCGATTCCCCAGACTAAAGTCTGGGGTTAATATAAATATGGAAACACCAGGTTTTAACCTGAAGAAATAGACGCGAGGTATCGCGTCTCTACAAGTCTAAAGTCCAATGTCTAACGTCCAAATTTTTAAAACCCCAGGTTTTAACCTGGGGAATTAGACGCGAAGTATCGCGTCTCTACAAGCATAAAACGAGGCGTAATCGCCTCAAAAAATAAATTATGATGAAAAATTTATTCATTCTCATCTTTCTCCTTTCAGCCATAAAAACCATGGCCCAAACGGGTATAGGCACCACGAGTCCGGATCCATCCGCAAAATTGGACGTCAGTGCGTCGAATAAAGGATTTTTACCACCTCGTGTGACGTTAACCAGTTTGACGGTAGCCACTCCCATCACAAACCCAGCTGAAGGTTTATTAGTGTATAATAATGGGGCTAATTTAAACGTACCGGCAGGATACTATTATTGGAATGGGGCTTCCTGGGCAACGATTGCTACGGCAACGGGTGCAGGACTACAAGCATCAGATATGGTCAAATTATATAGCAAAACGTATTCAACAGCAGCTGGCGACATCGGTAATACCAATGGCTTTAGTTTTACAGTACCCGTTTCTGGTAGGTATTTGTTTGATTTTTCAAGTACAGCTTATTATAATCAAGCCTCTGCCACGATAACGTTCAAAGTGAGGCAAGGCACAACAGATTTAGCAACCGATACACAAACAAGTGCGAATAACAATGTGCATGTCGAATATAACGGAAAAGTAGAAGTGAACCTCGTGGCGGGAACTACGTATAATTTACTTGTATCTATCATTGGAAGTAGAGATGGAGGAGATTATGATCGTGTATACATGAAACAGGTTTCGGGCAATCTGCCCATTGAACCTGACCGGGTAGCGAAATATGCGGATGCAGGAGTAGCAGTTTCCTTTGGAGATCTTCAAGCTACGGTTGCTACTTCTGGCTCAAGGAGTCTTATCATTAGAACAACTGGAGCGAGTTTTTCAACAATCGTATCAGCATATACGACTTATAATGGAGGAACAGGGACAAACGCCTTCACTTATTATTCTGATCAAACTCAAACCGTTACTTCTTCTTGGGGCTATCCTGGAGGGGTAACCTGGAGTTTTGGACGTGAGGGTGACGTTGCAATTTATTATATACGCGATAATACCAATGGTCGGTTTTTCCGAATTACCGTGATGATTGGACCAAGTTATTTGAATAATATGATTTCGATAGAGAAACTTATTTAGAGTGAGGAGTGAGGAGTGAAGAGTGAAGAGTGAAGAGTTTGCATTTAGACGTTGGACGTTTGTTCTTTGGCAAACCTTTCAGGATTGCCAAAGATTGAGACGCATGAAATGCGTCGATTCCCCAGACTAAAGTCTGGGGTTAAGAATTTAATAACCCCAGGTTTTAACCTGGAGAAATAGACACGATTATCGCGAATCTAAAGTCCAATGTCTAACGACCCATATTTTTATAACCCCAGGTTTTAACCTGGGGAATTAGACGCGAAGTATCGCGTCTCTACAGTATCTCATAGAATCTATGCTTCACGACCCCATCCACTTTGGCACCATCCGAAACAAACAAGCGATTATTCAACCAAGCATAGCAAACATCGTTTGATTCTAAACGCGAAAACGTCCGCATGTAACTACCGTCTCGCAAGCCTTGATTCGTTAAATAAATCAATGCTCCATCATCCGTTTTCAAGGTATAACGCGTATCAATTTCCACGACACCATCTGAACGTATCTGTTGCCAATCACCGCCTCCTTCTAGGATTGTCCCGTTTAGATCTTTAGACCAAAACCGACCACCCATTACACGAACAATCCTTCGAGTTCCTAAGTCTTGAACTTCACCCAACACAATCTCCGCCTCTAAAAATAATTTCAATTCCATCAGGCTTTAGCATTTAAGGTTTCTATATCAAATCCAGCGACTTTCTTGTAGTGGGCCATCACTTCGGCCAACTCAGCATGCGGTACTTCGCCTTCCTGAAAACCCTCCGGAAAACGTTCCTCCATCAAATCCATGATAAAATCCGGACCCTTTTGTCGGTTCTGCAACACTACCTGTGCCGTCGCAGGAACACGTTCCGCATCATAGGCCTTCAATGCCTCAATCGCATCAGCATGATTTTGCAAGGCTAATGCCAAAGCATCTGCATCCAAAATTGCCTGCGAAGCTCCGTTTGAGCCAATCGGGTACATCGGATGCGCAGCATCACCTAATAAAGTCACGCGACCGAAAGACCAACGAGGCAATGGATCGCGGTCCGACATCGGGAATTCGAATATTCCGCCTTGCGTATTTTCAATCATCGCTGGCACATTAATCCAATCAAATTGCCAAGCTTGATATATTTCTAATAATTGCTCCTTCCCTACTGTTCGATTCCAATCGCGCACGGTAATCTCCTTACCAGTCGCCTGACGCAAATTAGCCACCCAATTGATGAGTTGGTTTCCATCTGCATCCAATTCCTTTGAAATCGGATAAATCACCATTTTCTGCTTCATCGAACCAATCATCGCCATGGAAGCTCCGGTCAAATAAGGCTTCATGCGCGCGGTTCCGCGGTACAAAACATTGCCCGAAAATACCACACCACCTTCATCCGGATATAATTTCTTCCGCAAAGTGGAATGAATTCCGTCGGCTCCGATTAAAAAATCCCCAACAACCTCAGCTAAATGTTCCCCTGATTCCTTCTCGACAAAAGTCGCTTTGACCTGATCGCCCAAATCTTCATAATCTTGCAAATGCGCATTGGAATGCAATTTGTCAGGTCCCAAAACACGCATGGCTTCTTCCCACAACAAAACCTGAAAATGCCCGCGGTGAATAGAGAATTGCGGCCAACGGTAACCGGCATGCTTTCCGCGGGGCTCCGACCAGAAAAATTGGCCTTGTCGGTTGGCATAAACCAACTCCTCCGTTCCCACGGCGATCTGTGCAATCTTATCCTGCAAACCCAAATTCGTCAAAACTCTAACACAGTGTGGTAATAAATTTATACCTACCCCAAGCGGAGTTACTTCTTTGACCGATTCAAATACATGCACATCATGGCCGTCTTGGTGCAAGCGCATTGCCGTCACCAAACCACCTATTCCCCCTCCAGCAATGATAATTTTCATAATTCAGGTTTAAAATTTTTCATTAAATCAACGAGCAATTCGACACTTTCCATGTCCATGCCGTTGTACATGGAGGCTCTAAAACCTCCTACCGTAGGAAATCCTTTAATTCCCACCACATTGTTTTTTGCACAATGCGCTAAAAACTGGCTTTCGATTTCGGGGCTAATCGCTCGGAAACAGGCGTTCAACACCGATCGGTCTTCTTTGACAGCAATGCCTTCAAAGAAAGGATTTTGATCGATTTCGGCATATAATAATGTGGATTTTTCAATCGACCTTCGTTGCATTTCCTTTAATCCACCTTCCGCTTTGATCCAGCGTAACATCAATAATGCTACATAGACAGGGAAAGTGGGTACGGTGTGGTAAAGCGATTGATTTTGAATATGTGTACGATAGTCAAAAATTGTAGGCACTTTGCGATCTCTGATGGACGGGAGGACTTTGGTATTCACCAACACACAAGTAATTCCAGCAATGCCAAAATTCTTCTGGGCGGAAGCGAAAATGATTCCAAAACGATCTACATCCAAAGGTTTACTGAGGAAGTCGGAAGTCATATCCGCCACCAAAGGAATATCCACTTCCGGATACTGATGGTATTGAATCCCTTCGATGGTTTCGTTAGAGACCACATGTAGGTATTTTGAATCAGCAGGTAATGACCAATTCTTTGGAATACGATCATAATTCGTTTCTGACGCAGAGGCCAATACATGCACCTGGGCTAATTCACGTGCGGCATCGATGCTCCGCAGTGCCCAAAAACCTGTATCCACAATGGCCAAGGAATCGTTTAGGCCTAATAAATTCATGGGTGCAACGGCCAATTGCGAACTCGCGCCACCTGGCAACCAAAGCACTTCAAAATAATCAGGTAATTGATATAATTCACGAAGAAGTTCGGTAGCTTCCTCGATAATTTGCACAAATTCTGGCGCCCGATGGCTAATTTCAGCGATACTTAAACCGGATTGATTGTAATCGACGAGTGCCTCAGCGGCTTGTTGGAAAACGACAGCAGGTAAGGTCGCGGGACCAGGACTAAAATTATGTTTACGCATAACACGAAAATAGGAAAATATCATTAAACTGCGTAGGCATTGACAAAAATCAATACAATAGCATGAGCCTATCAATAAAAATTAAACGATTTTGGAAATCTGTGGGCCCCGGTTTGGTCACGGGAGCGAGTGATGATGATCCATCCGGCATTGCCACCTATTCACAAGCAGGTGCGCAGTTTGGGCTAATGACACTTTGGACGACGATTATTACGATACCTTTGATGGCGGCGATCCAACAAATGTGTGCGCGAATAGGAATGGTAACCTCACAAGGATTAACAGGAACACTGAAGAAACATTATTCCAAACCTGTGCTTTATGTTATGCTGCTGTTCAGCACACCAGCGATTATTATGAACATTGGCGCGGATATTGCCGGCATGGGCGCTGTAGGGAATTTGTTATTTCCCCAAATTGAAGCGACTTATTTTAGTGTGCTATTTACGGTACTTTTACTAGGCCTTATTATCTATTTGCCTTACCAAAAAATTGCCTCAACGCTCAAATACCTTTGCATTGTGATGTTGGTCTACTTTGTGGTCCCATTTCTTTACAAGCAAGATTTTGGCCAAATTCTTTCATCAACGTTTATCCCTAAATTTGAATTTTCCAAAGCCTATCTGGCCATTATCGTGGGGATATTGGGAACGACGATTTCCCCCTACTTATTCTTTTGGCAGGCATCCGTAGAAGTGGAGGAAATGCAACACAAGAAAAAGTATTTGATGGTGAATAAGCGCTTGATTCATGCGATGGAGCAGGATGTAGATTTCGGGATGGGATTTTCGGGCTTTGTGATGTATTTCATCATTTTAACGACGGGGACGGTTTTGTATGGGGCTGGCATTCATCAAATCGACACAGTGGAAGAAGCTGCGATGGCCTTAAAACCCTTGGCGGGTGATTTGGCTTATGTATTATTTGCTACAGGGGTGATTGGAACTGGCTTGATCGCAATTCCAGTCTTAAGCGGTTCGCTATCTTACATATACGCGGAGACCTTTGGTTGGGAACAAGGTCTCGACAAAAAATTTCATGAGGCCAAAGGCTTTTATGTCATCATCATGATTTCCCTTTTGCTAGGCCTCTCAATGAACTACATCGGAATCTCCCCCATTCAAGCCTTGATTTATACAGCTATTTTATATGGAGTAACGGCACCTGTATTAATCGGGATTATTCTTCACATCTCCAATAACAAATCCATCATGGGTGAATACACAAATACCCGCTACCTAAATGTGATGGGGACCATCGCGATGCTTTTGATGGCCGCGGCGGCGGTGGCGTTGGGTGTGTTATATTAGACGTTAGACGTTGGACGTTAGACATTGGACGTTGGAAATTTGTAGATACGCGATACTTCGCGTCTGGATTCCTTTTTGTAGAGACGCGATACTTCGCGTCTACAGCCCCAGACTAAAGTCTGGGGTTATAAGTTTTGGAGATTAGACACGAGGTATCGCGTCTCTACAGTCCAAAGTCCAAAGTCTAATGACCAATATTTATAACCCCAGGTTTTAACCTGGGGATTAGACACGAGGTATCGCGTCTCTACAGTCTAAAGTCTAAGGTCCCAAAAAAAAACACCCACCTTTTCAGATGAGTGTCTTCGTGGACCAGCATGGGCTCGAACCATGGACCCCCTGATTATGAGTCAGATGCTCTAACCAACTGAGCTACAAGTCCGCATTAGCTTGACCTAATGTGATGCAAAATTAATTAATTATTGCTTTCGAACTAATTTGGAGTGAATATTTTCTAAATTTAAGGCTTGAAAAAACGCTAGCTCGTTACCATGTTTCCTACTAAAATCATCAATGATCCGATTTACGGCTTCATTAAAATCAATAACCCTTTTATCCTCCAACTGATCGATCATCCCTTCGTTCAACGTTTGAAGCGAATCAAACAATTAGGCCTCGCCGAATTTGTTTATCCCGGAGCGCATCACACGCGTTTCCACCATGCACTAGGTGCTATGCATCTCATGGATGAAGCTTTGAATAATTTAAAGGCTAAAGGTTATTCAATTTCTGATGCCGAAATGGAAGCAGCTGAAATTGCCATTTTATTACATGACATCGGACATGGCCCCTTTTCACATGTATTAGAATATACACTATTGAATCATGTTCACCACGAAGAGATTTCAAACCTCATCATGGAAAAATTAAACCAACATTTTGATGGCCGACTGAGTTTGGCAATCTCTATGTTTGACGATTCATATCCAAGAAAGTTTTTTCATCAATTGATATCGAGCCAACTGGACGTTGACCGATTAGACTACCTTTCTCGCGATTCATTCTACACAGGAGTTCGTGAGGGTTTCATCGGTTCTGAACGTCTATTAAGTATGCTTGACCTACAAGACGAGAATCTTGTCATGGAAGAAAAAGGGATTTACTCAATTGAGAATTTCTTGATGGCTCGCCGTTTGATGTATTGGCAAGTATACTTACACAAAACAGCCATTGCGGCTGAAACGATGTTGATTCAAATTCTACGTCGAGCAAAACACCTCATCAACGAATCTAAGCCTTTGAGCTGCTCAAAAGCTTTAATGCAATTCCTAAGCAAAGAGTATACCTGGGAAGAATTTACTGCAGACCCCAAGCTATTAATAGCCTTCACGGATTTAGATGACCACGACGTTTGGGCTGCGATCAAAAACTGGAAAGATGCAGATGATAAAATTCTCTCGCTTTTGTGCTCCCACTTTTTGAGTCGGAAATTGTTTACTTGTAAACTCGGCAGCCAACCACTTCCCAAATCCAAACGCACAGAGATTTCCGAAGAAATCAAATCTACGCTACAAATCAACGATGAAGAATTATCCTATTTTGTCATTGAAGGCTCCACCAGTAATTCGGCCTATGTGCAAGGGGATAACACGATTAAAATCGTCGATAAACTAGGTCAAGTGGTCGAGCTAACGGAGGCATCTGACCTCCCAACGATACAAGCCTTAAGTAAGATTGTGAAAAAATACTATTTTTGTTGCCCAAAGAGCGTATATTTGCAAGGTGTATTGAACTCACAATCATTCTAAATTCGAATTACCCTGTATGAAGTTTACTGTTGACCAAATAGCGACCATGATTCAAGGAGCAGTAGAAGGCGACGGAAAACAGTTCATTACGGGTTTCGACAAAATAGAAGAAGGAAAAACAGGAAGCATTTCTTTCCTTTCCAACCCCAAATACGAAGCTTATTTATACGAAACAGACGCTACAGCTGTCATTGTATCGGCTGATTTGGCATTAAAATCTCCCGTAAAATCAACACTTATCCGCGTCAAAGAGCCATACGTGGCTTTCACCATCTTGTTACAGAAATACCAAGAAATGATGTCGGAGCGTGAAACAGGTATTCGCTTAACAGCACATGTTGCAGGGGGCATAAAAATGGGAAAAGATCCTTTCGTAGGCCATTTATCCTTTATCGATTCGCAATCAAGCATCGGTAATTATACGAGCATACATAACCACGTCAGCATTGGAAAAAATGTACATATTGGCGACAATTGCATCATTTATCCAGGCGTAGTTATTTATAAGGATACGATTATTGGTAACAATGTCATTATCCATGCCAATGCTGTAATCGGAGCTGATGGTTTTGGCCATGCCCCACAAGCAGATGGAACCTATAAAGCTATACCCCAATTAGGGAATGTAGTGATTGAAGATGATGTAAGTATTGGTGCCAATGCCACAATTGATCGTGCAACCATGGGTTCTACGTTCATTCGCAAAGGTGTCAAATTAGATAATTTAGTACAAGTTGCCCACAATGTAGAGATTGGCGCAAATACCGCCATCGCCGCACAAACAGGGATTTCTGGTTCTACCAAAATAGGTGAAAACTGCCTCATCGGCGGACAAGTTGGCATTGCTGGTCACCTCAGCATTGCACCCAAAACCATCATAACAGGACAATCCGGCGTCACGAAATCAATCAAAACGCCTGGTCAAACCATGGGTGGTTTTCCCGCAACAAATAATGTTGACAATTTAAAACGTAGCGCATTAATCCGACAATTACCGGAGCTATTTGAAAAGATTAATAAAATTAAATAAGCGTACCCTTTCTTATGAATAATAAGCAACATACGATTTCAAAATCTGTCACGCTTTCCGGAGTCGGTTTGCACACGGGCGTTGTAGCCAATATGACTTTTTTACCCGCTGCAGCCAATCACGGAATTAAATTTCAGCGTGTAGATTTACCGGGCCAACCGATCGCAGATGCGGACGTTGACTATGTCGTAGATACCTCACGCGGAACAACAATAGAGCACAATGGGGCTCGAATCAATACCGTTGAACACGTTTTAGCAGCTTTGGTAGGTCTTGAAATCGATAATATTCTTATCCAATTAGATGGACCTGAGCCTCCTATCATGGATGGTTCTTCTATCAAATTCGTGGAAGCCTTGAAAGATGCTGAACCTATCGAACAAGAAGCGCATCGCAAATTCTTTGAATTAACCGAAGAAGTTCGTTTCAAGGACTTAGACAAAGGAATTGAATTAGCCGCATTACCACTAAATGATTACCGAATCGCTGTAATGGTGGATTATAACTCGAAATTCTTGTCGAGCCAACATGCCAACTTAAGTCATGTGTCTCAATTCGAGAAAGATTTCTCCATGTGTCGGACTTTCTGTTTTGTGCATGAATTGGAGGCCTTATATAAAGCGGGATTGATCAAAGGTGGAGATTTAAATAATGCCATCGTAATCGCTGATAAAGACTATTCTGAAACAGAATTAGCGCATTTATCTGAAGTTTTAGGTAAACCGAAAGTATCCATTTCCAAGGAAGTAGGTATATTAAATAATACGAATCTTCATTTCAACAATGAAATGGCTCGCCATAAATTGTTGGATGTGATGGGGGATTTGGCATTAGTAGGCCGACCAATCAAAGCGCAGATTTTGGCATCACGCCCAGGTCATGCATCCAATGTTGAATTGGCTAAAAAAATCAAGAAATTGATGTTGGAGACAGAGAAAAACAATGTCCCAGTTTACGACCCCAAACAACCTCCTATCTGTTCACACGAGCGGATTTACGAATTATTACCACACCGCTACCCATTCCAGATGATTGATAAAATCATTTACTTGGACGATAACAGCGTAGTTGGTGTTAAAAACGTAACCATGAATGAGAATTATTTCATGGGCCACTTCCCCAACAACCCCGTTATGCCTGGCGTTATGCAGGTAGAAGCGATGGCTCAAACGGGTGGTATTCTCGTTTTAAGTTCTGTTCCTGATCCTGAGAATTATTGGCCGTACTTAGTGGGCATCGAAAACTGCCGCTTCCGTAAAAGTGTCATTCCAGGGGATACCGTTATTTTTAAATGTGAATTAACTGCACCAATTCGTCGGGGTATTGCCAAGATGATTGGAAAGGCCTATGTAGCCGGACAAGTAGTTTGTGAAGCTGAAATGACGGCTAGTTTAGTTAGAAAATCTTAGGTATTTGATCATGAGTCAACCACTTTCTGTAATACATCCCAATGCCAAAATTGCTGCGAACGTCAGCATAGATCCTTTTTCTGTTATTCATGAGGATGTAGAAATAGGTGAAGGTACGTGGATTGGATCCAACGTAACTATTTTTCCTGGTGCTAGAATCGGTAAAAATGTACGTATTTTTCCTGGAGCTGTTATTTCAGCGATCCCACAAGACCTGAAATTTGGTGGTGAAATCACAACCGCAGAAATTGGTGACAATACAACCATTCGCGAATGTGCTACGATTAATCGCGGTACGTCCGACAAACAAAAAACGGTTATTGGCAAAAACTGCTTAATCATGGCTTATGTCCATGTGGCGCACGATTGCATCATTGGTGATAATTGTATTTTAGCGAATTCCGTTCAAGTGGCTGGACACGTTACTGTTGGAGATTTTGCAATTATCGGAGGATCATCTGCTATCCATCAATTCGCATCGATTGGCCGCCATGTCATGATTTCAGGTGGTTCATTAGTTCGCAAGGACGTCCCTCCTTTCACAAAGGCTGGTCGGGAACCACTTAGCTATGCAGGCATCAATTCCGTAGGCTTGCGCCGTCGGGAATTTAATGATGCACAAGTAGCTGAAATCCAGGACATCTACCGTTACGTATATCTAAAAGGTTTGAACAACCAAGAAGCCTTGAATCAAATCGAATCCAACATTCCTCAATCTGCTTACCGCGACGAAATCGTTGATTTTATTCGCAATTCAGAGCGTGGAATTATGAAAGGATAAAACGCAACCATGAGGATCATTGCCACAGGTATTCATAAGAAATTCCGCCAGGAATGGGTCTTCAAAGCGTTAAATTACACGTTTGAATCAGGAAAATCCTATGCAATTATAGGTCAAAATGGTGCAGGGAAATCTACCCTCCTAAAGACCCTTGCCCAATATAGTCTACCAAATAAAGGTAAGGTTGAATTTGAAGGGATAACAGAGGACGTCAACAAGCAAATCAGCTTCGCTGCCCCCTATTCCGAACTAATCGAAGAATTTACCCTTCCAGAATTATTGAATTTCCTCGTTCAAATCAATTTTCTTGAGGCTCGATGGGATTTTAATACTTTCACATCCTTCATCGACCTCAAACCCTCCGAAACGAAATACATTAAGAACTTCTCGTCCGGAATGCGCCAAAAAGTTAAGTTGGGAATTGCCTTAGCTGCCGACCGACCTATCCTTTGTTTAGATGAGCCTACCTCAAATCTTGATGAGACAGCAAAAAACTGGTTTTACAGAGCTTTGGAAAGTCAAAGGCATAAGTTGATTCTTATCGCGTCCAATGAACAAGCCGAAATTAATTTGTGTACGGATCAACTAGCCATTGCCGACTACAAGGTTTAAGCGAATTTCAAATCCAATC